>ERZ1673730.123-NODE-123-length-124478-cov-11.627054_pt1 | contig 124478 bp, 114 predicted proteins | sample MGYA00580200_ERZ1673730 | MGnify/ENA primary metagenome ERZ1673730 (study PRJEB41218, sample SAMN15661761) | gut metagenome | host: Homo sapiens | place: Canada: London | collected 2015-08-20/2019-03-30 | study: EMG produced TPA metagenomics assembly of...
CACGGCCGAGCAAAAGGGCGGCGTGCTGACCGTCACCGTTGACGAGGACCTCGCCATTCTCACGGGCAGACTCAGCGGCATCCGCACTCTCAAGGCGCAGGGCGTGGAGAAGATCGTCTTTGTCACCAAGGGCGCAGCGTCAGCGTTCCTGCTCTCCGATCTGCTGGGCAAGGGCGAGAGCGGCGAAGCCTACCGGCTCACCCACGACGGCAAGGCCGTCACGTTCACGCTCGGCGAAAAAATGACCGACGTGAGCGCCATTCTCACCAAGCCGTAAGCGAAATTTCAAACTCCATAAAGCGGGCAGGCACAGCTTGTGCCTGCCCGCCTGAACGTTTCAAATATGCAAAAACCAGCACTTCCTGACGGAAGTGCTGGTTTTTTGGTGCCGGTGGCGGGGGTCGAACCCGCACGTCCTTGCGGACACGGGATTTTGAGTCCCGGGCGTCTGCCAATTCCACCACACCGGCGTATGGCGGCATTATACCGCGGAAATGTGCCGTTGGCAAGAAAAAATATTCCGCTTCCGGTATTCCATTTTTAGCGTCGATATGGTAATATAGTTTTGCCTATTTATGCACTGAAAAAACGGAGATAGACTATGAAACGATTTGTCCGGCCGGGGGCTTTTCTGCTGCTTGCTGCGCTGCTTTTCTGTCTGAGCGGCTGCTATTCCGGCAACATCGATCAATATTTCTCTCTTCCGATGGCCTCGGAGGAATACCGGCAGCTCCAATCGCTCATCGATGAGGAGCTTGCCTCCGGCAGCGAATATGCCGCGCCGATCCACGGCAGCTACCGCCAGAGCGTGCAGCTCAGCGATGTGGACGGCGACGGCGCCGACGAGGCGCTCGCCTTCTTCCGCGACGCCGCGAAGAACCCCAAGATCAACATCTACGATTCCGAAAACGGCGAACACCGGCTCGCGCTCTCCATCTCCGGCGAAGGCTCGTCCATCGGGCGGATCGACTATGCCGATCTCACCGGCGACGGACAGAAGGAGCTTCTCGTCTCATGGCAGATCTCCTCGGGTCTGTCCGTTCTGGGCGTATATTCTCTCGCGGGCTGGTCCGGCGACGTGCTTTTGAGCACCGACAGCGCCGAGTTCGTCACCGGCGACATCAACCGCGACGGCTGCGACGAGCTTTTGAATCTGCGCGCGGCGAACAGCACGACCTATCTTGTCGATCAATACACCTTCCCGCTCGGGCAGGAACCGCAGGCGACCTCGGCGGCGCTCAGCGCCGGTATCTCCGCGCTGCAGCGGCTGCGCATGGTGACGCTCGCCGGGGACGCGCCCGCGCTGCTCGCGGAGTCTACGCTCACGACCGGCGATCTTGTGTCCGATCTCTTTGTCTGCCGGGACGGTTCTCTCATCAATCTCACCATGAACCGCACCACGCAGATCTCCGAGACGCGCCGCTCCTACAGTCTTGTATACGCGCAGGACATCGACGGCGACGGCTCCACCGAGATCCCGCACCCGCAGCAGCTCTACAGCCGCGGGGACGAGGTCTTCTGGTCGATCGCCTGGTTCCGCTACGACGCTTCGGGCCGCGCGAGCACGATCATGACAACCTACCACTGCGTCACGGACAACTGGTATCTTGTGCTGCCGTCCGGCTGGGACGTCGGGCTCACGGTGCGGCGGGACGACAGCGTTTCCGGCGAGCGAGCGGTCATTCTCTCGCGGCTGCGCTCGGACGGCTCGCTTGAGGACTATGTTGCCGTATACGCCATCACCGGCGAAAACCGGTACGAGCGCGCCAGGCTCGATAACCGCTTCCTTCTGCAGGAGGAAGGCACGACGGTCTACGCCGCCAAAATTCTCGACGGCAAGACCGACGAGAACACGATCCGCAGCCGATTTCATGTGATTTATACAGACTGGAGCTCCGGCTCCGTCGTTGGAGGGTAAGAAACCGATATGAAGAAAGTTCTGGTTCTGGAAGACGAGGCCAACATCCGAAGTTTTGTCGTTATCAATCTGCGCCGGAGCGGCTATGAGCCGATCGAGGCCGACTGCGGCGAAATGGCGCTTGAGCAGCTCCGCCGCCACCCGGACATCCGCGTGGCGCTGCTGGACGTTATGCTGCCGGATATCGACGGCTTTGAGGTCTGCCGCCGTATCCGCGCGTCCAACACGCGCATCGGCATCATCATGCTCACCGCCCGCAGCCAGGAAATGGACAAGGTCACCGGTCTTATGACCGGCGCGGACGACTATGTCACCAAGCCCTTCTCCCCCGCCGAGCTTACCGCCCGCATCGACGCGCTCTTCCGCCGCACCGGCGGCGAGCAGGACGCCGAGGATACCGGGGAGATCCGGCAGGGGCCGTTCCGTCTCAATACGCGCAACCGCACGCTGGAAAAAAACGGCGAGCGCGTGCGTCTGACGCAGATCGAGTTTTCCATCATCAAATACTTTATGGACAATCCCGGCAAGGCGCTCTCCCGCGAGGATATCCTCAACGAGGTATGGGGCCGCGACTACTTCGGCGAGCTGAAGATCGTGGACGTGAATATCCGGCGTCTTCGCATCAAGATCGAAGACGATCCCACCATGCCCGCTTACATCACCACCGTCTGGGGCTACGGCTACAAGTGGGGACTTTAAGACTCTTCGGAGGATCTGCATTCCATGAAGAAGCTGCTCGCTGACCTTTTCGCAAAAAAAGTAAAAAGCCGCCATGCCGCAGCCGCCAAGAAACCGGTGCGCCTGCCGCGCCTGCGCGATATCCATTTCCGCTCCATCCGCGCCCGCGGCATGTTCGTCGGAAGCGGCCTTGTGCTGCTGGCGATCGTTATTGCGCTCGCAGCGTATACCCTCTCGCTGCAGGCGTATTACTATTCCGCCACGCGCGCCTCGCTGCAGGCAAAGGCGGAGACCGCTTCGGCGTTCCTTTCGTCCTATGTGGACCGCACCTACGCGGAGTTTTATCAGCGCGCCTTCAACTATGCCGAGAATTTTGACGACAAGGATTCGCTCGAATTGCAGTTCGTCAACACCGAGGGACGCGTAGAGATCGCCTCCACCGGCATTTCTGCCGGTTCGATCCCCGGCTCGGATGATATCAAAAACGCGCTCGACTCCGGCAGGATCAGCTTCTGGCAGGGCAAGCGCGCCTCCACGGGGGAAAAGGTTCTTGCCGTATCCGCGCCGCTCGTTTCCGGCAGCGGGAGCGTCGTCGGCGTGATGCGGTATATCACAAGTCTCAAGCTCATCGACCGCGCGGTGAACACCTCCTCGCTCGTCGCGGGCGGCATCGGGCTCGTGGTGCTCGCGATCGTTGTATTCTCGAACCTTTACTTTCTGCGCACGATCACCGAACCGATCGCTTCGCTCACGGGCGTTGCCCGCCGCATCGCCGAAGGAAGCTACGGCGCGCAGGTGGAAAAAACGCACGACGACGAGATCGGAGAGCTGACCGACGCGATCAACGATATGTCGCAGAAGCTCTCGCAGGCGGAACGTGTGCAGACGGAGTTCATCTCCTCCGTTTCCCACGAGCTGCGCACGCCGCTCACCGCCATCACCGGCTGGGCGGAAACGCTCGCCTACGACGAGGCCATCCGGGGCGACTCGCGCCGCGGCATCGAGATCATCACCCGCGAAGCGGGACGCCTTACCAAAATGGTCGAGGAGCTGCTCGAATTCACGCGCATTCAGGACGGCCGGTTTACGCTGCACGTTTCCACGGTGGAGCTGCCGGCGCTGGTCGAGGATTGCCTTTATACCTATAATGAGCTTTTCCGCCACGAAGATCTCGCCGTGACCTATGTTTCGCCGGAGGAAGACCTTCCGGAGATCCCCGGCGACCCCGAGCGGCTCTCGCAGGTGTTCCTCAACATTCTCGATAACGCCTGCAAATACGGCAAAAACGGCAAAAAGATCGACGTGAACATCACGCACGACGACGCGACCGTCTCCGTATGCATCCGCGACTACGGCCCCGGCATTCCGCCGGCGGAGCTGCCGCAGGTGAAGAAGAAATTCTTCAAGGGCTCCTCCAAGGAACGCGGGAGCGGCATCGGCCTTGCCGTGTGCGACGAGATCGTCACGCGGCACAACGGCACGCTCGATATTGCCAATGCCGCCGGCGGCGGCGTGCGCGTCACGGTGACGCTGCCGCGCAAGGCATCTTAACTATAAGGAGTTTTTCTATGGCACAGGAATCCAAGACCCCCGCGCCCTTCCGGACGAGCATCGGCGGGCAGGCGCTCATTGAGGGCATTCTCATGCGCGGTGTTGACCGGCAGGCCATCGTCTGCCGCAAGAGCGACGGTACGCTTGTCTCCCGCGTTGATCCGCTCAAGCTCAGCAAGGACAAGCACCCGTGGATGGGATATCCGTTCATCCGCGGCGTGGTGAATTTTCTTGACTCCATGGTCAACGGCGTAAAGGCGATCACCTGGTCCGCCGAGCAGCAGCCGGAGGACAAGCAGGGCGAGCCGGATAAATTTGATCTCTGGATCCAGAAGCATTTTTCGGACGAGACGGCGGAAAAGATTATTCTCTATACCGCGGTCGTGCTCGGCATCGCGCTCTCTGTCGGGCTTTTCGCCCTGCTACCGACGTTTCTCGCCGGTCTTTTGAACCGGCTCGTGCCGCTCGGCGTATGGCGCGGTCTTGCCGAGGGTATTTTCCGCCTTGCGATCTTTCTCGGATATCTCAAGCTCTGCTCGATGATCCCGGATATGAAGCGCGTGTGGATGTATCACGGCGCGGAGCATAAAACCATTTTCTGCTACGAAGCGGGGCTTCCGCTCACGGTGGAGAACGCGCGCATGCAGTCGCGCTTCCATCCGCGGTGCGGAACGAGCTTTCTCTTCATCGTGATTTTTATCAGCATTCTTGTTTTCTCCTTCGTGCGCACCGAAGGAACGCTCGCGCGCATGGGCCTGCATCTGCTGCTTCTGCCGGTCGTCGTTTCGATCAGCTATGAGATCATCAAGTGGGCGGGCCGGAGCGACAGCGCGCTTGCCCGCATCGCCTCCGCGCCGGGCAAGGCCGTGCAGCATCTGACGACCGCCGAGCCGGACGACTCCATGCTCGAAGTCGCCATCGAGTCGCTCAAGCTCGTTCTCCCGGAAGAAAAAGGCTCGGACGCCTGGTAAAAAAAAGAGGGGTTAGGATTGGCAAAGACCTATAATGAGCTGTATCTCGCCATGCGCCGCGCGCTCAAGGAGGCCGGCGTGGAAGAATATGCGCTCGAAGCCCGGCGTCTGCTCGCGCAGGGTGCCGGATATACCGACGCGCAGCTCATTGCACGGATGTATATGTACGCCGGTGACGAGGCGGAAAAGGCCGCGGAGAAGCTTTTGCAGCGGCGTCTTTCCGGCGAGCCGCTGGCGTATATCGCCGGAAAATGGGAGTTTTTCGGGCTGGAAATGATCGTAACGCCCGCGGTACTCATTCCCCGCATGGATACCGAGCCGCTCGTTTTCACGGCACTGGAAATTCTGAAGGATGTTCCCGAACCGCGGATCCTCGATCTCTGCTGCGGCAGCGGGTGCATCGGCTGCGCGCTGGGCGTCAATCTCCCGAAGGCGCGCGTCATTTTTGCCGATATAAGCCCCGAGGCGCTTTCCGTTACACGCAAGAATATCTCCCTGCACCGGCTCAATCCGCGCGCCGTTGCGCTCGAGGCGGACGCTCTCGCCCCGCCCCCGCTCCGGATGCAGAATTTTGATCTTATCGCGTGCAATCCGCCGTACATCACCGAGGAAGAGTGCCAAGCGCTGGACACGTCCGTCCGCGACTGGGAACCCATGCTCGCGCTTGACGGTGGCGAGGACGGTTTCGTATTTTACCGCAGCGTCCTGCAAAACTGGAAGTCCGTTTTAAAGGATGGCGGATGGATTATATTTGAAGTCGGAGAGGGGCAGGCGGCGGATGTGCGCGCGCTGCTTCTCGAGGCCGGATTCCACAATCTCGGCTGCACGCTCGACACGCTCGGCACCGAGCGCGTCATTTACGCACAGAAAAAGAAACCGATTCCTACCGATTCTGAAGAAATGTGAGGGATGCATCATGGCAGAAAAGAAAAAGGCCGCCGCTCCGGCCGCCGCTGTGGCGACCGACAAGAAAAAAGCGCTGGAGACCGCGCTCACTCAAATCGAAAAGAATTACGGCAAGGGCGCGATCATGCGTCTCGGCGATGACATTGCCGTGAACGTGGAGGCGATCCCCACCGGCTCTCTTTCGCTTGATCTCGCGCTCGGCATCGGCGGCGTGCCGCGCGGCCGCATCGTTGAGATCTACGGCCCCGAATCCTGCGGCAAGACGACGCTCGCGCTGCACATCGTCGCCAGCGCTCAGAAGAGCGGCGGCGAGGCTGCGTATATCGACGTGGAACACGCGCTCGAGCCCGCGTATGCCCGCGCGCTCGGCGTGGATATCGATAATCTTCTCATCTCCCAGCCGGACACCGGCGAGCAGGCGCTCGACATTACCGAAGCGCTCGTGCGCTCCGGCGCGGTGGACGTGGTCGTGGTGGACTCCGTGGCCGCTCTCCTCCCCCGCAGCGAGCTTGAAGGCGAGATGGGCGAGAGCAGCGTCGGCGTGGTGGCGCGGCTGATGTCGCAGGCGCTGCGCAAGCTCGCGGGCGCCATCTCCAAGACGAATACCGTCGTCATCTTCATCAACCAGCTGCGCGAGAAGATCGGCGTTATGTACGGCAACCCCGAAACGACGCCGGGCGGCCGCGCGCTCAAATACTTCTCGAGCGTCCGCATCGACATGCGCCGCATCGAAACGCTCAAATCCGGCACGGAAATGGTGGGCAACCGCACCCGCGCCAAGGTCATCAAGAACAAGGTCGCGCCCCCGTTCAAGGAGGCCGAATTTGACATCATCTACGGCGAAGGCATTTCCAAGGTCAGCGAGATCATCGATCTCGGCGTGAAGCTCGAGCTCATCGACAAGGCGGGCGCGTGGTTCACCGTGAACGGCGAGCGCATTCAGGGCAAGGACAAGGTCAAGGAATACCTTGAATCCAACCCCGAGGTCGCCGACAAGATCGAAGCCGACATCCGCGCCAACGCCCACAAGCTGCTCACGCCGCAGGCGCGCAAGGCCGCCATCGCCGCGGGCCGCGCCATTGATATTACCGCCGACGACTTTGAGGGCTGATGAACGACGAAGCCAGGCAGCGGGCGCTGAAAATTCTGGAACGCCGCGACGTATCACGAAAGATGCTGCTTGATAAGCTCACGGAAAAGGGCATATCAAACGCCGACGCCGAGGAAGTCGCTGATTGGCTGTGCGGTCTCGGCGTTGTGAACGACGAGCGCTTTGCCGGTCTCGTTGTACGGCACTATGCCGCCAAGGGCTACGGTAAGCGCCGCATCTGCGATGAGCTTTACCGCCGCGGCATTGAACGCGAATTGTGGGACGCAGCGCTCGATGAGCTGCCGGAAACGGACGATACCGTGGACCGGCTGCTCGGCGCAAAGCTGCGCGGCGACGTCTCCCCCGAAGGTCTTCAGCGCGCGCAGGGCTATCTTCTCCGCCGCGGCTACTCCTGGGACGATATCCGCGCGGCAACAGAACGCTATTTATCCGGAAAGGACACACCATGAACAATTCCTCCACGGTGGCCATGATCTCTCTCGGCTGCCCGAAAAACCTCGTAAACAGCGAGGAAATGCTGGCTCTGCTGCAGGACGCCGGATATGCTTTTACCGACGACCTTGTGAAAGCCGACGCCGTGATCATCAATACCTGCGCCTTTATCGAATCGGCCAAGACCGAGGCCATTGAAAAGATCCTTGAGACCGCCTCCTACCGCGAGGAAAACCCGGAGCTCAAGATCATCGTCTCCGGCTGTCTTGCCCAACGCTATGCCGACGATATCCGCGCCGAGCTCCCGGAAGTTGACGGCATCATGGGCACCGGCAGCTACAGCGAGGTCGTATCTGTTGTGGAAGCCGTGCTCGCCGGGGATAAGCCGACGCGCCGCGGCGCGATCAGCGCGCCGCTCTACGATACGCCCCGCGCCGTATCCACCGGGCCGAACTGGGCGTATCTCCGCATTGCCGAGGGCTGCGACAACCGCTGCGCCTACTGCGTTATCCCGTCGCTGCGCGGCAAGTTCCGCAGCCGCACGAAGGAGAGCATTCTGGAAGAGGCCCGTCTTCTCGCCGCCTCCGGCGTAAAGGAGCTCATCATCGTTGCGCAGGATATCACGCGCTACGGCATCGACCTTTACGGCAAGGTTTGCCTGACGGAGCTGCTGAAAGAATTATGTAAACTTGATTTCCGCTGGGTGCGTCTGCACTATCTCTACCCCGAGCTCATCGACGACGAGCTCATCGACGAGATCGCATCCGAGGATAAGATCGTCAAGTATCTTGATATCCCGATCCAGCACATCAACGATACGATCCTCCGCCGCATGAACCGCCGCGGCACGGGCGAGGAGATCCGCGCGCTCTTCAAAAAGCTGCGCGAGCGGATCCCCGGTCTGGTGCTGCGCACGTCGCTCATCACGGGTCTCCCCGGCGAGGGCGAAGCGGAATTTGAAGAGCTGTGCGATTTTCTCCGCGAGGCGAAGATCGAGCGCGCCGGCGTGTTCCCCTACTCCCCCGAGGAGGGAACGCCCGCCGCTCTCATGCCCGACCGATGTTCGACCGAGGAGGCGCAGCGCCGCGCCGAGCTCTGCATGGAGATCCAGGCGGAGATCATGGACGGCTTTGCCGAGACGTTTATCGGCCGGGAGCTTGATGTGCTCGTTATGGGCAGAGAGCCGGACGGCACGCCGTGGGGCCGCAGCGAGTACGATTCCCCGGACATTGACAGCCGCGTGATTTTCTCCGGCGACGCTGCGCCCGGCGACATGGTGCGCGTGCGCATCGATTCCGTCGATGACGGAGAGCTCATCGGCGAACAAATTTGAGATATCACCCGTTGGGGAGGAAATACAATGAAAATATTCAACGATATGGACATGCAGCTGGAGGATTTCCAGCCCATCGAGCCGGGTAAGGTGAAGATGTACGCCTGCGGCCCGACGGTCTACAACTACATCCACGTGGGCAACGCCCGCCCGATTGTGATCTTTGACGTGCTGCGCCGGTATCTCGAGTACCGCGGGTACGAGGTGACGTTCGTACAGAACTTTACCGATGTGGATGACAAGATCATCAAGCGCGCGAATGAGGAGGGTCTCACCTCCGACCAGATCGCCGAAAAGTATATCGCGGAGTACTGGAAGGACGTGACGGCGCTCGGCGTCCGCCCGGCGACGGTGCATCCCAAGGCGACCGAGAACATCGGGCCGATCATCAAGATCATCAAGACTCTGGTCGAAAAGGGCTATGCCTATGAGGTCAACGGCGATGTGTACTACCGCACGCTCAAGTTTGCCGGATACGGCAAGCTCTCCCACCAGCCGATTGAGGATCTGCAGTCCGGCGCACGCATCGACGTGAACGATGTAAAGGAAAATCCGCTTGACTTTGCGCTCTGGAAGGCCGCGAAGCCCGGCGAGCCGAGCTGGAATTCCCCCTGGGGCGCGGGCCGTCCCGGCTGGCACATTGAGTGCTCGGCCATGTCCAACCGCTATCTCGGCAAAACGATCGACATTCACTGCGGCGGAAGCGACCTGACGTTCCCGCACCACGAAAACGAGATCGCCCAGTCTGAGGCCGCGAACGGCTGCAAGTTTGTCAACTACTGGATGCACAACGGCTTCATCAACGTGGATAACCGCAAGATGTCCAAGTCGCTCGGCAATTTCTTCACCGTGCGCGAGGCCGCCGAGGTCTACGGCTATGACTGCATCCGCATGTTCATTCTTATGAGCCACTACCGCAGCCCGCTGAATTACTCCGGCGAGATCCTCATGCAGGCGAAGGCCGCGCTTGAGCGTCTTTCCACGGCGAAGGACAATCTGGACTTCTTCTGCCAGAACGGTGCGGACGGAGAAATGACCGCGGCCGAGGCCGAAACACTTGCCTCGCTCGGCGTTTACCGCCAGAAGTTCTGCGACGCGATGGACGATGATTTCAACACCGCCGACGCCATTTCCGCGATTTTTGAGCTGGTCCGCGAGATCAACTCCGCCGTTTCGCCGAACGCCCACCCGACGAAAGCGCTCGCTGAGGGCTGCCGCGCGCTGTATCTGGAGCTTTCGGATGTGCTCGGCATTCCGTTCACCGAGAAGAAGGATGAGCTCACGCCCGAACAGGAAGCGCTCTTCAACGCCCGCAAGGACGCCCGCAAAGCAAAAAACTGGGCGGAGTCTGACCGCATCCGCGACGAGCTCAAAGCGCAGGGCATTCTCGTAGAAGATACCCCGCAGGGCATGAAGTGGAAGCGTATCTGAGTATTCTTTATAGATCGTAAATGGGCTTCAGACCGTGGTCTGAAGCCCATTTACATTTTCTTAATTTACGCGGTCTTGACACGCCGCGTTTTTTTCTTTATCCACATTTATTTTTCTCCGTAGTATGCTGTTACCAGTAAATAACACAGGAGGAACCGCTATGAATCAGGATACCGTCACCAAACTGCTCCGTCCCGGCGAACAGATCCTCTGGTCGTCGATGTCCAATCCCGGAAAGCTCATGGATGAGAAAAACAAACAGCGAAACACGCGGTGGTTCATCATTGTCGGCGCTGTGTTCGCGGTACTGATGTTCCTTTATGTCCGCGCCTGCATCCGTGCCGGGACGAACGTTTTTTCCGTTGTGACTCTCGTTTTCGTTCTGGTCGCGGGGATCATCTTCCTTGATCCCGTCACCACGCTCAAGCGTCTCCGCAAGGTCGAGTACGCCATCACGACCGAGCGCGTGATCGTCTCCTCCACCTCGACCAACTTCTCCATCCCGCGTTCCAAGGCCGCGCCCGTGCAGGTCATCGACGAGGACGGCGGCGTTTCCACGCTCATCATCGGCACGGAGAAGACTGCCAAGCCCTCCAAGCTCCGCCCGCTCGGTCTCACGGGTTTCTTCGTCACCGAAAACGAAAAGGACGTCCCCTACCCCGTGTTCTACCGTGTGTCTGACGCGAAGGAAGCCGTCCGTATTCTGGAAGCCTCCGGAAATTGACATTTCTCTTTCCTTTCTCCGAATCCTCCCGATCTCCCCAGGCGAAAAGGCCGCCGTTCCGTTGGAACGGCGGCCCTTGAGCTTGTCAAAAAAGGTTTTTTGACAAGCTCTCAAACGAGACCCACTTCGTTGGGCTCTCGTTTGAAAAGGCTGCGGCTCGCCGCAGCGCACTCGCTTCGCTCGCACGTTTGCGAGCCGTAAAGTATTTTCTCCGACGCACATGTCGCCGGAGAAAATGGTTAAAACTTTATTTGCGCCTGCGGGCGCAAACTCTGCGAGGCTTTTTCGACAGTCTGAAGGCCGCCGTTCCGTTGGAACGGCGGCCCTTTTTTATGAATATGTTATTTTTACTGTTCCGGCTCGTCCGGCGCGTCGGCGTCCGTCATGCGGTAGCCGACACCGATCTCGGTGAATATGTATTTCGGTTCGGCGGGATTCTTTTCGATCTTCCGGCGGATGTTCGCCACATTGACACGCAGGATCTGGTTGCTGCCGCCCGCAGAGGGCCCCCACAGCTCTCGCAGGATAAAGTCATAGGTGAGGACCTTTCCGGCATGGCGGGTGAGCAGTGAGAGAATGCGGTATTCGCTCTGCGTGAGATGGATATCTTCCCCGTTGATGCGCACGCGCCGACGCACGCAGTCCACCTCCAGATCGCCGCAGCGGTATACGCCCGTGCGGCCAACCTCGCCGCCCGCTGCGGTGCGGACGTGGCGGAGGGCGGCGCGGATGCGCGCGAGAAGCTCGCCGGGGCCGAACGGCTTCGTGAGATAATCGTCCGCACCCATATCGAGCGCGATGACCTTATCCCGCTCGCGTCCGCGGGCGGAGACGACGATCACCGGCAGCGTGGACCACTTGCGGAGCCCCGCAAGGATCTCCATGCCGTCCATATCCGGCAGACTGAGATCGAGCAGCACAAGGTCCGGGCAGTGCGAGCTGATGAGCGTCACCGCCTCCCGGCCAAGGCTCGCGCGGATGGTGTCAAAGCCGTTGGCTTCCAGCACCGCTATGAGAAACGCGGCGATAGTCTCGTCGTCCTCTACGATCAGGATCTTGTCTTTCGTCTCCATGGCTGTCTCCTTTGCCGGTTTCAGTGTACGGATGATATTTCTTTATTCTGCGGCGGTCTCGCTCACCGGCGGCACCGGAAGCGAGAAGCTCACCACCGTCCCGCCGTCGGTATTGCGGGCGCTCATGCTGCCGCCGTGCGCCTTCACGATGGACATGCACACCGAAAGGCCGATGCCCATCTGGCTGCGGCCGCCGACGCCGTTTTTCTCCGGCAGAAAGCCGATCCCGTCGAAGAGATGCGGCAGCTTTTCACGCACGATGCCGGTGCCGTTATCCTGCACGGTGAATACCGCGACGTTCCCCTGCCGCGCAAGTGAGACCGTGATCTCCGTTGCGCCGCCGTGGCGGGCGGAGTTTTCCAGAAGATTCGTGAGCACCTGCTGGATGAGCACGGGGTCCATCGGCACGAGCATCACCGATTCGGGCAGCTGCGGCGTGACCGCAACGCCCGGAAAATGCGCTTTGAATTTGGAAATGGCGGAGAAGATGACCTCCTCGGCAACTTCGTCCTGCTTTTCGATGCGCGCCGATTCCAGGCCGATGCGCGTTACGGAAAGGAGATTTTCCACCATGCGGATGAGCCATTCGGCGTCGTCGTTGATGCTGCCGAGAAGCTTCTTTTTCTGCCAGTCCGGAAGGTTGTCGTTTTCCAGAAGCGTGATCGCCGAGCCGGAGATCGCCGTAAGGGGCGTGCGCAGATCGTGCGAAATCGCCCGCAGGAGATTGGCGCGCATGCGCTCGGTCTCTGCCTCCATGCGGATGCGCTCCTGCCGCTTGAGCGTCGCCGTCAGCGTGTTGACCGTGAGTGAAACGGCGAGCATCGTGAGGAACGTGAGCGGATAGCCGGACAGGGAAAAGTTAAAGTTCATATACGGATAGGTGAAAACATAGTTCACCGCAAAAACGCTCAGAAGCGAGACGACCGTGCCGCAGAGATACCCGTCCGTCAGCAGTGACACGAGCAGTACGCAGAGCACGTACACCAGCGGAACATACGTTTCGTTTCGCAGTTGGCTGATCTCATTCAAGCCAAGGCGCTGCAAAAGTGCGCATACGACGGTCGTCAGAGCAAAAAGGCCCGCCGTGATTCCGGCGCTCTTCCACGTGACCGTCCAGTTTTCCTTCTTCAGCACGGCAGATCACCTCTGTTTCTATTGTAGCATAGAACGGATAAAGAATTTGTTAGGATTTTCACAATGTCAGCGCGTCCGCGGCGCGGACAAGGAAGCACTCCCTGTAGCTTTGCGAAAGGCGCTCGTACGCGGCGGCAGCCGCGGCGCGATCGTCAAATACGCCGAACACCGCGCTGCCCGTGCCGGTCATCACCGCGCCGAGAGCGCCGCCGTCGAGAAGTGCGCCGCGGATCGAGCCGATCTCCGTGCCGCTGCGCGGCAGTGCCTCCTCAAACACATTGAACATCCGCCGCGCAACGCCGCGAAGATCCCCGGCGTGCAGCGCAGCGCACAGCCCCTGCGTATCCGGGTGCGCCGTGATGCGGCGCTTATCGATGCGCCCGAAGAGCTCCGCCGTGGAGACGGAAAACGGCGGCTTGCATATCACGATCCATCCGCCCGGAAGCTCCGGCAGCGGCGAGAGTATTTCCCCGCGCCCCTCGGCGAGCATCATGCCGCCGGTGACGCAGTACGGCACATCCGAGCCGACCGTTAACGCAAGGGCGCGAAGCTGTTCCGCAGAGAAATTCGCTCCGGTGAGCACATTGAGCGCGCGGAGCACCGCCGCGGCGTCCGTGCTGCCGCCGGCCATGCCTGCGCCGACCGGCACTCTCTTTTTTATGCGGATGTCCGCGCCGAGAGTTTTGTCGCCCGCAGCGTCAAAGAACACGCGCGCCGCGCGCACGGCAAGATTCCGCTCATCCCGCGGCAGCCACGGGATCGAACACTTTGCCTCGATCCGCCCGTCGCGGCGGAGGGTCACGTCAACATCGTCCCAGAGCGAGACGCTGCCCATGACCATGGTGAGATCGTGGTAGCCGTCCGGGCGTCTGGCGTGGACGTCGAGAGAATAGTTCAGCTTGGCATAGCCTTTTTCGTTTATCGTCACGGAAAACACCTCATTTCCATACTTCGCATTTTACCGTATTTGGTCTCTCATTGCAACATTTCCGGCTTTCTCCCGTTTTTTTACATTTTGTTCGCACACGGTGTTCCATCTTCGGTATAATTGGTATATAATAGTAATTTAGAAGAATAGGCAATTCTTGCCGTACATACAGGGAGGCTGCAAATATGGCAAAAAAAGTACTGGTAGTTGAGGACGACAGCAACATCGCGGAGCTGCTGCGCCTGTATCTGGAAAAGGACGGGTTCGACGTGTTTCTCGCCGCCGACGGCGGAGAGGGCATCCGCCGCGCGCAGGAGCTGCAGCCGGATCTCATCCTGCTCGACATCATGCTGCCGGTCGTGGACGGCTGGGTCGTCTGCTCCGAGGTCCGGAAAACCTCCAATGTGCCGATCATCATGCTGACCGCGAAGGGCGAAACGTTCGACAAGATCTCCGGACTTGAAATGGGCGCGGACGATTACGTCACGAAGCCGTTTGAGGTCAAGGAGCTGATGGCGCGCATCCACGCCGTCATGCGCCGCAGCGAGCCGGAAGCCGCGCCGCACGCGGCGGAAAAGCGGCTTGTATTCGATAAGCTCGTGATCGACCTTGATTCCTATGAGCTCATCGTAGACGGTAAGCGCGTGGAAGCTCCCCCCAAGGAGATGGAGCTTCTCTATCATCTCGCCTCCTCCCCCAACCGCGTTTTCACCCGCAACCAGCTGCTCGACGAGGTGTGGGGCTTTGATTATTTCGGCGATTCCCGCACCGTAGACGTCCACATCAAGCGTCTGCGCGAAAAGCTGGAGGGAGTTTCGGATAAGTGGTCGCTCAAAACGGTCTGGGGCGTCGGGTACAAGTTCGAGTCGGTCGAATAAGCGATGCACAGAACGTATTTCCGGACCTTCACCACGACCGCGGCGATGGTCCTTGTGAGCTTTCTGCTCATCGGCGCAGCCTTCGGCTTTGCGAGCCGTCAGGTGTTCGTGTCCGAAGCGCGCGAGAGCATGATGACGAACTCACGCGAAATATCGCGCATGGCGGTCGCCTATGCCGCCGAGGGCGATCTGCGCTCGCTCGAGCTGCGCATGACGCTCAGCACCATCGGCGCGAGCACGAATCAGCACATTTTCATCGTCAATCCCTCCGGATATATCATCACCTGCTCGGACTCCGCCGTTTTCTGTGAGCACATCGGAAAGCGTCTGGATGAGAGCGTAACGGCGATCCTGCCGCAGTCCGGCACGGTCGCGTCGCTCGGCACGCTGGGCGGGTTTTACGCGAGCGAGCATTATACCGTCATTTCCGCGCTCACCGATGACGGCGCACTGCTCGGCCATCTGTTCGTTTCCAAGGACACGGTAACCGCGCTCTCCATCTGGGAGACGATCCTGCCGCTGTTCTTCTTTATCAGTCTCATCGTACTCTGTCTCGCACTCATTTTCAGCTACGCGAGCTCCAAGTACTTCGCCAAGCCCCTGCGCGACATGGCGGACGCGGCGCGGCGCTTCGGCCGCGGCGAGCTGAACGTCCGTGTGGAGCCGACCGACAGCACCGACGAGATCGGCGAGCTGACGGAGGCCTTTAACTCCATGGCGGACTCGCTCGAGCAGTCGGAGACGAAGCGGCGCGAATTTATCGCGAACGTATCGCATGAGCTCAAAACGCCGATGACGACGATCTCCGGCTTTGCCGACGGCATTCTCGACGGGACGATCCCGCCGGAGTCGGAAAAGAAATATCTTCAGATCATCTCCTCGGAGACGAAGCGGCTGGCCCGGCTCGTGCGCAGCATGCTGGAGCTTTCGCGCCTGCAGGCAAAGGACCGCGCAACGCTCCTCAAGAACAGCTTTGATATTTCCGAGCAGCTCCGGCTCACGCTCATCACATTTGCCGATAAGATCGATCAGAAACATCTGGAGGTAGTGTTCAACGTCCCCGAGGAGGCGATCAAAGTTCTCGGCGATGTGGACGCCATCACGCAGGTCATCTACAATCTGCTCGATAACGCCATCAAATTCTCCCGCGAAAATTCACCGCTCACCATTTCGCTATGGAAGGACAGCAAGAAGGCCTACGTCTCCATCCGGAACTGCGGCAGCACCATTCCGGAGGCGGAGATCCCGCTCCTCTTCGATCGCTTCCACAAGTCCGACCGCAGCCGCAGCCAGGACCGCGACGGTGTCGGTCTCGGGCTTTATATCGTCAAAACCATTTTGAACAACCACGGCGAGGATATTGCCGTGACAAGCCGCCAGGGTGTGACCGACTTTGTGTTCACGCTCGCGCTCAAACCGTAAAAGGCGGAAAGGAGTTTTATGGAAAATCAGGAATCTATGTGGTATGCCCCCTCTGGCGACACGCCGCAGGCATCCCCGCCGGTCCTCGTCCCTCCGGCGAAGCCAAAGAAAAGAATGCCCGCGTGGGGCATTGCGCTGATCCTTGTCGCCGTGGCGGTGCTCATCATCGGCTCGTGTCTGCTCTTCCGGAACAGCGCCGCGGCAGACCCCAACCACCCCGGCGCGGCGGGCGATCTGCCGAACGATTATAAATCGTTCTTCGATAATTACTTCACCGCGAACGAGGAAGCGGAAGAATGTACTATCCCGACCGTGCAGACGACCGAGCGCGTGACCGTGAAGCTGTCCCCCGCCGGTAAAACGCCGCTTTCCGCACAGGAGGTCTATGAGCGCTGCGTTCCCTCCATCGTTGCGGTATCGGCCTTTCCGGATGAGACGTCGGAAGACAGCTATTACTGGGGCTCCGGCGTTGTTCTGACGGAGGACGGGTATATTCTCACGAATTCGCACGTTGTGGAGGGCACCTGCCGCGCGCGCATCACGCTCTGGGATGATACGGAGTATGATGCTCTGCTCGTCGGCTATGACCACCGCACCGATATCGCCGTATTGAAGATCGATGCACACGGTCTCACGCCCGCGGAGTTCACTTTGACCGACTCTCTGCTCGTCGGCGATGCGGTATACGCCATCGGCAACCCGCTCGGCAAGGAATTCCGCAGCACGATGACCGAGGGCATCATCTCCGGCATCAACCGTGATATTTCCCACAACGGCGTGACGAACAGTCTGCTCCAGACCTCCGCGCCGATCAATGAGGGCAATTCCGGCGGCGCGCTCGTCAACGTTTACGGGCAGGTCGTCGGCGTCACCAATATGAAAATGAGCAGCCAGTATATCGGCTCGGTGTCCATTGAGGGCGTTGCGTTCGCCATCCCGTCGAGCACCGTGAAGACCATTGCGGACAGTCTGCTTGAATCCGGCGAGGTACGCGGACGCCCGGCGCTCGGGCTCACCGTCGGCAAGATACCGCAGGCGGCGATGGAGGAATACGATCTCCCCGCCGGCCTTTACGTGAGCGCTGTTTCCGAAGGCTCGGACTGCGCCGCCAAAGGCATTGTGACCGGCGACGTGCTCCTTGCCGCGAACGGCGTGGAGCTTACCGTCAACGAGGATCTCACCGGTATTATCGCCCCGCTCCGCGTCGGCGACGAGCTTACGCTCACCGTGTGGCACGAGGGCGAGACGCGGGACATTACCGTGAAGCTCGTGGACGTGAACGATGTTTACTGATATAGAAAGGGATATAACCATGAACGAAAAGATCATTGAAAACTTTCTTTCTCTCTGCGCCATCCCGCACAAGTCCCATCATGAGGAGAAGATCAGCCGGTTTCTCTACGACTGGGCCGTGAAAAAGGGTCTCGCCGCCGTGCGCGACGAGAAAGGCAACGTCATCATCGATAAGGCCGGTTCCGCCGGGCACGAGAACGCGCCGCGCACCATTCTGCAGGCGCACATGGATATGGTCGTCGTCTGGGAGGACGGCATGGACTTTGATCCTCTCAACGATACCATCACCGTTATCAACGACGGCAAAACGCTCAAGGCCAAGGGCACATCCCTCGGCGGCGACGACGGCGCGGGCGTTGCGCTTGCGATGTCCATTCTTGAGGATGAGACCGCCGTGCACGGCCCGATCCGCGCGATCTTCACCGTGGACGAGGAAGACGGCATGTCCGGCGCGGACCATCTCGATCCGAAGCACCTCGACGCCAAATACCTCATCAATCTCGACTGGGAGGAGTTCGGCTCGCTCTGCAACTCGAGCGCGGGCAGCGATATGTACCGCATGCACCGCGCCGCCGAGTGGGAAGCCGCTTCCGGCAAAGCGTATAAGATCGCCGTTTCCGGTCTCGTCGGCGGTCACTCCGGCGCTTCCATCCATCTGAAGCTCGCCAACGCCATCCGCATTGCCGCGCGCACGGCAAAAACCGCGCTCGACATGTGCCCCGGCGCGCGTCTTGCCGCCTTCCGCGGCGGCAGCGCCCACAATGCCATCCCCTCCTCCTGCACCGCCGTGATCACCGTGCCGGAAAAGGACGCCGAAAAGGTTCTCGAAGCGCTCAACGCCCATGCGCTTACCGAGGCGGTCGCCTGCGCCGCGACCGATCCGGAGGCGAAGGTCGCCTTAACCGCTGCCAAGCTCCCCGAAAAGGCGCTCACGGGCGAGCTTTCGCGCGGCTATCTCGCGCTGCTCACCGAGGTGTTCGACGGTGTGCACACCATGTCGCCGTCCATCCCGTCGCTCGTGGAGAGCTCGGCGAACACCGGCCTTGCCGCCGTCGGCGAGGACGAAGTCGAATTCACCGTCCATCAGCGCAGCAGCGAACCCGCCATCACCGCGGAAATGAAGAAAGAATACGAGCGTCAGGCATCCGAGCACGGCTTTACGATGACGCTGCTCAGCTCCTCCCCCGCGTGGCCGCTCAAGCCCGGCAGCGAGCTTGTCGGCATCTGCGAGCGCATTTTCAAGGAGCAGAACGGACACGACATGTCCGTAGAGCCGGTGCACGCCGGTCTGGAGTGCGGCAGCTTCTCTTCCGCCAATCCCGCGCTCGACATCATCTCCATCGGCCCCGACATTCTGGACATTCATTCCCCGCGCGAAACGCTCGTGCTTGATACCGTGTATGGCTGCGATACGCTCATCCGCGCCATTTTGAAGGAGATCGCTGACAAGAAAGCATGAAGACCTACGACGCCGGAAAATTTGATATTGCCGTCATCGGCGCCGGACACGCGGGCATCGAGGCCGCGCTCGCCGCGGCCCGGCTCGGTCTGCGCACCGTGTGCTTCACGGTGAATCTCGACAGCGTCGGCAACATGCCGTGCAACCCCGCTATCGGCGGCACGGGCAAGGGGCACCTTGTCCGTGAGCTCGACGCGCTCGGCGGCGAGATGGGCAAAGCGGCGGACGCCGCGGGCATCCAGTTCCGGATGCTCAACCGCGGCAAAGGCCCCGCCGTCTACTCTCTGCGCGTGCAGGCCGACCGGCGGCGCTATCAGGAGATCATGAAGGAGACGCTGGAGACGCAGGAAAATCTCGTGCTGCATCAGGCGGAGATCGTTTCCATCGGCCTTACGGACGGCCATGTTTCCTCCGTCACGACGCACACGGGCGCCGTATACGCGGTACGCGCTGTTGTCATCGCTACGGGGACATATCTCGGCGGGCGGACAATCGTCGGCGACGTGGTACGCACCTCCGGCCCGGACGGGCTCGCCGCGGCGACGGAGCTCACGAAGTGCCTCGCCGATATGGGTCTTCGTCTCCGCCGCTTCAAGACCGGCACGCCGCCGCGCGTGAACGCGCGCAGCGTCCGCTTTGACGAAATGCAACTCCAGCCCGGCGATGAGGTGATCGAGCCGTTTTCCTATTCCACCGACGCCGCGGCGCTGCATAACCGCGCCGTGTGCTGGCTCACCTACACCAATCCGCGCACGCACGAGATCATCCGCGCCAATCTTGACCGCAGTCCGCTCTTCAACGGCACCATTGAAAGCACCGGCCCGCGCTACTGCCCCTCGATCGAGACGAAGATCGTCACGTTTCCGGACAAGGAACGCCACCAGCTCTTCATTGAGCCGATGGGTCTGCATACACAGGAGCTGTACATTCAGGGGCTTTCTTCCTCCCTGCCGGAGGACGTGCAGATCGATGTTGTCCGCTCCATTCCGGGACTGGAAAACGCCGAGATGCAGCGCTGCGCCTATGCCATCGAGTACGACTGCGTCGATCCCACGGAGCTGCGCGCCACGCTCGAGAGCAAAAAGATCCCCGGTCTGTACGGCGCGGGCCAGTTCAACGGCTCGTCCGGCTACGAGGAAGCCGCTGTGCAGGGATTCGTCGCGGGCGTGAACGCCGCGCTCAAGATCCGCGGCGAGGAGCCTTTGATCCTGCGCCGTTCGGACGGCTACATCGGCACGCTCATTGACGATCTCGTCACCAAGGGCACCGAAGAACCGTACCGTATTATGACGTCGCGCAGCGAATACCGTCTGCTCCACCGGCAGGATAACGCCGACGAGCGGCTGACGCACATCGGCCACCGCATCGGACTCATTTCCGACGAGCGGCTCGCCGCCGTGCAGGACAAATACGCCGCCGTCGCAAAGGAGCGGCAGCGGCTCGAGCATACGCATCTCGCCCCCGGCGAGGCGATCAACGCGCTGCTGCGCGAAAAAGGCACGGCGGAGATCGTCTCCGGCGCATCGCTTGCCGATCTTCTGCGCCGCCCGCAGATCGAATACGCCGATCTTCTCCCGTTTGACCCGGAGCGCCCGGCGCTGCCGCGCGCCGTCGGCGAGGAGGTCTCCATCACGCTCAAATACGAGGGCTATATCCGCCGCCAGCTCAAGCAGGTGGAGGATTTCCGGCGCATGGAGGATCGTCCCCTCCCCGAGGATATCGACTATGCCGCCGTGCCGGGGCTCCGCACCGAGGCGCGGCAGAAGCTCGTCGCCATACGCCCCGTGAGCTTCGGGCAGGCCTCGCGCATTTCCGGCGTGTCTCCGGCGGATATGACCGCGCTTATGATCTACACCGAGAGCGGAAAGGAGCGCCGCCATGGATAAGGTCGTTCTCGGTCTCTCCGGCGGCGTGGATTCCGCCGTGGCCGCGCATCTGCTGCGCGAATCGGGGCTGGAGGTTTACGGGCTGTATCTCGATAACGGTCTCCCCGGCGCGGACGCCGCGCGCGAGGCCGCCGCTTCCCTCTCCGTTCCGCTCACGATCACCGACAGCCGCGAGGCAATGGAGCAATACGTCTGCACCCCGTTTGCCGAAGCGTATCTCCGCGGCGAAACGCCGAACCCCTGCATTCTCTGCAACCCGACGGTCAAGTTCCGCGCCCTGCTGGACGAAGCGGAGCGCATCGGGGCAAAGTACATCGCCACCGGGCATTATGCCAGAGCGGAAAACGGCGCCATTTACCGCGGGCAGCCGGAAAATGACCAGAGCTATATGCTCTGCCGTCTGACGCCAGACGAGGTGAACGCCCTTCTGCTGCCGCTTGCGCCATATAAAAAAACGGAGGTGCGCGCGCTGGCCGAAGAGCTCGGCCTGCCCGTCGCGCACAAGCCGGACAGCATGGACATCTGCTTCATCCCGGACGGCGATTACGCCACCTGGATCGAACGCCGCGGCATCACGCCCCCGCCGGGGGATTTCGTTCTGGACGGAAAAGCCGTCGGCAAACACCGCGGCATCCACCACTATACCGTCGGCCAGCGCCGTCACTTCGGCGTCGGCTTCGGGAAACGCGTATATGTTTCCGACATCTGCCCGGAGACGAACGAGGTCCGTCTTTCTTCTGACGACGCTGCCGTATGGCGGGAGAGTTTCCGTGTGCGCGGCGTAAACTGGCTTGTTCCACCGGAGGGTGAGATCGTCTGCGGCGTTCGCATCCGCCATTCACGCCGCGAGCTGCCCACCGGGACGGTGACGCCGGACGGAGACGGCGCAATCGTCCGCTTCCCTGCGCCGGTACGCGCTCCCACCCCCGGCCAGACCGCCGCCTTTTACGACGGCGACCGTCTGCTCGGCGGCGGATTTATCGTAAAGTAGCAAAAGAGAGGGCTCTTCGCCCTTTCTTTTTGTTTTTTCTGTGCATTTACTTTAGCATGGTAGCGTGCTAATATACTACCATAATAAATCAAATACAGGAGAGACCTACCATGAAAAAGATTCTTACCATCGCACTTACCCTTTGTCTGCTCGTAACGGCGCTGGCCGGCTGCGGCAGCAGCGCCCCCGCCGCTCCCGATCCGACCGCCGCCCCCACGGAAGCTCCGGCGGAAGCCACGGCAGAACCCGCCGCCGAGGGCGGCAAACTGATCGTCGGCTTTGACGCCGAGTTCCCCCCGTTCGGCTACATTGCCGAGGACGGCAGCTACGACGGCTTTGATCTCGCACTCGCGCAGGAGGTTTGCGCGCGGCTCGGCTGGGAGTATGAGGCCGTGGCGATCGACTGGGCGTCGAAGGACGCCGAGCTCAAGGCCGGAAACATCAACTGCATCTGGAACGGCTTCACCTGCACTGGCCGCGAGGAAGAGTACACCTGGTCGGACGCCTACATCGACAACAGCATCGTCGCCATTGTCCGTGCCGACTCCGGCATCGAGTCCCTCGCCGATCTCGCCGGAAAGACTGTTATGGTGCAGTCCGCTTCCTCCGGTCTGGACGCTCTCACCGCGAACGAGGAGCTGACCGCCTCCTTTGGTGAGCTCGTGCAGCTGCCCGACTACAACACCGGCTTCCTGGAGCTGCGGCAGGGTACGGTGGACGCCGTTGTCGTGGACGTCGGCGTCGGCAACTACCAGATTGCCAACACCGAGGGCGACTACGTTATCCTCTCTGAGCCCGTCTCCGTGGAGCAGTACGCCGTCGGCTTCTATCTCGGCAACGAGGCGCTGCGCGACGCCGTGAACGAGCAGCTGCTCGCCATGGCGGAGGACGGCACGATGATGAGCATCGCCGAAAAGTATGTTGACAAGGGACTTTCTCTCGACAGTCTCTGCCTCTGCAAGTGATACTTCCCTTGATTTGATATCCCCGCGCGGAGACGCTTTCGCGTCTCCGCGCCAACCTGTCTACGGAAAGGATCGATCCGATGAGCATTCAAACCATGCTGGTCTCTCTCTCCCAGGCGTTTCTCACAACGCTCGCCATATTTTTCCTCACGCTTCTCGGCTCGCTGCCGCTCGGTCTCGTCGTTTACTTTGCGCGCAAAAGCCGCTTTTCGCCGCTCCGTTGGCTCACGAAGGTGTATATCGCCATCATGCGCGGCACGCCGCTCATGCTGCAGGTCATGGTCGTGTACTATGGGCCAAGTCTTCTTCTCGGCATGACGCTGCCGCGGAACTGGCGCTTTGCCGCCGTGATTGTCGCGTTCGTCATCAACTATGCCGCGTATTTCGCCGAGATCTACCGCGGCGGCATTGAGTCGATCAGCGCCGGACAGTATGAAGCGGCGCAGGTGCTCGGCTACCGAAAGGGGCAGACGTTCTTCCGCATCATCCTTCCGCAGATGGTAAAGCGCGTGCTGCCGAGCGTCACGAACGAGGTCATTACCCTTGTAAAGGACACGTCTCTCGCCTCCGTCATCGGCACGGTAGAGATGTTCACGCGTGCCAAGCAGATCGCCGTTGCGCCAAATTCACCGGGCATGCTGGCGTTTGCCGCCGCTGCGGTATTCTATTTCGTATTCAACAGCCTTGTCGCCTTCGCCATGGAGCGGATCGAAAAGGCGTTCGCCTACTACCGCTGAAGGAGGGCCGGACATGAACACATTGGAACTGCGCCACATCCGCAAAAGCTTTGACGGGCAAGGCGTTCTTGAAGACATCTCCCTCTCTGTCCCGGCGGGGAGCGTTACGGCGCTCATCGGGCCGTCCGGCAGCGGCAAATCCACGCTGCTCCGATGCGCAACGCTGCTCGAGACCGCCGACGGCGGCGACATCATTTATGAAGGGAAATATGCCGCGAAGGACGGCGTTTACGCGCCGAAGGCCGAGCTGCACGCCATCCGCCGCTATTTCGGTCTCGTATTCCAGAGCTATAACCTCTTCCCCCACTTCACGCTTTTGAAAAACGTGATGGACGCGCCCGTGCAGGTGCAGAAGCGCCCTGCCGCCGAGGTGCGCGAGGAGGCCATGGCGCTGCTCGGAAAAATGGGTCTTGCCGATCGCGCCGACGCCTACCCCTGCCAGCTTTCCGGCGGGCAGCAGCAGCGCGCGGCGATCGCGCGCGCGCTTTGCATGAAGCCGGAGCTGCTGTTCTTTGACGAGCCAACGAGCGCGCTTGACCCGGAGCTGACCGGCGAGGTGCTGCGCGTTATCCGCTCGCTCGCCGAAGAAAAGATGACGATGGTGATCGTCACGCACGAAATGCAGTTTGCCCGCATGGTCGCCGACCGCGTCGTATTCATGGACGGGGGCTGCATCGTGGAGGAGGGCACGCCCGAACAGGTCATCGACGCGCCGCAGCAGGAGCGCACGCGCGCCTTTCTGCGCCGGTTGGAACGGTAATTTCCTCCGGGGCTTGATTTTCTCACCGGAATCCGCTATCATAAAATCCGCCTTTACATAATCCATGTAAAATGGCGGATTTTTTTGTTGGGAAGGGTCGAACTTATGAAGAAGCTGCGGAGATTTCTGGCGTTCGTGCTGTGCGCGGCGCTGTGTTTTCTGCTTTTGACGGGTTGCGGTTCGCGCGACACCATCCGGTTTAAAATGATCGCGGAGCTCAACCAGGAGGAATTCTGCGTCGCCTTCCGCAAGGGCGACCCGCTCTGCGATATATTCACCGCCGCGCTCAAGGAGCTCTCCGCCGACGGACAGATCTCCCGGCTGAGCGCGCAGTATCTCGGCACGGACTATACCTGCATGGAGGCGCTGCCCGGCGCGCTGCAGCTTCTGGAAACGCAGCCGGAGCCGGGACGTAAGCTGCGTATCGGCGTGCAGGACGGTATTGCTCCGATCTCCTCCTCCCGCGACGACGGCTCCTTCGGCGGGCTGATCCCGGATCTTGCGCAGCTCGTGGCGGAAAAGCTCGGGTGGACATTTGAGTATATGGTCATCAACAGCGACAATGTCGCTGCCGAGCTCGGCAGCGGCAATATCGACTGCGCGTGGATGGCGGCATCCTTCTCCGGCAGCTCAAGCTCCGTCTCCCTCTCCCCCGGCTGGCTTCGCAACACGCATGAGCTCGTTGTGCGCAGCGACAGCCGCTATACGCGCAAAAACAGTCTCAAGGGCAAGGTGGTCGGCATCACCGACGCCACCGCGCTCGCCGCGCTCAAGGAAAGCGGAATGGACGCGAAAGTCGGCTCGGTCTGGTACTACGACGATCTTTCCGCCTGCTTTGCGGCGCTCGCCGCCGGGGACTGCGACGCCGTGGTGATCGACGGCATCGTGTCCGGGTATTATATGTAACTTCGTTTTATAGTGAAAGCGCTCTGCACGGTGCAGAGCGCTTTTCCATACTATGAAGCGAGGCGCCCCTCAAAGCCGCAGGCAGAAAGGGGGTAATCCATGAAACGCTGCTGGAAGGACTGGCTGCGAAAGGCGGGCATCCGTGCGCTGAGGACCGTGGCGCAGACGGCTCTCGCCGCTATCGGCACATCTGCTGTGATCTCGGAGATCAACTGGCTGATGGTCGGCAGCACATCGCTGATCGCCGGTGTGCTCTCGCTGCTCACATCTCTGGCCGGGATCCCGGAGGAATGCCCGGAGGAGAGCGAAGCGACGAAGCCGCCGAAAAGCTGACGTAGCAGACAAAAGCCCCGCCGGGTATCCCGGCGGGGCAATTTTGGCTGTTTCCGCGATCAGGCGTACTGATCGACGACCTTGGCGGCGCTGTCGCTGTCGGCGCAGACAACGGCGATGACATAGTTTCCGATCGTCTTTACCGGCGCGTTTTCGAGCGACATGGCAGCGGCGGGGCCGTAGCTCTTATAGGCTTCGATCCGGTCGGCGACGAACGTCTGGAGCGCGGTGAGCAGGCGCTGCGCGGCAGCGGCGTCCACGGCCTCGAAGCAGACGATCTGCTCGGCAGTCGCCGCGGTGCCGCAGTAGACGAGCGCACTCTTATAGTCGGCGCTGTCCACGCCGTAGTACTGGGGGATCACGGCGTCATCCAGCTGGCTGAGGCTGTCGGTAAAGTTGGCGTTCGTGAGCACGTCGTCCACGAACGCGCGCGGCTCCATCGTCTTTTTCGAGCTGCCGCAGCCGGTGAGCACGGCGAAGAGGCAGCAGAGCGCGAGCAGGAGAGAAATGGTCTTTTTCATAAAATTACCTCGTTTCTTATTCGGTGAGAAGGCCCTCGTCCACATAGTGGGTCTTCATGTAATTTGCCCAGGCGACATACCCGGATTTTTCAAAGTGCTTGCCGTCTCCGGCGAAGGCATAGTTGCTCGAAAGGTAGCCGTACTCGTCCACGAGCATGGAGTAGATATCGAGATACCAGCATTTTTCGTCTGCGCAGAGCTGCTTGAGCGCGGAGTTGAAGGCGTTGATACGCTCCATGCTCTGCACCTCGTTGGGATCGGCGTCCACTTTCTGCGTGACGGGTGTGACGGAGATAACATAGATGTTCGCCTTCGTCTGGTGCTCACGGACGTACTCGATGAGCGTTTTATAGCTCTGGACAAAGGAGTTTACGTCCGTGCCGACCTCGTTCAGGCCGAACATGAGATAAATGTCATGATAGTAATCCGCGTCGTTGAGCGTCAGCGGCGAGAGGTCGAGCGTGCCGAGAACGTTGTTCACGACCGCGCCGGTGCCGTAAATGCAGCGCATGTTCGTTACGCCCGACCACATGCGAAAGCCCTCGACCAGCGAGTTGCCGATCATGCAGGAGCGGTCAAAATGGCTGTCGTACACTGCGTTCGTACGCTCGGGCACGATCGCGCCCCAGTCGGCGGGAACGATGAGATCGCCGTCGCGCTGCGCCTTGGCGCCCGAGGGCGTCGGCGTCGGCTCGGCGGTCGGCTTCGGCGTCATGGATACCTCGGCGGTGACCTCCGGCGTTGCTTCGCCCGGCTGCGGCGTGTCTGCCGGACGCGGCGTCGCGGTCACGGGCGCGTAGCTCGGCAACGTGTACCTCGGCTTTTCATTGCCCTTCCGCGCGAGCGTCACGATGCCGAAAATCAAAAGGCCGACAAGGACAAACGCAAGGAACAGAAACGCCGGATGAATGCGGTTTTTCCCGATGCGCGGCAGACGGAAGGAAAAGCCCTTGCCGCCGTTATCGGACGGCGGGCGGCGCGGCGGCGTGCCGCCGGAAGAGCGTCCCGCAGCGGCGCGCTGTGCCGGGCGGCGAACGGCGCCGGGACGGTAATAATCCCCGTGCGGACGCTGGGAAGCCGCGTAAGAGCGCTGCGGAGTTTCCCGCTGCGGGAGACTCCCGCCGTAAAAGGGATCGCTTTCCGTTTCCGGCGGCTGCGGCGAGGCGCGGTAGCCGCCGGTCGCATACGGCTGGCGGTAGCTGCCGTCGCTGCGGCGGTAGGGATCGTTCCTCTGCTGCGGCTGCGCCGTTCTGCCGTAGGGGTCAGTCTGCGGCTGTGCGGCGTTATAATACGGATCGGCCTGCCGCGGCTGCGCTGCCGGGCGGTAAGCCTCTCTCTGCGGCTGTACCGGGCGCCCATAGGGGTCGGTTTGCGGCTGCGCGGGCGCGGCGCGGCGGTTTCCCTGTGCGCTCTGCTCCAGATCGCCGCTGCGGAGAGCATCCCATGATATTTCCGTAAAGGCCGCGCTTCCTCCGCCGTAAGGCTGCTGCCGCTGCTGCGGCTGGCGGCTGCCATAGCCGTTATAGTCCGCATACCCCTGTGCCGGGCGGCTCTGCGGCGTATACGGCACGGCGCGCGGCGCTGTTCTCGTCGGTTCGGCGGCGGGGCGGGCGCTGCGGCGGTTTGCGGTCTCGGTCTCGGTATATTGGGGCGCCGGGCGGCCGGAGTTCGGCGTGCGGCGCACGCTGTCGAGCGGCAGCTCGGTAAAAAGGGCGCTCTCGCGCTGGGATGCAGCGCCTTCCTGCTGCGGCGGGCGCGACGCGCCGTCTCTTCGATAATAGCTGGATTCGCGGTTTTCCATGTGGAAAGATACCTCCGCACAATAATACAACGATATTATAGTGAATTCTGTCTTAGTATGCAAGTAAAAAAAGTGTTTCGTTTTCCTTGCGCAGCAGCGCTTGGCGTGGTATAGTAATTTGGTTAAAATAGAGTTATTGTACGCAGAAGGAGTACTCCCATGTGGATTGCCGATAACTGGAAAGATTATGAACTGATCGATGCCTCGAACGGCGAGCGTCTGGAGCGCTGGGGGCAGCACATTCTCGTGCGGCCCGACCCGCAGGTCATCTGGAAAACGCCGCGCACCTCCCCCGTCTGGAAGCGTCCGGAGGGGCGCTACAGCCGCAGCCACACCGGCGGCGGCTCGTGGGACAAGGGCGGTCTCCCGGCGAGCTGGGACATCCGCTACGGCTCGCTCACGTTCCATGTGAAGCCCATGAACTTCAAGCACACCGGTCTCTTCCCCGAACAGGCGGCAAACTGGGACTGGATGCAGAAAAAGATCCGCGAAGCAGACCGTCCGATCAGCGTTTTGAATCTCTTTGCCTACACCGGCGGGGCGAGCGTCGCCTGTCTCGCCGCGGGCGCGAGCGTCTGCCATGTGGACGCCGCGAAGGGCATGGTCGCCTGGGCGAAGGACAATGCCGCGGCGTCCGGCGTTGCGGACGCGAACGTCCGCTGGATCGTGGACGACTGCGCCAAATTCGTCGAGCGGGAGATCCGCCGCGGGCACAAGTATGACGCCATCATCATGGATCCGCCGTCCTATGGCCGCGGACCGGGCGGCGAGGTATGGAAGCTGGAGGACAATCTCTGGGACTTCGTTTCGCTCTGCTCCGGCGTCCTCTCGGACGACGCGCTTTTCGTGCTCATCAATTCCTACACGACGGGCCTTGCCCCCTCGGTGCTCTCGTATGTCACCGACAGCATCTTTACCGCCCGGCGCGGCGGTTCCTCGCGCGCGGAGGAGCTGGGGCTTCCCGTCACGCAGAGCGGACTTGTGCTCCCCTGCGGGGCGAGCTGCCGCTGGGAGGCTTAAATGGCAAATTCCGTCATCACTCTCGATAACGTATCCTTCCGCTATCCCGACGCCGGGCGCGACGCGCTCTCCGGCGTCAGCCTCTCGATCGAGGCGGGGTCGTTCATCGCCGTGCTCGGACACAACGGTTCCGGCAAGTCCACGCTTGCAAAGCTCCTGAACGCCATTCTCGTGCCGACAGAGGGCACCGTGACCGTCAAGGGCATGGACACACGCAGCGAGGAAAACCTTCTTAACGTGCGCCGGACGGTCGGCATGGTGTTTCAGAATCCCGACAACCAGATCGTTGCGAGCGTCGTGGAGGACGATGTGGCGTTTGCGCCCGAAAACTTGGGCGTTCCCCCGGCGGAGATCCGCCGCCGCGTGGACGAGGCCCTGAAGCGCGTCGGTATGTACGAATTCCGCAATAACGCGCCGCACCTTCTCTCCGGAGGGCAGAAGCAGCGTGTCGCCATCGCGGGCGTGCTCGCCATGCAGCCGGAGATCCTCGTTATGGACGAGCCCACCGCCATGCTCGACCCCTCCGGACGGCAGGAGGTGCTGCGCACGATCGCCGATCTTCGCGCCGCGACGGGCGTCACAGTCGTTCTCATCACGCACCACATGGATGAGTGCATCGACGCCGACCGCCTGCTCGTCGTGTCCGACGGCAAGCTCGTGCTCGACGGCGCGCCGAAGGACGTCTTTTCGCGCGTTGAACAGATGCGTTCGATCGGTCTGGACGTTCCCGCCACGACGGAAACGCTCTATGAGCTGCGCGCCGCCGGGGCGGATGTGCCGCTCGGCGCGCTCTCCGACGCGGAAGCCGCCGATGCCATTGTCCGCTGGCTCGGAAATTAAATCCATCAGTAAAGGTTTTTCGTTATGCCCGATATCCGTCTGGAGTCTCTCCGGTGCGTATACAGCGCCGGGACTCCGTTTGAAAAGGTCGCTCTCGACAATATTGATCTCTCCATCCCCGCCGGTCAGTACGCGGCGCTGCTCGGTCATACCGGCAGCGGCAAGAGCACGCTCATCCAGCATCTCAACGGGCTTTTGAAGCCCGCCGCGGGGCGCGTGCTGCTCGGGGAAGAGGACATCCACCGCTCCAAGGAGGCGCTGCGCGCCGTCCGGTTCCGTGTCGGTCTGGTGTTCCAGTACCCGGAATACCAGCTCTTTGAAGAGACGGTTTACCGCGACATTGCGTTCGGTCCGAAAAACATGGGATTGAACGAGCAGGAGGTGGACGAGCACGTCCGCTTCGGCGCAAAGTTTGCCGGAGTCGATGAATCGCTCTTCGAGGCGTCCCCGCTCGATCTTTCCGGCGGACAGAAGCGCCGCATCGCGATTGCGGGCGTGATGGCCATGAAGCCGGAGGTGCTCGTGCTCGATGAGCCGATGGCGGGTCTTGACCCCGCCGGGTGCCGCGAGATCCTTGCGAACATCGCCGAATACCATCGCTCCACGGGGAGCACCGTTGTGCTCGTCACGCACGATATGGACGTCGCCGCGGAAAACGCCGAGCGGCTCATCGTCATGCGCCGCGGCAAGATCGCGCTCGACGGCGCGCCGGAGGAGATCTTCACCCACGCCGCGGAGCTTCGTGAAATGGGTCTCGGCATTCCGGGCGCAGCCGCTCTTGCAGAGGAGCTGCGCGCGCGCGGCGCTGCTGTTCCGCAGGGTATCTATACCCCGCACGATCTCGCCACGGCCCTGCTCGCACGGAAGGAGGGCGGCGCATGCTGAAAGACATTACGCTCGGCCAGTACTTCCCCGGCAATACCATCGTGCACCGGCTCGACCCGCGCACGAAGCTCATCGCCGTGGTGCTCTATATTGCCGCGCTCTTCACCGCCAACAACTGGAGCGCTACTGCGCTCGTGCTGCTCACGCTCGTTTTCTGCGTGGCGCTCTCGCGCATCCGCCCGAAGGCGCTCTTCAAGGGGCTCAAGCCGCTCATCGTGATCGTGATCTTAACGGCGGTGCTCAATCTCTTTTACTCGGACGGCAATGTGATCTGCTCGTTCTGGGTGCTGCGCATCACCGATAACGGCATCCGCCGCGCGGTGCTGATGGTGCTTCGCATCATTCTGCTCGTGTGCGGAACGTTTCTTCTGACGTATACGACCTCTCCCCTGCAGCTCACCGACGGGCTGGAGCAGCTTTTGAGTCCGCTCAAAAAGCTGCGCTTCCCGGTGCATGAGCTTTCCATGATGATGAGCATCGCGCTGCGCTTTATCCCGACGCTCATCGAAGAGACCGACAAGATCATTTCCGCGCAGAAGGCGCGCGGCGCGGATTTTGAAAGCGGCAGTCTTGTCCGCCGCGCGAAGGCGCTGCTGCCGATCCTTGTGCCGCTGTTCGTGAGCGCGTTCCGCCGCGCCGACGAGCTGGCCACCGCGATGGAGTGCCGCTGCTACAACGGCGGCGAGGGGCGCACCCGCATGAAGGTGCTGCGTATGGGCCGAAACGACTACCTGGCTCTCGCTTTCTGGGCGGTGATCCTGGCCGGGTCGATCATCCTGACGAGGTACGGCATTTGAGAAACATTGCACTCCGTCTCCGATACGACGGCTCCGCCTATCACGGCTGGCAGCGGCAGGCCGGTCTCCCCACGGTGCAGCAGACCGTGGAGGACGCCATTGCAAAAATACTCGGTACAAGCGTCCATGTAACGGGCTGCGGCCGCACGGACGCGGGCGTGCACGCCCTGCGCTACTGCGCGAACTTCCGCTCCGACTGTACGATCCCGATCGAGAAGGTCCCGCTCGCGCTCAACGCCCGTCTCCCCGGCGATATCGCCGTGACGGACGCCTGTGAGGTGGACGAGAGCTTCAATGCCATCGGCTCGTGCATTCAGAAGGAATATATCTATAAGATCCTGAACAGCCGCATTTCTGATCCGTTTCTCGATAAGCGCGTGTGCTTCTATCCGTCCCGGCTCGACATTGCGCAGATGCGCGCCGCGGCGAAGGCCTTTGAAGGCACGCACGACTTTGCCGCCGTGCGGAGCGTCGGCACCGAAACGAAAACGACCGTCCGCACCGTGTACTGGTGCGATGCCGAACGCGAGGGCAATCTCATCACCGTGCGTGTGTGCGCCAACGGGTTTTTGTACAACATGGTCCGCGCCATGGTCGGCACGATGGTATACGCAAGCTACGGAAAGCTCCGGGCGGAGGACATTCCCGCGCTTCTCGAAACGCGCGACCGCCGTCTCACCGGCCCGACGATGCCGCCGCAGGGTCTTTATATGCACCGCATCTGGTACGACGGCCCCGCCGGGGAAATGATGGCAGACACTTGAGCGCCATTGACGCTTGATTTTTCGGAGGTTTTGATGCATTCTAATAGGTATACCGCCGCGCCGGAGCGCAAGCACCGGAATCTGCCCCGTGTGCTCGCCGCGACAGCCGCCATGCTCTGCATCGCAGCGCTGTTGCTCGTGCTGAGCGTTGTCCAGTCGCACACGGCGGCCGCCGTGCGGAACCGCGACGGCTTCCGCCTCCGGAGCGGAGAGAATGTCTTTTATTCCGCCGCCGGAAACGGGCTCGCCGCCGCCACGACGACCGGCGCGCAGCTCTTCAACGCCAGCGGGAAATGCGCCGCAAGCGCCGACTTTGCGATGACGGAGCCGATGTGCGCTGCCGGGACGCAGCTCGCGGTGTTCTGGGACGCGGGGCAAAACGGCATCCACGCGCTGTACCCGGACGGTTCGGCCGCCGAGAGCGCGACCGAAGGCGGCGTATACTTTGCCGATGTGAACGAAACCGGGCTTATTACCGTCCTAACCGATAAGGACGGATATCGCGGGAGCGTCGTCGTATACGACACCGATCTCACGCCGCTCTTCCGCTGGGACGCTTCAAGCGTCACGCCCGTCTCCGCGCGGACGACCGGAAAAGGCCTTCTCTGCGTGAACGGCGCCGGAGACGACGGCGGATATCTCCGCTTTTTCCGCATCGACCGCGAGGAGATGCAGGCCGAGTTTTTCGCCCCCGGCGAGCTGATCGTGGATTTCGGCTTTCTCTCGGACGGCTCCATTGCCGCGGTGACGGAAACGGCGGTTTGCTTTCTCTCCGCGGACGGCACGCTGCTTTCCGAGCACCGGCTCGGAAACGCGCACCTCTCCGCCTTTTCGCTCAGCGGAGACTTTGCCGCCGTTGCGGCGGCGAGCGGGCTCGGCGGCGGCGAGACGGTGATCACAGCGTTCTCCCCCTCCGGCGAGCCGCTCGGCAGCTTTACCGCCCCTCTGGAAGCCGCGGCCATGTCGTCCTGCGGCAGCCAGCTTCTCGTCCTCTTCACCGGAGAGGAATCCACGCTCTTTTCCTCCGCGCTGGAGGAGATCGTATCCTATCAGCCGCCGGAGGACGTCCGGCAGGTGTTTCTCTGCTCGGACAGCCGCGCTCTTTTCGCCGGTGCGTCCGGCGTTGTACAAATCGATTTCAACCGGTGATCTCTCACCGGCCGCGCCTGAAAAAGGAGGCTTTGCATGAAAGCGGTACTGAGTCTTTTGTTTTTGTCCATACTCATTTTCTGTGTCTGGTCCGGCTATAAGAAGGGGCTCGTCATGGGCATCTTCAGTCTGATCGCGTTCGTTGTTTCGGTATACGGCGCGAATCTTCTCTCCCAGACCTATTCCGGAGAGGTGATCGACGCGCTGCGCCCGTTCGCCAGCGGCTTTGTTGAGGTGAACGTCGTCGACAAAACCGTCCGCCCCGCCATGGGGATCGACAGCACCAACCTTTCTGTCAAGGACTATTTTGCGCAGAATCCCGGCCGTGAAACGGAATTCTGCACGCTCACCTACAACGGCATGGGCATTTACGAATCCACCAGCGAGCAGATGGCGGACGAAGCCGTCGCCTACGCGAAGGAAAATAACGCCGAGCTCATCGACGCCGTTGTAGAAGTGCTCTGCCGGCGCATATCCTATGTCGGCGGGTTTATTCTCGCATTCGTTATGATCCTGATCCTCCTCACGGTGATCGGGAACATTCCCAATATCAGCTTCCAGATACCGAACCACGAGCTGCTCAACGACATCGGCGGCGCGGTGGCCGGTCTGGTGCAGGGCATGGCGTTCTGCCTCATCATCGGCTGGGCGCTGCGGTTCGTAGGACTTCTCGTCTCGCAGGAGACGCTTTCCAACACCTTCCTCGTCTCCTGGTTTATGGATCGCACGATCTTCGTACACCTGCTCGGAATTTAACGCCATTTCACAGAATACAGGAGAACATCTATGCAACCTACTCTCTGCGCCCGCTGCCACAAGAACATGGCGGTGGTATTCATCAACCGTATTGAAAACGGCCAGTCCCACCAGGAGGGACTGTGTCTCAAGTGCGCCCGTGAGCTGCACATCAAGCCCATCGACGATATCATTTCCAAAATGGGCATCAACGACGAAGATCTCGACGGGCTTTCCTCCGAAATGATGGAGGCCATGCAGAATATCTCCGGCAACGGGGACGATCTTATGAACATCGAAAACGACGACGACAGCTCGGACGACGACGGAAAGACCGCAACGTTCCCGTTCCTCAACCGGCTTTTCGGCGCGCAGAACGCCGCCAACGCCGAAAATCGCGACAGCGCTGCCGAGACCGAGCGTCCCCGCGTCGGCAAGGACGGCGGCGAGCGCAAGCCGAAGCGCAAGTTTCTCGATAACTACTGCATCTCGCTCACCGACCGCGCCCGCGCGGGCAAGCTCGACCGTATGATCGGCCGCAGCGAGGAGCTGGAGCGCGTCATCCAGATCCTCAACCGCCGCCAGAAGAACAACCCCTGTCTCATCGGCGAGCCGGGCGTCGGCAAGACGGCGATCGCCGAAGGTCTTGCGCAGCGCATCGCCTCCGGCGACGTGCCGGCGAAGCTGCGCGACAAGCAGGTATTTCTGCTCGATCTCACCTCTCTCGTCGCGGGAACGCAGTTCCGCGGCCAGTTTGAGTCGCGCATGAAGGGTCTCATTGAAGAGATCCGCCGCGAGGGAAACATCATCCTTGTCATCGACGAGGTGCACAATCTCGTCGGCGCGGGCGACGCCGAGGGCAGCATGAACGCCGCAAACATTCTCAAGCCCGCGCTCTCCCGCGGCGAGATCCAGGTCATCGGCGCGACGACGTTCAACGAATACCGCAAGCACATTGAAAAGGACGCCGCGCTTGAGCGCCGCTTCCAGCCCGTGACCGTCGCCGAGCCCTCGCTCAGCGACAGCGTGGAGATTCTCAAGGGCATCCGCAAGTATTACGAGGACTTCCACGGCGTGAAGATCTCCGACGAGATGTGCCGCATGGCCGTGACGCTCTCCGAGCGCTACATCACCGACCGTTTCCTCCCCGACAAGGCCATCGACCTCATCGACGAGGCATGCTCGGACGTGAATCTCCACAACAAGGACATTGAGCGCAGCGCCGAGATCAAAAAGGAATGCGCCGATCTCGACAAGGAGCGCGAGCTTCTGCTCAGCGGCACGACGGGCGACGGCGACTTTGAAAAGCTTGCCGAGCTGCGCAGCCGCGATCTTCAGCTCAAGGATGAACTCTCTCAGATCGAAGCCAAGGGCATGCCGGAGCTCACCGCGGACAATCTTGCGCACATCATCGAGCTCTGGACGAAGATCCCCGCTTCGAACATTCGCGCCGACGAGTTTGAGCGTCTCTCCGGTCTTGCCGGACGGCTCAAGGCACATATCATAGGCCAGGACGAGGCCGTGAACGCCGTTTGCGCCGCCATCAAGCGCAGCCGCGCCGGACTGCAGTCCAAGCGCAAGCCAGTGAGCTTCATTTTTGTCGGCTCCACCGGCGTCGGCAAAACGGAGCTCGTCAAGCGGCTCGCCGCCGATCTCTTCAATTCCCCCGAATCGCTCATCCGGCTCGATATGTCCGAGTTTATGGAAAAGTTCAGCGTTTCGCGCATCATCGGTTCGCCTCCGGGCTACGTCGGGTATGACGAGGCCGGACAGCTCACCGAGAAAATCCGCCGCAAGCCCTACAGCGTCGTGCTTTTCGACGAGATCGAAAAGGCGCACCCGGATGTGATGAACATCCTGCTCCAGATCCTCGACGACGGACGCATCACCGACGCGCAGGGCCGCACGGTCAATTTTGAAAACACCGTGATCGTTATGACCACGAACGCGGGCAGCGACAAGCGCACCGGCAGCGTCGGCTTCAATATGAGTGCCGACGAGCAGGGCAAGGAAAAGGCTGTCAAGGCTCTCAACGACTTCCTCCGTCCCGAGTTCATCAACCGCGTGGACGAGATCATTTACTTCCACCGTCTGACGGAGGAAAACATCCGCGCGATCGCCTCGCTTATGCTTGAGGATCTCCGCACCGCGATGGCCGAGCGCGGCACCGCCCTCACCTGGGACGAGAGCGTCATCACCTATCTTGCCGAAAAGGGCTACAGCGCTGCCTACGGCGCGCGCAATCTCCAGCGTCTCATCCAGAAGGACGTCGAAGATGCCATCGCTACCGAGATCATCGATCATCTCAAGGGCGCGGCAAAAACCGTCGGGCTCACCGTACAGGACGGAAAGATCGTCGTTCTCGCAGTGTAAGCCCTATATACGATAAATGCCTCACGCGGGAAGATTCCCGCGCGAGGCATTTTCTTCTTGTATGGGGTTTCAGTCCGCGCGGCAATGCGCGCCGAGGCTTTCTTTGCGTTCCAGCGCTGCGCGCGTGACGCTCTCCGCCGTAAGGAGCATATTGCGAAGCTCGTTCCACTCGGCAAGAGACGCCGGGCGGCGCTCGCGCAGAGCGGCCTTGATCTTGTCGATCTCGCCGAGGGCCTGCTCCATCCCCTCTTTCGTGCGGATAACGGAGGCATCCTTCTGCATGGTCTCACGCAGATCGTCGCGCAGGTCGCGGAGCGGATCCGTGCCGAGTTCCGGATACGTTGAAAGGACACGTCCGGCTGCCGCAGCGGTTTCCGGCGTATCAGCGTCGGCCGCGGCGTATTCCGCGGCATTTTTTCCCGCGATCGCGCCGAAGACGACTGTTTCCGTCAGCGCGCTTCCGGCGAGACGGTTCGCCCCGTGCAGCCCGCCGGTGACCTCGCCGCAGGCATAGAGGCCCGCAACGTCTGTGGAGCAGTCGGTGCGCAGCGGCACGCCGCCCATGAAGAAATGCGCCACCGGACGGATGAGCAGCGGCTTATCCGGGTTATCGCGCGCCATGCGCGCGATGTTGGGGCACTCGCGCTCGAGATATGCCTTATCGCAGCCGGAAAGATCGAGCCGCACATCCTTTTCGGCGAACTCGGCGCGCGCGACGACGTCGCGGTTTTCCAGCTCCTTCATCGGATACTTGGCGCAGTCCATAAACCGCTCGCCCTTCTCATTGCGGAGCACCGCGCCGTGGTCGAAAAGGTCCGGGAAGATATCCGCCCGCTTGGGCGAGTAGATGCGGTAAGGATAAAACTGCACAAACTCCATGCCGCGCAGCGGCAGACCGCAGCGCGCGGCCATGGCGTAGCCGTCGCCGGTCACGTCGCGCGTGTTGCTCGTTGCGGCGTACACGTTGCCTGCGCCGCCGCAGCAGAGGATCACCGTTTTGGCCGGGTATACGCGCATCTCCCCGCCGCAGAGCGCAAGGACGCCCTGCGCGCGGCCGTTTTCGGTAAGAATATCGCAGACGGTCACGCCGTCCTCCACGATGATATTGGGATACTCGTTCAGCTTCTCCCGCACGGCCTTCGTCAGAATGCGGCCCTGCTTGGGTGAGCAGCAGGCAAGATACGGATATTCCCCGCCGTTTTCCGAAAGTGTCCGGTACTCGAGCGGCAGGCCGAGACCGCGCAGCCGCTCCATGGCCGCGGCAGCGTGATCGACAAAGAACGCCGCGATCTCCGCGTCCTGCTGTCCCGCGCCGGAAGCAAGGAAGCGGCGGCGGTAATCCTCGCGCAGGCCGGGCGCGTCCGGCGCGAAGCGGTGCACCGACATGGCCACCACCGAATTGCCGGAGCCGCCGGTCTTGCTCTTGCAGAGAATGCGCACCGCAGCGCCGCTCTCCGCGGCGGCGAGCGCGGAATACATACCGGCCAGACCGCCGCCGATGATGAGCACATCGCTGCACGGCCCGGTTTTATACGTAAAAGATGTTGTTTCCATTTTTATCACTCCTTCGAGAATAGTATACTACATTCTGCAGAAAAAGACAAACCCCATACCTTGCGGTATGGGGTTTGCTTTTCGGGGGCTGATGATGACAAAATGTTTTCTGATGAAAGAAATTATTCGGCCTTGCCGGTGGCTTCTTTGTTCCAGGACTTGTCAAGAGCCTTGCTGAGACCCCAGTACAGGAAGAAAGCCACGACCATGCTGACGACCGCGGGGATGAGGAAGTTGCGGTTGACGCAGATCTGGCCGATGACGGTGGCGATGATCCAGGAGACGATACCGACCCAGTTGATGGTCTGGTTCTCCTTGGAGTTCTTCACGCACCACTGCTCCGCGATCATCATGGCCGGGATGGGCGGCAGGAGGACCGACAGAGCCTTGACGACGGGCAGAAGGTACTTCACCGCGCCGACAGCCGCGAAGATGGCGGCGAGGGCGGCCACGATGATGGCAAGCCAGGCGTGCTTGACCTTGCCTTCGAGCTTCGTGTCAACGAAGATGTTCTGCAGGGAGAGGGACGCGGAATAGATGTTGTTGTCCTGCGTCGTCCAGACGCAGAAGATGGCACAGACGAACACCAGGATGCCGAGGCCGAGAGCCGCGGTAGCGGCGACGAAGCTGGAGTTGCCGGTGGCCTGCGCGGTCATGGCGCCGACGAGCTCGATCATGGCGAGGCCGACGTACACGGCGATGGGCGCAGCAAGAGAAACGTGCTTGCCGTTCTTCGCATAGCGGGTGACGTCCGGCGTGACGATGCAGCCGAAGATCCACGCGCCGACGATGGACGTGGAGCCGGCGGCGAAGGTCAGCTGGCCCTCACCGGGGACATAGTTGATAACCGTGCCGAAGCCGGTCTTCGTGCCGATGGCAATGAAGGACGCGATGGCCAGAATGACGGCGGCGGGAGCGCCGAGCCAGCTGACGACCTCCAGACCCTTCACGCCGCGGATGGCGGACTGGGCCCAGATGGCAACAACAATGATGCCGGTCAGCCACACGGGCAGGGGCCACCACTTGAAGTTGGTAAGGATCATATTCGCAAAGGTGTCCGCGTTCACGGCGATCCAGTTGACGGCAGACAGAGCGATCAGCACGGACATGATGGCCGAGCTGCGCTTGCCGAGGAAGTTGCGGGCGAGAACCAGCGTGGTCTTGCCGCTCTTCGCGCCGATGATACCGACCATGACGGCGACAAACGCAAGGATCGCGTTGCCGACGACGATCGACCACACCGTGCCGCTGAAGCTCATCTTGGAGCCGACCGTAGCGCCGGTGACGAAGTTGGAAAGAGAAATGCAGTAGCCGACAAGAATGACCAGAATGGTGCTGAAGGACTTGCGTTTGTCCGCGGGAACGCGACCGAACGCATATTCGATCTCAGAACCGCCCTGCTCTGCAGCTTTCTTTTCGGGCTCTTTGGACATGAAAAAAACTCCTCTCGATCTTTTTACGAAATGTGCGCCTCCGAAAGACACATTTCGTTCACATTTTCGGATTATAGCACTTTCCATACCAAATACAACCCCTATTCGCTGTCAAAGACCATAAATCGTCATATTATCCATATATTATTATTAAATTAACAAGCTTTTATTGACACTCCCTTTATAAGATGATATAGTTTATTTGAATAAGCTTTTATTTTGCTATATATTTTTTAAATGCAATCACAGGATATAAGAGGGAAATGATATGAACAACCCCGGCCGCATCCACCGCGCGTGGTGGATGCTGATCGGCTGTTGTCTGCTGCAGGGCGGATCGCTCGGCATCGTTCACAACTGCCGCGGCATTTTCTATGCCCCCGTGATCGAAGATCTCGGCTTCGGTATGGGCGCTTTCACTTTTTATGTGCTCTTTTTCGGCGTCTGTTCGTGTATTGTTCTGCCGTTTGTCGGAACGCTCTTCCGCCGCATCGATTCGCGCATTCTGCTCGGCGGCGCGTCGCTCGTATTTTCCGGCACGGTGTTCGCCATGGGCTTTTTCCGGACGCTTCCCGCCTTTTACATTGCCGGAGCCCTTCAGGGCTTTGCCGGCGCGTTTCTCATGTTTTACCCCGCGCCGTACATTCTCGGCAACTGGTTCCATAAAAAACGCGGCCTTGCCGTCGGCCTTGCGGCGGCGTTCTCGGGGATCGTCGGGGGGCTCGGCAATCCGCTCGGCAATGCCATCATCCGCACCTTCGGCTGGCGGGCCGGCTTTTTCTCGTTCGGCGCTATTTCTCTTTTGATGATGCTGCCGGTCTCGGTCTTTCTGTTGCGGTGCTCGCCGGAGGACGTCGGCTGCCGGCCTTACGGCGCCGAGGACGATGAAGCGCTCACCGGAGAGAGCTGTCCGCTCGACGGCGTTCCGGCCTCCCGCGCCAAGCGGGAGAGCGCTTTCTGGCTTTTGATCCTTGCGGGACTTCTTGCGTCGTTTACCTGTTCGTACTGCTCGCATCTCAGCCCGATCGGCATATACTTCGGCTATGGTTCTGCCGTCGGCGCGCTGATGGTCTCCTGCTCCATGGCGGGAAACGTTGTGGGAAAGCTCCTGCTCGGCCATCTCTACGACCGGTTCGGCCTTCGCGACTCGCTCGCCGCCGGCACGGCGGTCACAGCGGCGGGCTATCTCCTGCTGCTCATAAATTCGCTTACGGCGCGCATCGCCGGCGCAGCGCTCTACGGCTTCTCCATGGCGACGAGCACCGTTATGATCGCCATTGCCATCCGCGATATATACGGCAGCCGGGACTGCGGCGAGCTTCTCTCCTACAGCTCCATGGTGTCTGCGCTCGGAACCTCGGTAAACGCCGTCATCATAGGCTATATGGTGGATGGCTTCGGCCGGCAGCGCGGATACATCATCAGCTTCTGGTACGGCCTTGCACTGACGCTTGCCATGGGCGCGCTGTTCATCGTATCCGTCCGCCGCGGCCGGAAGATCGCCGCGGAATACAAGACCGGCGGGAACGCCGGAGTCTCATCGAAACCATAAAGAAAGGCTGGAATTACCTTTGAAGCACGATTCATTGCATCAGCAGGCGATCCGGGAGATCACGGAGCGCCTCATTTCCACCGGAAACATGGACGGGACGCTGGAAAACTGCCCCGGCATGAAGGAGCGCGTTGCGCGCCTGATCGCGCTGCTGCGCAGCGCCATGTACCCGCATATTTTCGGCACATCCTCCCGGCGGGGCAGCGCTGCCTCCGCCATCGCGGTGAGCTATAACCTGCAGAGCGCCGCGGAGCTTCTCGAGCAGATCCTCACGACGCTCCAGCCGGAGCGGACCGAGGAAGAGACCGACACGCTCATTCTCCGCTTTCTTGAGCAGATCCCGGAGATCAAAGCGTGCCTCGAAACCGACATTCAGGCCGCTTACGACGGCGACCCCGCCGCGATGAGCTGCGACGAGATCATGCTCGCCTACCCCGCGTTTGAAGCCATCAGCATTTACCGCATGGCGCACCGGCTGTACAAGATGGGCATCCCCATGCTGCCGCGCATGATGACCGAATACGCCCACCAGCTCACCGGCATCGACATCCACCCGGGCGCAACGATCGGCAACTACTTTTTCATCGACCACGGCACGGGCGTCGTCATCGGCGAGACGACGACCATCGGCGAGCATGTGAAGCTCTATCAGGGCGTCACGCTCGGCGCGAAGAGCTTTGAGCTGGACGAACACGGCAACCCCGTCAAGGGCATCAAGCGTCATCCGGACATCGGCAACCACGTCGTCGTCTATGCCGGGGCGACGATCCTCGGCGGCATGACGCACATCGGCGACAACTGCGTGATCGGCGGCAACGTGTGGCTCACGCACTCCATCGAGGCCGGGCGGACCGTCCTCGCCGCGGAAGAGCGCGGGACGAAGATCATCTGACTTGCGTCCTCAAACGAGACCCGCTTCGCTTACGCTCTCGTTTGAAGGGGCTGCGGCTCGCCGCAGCGCACGCTCTTTGAGCGCACATTTGCGAGCCGAAAAGTATTTTTGCCGACGTACACGCCGCCGGAGAAAATGATCCCATTTCTTTGCTCCTGCGGGAGCAAACTCTGTGAGGCTTCTTTGATAGCGAAAAACGCCTTCTCCGACCGGAGAAGGCGTTTTTCGTTATTTCTGCACTTCGGGAATGGCGTGGTAGCGCTCGAGCTCTTTTTTGTACTCCTCGGTCTTGTCAAAGCCGCAGCCGTACATTTCCGGGCAGAAGCCGCGGTAAACACACTCGCGCACCATGCAGGAGGCAAGCTCCGGCTCGACCTTTGCGATCTCGTCCTTGAGAAGCTGCCACGCCTGCCGCGTTTCAGCGCTCGCGCCGGAGCAGAGGCGCTTGCGGCTGATCGTGATGAGCGCCTGCGCGTTCGCCTGGCACTGGTGGAGCACCGGGGCGTTCTGCGGCCGCTCCGTGCGGTCTACGCCGGTGCGGTCGGTGCGCTGCGTGCTGACGAAATGCTCAATGCCGATCTTGTGGCGGACGATGTGGACGCTGACCCAGTACGGAAGGTCGCTCCACTTCCACGCAAACTGCATCAGCCGGATCGGCGAATGCTCGGCGAGCAGAATTTTCTTTTTCCATGCGGCGGTGGGATACACGCCCTTATCCTTGCCGACGGTATTCATGGCGGCGTTTTTCACGTCCTGCCAGTTGTCCTCGTGCCGTAACCATGCGATCTGCATATTCACTTCTCCTCTTTCTCTCGGTTTTTCGACGCCAGCGCCGCGATCTGCGGGTATTTTTCCAGAATACGCCCGTAATTTTCGCGCCGGTGCGGGATCAGGCAGCCGCTGCAGTCCTTATAACCGGATGCCAGATACTGAAAGTTGCCGCCGCACTTGTCGCCGAGGGCGTAGAGCGGGCAGTAGCAGAAAAGACAGTTGAAATCTTCCGTTTTATTCGTTTGATGGCAGGGGAAATACTCGCAGTTCGTATTCTGGAAGAACGAATACCCTTTCCCTTCCCATTCCGGCTTGATTGCCATATCGCATCACCTCTTCCGACAGGATAGCACAAAAACCGCGGCCCGTCTACCAGAGAATTTTTCTCCGGTCCTTCCCATTACACTCTCCTTGTGGTAAAATAAAAAGGATCTGTCTGAAGGAGCTTGTTATGGAACGGCGCGTAAAAATAAACCGATTTATTCTCCGTCTTTTGATCTTCTGCGTGGGATTGGTCTTTCTCTCGCTCGGCATCGATCTGAACACCAAAACGCAGCTCGGCATTTCGCCGATCAATTCCGTGCCGTTCAACGTGCATCAGCTGGCCGGTATCCCACTCTGGATATGCGTTTACACGCTTTATCTCCTGTTCGTTCTGATGCAGCGGCTGCTGCTCCGCAAGGATTTCCATCCGGTGCAGTGCTTCCAGCTCGCCACGAGCTTTGTATGCAGCATTCTGATCCAGTTTTTTGATGACCACATCCCGCTTCTGACCAAGCCGGTCAGCCAGTATCTCGTGCTCGTTCTGGCCATCGTGCTGACCGCCGTCGGGATCTCACTGACTGCCGGGATGAAGCTCATCCCGAACCCCGGCGAGGGTGCCGCCGGAGCGATCGGTATAGCGCTGAAAAAGGACTTCGGTTACGGAAAGAACGTGCTGGATCTCGGCTGTGTGGCGCTCTCCATTGCGATCACGCTCATTTTTTCCGGTCGGATATCCAATATCGGCATCGGGACCGTTTTGTCCATGCTCGTCACAGGACGCATTGTAAAACTTTTCTCCGCGCCCACCGGAAAGCTATACGAAAAAGTTTCCTAAACCATAAAAGACGCCGAAGGATGATTTCCTTCGGCGTCTTTTGCGTGTAAAACGCTCACACCATATGGCAGCTGCCGCAGTTTTCGCAGTCGGGAAACCGGGAGTGGTCGTAGCGGATGTTGTTCTTGTCGTAATAGTCCTTGACGGCGGTCTTGATGGCTTCCTCGGCCAGCACGCTGCAATGCAGCTTGTGCGCGGGCAGACCGTCGAGCGCCTCCACGACCTCCTTGTTCGACACGGCGAGCGCTTCCTCGATCGTCTTGCCCTTGATCATCTCGGTGGCCATGGAGCTCGAAGCGATGGCGCTGCCGCAGCCGAACGTTTCAAACTTCACGTCCTCGATGACGTTGTCCTTGATCTTCAGATACATCTTCATAATATCGCCGCATTTGGCGTTGCCGACCTCGCCGACGCCGTCCGCGTCGGGGATCTCGCCGACGTTGCGGGGATTTTTGAAATGATCCATTACCTTATCGCTGTAAAGAGCCATGATGCTTGCCTCCTTTTATCTCAAAGCATGAACTGTTTTTTGCCGGATGTGAGATCCTTCCAGACCGGGGACATGCTGCGGAGATATTCCACAACACGCGGGATCTCGCGCAGCATATGATCGACCTGCTCCTCGGTGTTCTCCTCGCAGAGCGTGAGACGCAGCGAGCCGTGCGCTACCTCGTGCGGACGGCCGATGGCGAGCAGAACGTGGCTCGGATCGAGCGAGCCGGACGTGCACGCGCTGCCGGAGGAGGCACAGATGCCCGCCTCGTCAAGCAGGAGAAGAAGGCTCTCGCCCTCGATGCCCTCAAAGCAGAAGTTCACGTTGCCGGGGAGACGCTTCGTTTCGTCGCCGTTGAGCGCCGCGTGCGGGATGGTCTTGAGTCCGGCGATGAGCTTATCGCGCAGAGCGCTTACATACGCCGCGTTTTTCTCGAGATTCGCGCACGCCTCGGAAAGCGCCGCCGCCATGGCGACGATGCCGCCGATATTTTCCGTACCGGCACGCTTGCCGCGCTCCTGCGCGCCGCCCTCGATCACGTTCACCAGAGGGATGCCCCGGCGGGCATACAGCGCGCCGACTCCCTTCGGGCCGTGGAACTTGTGCGCGGAAATGGAGAGCATATCGATGTTCTCCGCTTTTACGTCGATGGCGACATGGCCCGCCGCCTGCACCGCGTCCGTGTGGAAGATGACGCCCTTTTCGCGGCAGACCGCGCCGATCTCCGCGATGGGCTGGATGGTACCGATCTCGTTGTTGGCGTACATGACCGTCACAAGGCAGGTATCCTCGCGGATGGCGCCGCGCACCTGCTCGGGCGTGACGATGCCGTTTTCGTGGACGTCCAGCAGCGTGATCTCGTAGCCGTACTTCTCCAGCTTCTTGAGCGTATGCAGCACCGCGTGATGCTCAAACGCCGTGGAAATGATGTGCTTTTTGCCCTTCTTCGCGCCGATGGCCGCCGCGGAGAGAATGGCCTGGTTGTCCGCCTCGCTGCCGCCGGAGGTGAAGGTGATCTCCCGTGCCTCGGCGCCCAGACACCCGGCTACCGTTTCGCGCGCCGCGGCGAGCGCTTCCGCCGACTTCTGGCCGAATGCATAAAGGCTCGAGGCGTTGCCGTACCAGGTGTCCAGATACGGCAGCATCGCGTCGATGGCCGTTTTGCTCATCTTCGTGGTCGCCGCGTTGTCCGCATATACAAACATGGAAAAAGCTCCTTTCAAAACCCTACTGTTTTTGTATGTTTACAATGTAGCATCATAAACATATATTGTCAATAGGTTTTTTCAAGGAGCTTTTTCGCGCCGGGTTATTCCCCGGAATCGGTCGATTTTGCGGCAATATTGCCGTTTATGAGATCGGCGAGCGTGACGCTCTCCAGATAATCGTTCATCACGCGGTCAAGCTCCTTCCAGAGCGGCAGCGTGAGACAGTTGTCGGCGTTCGGGCACTCCGATTCGCCGGACTTGACGCAGGATACCGGCGCTATGGAGCCCTCCGCAACACGGAGGATATCGCCGACGGCGTATTCCTCCGGGCAGCGGGCGAGCCGGTAGCCGCCCCCGCGGCCGCGCTGCGTCTGCAAAAAACCGCAGCGGCTGAGCGCGGCGACGATGCCTTCGAGATACTTTTCCGATATGTTCTGGCGCTCGGCAATGTCCATCAGCACAACGTATTCCTCCCCGCCATTGCGGGCAAGATCCGCCATGACACGCAGCGCGTAGCGTCCTTTGGTTGAGATCAGCATGGATCGTTCCTCCTCATCGGATCGGATAAACATACTATATCACAATGTTTTTAATTTTACAACCGGAATCGTCTTGACAAACGCGGTCAAATTGGGTAAAAAGAAAAGGATTTTTATCGCAAGAGGTTCAAGCGTATGAAGTACATCCGCCAACTCGGCATCATTCTGCTCGTGTCGTTTCTCGGCGAGCTGCTGCATTATCTGCTGCCGCTGCCCGTCCCGGCGAGCATTTACGGGATCGTTCTGCTCTTTGCCGCGCTGGAAACGCGCCTTTTAAAAGCAGACGCCATTCGTGAAACGAGCGCTTTTCTGCTGGAAATCATGCCGATGCTGTTCGTTCCTGCGGGCGTGGGTCTTCTGGAAAAGTGGGACGTGCTGCGTCCCGTGTGGCTGCCGTTTGCCGCGATCGTCGTTGTATCGACGTTCACGGTGTTCGCCGCCGCAGGGTGCACCACGCAGCGCGTGATGCGTCTGCGCCAGAAACGGGAGGATAAACGATGATGCGTGAGCTGATCGAAAACTCCGCCTTTCTCGGCGTTGTCATCACCATCGGTTCGTTTGAGCTGGGGCGCGCCATCCGGAAAAAGTGGAACTTTGCGCTGTTCAATCCCCTGCTGCTTGCGATCCTTTTCTCCATCGGAGTTTTGCTCCTGTTCCGTATCGATTACGGCAGCTATCTCAACGGCGCAAAGTACATCAACTTTCTGCTCACCCCGGCGACGGTATGCCTTGCCGTGCCGCTCTATGAGAAATTTGAGCTGCTGAAGAAAAACGCCCTTGCCATAACGCTCGGCATCGCTTCCGGGGTGGCTGCGAGCCTTGCCACGGTGTTTGCGCTCGCGGCGCTCTTCCGGCTGGACTTCTCTCTGTTCACCACGCTTCTCCCCAAATCCATCACTACCGCGATCGGCATGGACGTTTCCGCGGAGCTTGGCGGCTACCCCTCACTCACGGTCGCGGCGATCATTCTGACCGGCGTTCTCGGCAACATCTGCGCTGATGGCGCGTGCCGGGTGTTCCGCATCACGAGCCCCATTGCGCAGGGCGTCGCCATCGGGACCGCCGCGCACGCCGTCGGAACGTCCCGGGCGCTTGAAATGGGCGAGATCCAGGGCGCGATGAGCTCGCTCTCGCTCATCGTGGCAGGGCTGCTCACCGTAGTGCTCGCCGCCCCGGTCGCTTCGCTTTACGGCATATAAGTCATATAGGGCAAACGCTCCCCGCCGGGCAGGTCTTCCGGCGGGGAGCGTTGTTTATTTTTCTTCGTCGCCGCAGGTATCTGTGATGATATACCGGGGTCTTCCCTTCACTTCCTCGTAAATTTTGGAAATGTAATAGCCGATGATGCCGAGACTTATCATGATGATGCTGCTGGAAAAGAGCTGGATAAGGATCACGGTGGTGAAGCCTCCGAGCGCCCGCCCGGAGAACTTCTGCACGAGCGCGATCGTGCCGAGCACGAGCGAGACGAGCAGCATAATACCGCCGAGTACCGTGACGAGCTGCATGGGCGCGGCGGAGAACGAGGCGATATTATCCACAGCGTACTTTGCGAGCGCCGGCGTGGACCATTTGGAGCTTCCGCCTGCGCGCTTTTGCACATCGAAGGGGATGCTCACCGTTTTAAAGCCGATCCACGAGGAAAGCGCGCGGAAAAAGGCGTTCCGCTCGCGCATGTTGATGAGAACGTTGACCGCCTTCCGGTCGAGCAGCTTGAAGTCAGAGGCGTTCGCCATGTCGATGCCGGTCGCGCGGCTGATGAGAGAATAGAACGCTCTCGCCGCGAGACCGTGCGCGTGGCTCTCCGCGCCGCGGCTGGCCTTCTGCCCCTCGACGATCTCGTAGCCCTGCTCCCACAGGCGGTACATCTCCACGATCTTCTCCGGCGGGTGCTGGAGATCGCCGTCGATCACAACGCAGCAGTCGCCTTTCGCCGCGGCCAGCCCCGCGAGGATCGCCGCTTCCTTGCCGAAATTCCGGGAAAAATGCAGCCCGCGGATGCCGCCGGACGCGGAGAGCGCCGTGATTTTCTCCCATGTGGCGTCCTTTGAGCCGTCGTCCACGAAAATGAGCTCACAGCCGATCGCGGCATCGGACAGCACACCGCGGATGACCGAAGCCGTTTTTTCCAGAACGGCCCCCTCATTATAGACAGGGATCACTACCGAAAGCATCACTCCGCCCCCTTCGCCGTTTCCGGCTCGCACCGGATCTCACCGATGCCGAGCACATCCGCCATAGCGCCGTTCGGCCAGCTCTGCGCGTCTTCCGTATCGAGATATTTGAGATCGTACAGCGCGGAATAGTGCGTCAGCGTCTCGATATACGGCACCGTCACACTGCTCTCGCCGCGCGCGGCCGCCTCGGCGATGGCGCTTTCGTTCGCCCTCACCTGAAGATGCACATTCGTAATATCGGCAAAGCCGAAAACGCCCCAATAGAGCGTCGACAGCACGAGCACTGCCGCCGCGCACAGCACCGGGAGCTTCGCTTTGCCGGAGAAGAGCTCCGACAATAGCACGGCGTCTGCCGCAATGAGCAGCACCGCCGGAAACGCGAGACACCGCTCCGGATAATACGAGGCGACGCTCAGCGCGAAGTTGGCGCAGAGCGAGCCGAGCACGAGCGCCGCGGCGAGATAAATTTTCTCCCGGCGGACACGATACCAGAGCGCCGCGACGAGCGACACAGCAAAAACAACGAGCAGCACCGCCAGCGAGCGGTACTTCTCCAGCGCGGCGACAAGCCCCGTTCCAAGGGACGCGAGCGAGCTCTCCGCGCCGCTTTTCATGCTCTCCGCCGGGCGGGTCATCATAAAAATGAAGCCGCCGACCGACGCGAGCACCGGCAGCCACGGGAGGACGCCGTTTTTCTTCCTGCAAAGCACACGGCGGCCAAAAAGCAGCAGCGCCGAAAGGAAGATCGCCCCGGCCGCCATATTTTCCAGATACGCGCCGGTATAAAAGCCCGCGAGCATCCACAAAATCCAGAACAGCGGTTTTTTCTTCGCATCACGATCCAAAAGGCGGATGTACGGCGCGAGAAATGCAAAACCGATAACGCATCCCCAACCGTAATTGCACGCCCCGTCCAGCCAGAAGAACACCTGTCCGAACGCCGGAACAAACACCCATACGGCACAGAAGATCATCAATAGAATGAGGTTATCCCGCTCGCCCTCCGGCTGCGTGAGCCGGGCAAGGAGCGCGATCAGCGCCGTGAATATCAAAGCGTTTACTATATTAAATACCGCTTTCGGCAGCAGCAGAAAGAGCTGCGCCCAGAAATGGGCGAAGAGCCGTCCGTTCATGGTCTGCGCGTGCTCCGCCATGGAGGGGAATATCTCGCCGAAGCGCGTGAGGCGCTCGCCGGTCGCAAAGCTGTGCATATACGCCCAGTCGTCCACCGCGTACGGCGTGAGGACATTTCCGAGCAGCATGAGAAGAAAAATTCCGAGGAGCAGCGCAGCACGCACTCTCCCGGAGCGGATCGCCGGCATGGTCAGCGCCTCCTTGCATGGGATTCTTTGCTTATATTATACACAAGCGGAAAATGAAGTCAAACTCCGCCTCGGTTTTTTGAAAAAGTCTCTTGACAATACCCCCCAGGGGTATATAATGCATACCGAAAGGCGGGGACGACCCTTGGACGAAGAAAAAATGTGTTGCTGCTGCAAAAAAACCGAGCGAAGCGAGGAAGAGCGCCGCGCGCTTATGAATCGCCTGAGCCGGATCGAAGGGCAGATCCGCGGCATCCGCGGGATGCTCGAGCGCGATGCTTACTGCGCGGACATTCTCACGCAGTCTGCGGCGGTGAGCGCGGCGATGAACGGCTTTAACCGCGCGCTTTTGAACGCGCACCTCCACAACTGCGTCGTGCGCGACATCCGCGCGGGAGACGACTCCGTTGTGGACGAGCTGACGGAGCTTTTGCAGAAGCTGATGAAATAACCCGAACCGCAATACACCACAACAGAAAGGCAAATACCATGACGCAATACTCTGTTACAGGCATGAGCTGCGCGGCGTGCTCCGCGCGAGTGGAAAAGGCGGTCTCCGCCGTGCCGGGCGTTTCCTCGTGCGCGGTGAGCCTGCTCACAAATTCAATGGGCGTGGACGGTACCGCCGCTCCGGCGGACATCGTCCGCGCGGTGGAAAACGCCGGATACGGCGCAAGCTTGAAGGGCGCGAAGGGCGCCGCGCCCGCCGCAGCAGCAGCGGACGAGCTGGCCGACCATGAAACGCCGAAGCTCAAAAAGCGGCTGATATCCTCGGTGGCGGTGCTGCTCGTACTGATGTACTTCTCCATGGGGCACATGTGGGGCGCGCCGATGCCGCGCTGGCTGCATCATAACAGCGTGGGCATGGGGCTCATCCAGCTCCTGCTCGCGGGCATCGTGCTCGTCATCAACCAGAACTTCTTTATCAGCGGGTTCCGGAGCGCCGTAAAGGGTGCGCCGAACATGGATACGCTCGTCGCCATGGGCTCGGCGGCGGCGTATCTCTGGAGCGTATACGAGCTCTTCACGCTGACGATCGACCCGATGGCGGAGGCCGATCTCTATTTTGAATCTGCCGCCATGATATTAACGCTCATCACCGTCGGCAAGACGCTCGAGGCGCATTCCAAGGGCAAAACGACCGACGCGCTCCGCTCGCTCATGCAGCTCTCGCCGAAAACGGCGCGGCTGGAGCGGAACGGCGAGGAGGTCGTCGTCCCGGCGGAGGAGGCCGTTCTCGGCGACATTTTCCTCGTCCGCCCCGGCGACAGCATCCCGGTGGACGGTGTCGTGCTCTCCGGCGCGAGCGCCGTGAACGAGTCCGCGCTCACGGGGGAAAGTCTCCCCGTGGACAAAGCGGAAAACGACAAGGTGAGCGCCGGTACGATCAACCAGTCCGGCTTTCTGCGCTGCCGGGCGACCGGCGTCGGCGAGGATACGGCGCTCTCGCAGATCATCCGCATGGTGAGCGACGCCGCCGCGACGAAAGCGCCCATCGCCAAGACTGCCGACAAGGTCGCAGGGGTATTCGTGCCGACGGTGATCGGCATCGCAGCCGTTACCATTATCGTCTGGCTGCTCGTAGGGCAGACATTCGGATATGCGCTCGCGCGCGGCATATCGGTGCTCGTTATCAGCTGCCCGTGTGCGCTCGGACTTGCCACGCCGGTCGCCATTATGGTCGGCAGCGGCGTCGGCGCGAAAAACGGCATTCTCTTCAAAACGGCGGCCTCGCTTGAAGAGACCGGCCGCACGCAGATCGTTGTGCTCGATAAGACCGGCACCATCACGACCGGCCAGCCGGAAATCACCGATCTTCTCCCGGCGGACGGCGTTTCCGAGGACGAGCTTCTGCGCTTTGCCGCGGCGCTCGAGAGCAAGAGCGAACATCCTCTCTCCCGTGCGGTGTTGAACGGCTATTCCGGCCGGAGCGGTGCTCTGCCGGAAGCAGAGGACTTCGCCGCCGTGCCGGGACGGGGCCTCACCGCGAAGATCGAAGGATACACCGTCTGCGGCGGCAACGCAGATTTTATCCGGGAAAAGACTCCCCTGCTCGAGAGCATCGAACGGCAGGCAGCCGCGCTGGCCGACGAGGGCAAAACACCGCTCTACTTCTCCCGAAATAATGAGCTTCTCGGCGTGATCGCCGTGGCAGACGTTATGAAGAGCGACGCTGCCGAAGCTATCCGCGAGCTCAAGGGTATGGGCCTTCGCGTCGTGATGCTCACGGGCGACAATGCCCGCACCGCCGCCGCCATCGGCTCTGCGGCCGGGGTCGACGCCGTGGTGGCCGGGGTGCTCCCGGACGGCAAGGAGGCCGTGATCCGGAAGCTGCGCGAGAGCGGCAAGGTCGCCATGGTGGGCGACGGCATCAACGACGCCCCGGCGCTCACGCGCGCGGACGTCGGTCTCGCCGTCGGCGCCGGAACGGACGTCGCCATCGACGCTGCGGACGTTGTGCTTATGAAAAGCGGCGTGAGCGATGTTTCCGCCGCCATCCGGCTCAGCCGCGCGGCGCTGCGCAACATTCGGGAGAATCTTTTCTGGGCGTTCATCTATAATATCATCGGCATCCCGCTCGCCGCAGGCGTGTGGATCCCGATCTTCGGCTGGACGCTGCAGCCGATGTTCGGCGCGCTCGCGATGAGTCTTTCGAGCTTCTGCGTCGTGACGAACGCGCTGCGGCTCAATCTCTTCCGTCTGCACGAAGCAAAGCACGATAAGCACAGGCAGCCGGTGACGCTCCCGGACGAGTTCACCGCCGCGCCGCAGGAAACGAATACCGCAACCGATCATAAGGAGGAAAAAACCATGTACAAAACCACCGTCACCGTTGAGGGCATGATGTGCCACATGTGCGAAAAGCACGTCAATGAGGCTCTCTCCAAAGCCTTCGCCGCCGAGAACCCCGTTTCCGACCACACCGCGAACAAGACCGAGTTCATCTCCGCCGAAAAACCGGACGAGGCGAAGGTCAAGGAAGTCATTGAGGCCGCCGGGTATACCGTCAAGGCCGTGCACACCGAAACGGTGTAAAACCACGCACGCAGCACAGCGGAGTCTCTTTTGAGGCTCCGCTGTATTTTTTTGCGAACCGATCGGCAGAAGTACTCGTCTATAGGGTGTAAACTTCTTTAAAAAAGGAGAAACCATATGAAAAAGCTGACAGCCCTGTTTCTGTCTCTGGCGCTGCTTCTCGTGCTGTGCGCCTGCGGCGCGCCGAACGCCAGCAGCGGCAATGCGTCCTCCGGCGACGCTTACGCAAGCTGGGGCGACGCATCCTCCGGCGACGCCTATGCGAGTTGGGGCAACGCCTATGCGAGCTGGGGCGACGCCTATGCAAGCTCCGGCAACGCAACGGGCACTCTCGCGCTCACGGAAGCGCCCGCCGCGGCGGATACTCCCTACTTCTGCGTGCAGATGGAGCAGTCCCGCCTGTACGCCATTCCCTACGGAGGCGGGGAAGCGAAGCTCCTTGCCGACAAATACACCAACTGCTTCGATCAAAACGGCGACAGCGTTCTCGCCTCGTTTGACGACGGGAGCGCGGCGCGCATCAATGTGCTCACCGGCGAGAGTGAGGAAGTTCTCCCCGCCGGCACGCAGCAGTTCCACCGCATCCACGCGTTCTCCGGCGGCTTCGTCGGCGAATACTACAGCATCCGCGAATCGAAGCTCTATCTCTGCGAAGACGGCAAAGAGCCGGTGGAGATCTTCCCGGGCCGGTACTTCGGTGATGTGCGCGTAGTCAACGACACGCTCGTCGGCAGCGACTACAGCGGCGATTCCAACCGGATCATCGGCTACGCGCTCCCCTCGCTCGAGCAGAAGTGGGAAACGAAGCTGGATCTTTACTGCTATCTCACCGCGAACGACGACGATCTTCTCCTCAGCAATTCGTACGACGGGTTCGTTTCCCGCGTAAATTCCTCGGACGGCTCTGTCGTGAATGTGAACGGCGCGATCTATGCAAACGACAGCGTGCTCTACGCCTGGGACGGCACATATCTCCTGGAGGGTAACTACGCGACGAACTTTGCGCTCTATCTCGTACGCGGCGACGAGCGTCTCTCGCTCGATCTTCTGTCCGAAGATAGTAGCAAGTATGTTGCCGCGACGCGCGGCGGCAAGGCGCTCATCGCGTGCAGCCAGAGCAGCGACGCCGGAGATTACGGCTGGACGTCCTCCACGCGCTATTATGTGCTTGATCTGGAGAGCACGCAGCTTTACGAGATCGGCGTAAAGGGCTATTACAGCGAGCTCTTTGCCGCCGGAGATTTCCCCGTGATGGATTCCTCCACGGCGCGAAAGCCGCTCACGAGCAGCATTTACCGCTTCTTCTGCCTTGACACCGGCTACGGCGGCGCGGAGCCGCTCTGCTCCACGACGCACGGCGCGTGGCTGAACATTGCCGATAAGAAGGCAGACATCGCCCTGCTCGCCGCGCCCACCGATGAAGAAAAGGCCTATCTCGCCGAGCGCGGCGTGGAGGTCGAAATGAAGCTCTACGGCGGCGACGGACTGGTGTTCATCGGGAACAGCGCATGCGGTGTCACCGACCTGACGCTCGATCAGGTACGCGCCATTTTCCGCGGCGAGATCACCAACTGGAGCGAGCTCGGCGGCGCGGATCACGCGATCCGCGTGCTTTACCGCGACGATCAGTCCGGCAGCCAGCGGCTTTTTGAAAAGATGGTGTTCAAAGGCGAGGATGTTCCGGATTACGAGGCGCTCGGCTTTGAGCGGCTCGACGAGATGAACACGCTCGTCTCCGCCTGTCTCGACGATCCTTACGCCATCGGGTACAGCATTATGACGTATCTGAACGACGTATACTCCAACGAAGCGCTGCTCGCCTTCTCGCTGAACGGCTACAGCGCCACGCCGGGGAATGTCCGCACCGGCGATTACCCGCTCGGCACGAAGGGCTATGTCGTCATTCGCAGCGACGAGCCGGAGGACAGTCCCGCCCGGCGGCTCTATGACTGGTTCGGCTCTCCCCTTTCGGATACATTCCTCACCAACTGCGGTATCACGCCGCTGAGCGAGTGATCCATTAACTATGCAAAAGCAGCAGCTCCAAAACGGAGCTGCTGCATTCTTTTTTCATCATTCCCTCGTCAGAGGGATCCTTTTTAAGCGCTCAAATCAATCCACATGGCGGGACGGACAAGAATATTAACTATATTCACCTGAGCACCTTCTTTATTGATACTGCCATCGCGGTCAACCTTGGCTGCATTATCCAGTGTCTCTCCAGGCGACCGAAGCCACCAAAACCAGGCATCTTGTGCTATGAATCTACAAGTTCGCTCCCGATTAGAGTTGAAATATTTATCCGTCTCTAGGATACTCAGCAAGAACATTTTATCTTGCGTGTCACTACCGGGATTTACATTATACTCTGGGTTTTCATCTGCTGAGACCGTCGTTGTTAAAATTATTGTTTGCTCCTTTTCAGAAAATGCTGAATAAAAAAAATCATGATTTAGCCAGCTACGGAGTGTACATTTTTCCCATGATGTAGAGGTTTCTTCCCCATTATACTTTTGCCAATCCACACCATATCGACTGATAACAAGGATTGTGTCATCCTCTTTCGCAAGAACTAGCCATTCAATCCCCTCTTTACCATTGGTTGCATTATCGTCCAGCTCATACGAGCCAAAAACGATTGTGTCCCCTACTGTCACTTTCGAAAAAAGCAATCTATAGTATTGCTTCACACTATCTTTATACCCCAATCCATTCAGAAGCATCAGTGCCGTTTCATAATTTTGTGCGTCTTTGCATTCCATTGCACGGTTATACTTGTTCGCAACTATCGCCTTCGTATTTCCAATTTCCTCCAGTATTGCATAAGCTGCATCATACTCTCCGGCGTCAATCAAGCTTATTGCTTTTTTGTACCTTTGTTTGGGGAGAATGACCTGCGTGATAATTCCTACAAGTATAATAGCGACGCATGCGATGGATGAAACTATAACAAACCCCTTGTATCTTTTACGCCGCCTGTTTTCCTTTCTGATTATCGCTGACTCTTTTTCCCTCTGTAATACAGCTTCATATCTATCTTTATTTCGTTCAATCAGCTCCTCGGCGCTTCTCTTTCGAGGGTGGTTTTCACCGATCTCCTGCAGGAGGTTTATCCCCTCGAGAATTTCCGATGACTTATCGGATTCTATCAACTTTATCCCCCGCACATAGGCCTGTTCATCATTCTCCGGCCATGGGCCATCAAGTATCTTGCAAAGCAGCTTTTTAATTACCGTTATTTGGCCAATCGGCAACCTTTCCTCATCCATAACGAAAGATGCACTCGATTCGAGAGCGTACATATCATTCTGGCCTAACGCCTGCTTGAACCCCGAATAATACATAGAATCTCTGACATTTACATGGCATTGGATTTCCCCAGATTTCAACTCCTGTTTTAAGGAACCGTCATAACAGGGATATCTCTTAAAAGATTCCTTAACAAGAGGCGATAATGTGATTTGGTATACTTCCCACGATTCTTCGTTAACAGTTATCTCTAAAAACGCCATTCCGGTATGTTCATGTTTTCTCGAAACCCACGGATCCGTTTCCCACACCTGTCCGCCGGTAAAACCGCCTTTCGATGCCATAGTAATTCTCGTCTCCGACGGATGATACTCATAGGAAACCGTAGAACTGGGCACAACACGAAATTCCGGTTTGCCCTCTATTTTTCTTTCCGGATTCTTATCGAACGTGCAATAGAAGCTTCCATCTGGTCGTTTAAAAACGGAAATCACCTCCGGGGCGCTATGGAGCTTTACCAGCTCTTCTCCCGGCACCGCACAGCGCCGCGTTTCCTCCGCGATCCTCTGCTTCTCTGCAATCCGTTCTGCCTCACGTTCTTCATACGCCGCTTTCGCTTTCTGGAAGAACTGCTCTATGGAGTTTCCGTACCGCAGCTTTCTGTCAGTGGCGATAACCTTTGCTTTCATGGCCTGCTGCGGGTCTGTCATGTCGGAATAGCCTTTTTTCACGCATTCCTCATAAAACAATAGCAGCCTTTCGTTTTCTTTCATTCTCGATGCACTCCTTACACATTTTTTCGCCGTAGTCCATGTTTTAGAATTAACTCATTTGAGATAATTATAACCCAAAAGAGTTAATCTTTTCAAGTACTTCTGGATATGCTCTTCCGTAAAGGGGGCATGTACATGAACATTGGAGAAGCGGTTCGGGCCCGGATCATCGAGCTGTGTGGTCAACGGGACATTTCCATCAATAAGCTGTGCAACATAAGCGGTGTCACGCAATCGACCGTCAATAACATCATCAGCGGGCGCAACAACAGCGCAACGATTTCGACGATAAAAAAGCTATGCGACGGCTTGGGCATCACGATCCAGGATTTTTTTGCGTCAAGCCTGTTTACCGATCTGGAGCAGGAAATTGAGTAAAGCAGACACTTGCATGTATTGCCCTTCCAGTTTCCCGTCAAAGCATAGCAAGCCCCGGACATTGAAACGTCCGGGGCCTGTTTGCTTTCTTTTACTCTTTTATATTTCGAATCTTTTCGAGATCGCCGCTGCAGAGTGCTTCCATGTTGCGGAAGATCTTTCCGGCGTCCCAATCCCACCATTTAAGCTCCAGAAGATACGCCGTGAGCTCTTCGTCGAACCGGCGGCGAATGACCCGGCAGGGATTGCCGCCCGCGATGCAGTACGGCGGAACGTCCTTCGCCACAACGGAGTTGGCGGCGATGATAGCGCCGTCGCCGATGTGTACGCCCGGCAGCACCGTTACGTTCTGCCCGATCCACACGTCGTTCCCGACGACCGTGTCGCCTTTCAGGGGCAGATCATCGGGCTTTGGGGCAAACTTCTCCCAGCCGCCGCCCATGATGTTGAAGGGGTAGGTCGTTACGCTGTTCATGCGGTGGTTCGCGCCGTTCATAATAAACTCAATGCCGCGGGCGATAGCGCAGAATTTCCCGATGTTGAGCCTGTCGCCGAGGAAATCATAATGGTGCGTGACGTGTTCCTCAAACTTTTCCGCGCCGTCTATGTCGTCGTAATACGTGTAATCCCCGACAAGGATATTCGGCCGGGAAATGACGTTTTTGATGTACACGACCTGCCGGATGTTCTCGTTGGGATAGATGCTGTTTGGATCGGGTCCCGTCATAAAAGCATCCTCCGCTTAAAACCCGAGAGCGCGGAAGGCGTCCTCAAAGGGCGCGGTGCAGATGCCGCGCTCGGTGATGATGCCGGTGATAAGCGAATGGTCGGTCACGTCGAACGCGGGGTTATACACGCCGACGCCCTCCGGCGCCATGCGCTTTTTGTACCACATCTCCGTGACCTCCTCCGCGGCGCGCTGCTCAATGGGGATCTCCGCGCCGGACGCGAGCGACATATCGATCGTGGAGCTCGGCGCGCAGACATAAAACGGGATGCCGTAATGCTTCGCCAATATCGCCACGGCGGAGGTGCCGATCTTGTTCGCGGCGTCGCCGTTCCGCGCCACGCGGTCGCAGCCGACAAATATTATGTTAACTCCCCCCCTCTGCATCAGGCTCGACGCGGCGTTATCGCAAAGGAGCGTCGTATCCAATCCGGCAGCGTGCATCTCGAGCGCCGTGAGCCGCGCACCCTGCAATAGCGGGCGCGTTTCGTCGCAGTAGACGCGAAGATCGTTCCAGCCGTGCTCAAGCGCAATGTACATCGGCGCGGTCGCCGTGCCGTATTTCGCGGTGGCGAGCGTTCCGGCGTTGCAGTGCGTAAGGATGCCGTCCCCGTGGTGCAGAAGTGCAAAGCCCAGCTCGCCGATGGAGCGGCTGATGGCAACATCCTCGTCGCGGATACGCTGCGCCTCCGCAAAAAGAATCTCGCGGATGGCCGGGATGCTCTCACCGGCGTGCGCCTCCGCCGTCTGCCACATCCGGTCGAGTGCCCAGAAGAGATTCACCGCCGTCGGGCGGGCGGAGGCAAGATATTCCTTCGTTTCACGCAGGCGCGCGAAAAAGACGTCCTTATCCTCCGTTTCGATCTGCGAGGCGGCCAGCGCGAGCGCATAGCCCGCGCACACGCCGATAGCCGGTGCGCCGCGCACGCGCAGCAAATAGATCGCCTCCCAGATATCGCGCATATCCGAAAGATGCAGCGTTTTCACCTCGCCGGGCAGCAGCGTCTGATCCAGAATTTCCAGACACGTCCGGTCCGGTGAGAGCAATACGGTATCGAGCTCGAGAGCGTTCAAGGCTTAATCCCCCTCGGTGTTTTTTTCCATTCTGACACAGCTTTCCCCGCTTGTCAACGGCGGCAGACACCGCAGGAGATATGCCGCATACGCAGCCGCGAGAACGATGAGGATCCGAAAGATGATGCACCGTGTTTTGTAGTCCGGTTCCGGAGCGAACACGCTCAGCGCGTTCAGCACGCCGTGCGCAAGAATGCACGGCGCGGACACGGAGCGTATCCCCCCTGCTCGCGGACGAGCGCAAGCGCGGCGCGGACGATCTCCTCGCCGGAAAATTTAACGCCGGGCAGCATACTATTTTCTCCTTGCGGTGTCCATTGTTGTATAACATATGTTATATGGATGTACTATTTTGCCAATAGCAAACCGGCAGCCGATAAAAGTCGTCCGCCGGTTTGCTCTCTGCTTTACCAGAATTTCTTTTTCTTGCAGATCCAAAGACCGAGAACCAAAACCGCCGCGCTGATGACGCCTACCATGAGATAGCCGTATTTCCAGCTCAGCTCCGGCATATTAACAAAGTTCATGCCGTACCAGCCGGTGAGCAGCGTGAGGGGAAGAAAGATCGTCGTGACAATGGTGAGGATCTGCATCACACGGTTCTGCCGGATATCGATCTGCGCCTGAAACGCGCTTTGGATCTGCCGGCAGTATTCGCACAGGAGCTGCGCGTTCTCCCGCAGGCGGGCAACACGCCCCTCAAAAAGACGAAATCGCTCCGTTTCCGTTTCCGAAAAGAAACCGTTCTCGTTTTCGCACAGCTCGCACGCCACGTCGTCGAGCTGCGAATAATAGCGAAAGAGCGCCATTGTCTCCTTTCGCAGCGCGTTCATCGCAGCGCTGAGAGAATCAACGCCGTCAGCGAGCACCTGATCCTCCAAGGCTTCCGCCTGCTCTTCCAGCTCTTCCAAACGATGCAGATCACGGGCAATGAGCTGTTCAAAGAAATCATAGAGCGTCTGCCCGACCGTTCCCTTCGTCCATCGTTTTTCCTGCGCGATGCGGTGCAGGAGGGGCGGAAGCGAAGCGGAATCGTCCGTGAGAACGATGCGGTTTTGCGTAACGAGCAGACCGTATGCGGCGCGTACACCGTCTTTTCCCTTACGCGGGAGCACAAGCGTACCGGACAGGCAGTCGGGGCGCACCTCGGCACGGCAGGTCCGCGCACCGCGCACCGATGGCGTATGTTCCAGAACTTTTTCCAGCCCCGGAAGGTCCGGGCGTTTCTCCAGCTCCTCCGTTGTGAGCAGCACAAGCGCCGGCACATCCGCGCGGGGTGCGGATTCCGTACGCACAAGAGACTCTCCGATACGATACCAGATCATTGATTTTCCTCCCAAAAGCATAGACCGCCCGCAGCATGACGCCGCGGGCGGTTGAAAGGCATTTTTATTTCTCGGCCTTCATTGCGAGATAGGCGTTGATGAAGCCGTCGATATCGCCGTCCATAACGGCCTGGATGTTGCTGTTTTCATAACCGGTGCGCGTGTCCTTGGCGAGCGTATACGGCATGAAGACGTACGAGCGGATCTGGCTGCCCCACTCGATCTTCTGCTGCACGCCCTTGATGTCCGAGATCTTTTCGAGATGCTCGCGCTCCTTGATCTCGGCGAGCTTGGCACGGAGCATGGACTTACAGTTTTCGAGATTCTGGAAGTGGCTGCGCTCGACCTGCGAGGAGACGACGATGCCCGTCGGCAGGTGGGTCAGACGCACGGCGGAGGAGGTCTTGTTGACCTTCTGGCCGCCCGCGCCGGAGGAGCGGTACACGTCCATTTTGATCTCGTCGTCGCGCAGCTCGATCTCGCTGTTGTCCTCGGCGATCTCGGGCATGACCTCCACGGCGGCAAAGCTCGTGTGGCGGCGGCCGGAGGCGTCGTACGGCGAGATGCGCACAAGGCGGTGGACGCCGTTTTCGCTTTTAAGATAGCCGTAGGCGTTGTCGCCCTCGATCTTGATGGTGGCGGACTTGATGCCGGCCTCTTCGCCGTCCTGATAGTCGAGCAGCGTATACTTATAGCCGTGGCGATCCGTCCACATGGTGTACATGCGGTAGAGCATCTGCGTCCAGTCCTGCGCCTCGGTGCCGCCGGCACCGGCGTGGAACGTCAGGATCGCGTTGTTCGCGTCGTACTCGCCGGTGAGCAGCGTGGAAAGACGCATTTCTTCCAGCTTTTCCGAGAGCGTATTGTACTCCGCTTTCAACTCTTCAAGCATGGAAGCATCGTCCTCTTCGAGCGCCATTTCACACATGGTGAAAAGATCGTCCCAGGACGAGCAGAGCTTGTCGTACTTTTCGCACTTGGTCTGCAGCTGCTTGATGCGCTGCTGCACCTGCTGCGAGTGGGAAACGTTGTTCCAGAAGCCGTCCTGCGCGCTCTCCTCCTGCAGCTCGGCGATCTCGCGCTTCGCCTCTTCCAGATGGAGCGCGTCCTGCAGATCGTCCAGCGCAGGCTTGAGCGTGTTGAGCTTGCCTTTATACTCTTCAAATTCCAACATTGACATGACAAAAATTCCCTTTGCATTCCAAATCAAATTAGCTAAGATATTATATACAAAAAAACCACAAATGTAAAGGCTCGAAAAGTTGAACTTTCCGCTTTCTTTCCTCGGAGAATGTGGTATACTTATTATGAAAATATGTGCCCGCACCGGGTACGCCACGAAAATTAAAGACAGAAAGGTGATTTGTTTTGATTTCACACGGCAAAGAAGTCAAGGTATTCTCCGGAAACTCCAATCCCGCTCTGGCGGAAAGCATCTGCAACCATCTCTACAAGCCCCTCGGCAAGGCCGACATTAAGCGCTTCGCCGACGGCGAATGCTCCGTTTCCATCCTTGAGCCCGTCCGCGGCGCGGATGTGTTCATCGTGCAGTCTACCTGCAAGCCCGTGAACGACAACCTGATGGAGCTGCTCGTCATGATCGACGCGATGCACCGTGCCAGCGCCGGTCGTATCACCGCTGTCATCCCGTACTTCGGCTACGCCCGTCAGGACCGCAAGGCGAAGAGCCGCGACCCCATCTCCGCAAAGCTCGTTGCGAACATCATCGAGGCCGCCGGCGCCGACCGCGTACTTACCATGGACCTGCACGCCAACCAGATCCAGGGCTTCTTCGATATCCCCGTGGACAACATGCGCGGCGCTCCCCTCTTCGCCGATTACTATCTGCAGAAGTTCGGCAAGGGCAACCCCGACGTGATGGTCGTCTCCCCCGACGTGGGCAGCGTGGCCCGCGCCCGCCAGTTTGCCATGAAGCTCAACATGAACCTTGCCATCGTCGATAAGCGCCGCGAGGTCGCCAACAAGTCCGAGGTCATGAACATCATCGGCAACGTGGAAGGCAAGACCGTCATCCTGCTCGACGATATGGTTGATACCGCCGGTTCCCTCTGCGGCGCTGCCAGAGCGCTCATCGAGGTCGGCGGCGCGAAGGAGATCTATGCCTGCGCCACGCACGGCGTTCTCTCCCGCCCGGCGCTCGAGCGCATTGAGGAAAGCCCCATCAAGGAGCTGAAGCTCTGCGACACGATCCCCTATCCCGTCGGCGAGCCGCGTCTCGAGAAGATCAACTATGTCTCCGTGGACCGTCTCTTCGCCGAAGCCATCCGCCGCATCTACGAGGAAGTTTCCATCTCCCCGCTGTTCGAGTAAAATATCCCTATGTTGTTTCGTTCTTCCTCCGGCGGCGCCGAATGGATGATCGTCTTTCTCGGCAACGTCGGGCCGCGGTATAACGGCACGCGCCACAACGTCGGCTTTGCCGTCGGCGACATACTCGCCAAGCGCTGCGGTGTTTCAATCAACCGCCTCCGTTCGCGCGCGCTCACGGCCCGCGCGAACATCGGCGGGCACGATGTGCTGCTCGTAAAGCCGCAGACGTTTATGAATCTCTCCGGCGAGGCGGTGCGCCCGCTTGCGGATTATTTCAAGATCCCTCCGGAGCGTGTTCTCGTTGTTTCCGATGAGGTCGCGCTCGTACCGGGGCGGCTTCGTATGCGCGCTTCCGGCAGCGCCGGAGGGCACAACGGGCTCAAAAACATCATTCTCCATCTCGGCACGGAAAACTTTCCCCGGCTGCGCGTCGGCGTCGGCTCCCCGCCGCACCCCGATTACGACATGGCCGACTGGGTGATGGGCGTTCCCCGCGGCGAAGATGCCGCGGCGCTCGAAAAGGCCGAAGAGCGCGCCGCCGATGCCATCGAATGCTGCGTGCAGCAGGGCATCGACCGCGCCATGAACCGCTATAACGGATGAAAAAAATCGTCTCTGGAATAAACCAGAGACGATTTTTTATTTTATGAGCTCCGTGACAACATACTGGCAGAGCAGCAGCCCTGCGGAGGCGGGGACCCACACGAGGCTGCCCGGCACGCTGCGGCGGCCCGGCGGCGGCGTTTCGCCGGTATCCGGCTCAGACGCCTCCTCGGGCGAGTATACGACCGGCAGGTGCGTGATGCCCCGGCGGCGCAGCTCGCGCCGCACAACGCGCGCGAGCGGGCATCCCTCGGTTTTGGCGAGGTCGGTCAGCCGGAGAAGGGATGCATCCTTCTTGTTGCCGGTGCCGAGCGCCGCGACGAGCCGGAGGCCGCGCTCGGCGCAGCTCACCGCAAGATCGACCTTGCAGGATACGAGATCGATGCAGTCCACGATGAAATCCGGCTTCAGATCAAGCAGCGTATCGCGCGTCTCGGGCGCGTACCGGTAGACCATCGGGACGATCCTGCTTTCCGGGGCGATATCGCGCAGCCGCTCCGCCGCCGCTTCCGCTTTCGGCAGGCCAAGTGTGGACGTGAGCGCGAAAAGCTGCCGGTTTACGTTGCTCAGCGACACGGTGTCCTGATCGAGAAGATACAGCGTTCCCACCCCGCTCCGGCAGAGCGCCTCGGCGCACCACGAGCCGACGCCGCCGAGCCCAAGCACCGCTACGCGGCTTTCGGAGATTTTTTTCATCGCCGCGTCGCCGAGGATCGCCCCGGCACGGCGGAAACGTTCGTCCATTTACTATCCTTTCATTTCATAAAAGCGCGGCGGGAAGCCTCCCGCCGCGCCAGACTGTCGAAAAAGCCTCGCAGAGTTTGCGCCCGCAGGCGCAAATAGAGTTCCATTCATTTTCTCCGGCGGCATGTACGTCGGAGAAAATACCTATCGGCTCGCAAACGTGCGAGCGCAGCGAGTGCGCTGCGGCGAGCCGCAGCCTTTTCAAACGAGAGCCCAACGAAGTGGGTCTCGTTTGAGAGCTTGTCAAAAATACTTTTTTGACAAGCTCACGCGGCGGGAAGCCTCCCGCCGCGCTTGTTTATTCGGATACTCAGCCCGCCATGACGAGACGCCAGCCGGACGCATGGACCGGCGTAAGATCGGCCGTCAGATCGCTGATGGCGGCGCCGCCGTCCGCCTGACGCATGGCGTTCTCGGCGAGGACGCGCGAATACAGGGCGTTCTCGCCGGAGAAGTACACCAGATGGTATCCGGTATAGGCGCTGTTCTCGCCGTAAACGATGGCGTAGTCGCCGACTTCGCGCTCGCCGAAGCAGAAGTCGTTGAACTCGGTGACCATCTGGCCCTTGTAGATCTGCTCATACAGGCCGCCGTTGGTGTTCGAGCCGGTATCCTCGCTCTTCTCGTTGGCGAGAGCGGCGAAGCCTTCCTCGGTGCCGCCTGCGGCGAGCCATTCGTCCTCGATGGCCTTGACAGCGTCATACGCGGTCTGCTTCTCGGCATCAGAGTATGTGCCGTCGCCATCGGCATCCACGGCCTTGATGAGGATGTGGCGGACGTTCACCGTCGGGTAGTCGTTCGACTCGGTGCCGAGAATGTAAACGACGTACACGCCGGAATCACTGCTGTGGGAGAACACTTTGCCCTCGGCGATATCATCACGCTCCACGCTGCCTTCATAGCGGCTGAGGAAGGAGGTGACGGTGTAGCTCGTTTCAGAGGCTTCGGCCTCGGTCTCCTTGAGAACGGCGGCGCGGAAGTCTTCCTCCGAGCTGCCGGCGCCGGCCAGAATGACCTTTGCCTTGTCCTCGGCGGCAGCCTTGGCGGTATCGGCATCGATGCCCTCGTCCTCGTTCGCGGCGGCGGAGATGAGCGTATAGAGAACGTTCACGCGGTCGTAGCTGTCGGCGTTCTCGGCGTAATAGGCGTCGATCTCATCGTCGGTATAAGTAAAGGACGCGTACACATCGTCCGCATAGCGGCTGGCGATCAACTCCTCGGCCATGTTGGCGCGGATGGTCTTTTCGCTGTTGCCGGTGCCGAAGTAGGCAGAGAGAAACTTGTTGAGCGTAGCAAAGCCAAGCGATTTGCCGTAGGTACGGTAGCTTTCGACGGCGGTGTCGATCTCGGCAGCTTCGTCCTCGGTGAGGGCGTAGCCCTCGGCGATGGCCTTGGCATAAACAGCGGAGAGCTGCGTGAGATTGGTCTCGGCGCTCTGCTTGAAGTAGTCATCCCAGGTGCCGCCGTTGGCGTCAAACGGGCAGGACTGTTCCTTCAGGCTCTTGGAGGTATCGATCAGACTGCCGAAATACTGGCCGTAGGTCTGATTGAAGTTCATATACGCCTTCTGGTACTCGTAGTTCATGCGGGCGACGGAGTAGTTCGTGTCGCCGATGGTGAGCGCCGTCGTAACGTTATAGAAGAGGCGCGAGTTCACAAAGATCACCAGCGCGATCATCAAAACGACAATAACGCCGACAAGGATAAATTTATTGCGGGTCTTGCGGTTTTTCTTTTCTTCCTCCAGGCGAGCTTTTTCCCTGGGGTTCAGGTTCATTTCAGCCATGTTCTTCTTCCTTTCCGCGGGGTTTCCGACCTATTATATACTATGGTACGGCGACATTCAAGCCTTTTTTATCATCCGCCGGCGCAGCGCGTCGAGCGTGTCCGTCCCGACGCCGCACTCACGCAGAAAGCGCTCCGCGCCGCCGTACTCGTTTTCGAGATGATCGCACACGGCGAGGATGTTCTCCCCCGCTGTGGAGAAAAACGGCGCGTTTTCCGCGCGCGCGGCAAAATCCGGGATATTCTCGCGCATCCAGCGGTACATCGGCCGGAGATAGAGCTGGCTGACACTGTAGTCGGCGGCGATATCCTCCGTTGACGCTCCGCACACGCCGAGGATGAGTGCCGCGAGAATGCCGGTGCGGTCCTTGCCGGTGAAGCAGTGGAACAGCACCGTTCCCTCCGCCGCGGCGAGGAACTCTGCACACTCCTTCGCCCACGGGTGGTTGTCCTCGAGCATGCGGATATACTCATCGCCCCAGAAGAAAGCCTCGTCAAACGCGCTCAGCCCGCCGGGGCGGTTTCGCGCCACGGCGCGAGGGACCTTTTTCATCGCGATCTGCCGGTAGGCCACGCCGCGGAGCAACGCGAGCTCATCCGGCATGGACTCACTCTCGTCCACATCACGCAGATCGAGCGTATGGCGGACCTCCAGCGCGGCAAAACGCTTTCCGTCATCCTCCGTCAGATGCCACGGGAGATCGCTGCGCAGCAGCACGCCGAAGCGCGTTATCCCTCCCGGCACGGCATAGCCGCCGAGATCGCGCAGATTGTGCAGCCCGTCCATAAGATACCGGCGGGTGTATTCCATAGATTTCCGTCCTCTTTTCTGATTTTATTCCGTTTTTTGAAGAGTATAGCATACTCGGATCGAAAAGACATAAAAAAACTGTGAACGGAATTTGATTTTTGTCTTGACAAAGGCGCGATTTTTGGTATAATACCCCTTGCGTTTGAAACGCGGGCATAGCTCATTTGGCAGAGCGCCACCTTGCCAAGGTGGAGGTAGCGAGTTCGAATCTCGTTGCCCGCTCCAAAAGTTCACCGGAATCGTCTCTGGACGGTTCCGGTGTTTTCTTTATATCCCGGCAGATCGTTTATTTAAAAACAAAGAGAAGAACGGGAAAATGCAAGCAAAAAAGACCAGCAGCCGGACGGCGTGTTTCCGCAGGCGATACGAAAGTCCCGCTCGTTGTGCTGCCCCAAAATGTTCAAAAGCCCTTCCGCGGCCGCGGAAGGGCTTTTTCGTCTTTATCTCTTTACCTGTCGCTCGGCGCGGTATCGCCGCTGCCGAAAATGAGATCATCGATATCCGGTCCCATGTCAACACCTCCATGCATATACGAGCCAGTATATGCGTGCCGGGGTGAAAAATTCCGGGAAATCAGTAACCGAGATCCTCATCAACGAGAATCACGTGAAACTCTTTGATGGATGTGGGCGGCATGAAGAACACCGTCATCACGCCGCAGACCTTTTCCGGGCTGCGGCAGTCGTGGCAGCGGGGCTCGCCCACGGCACAAGGCGTATGGCGGTTCAGCCGCCGGGCATTGAGCGGCGCGGCGATGTTGCGCGCCCGGTCGATCGCGCCGGTAAGATCCGGGGCGATCTTGTTTCTGCCGACGACGAGAAACACGCGCTCCGGCCCGTAGATCGTACCGGCCACGCGGTTGCCGAAGCCGTCGATGTTGACGATCTCGCCATTCTCGCTCACGCCGTTAGCGCTGCAGAGATAGGTCTCCGCCTTCCCTGCCCGCTCTCTCGTTTCCGGCGCATGGTTCTTCCAGTGCCAAAATACTTTGTTGCTCCCGCAGAGACGGTCATAGACGCCGAGCGTATCGATCGTCACGCTGCCGCCGATGCCGATGCTGGTGCCGTGCAGCGTCTGCACGAGAAACTCCGCCGCTTCCGCGCCGGAAGCGAAGCGATGAACGCGAAAGCCCCGGTTTTCCAGATTCTTTCCCGTCTTTTCCAGATCCGCCATGGCGTTCAATCCTCTTCTATGCTTTCAAATCCGTGGCCGTAGATCGTGCGGGCGTCGCCGACGATAAGGAACGACTTTGGGTCGATCTCGCGCACCATGCGGCGGAGGGGCCCCAGCTGACCGGGCTTCACGGCGCACATGATGACGCGCTCGGTCTTGCCCGACCACGCGCCGTGGCCGTCGAGCAGCGTTACGCCGCGGTGCAGCCGTCCGGTGATGGCGCTGCTCAGATCGGCGCTCTTGTCGGAAATGATGTAGCACAGCCGGGAGTTGATCGGGCCGTACAGGATGAGCGATTCGATCTTGTTGGTGATGTACATGCAGATGAGCGTGTACATACAGCTGTCGAAGCGGTGGAACACAAACGCGAACGTAACAATGATGACAAGGTTAAACGAGAGGATGAACGTTGTCATATTGATGTGCGGGTACTTGCGCCGGAGCATGCGCGAAGGGATGTCCGTGCCGCCGGCCGTTGCGCCGGACGTATAGCAGAGACCATAGCCCGCACCGGAAACGAGTCCGCCATAGACCGCCGCGAGCATCGGCTCTTCCGTGACGGTATAGGGGAAATGCGCGAGAAGGTCGATGAGCAGCGAGCTTGTCAGCATGCAGAGAAGCGTAAGGCCGACAAAACGCTTGCCAAGCTTCTTCCACGCCCAGATGAAGAGCGGGGCATTGATCGCGACCGTAACAATACCGACCGGCAGGCCGGTAAGCAGGTTCACGATCTGCGCAATGCCGGTCACACCGCCGGAAACGATGCTGTTCGGGAACGTGAGATAGCGGAACGAGATCGCAACCAGGGACGACCCCACAAGGATCTTCAGAACATCAAACCAGAGTTTTCCGTGAAGTTTCGCTTCCATAGCTCAATCGGTTTCTTTCTTTATTATTTCGTATTTTCCTCCGCGCCGTCGAGCAGCGTCATCTGCCGTTCGCCCCGGTCCTCCTCGCGGAGGAGCGCGCCGGCGGCGGGGATGCTGCGCATACGGTAGCGCGCAAGATTCTGGATGGTCGTATCGGCGAGGAACGCGGCGCGCTCGAGTCGGAACTTCGGCTTGAGCGTCATGACCGCCACGCCCTGCGTGGCACGGGAGGTCTTGGGCGCGAGCAGCGCCGTGTTGAATACAAGCGCGCGTCCCTCCGTGGAAAACACCGCCACATTCTGCTCCTCCGTGAGGACGAGCAGCGCGCGGAGCGGGCTCTTGTCGCAGTAAGCACCGGTGAGCCGCTTGCGGTTCGTCTTGGTGGCGTAGCTCTCGAGCGGCACGCGGGCGCATTTGCCGTTTTCAAAGAAGAACAGCACCTCGCCGCGGTAATCGCCGGGCAGGACGAGAGAGAATACGTTCTCGCCGTCGTCCATGCCGAGATGGCCGGGCAGATATACGCCGAGCTGCGAGGCCTTCGTATCGGCAAAGTCCGCCGCGCGGCACTTGTAGACCTGCGCCTTGTCGGTGAATACGAGCATTTCGGCGCGGTTCGTCGTCTCGAAGCTCTGGCTCGGCCCGTCGTTCTCCTTGTACTTCTGCTCGCCGCCCATACGGAGCGAGAGCGGGGTGATCTTTTTGAAATACCCTTCGCGCGAAAGGAACAGGTTGACCGGGTAGTCCTCCACGTCGTCCTCCTCCGGTGCTTCGGGCGCGTCGGCGGCATAGGTGATGACGCTGCGGCGCGGCGAGGGGTATTTCTTCATCACCTGCTGCAGCTCGGAAATGATGATCGTGCGCAGCTTGCGGCGGCTCGCGAGCGTATCCTCCAGCTCGGCGATCTCGCGTTCGAGCTCGTCGGTCTCCTCGGTGCGCTTGAGGATGTATTCGCGGTTGATGTTGCGCAGCTTGATCTCGGCGACATATTCGGCCTGTACCTGGTCGATGCCGAAGCCGATCATAAGATTCGGCACAACGTCGCTCTCGCGCTCGGTGCTGCGGATGATGGAGATGGCGCGGTCGATGTCGAGCAGGATCTTTTTGAGACCGTTGAGAAGATGGAGCTTTTCCTTCTTCTTCGATACGTCAAAGTATACCCGCCGCCGGACGCATTCGAGCCGCCAGGCGATCCATTCGTCCAGAATCTCGCCGACGCCGCACACGCGCGGCGTGCCGCCGAGCAGAATGTTGAAGTTGCAGGCAAAGCTGTCCTGCAGCGGCGTCATGCGGAAGAGCTTCTGCATAAGCTTTTCGGGCTCCACGTCGCGCTTGACATCGATGGCGAGCTTGAGACCGTTGAGGTCGGTCTCGTCGCGCATGTCGCTGATCTCCCGGAGCTTGCCGGCCTTGACGAGCTCGGCGACCTTGTCGATGATCGCCTCGACGGTCGTGCTGTACGGGATCTCGTAGATCTCAATGATGCGCTCCTTGGGATCAAAGCGCCAGCGGGCGCGGACCTTCACACCGCCGCGGCCGGTCTTATAAAGCGCTTGCATCTCGCCGGGATCGCACACGATCTCGCCGCCGGTCGGGAAATCCGGCGCGGGGAGCGTTGTCAGAATATTATGTTCCGGGTCACGCAGCAGCGCGATCGTCGTTTCGCACACCTCGCCGAGATTGAACCCGCAGATGTTCGACGCCATGCCGACGGCGATGCCCATGTTCGCCGAGACGAGAACGTTCGGGAACGTGGTCGGAAGGAGCGTCGGCTCCGTGGTGGAGTTATCGTAGTTCGGGACAAAATCCACCGTGTCCTTGTCGATATCGCGGAAGATCTCCGCGCAGATGGGCGCGAGCTTCGCCTCCGTATAGCGCGAGGCCGCCCACGCCATATCGCGCGAGTACACTTTGCCGAAGTTGCCCTTGGAATCGACAAACGGCGTGAGCAACGCGCCGTACCCCTTGGAGAGACGCACCATCGTATCATAGATGGCGGAGTCGCCGTGCGGGTTATAGTGCATCGTCGCGCCGACGATGTTCGCCGACTTCGTGCGCGCGCCGGTGAGAAGCCCCATTTTGTACATGCAGTACAAAAGCTTTCGGTGGCTCGGCTTAAAGCCGTCAATCTCCGGGATGGCGCGCGAGACGATGACGCTCATCGCGTAGGGCATGTAGTTGTTCTCGAGCGTTTCGGTGACGGGCTGCTCCACAACGGCGGAGCGCAGCCCCATTACGTTCTGTTCCTCGGCCGTCGCGTGGCGCGGCGTTGGGTTTTCCTTCTTTCTTGCCATATATGCTTCCTTATACGGTCAAAATAAGTTTACATAATTATATTTACGTAATATTGTTTGCATAATCAATTTACATAATATAAATTACATAATTTAGTTTCCATAATTTACGAAAGGTCTGCCAGATCGAGATACCGGCTGCCGACCTCGGCGATGTGCTCCTTGCGTCCGGCGAGATTGTCGCCGAGCAGAAGATCGAAAACGCGCGCCGTTTCGTCGGCGTCCTCGGGCATGACGCGGATGAGCCGCCGGGTCTCGGGGTTCATTGTGGTGAGCCACATCATCTCCGGATCGTTCTCGCCGAGACCTTTGCTGCGGTTGATGACGATCTTCGCATTGCCGATGGACTCCACGATCTCCGCCTTTTCCCGGTCGGAGTACGCGAACCACGTCTTTCCTTTTGCCTGGATCTCATACAGCGGCGATTCGGCGATATAGACGTAACCCTCGCGGATGAGCGTCGGCACGAGCCGCCAGAGCATCGTGAGAATGAGCGTGCGGATCTGGTAGCCGTCCACGTCGGCGTCGGTACAGATGACGACCTTGTTCCAGCGGAGGTTTTCCAGCGAGAAGTTGTTGAGCTCCTTGCCGTGCTTTTCGACCTCCACGCCGCAGCCGAGCACCTTGATGAGATCGGTGATGATCTCGCTTTTGAAGATGCGGGCATAGTCGGCCTTGAGGCAGTTCAAGATCTTGCCGCGCACCGGCATGATGCCCTGGTATTCCGCGTCGCGCGAGAGCTTGACGCTGCCGAGAGCGGAATCGCCCTCGACGATATAGATCTCGCGCTTGTCGGCGTCGCGCGAGCGGCAGTCCACAAACTTCTGCACGCGGTTGGCAAGGTCGAGATTCTTCGTGAGGTTTTTCTTGATGCTCACGCGCGCCTTTTCCGCCTGCTCGCGGCTGCGCTTGTTAATGAGCACCTGATCGGCAATGCGGTCGGCCTCGGCCTTGTTTTCGATAAAGTATATCTCCAGCTTTTCCTTGAAGAAATCCGTCATTGCCTCGCGGATGAAGCGGTTGGTGATGGATTTTTTCGTCTGGTTTTCGTAGGATGTGCGCGTGGAGAAGCAGTTCGTCACAAGGATCAGGCAGTCGGCAATATCCGGGAAGGTGATCTTGCTCTCATTTTTCTGATACTTGTTGGTTTTTTTAATGTAAGCGTCGATCGCGTAAACGAACGCGGTCTTGGCCGCGGCGTCCGGCGCGCCGCCGTGCTCGAGCCACGAGGAGTTGTGGTAATACTCAATGGCGTTCGTCCGGTTGGAAAAACAGAACGCCGCCGACATACGCACCTTGTATTCGGGCTTATCCTCGCGGTCCTTGCCCTTTCTCTCGGTCTCGATGTAATAGGGCTGCGTGAGAGGGCTCTCCCCCGCCAGCTCCGCGACATAGTCCGCAATGCCGTTTTTGTAGCAGAACTCCGTCGTTTCAAACTTCGCGCCGTGCTGCGCGCGGAAGCGGAACGTCACCCCGGCGTTCACGACGGCCTGGCGGCGCAGGATATCGAGAAAGTAGCTCTCCGGGATGTTGATATCGGTAAACACCTCAATATCCGGCTTCCAGCGGGTCGTCGTGCCGGTCTTTTTCCGGTCCGAGGGTTCCACAAGCATTTTGCCCTTGATCTTGCCTTTGGCGAAATGCAGCGTATACTTGTTCCCGTCGCGCCAGACGGTGACGTCCATATACTCGGAGGCGTACTGCGTGGCGCACGCGCCGAGACCGTTCAGACCGAGCGAATATTCATAGTCGCCGCCGTCGTCGTTTTTGTACTTGCCGCCGGCGTACAGCTCACAGTAGACAAGCTCCCAGTTGAAGCGCTTTTCCGCCGGGTTCCAGTCCACGGGACAGCCGCGGCCGAAATCCTCTACCTCAATGGACTTGTCATCGTAGAGAGTTACCGTTATAATATTGCCGAAGCCCTCGCGCGCCTCGTCGATGGAGTTGGAGAGAATTTCAAATACGGCATGCTCGCAGCCCTCCAGTCCGTCGGAGCCGAAGATAACGCCCGGACGCTTACGCACCCGGTCGGCGCCTTTGAGCTGGGAAATGCTTTCGTTGCCGTATTCCTGCGGTTTTGCTGTTGCCATCTGGTTTCTCCATATATAGTGGTTTTAATTTCCGTAAAAAAGCGCTATATAGTATAGTATACCTCGATAAAAAAATCAAGCGGAGTCTAACGAATCAGACTCCGCCCGTCGAGAGAGTTTTCTCTTTCCCGTCTCTTCGGCTTGCGGCGGCTGTTGACCGCCGCCGAGCATAGTATATGCCGCGCCGGTTTTGTCATTCCATCCATTTTTCGCCAAAACAGAAAAGGAGAATCGTTCATGTCTACCGCTTCCACGATCGTTGTCATTGTCGTTGCCGTCATTTTTCTCGGCTTTTTCATCAAGCTGCTCAAAACACCCATCAAGCTGGCGTTCAAACTGCTGCTGCACGCCGTCGGAGGGTTTGTGATGCTGTTCCTTGTGAACTTCTTCGGCTCGTATCTCGGGATATCGCTGGAAATGAGCTGGCTCAACGCGATCGTCTCCGGCGTGCTCGGTGTGCCGGGCGTCGTGATATTGCTGCTTTTCAAGTATATTCTCTGATATGTAGCGTCGATTGACAAGGGCACACGCGGTTCTGCCGGGCGGAAATGCCCTCATACGGCGTCAAAGCCCTTGAGAATACACAAAGTATTCTCTGCGGCCTTTTCCTTGTCTGCGAGCATTTCTGCTCCGGCAGAACTGCTTCGCATCGGACAGCCTTGAATTTTCGAGGGATTTTTGTTCTTTTGGACGCAGGCGGGCTGTCGCCCGCCAAGGACAAAAGGGCAAAAAGCACCGAAAGGACTGGCTGTCCGACGTGTGTGCTCTTGTTAATCGACGCTAATATGAACAGGCAAAAACTGCGGATGCTTTTGAGCATCCGCAGTTTTTGATTTTTATTCTTCGTCGGTCTCGAGGACGACCTCGTCCGTGCCGGTGACCTTCTTCTCGAATTTTGCCATAAGGAACGGAGAGAAGATGCCGACAATGCTCAGAGCGATGAGCACCCAGCACACCGGAGAGGCGAACAGAACACCGATATCGCCGCCGCTGACGCGCAGCGCACCGCGCAGGCCCTTTTCACTGATCGGGCCGAGGATCAGTGCCAGAACGACCGCCGCGGTATTCAAATCGAATTTCCGCATCAGATAGCCGAGTCCGGCGAAGATCATCATGACGACCACGTCGCTCATATTGCGGTGGATGGCGTAGGAACCGATGAAGCAGAGCACCGTGACGCAGGGGATCAGAATGGCGTCGGACAGGCGGGAGATCTGCGCAAAGCCGCGGCAGCCGAGCATGCCGATGAACAGCATGAAGAACTGCACGAGAACAAAGCCCGCGAAGAACGTGTAGGTCATCGCCGCGTGCTTGGTGAAGAGCTCGGGGCCCGGGGTGAGACCCTGAATGATAAGACCGCCCATCAGAACCGCCGTGACGGATTCGCCGGGGATGCCAAGCGTCAGCATCGGGATCAGCGAGCCGCCGGTAACGGCGTTGTTGGCCGCTTCCGAGCCGCAGACACCTTCGATGGCGCCGTGGCCGAAGTCCTCCTTGTGCTTGGAGAACTGCTTGGCGTTATTATAGCCCATGAAGCAGGCGATGGAAGCGCCCGCGCCCGGAAGAATGCCGATGATGTTGCCGATGATCCAGGAACGGATGACCGTCGGCGCGAGCATCTTCTTCTCGGCTTTGGTAAGGGCGATCTTGTCGGAGAACTTAGAGGCCTTCTGGCGCTCCTTGATCTTCTTCTCGGCAAGGATGAGCACCTGCGACATGGAGAAGAGGCCGATGAGCGCGCACGTCGTGTTGATGCCCTCGGCGAGGAACGCATGGCCGAACATGAAACGCTTGGTGCCGTCGATGGGGTCAAGGCCGATCGTGGAAAGGAGCAGACCGAGCGCGCCGGACATGAGACCCTTGACGATGGACTTGCTCGAAACGCCGGCGATGATCGTCAGGCCAAAGATACCGAGCCAGAACTTTTCCGCCGACATGAATTTCAGCGCGAGCTGGGCAAGCAGCGGGGCGAAGAAGTACAGGGAGATGCAGCTGAGCAGGCCGCCCCAGAAGGAGCTCCAGCAGGCCGTGGCGAGCGCCTTGCCCGCCTGACCCTTCAGCGTCATCTGGTACCCCTCTATCGCCGTTGCCGCAGACGCCGGGGTGCCGGGCGTGTGGATGAGGATGGCGGAGATGGAGCCGCCGAAGATGGCGCCGCAGTAAATGGCGCCGAGGACGATGAGTCCCGTGTCCGCCGGCATGGTAAACGTCAGCGGCAGCATGAGCGCAACGCCCATCGCCGCCGAGAGGCCGGGCAGACAGCCGATGATGATGCCGAGCGTGACGCCGCCCACCATGGCAAGGAGGTTGATGAGAGTGAGGGCCTTAACAAAGCCCTGACCCATAAGAGCCAATGTTTCAAGCATAGATCACATTTCCTCCTTAAAACAGAATGCCTGCGGGAAGCCGCACGCCAAGGAAGAGAACGAACGCAAGATAAATGAGAAGATCGATCGAGACGATCGAAATGACCGTGGCCAGAATGGGCACGCGCAGGAAGAGAAGGCACGCGAGCATGAACACCGTTGTCGAAACGAAGAAGCCGACGTACTTCATAAGGACGAAGTACACGAGGATCAGCGCGACCGAAACGATGAACTGCACCGGCTTGAAGCCGGCGAAAACGGTGTCAACGCCGCTCTCTACGCCGAAGCGGCGGGCATTCAATATCATCTGGACGAGATAGAAGCTCGTAAGGAAAAACAGCAGAGCAATGGTGAACTTCGGGTATGTACGGCTCGTGTCGGAGAGTTTCGAGCTGTAAGCATAGAAGAAGCCGCACACCGCGTACATGAATACCACGACTCCTATATCGGTTTTTTGCATTTTCATAAGCAGGAGTCCTCCCGTGAGAAATTTCTGCGGGGATGTTTTACGATGATTTTTTAAGAAGCCCGGAGGGGGATACCTCCGGGCTTTTGGTATCAGCGAGGTTTATTCGTACCAGAAACCGGTAGCAAGGCTTTCGGTGAACGTCTGCTGCTGCTCGATGAGAGCGGCGGTGGCGGCGGCGTCCTTATAATCGGTGGCGAAGGAGGCGGCAGCCGCGAGATAATCGGGATCTTCCATGGTCGCCTTGAAAGCGGCCTCGTAGAACGCGATGACTTCCGGGCTCACGCCGGCGGGAGCGACGACGCAGCGGGAGGAGCCGAGCCACTGGTCATAGTAGCCTTTCTCGCCGAGAGTCGGGACGTCGGGGAACTCGAAAATACGCTCGGTGGAGAACACGGCAAGCGGCTTCACGTCGGTGCGGCCGGCGATGTCGGCAGCCTTCGCAACGCACCAGTCGGCCTCTTTGCCGAGGAGGCTGGTAAGCTCGTCCGCGGTGTTGCCCTGCGGCAGGTCGATGTACTTGAAGCCGGCGGAGTTGGCAAACGCCTGCGCGCCGATGTGGTTGGAGGCCTGCGCGCCGTTGGTGGAGGCGACGGTCTGGTTCTCCTTGGCGTAAGCGACGAGATCGTCAATGTCGTTGAAGCGCTCGTCGTCCGCGCGCACGAGGACGAGAGAGGTCTCGGTCACATGGTTGCAGATGGCGGCAAAGTCCGCGGTGGTGTAGGTGCCGAGTCCCTTTACGATGGATGAGTTGAAGTTCGGGAGGTTCATGAAGCCGATAGTCATGCCGTCGGGCGCGGCCGCGGCGATCTGAGACCAGCCGATGGAGCCGGAGCCGCCGTCAACGTTCTCGATGACGATGGTCTGGCCGACGTACTTCTCGGCGTACTGCGCAAGGATGCGCGCGGTGACGTCGGTGCCGTTGCCGGCTTTGTAGGCAACGATCATGGTCACGGGGCCGTTGGGGGCCCAGCCGGTGGTTTCCGCCGGAGCTTCGGCGGGAGTTTCGGTCTGGGGTTCTGCGGGAGTCTCGGGCTGCGCGGGAGCCTCGGTCTGGCCGCAGGCACACAGCGCGAACATCATACAGAGGGCAAGGAACAGGGCAAATGCTTTTTTCATTTTTTCTTTCCTTTCTTTCTTTTGATGGATTCGGTCTCTTTGTTCCTCCCAAGAGATGCTGCAATATTACCAGAATGTTCCGTTATTTGCAAGGAATATTTTACAAAAAAACCAAACGGAAGAAAAACATGTTAAATTCCTGTAAAATCTCCGTAAATTTTCTGTTTTCCCCCGGGAAAAAAGTATCCGGACGGCTTTACACCGTCCGGATGCTTTTTACACATAAAATCTTTGCAGTTTCCCAACGCGCTTTTACGCCGCGCCGAAAAAGCGGAACACGGCGGTCACATAGACCAGAAGCTGGTCACGGCTGACGAACTTGGTCATATCGGCAATGTCGGTCGTCTGGATCAGGCGCTCGAAGCTGCCGCCGGTCGCATACGCCACGGCGAGCAGCGCAATGCCGAAGATCATCAGCACGGAAAAAGCGATGGCTACCCATCTCCATACCTTACTCATCGGCGTCTTCCCCCTTCTTCGGATACAGGATCGCGCGGTAAATGCTGCGCGTGAGGCGCACCGTGAGAGTGCAGCCCGCCACGGCGATGGAAATACCGGTCCAGAGGAGCAGCAGCGCCAGCGCAAACGCGGCGAGCGTCGCGCCCGCCGTGAGCAGCAGGTCCGGCATGCGGACGATCGCGCCGTTGAACACATAACCGGTCAGATACACGCCCGCCGCGAGAAGCGCCGCGCCGATGCCCAGAACGGCAATGCCGAGAGCAAGCGAAAGTCCGAACAGCAGCACCCATACCGCCAGCATCGGGATCGTGACCACGACCGCGGCAAAGGCGCGTCCGCCCGACACGGGGCGGCGGGTCTCGATCTCTTCGTATTCATACTCTTCTTCGGCTTCCGGCTCTTCGGCAGGCTCTTCCGCCTCGGCCGCTTCTTCCGCTTCTTCCGGGAAGCTCTCTTCCTCGGGCAGGATCTCGGATACATCCTCCGCGCCATCCGGCGTTTCCGGCTCTTCCGGCTCCGGCATCTCGGGCTCCGGCTCCGCCGGCGCTTCGTCCGCGGTCTCCTTTGCTGCGCCGTCCGCCGGTTCTCCGGCCGGCTCTTCCGCATCCGGAGGTGCAGGCTTGTCCGCCTCTTCCTCCGGCAGCAGCTCCGCCGCGGCATCCGCGAGCAGTGCGTCGAGGATCTCGTCCGCAGACTCGATCCGGCGCGGCTCTTCGTCCGGCAGCACCTCTTCGGGATGCAGCGGTTCGAGCGGCAGTGGCTCTTCGTCCTTTGCCGGTCCATCCGGCGTTTCGCCCGCTTCCTCCTCCGGCTCTTCCTCCGGCACGGCAGGCATGACCGGCGCAGCCGGTTTTTTCGTGAACGTCAGGCCGAGGTCCGAAAAGTCCAACTCGTCAAGATCGATCTCCGGCAGCACGGCAGGCTCCGGCTCCGCGGCGATCCCTTCTTCCGGCTCGGGCTCCGGCAGCGGCTCTTCCGGCTGCTCTTCGATAAGCTCTTCGGGGAGATCTTCCGGCAGCGGCTCTTCCGCTTCCGGCTCGCTCTCTTCGGCGAGTATATGTGCACCGGTGTATTCTTCTTCGATGATCTCGGTCTCTTCCGGCGCTTCGGCCTCCTCCGGCCCGATGGCTTCGCCATCGGCAAACGGCGTTTCGCCGTTCGCTACCGCTTCGCGGTATTCCCGCTCGATCTGCAGCACCTGACGTACCGGCGAGCCGAAGCAGCGAACGACCGTCGTCTCGCCCTCGGGACCAGCTTCGTCAAACATGCGCTCATACCGGTTGAGGACACGGTCGCGCTCGGCAGCATCGAGGAACGCCAGCAGGCTCCGCAGCTCCGCCATGAAGCTTTTTCGGTTCAACGTGGGACACCTCCCATTCGTACTGTTACAATTTGTCATCGTTAGATTATACTATTTAATAAATACTTGTCAAGTCTTATCCCACGACAAACCTTGACAAGCGCGCCGCTCTCACCTAATATAATAAAGTTAAATCCGCGGTGGGAGAAGGGCTCCCGCCGTTATAAAAGGAGAAATATCATGGCGAAAGAAAAATTGGTCGAGCAGATCACCAACATGGAGACTGATTTTGCTCAGTGGTACACCGACATCTGCCGCAAGGCCGAGCTGGTGGAGTATGCCTCGGTAAAGGGCTTCACCATCCTGCGTCCCTACGGCTACGCGATCTGGGAGAACATCCAGCAGATCATGGACGGCGAGTTCAAAAAGACCGGCCACCAGAACGTGGCGATGCCCGTTCTGATCCCGGAGAGCCTTCTGAAAAAGGAAGGCGAGCTCGTCAACGGCTTCGCGCCCGAGGTGGCATGGGTCACGAAGGGCGGCAGCGAGGAGCTGGAAGAGCCGCTCGCGTTCCGTCCCACGAGTGAAACGATGTTCTGCGACCACTGGTCGCGCGTGCTCCACTCCTACCGTGAGCTGCCGATGCTCTATAACCAGTGGTGCTCCGTCATCCGCTGGGAGAAAACGACCCGTCCGTTCCTGCGCAGCCGCGAGTTCTGGTGGCAGGAGGGTCACACCATCCACGAGACCGCCGAGGAGGCCGAGGCCGAGACCGCGCAGCAGCTCAAGTGCTACGCCGATTTCTTTGAGAACGTCCTCGCCATCCCCGTTGTCCCCGGCCGCAAGACCGAGAAGGAAAAGTTCGCCGGTGCGGAAGCTACCTACACCTGCGAGTGCATGATGAAGGACCACAAGGCGCTGCAGGGCGCAACGTCCCACTACTTCGGCGACAAGTTCTCCCGTGCCTATAACGTCACGTTCACCGGGCGCGACAACAAGGTGCAGTATCCGTTCCAGACGTCCTGGGGCTCCACGACGCGCATGATCGGCGCGGTCATCATGGCGCACGGCGACAACAACGGTCTTGTGCTTCCCCCGAAGATTGCCCCCATTCAGGTCATCGTCCTCCCCATCGCGCAGCATAAGCCCGGCGTGCTCGAAAAGGCGCAGGAGCTTGTGGACCGGCTCGCCAAGCTGGGGCTGCGCGTCAAGGGTGACTTTACCGACAACTCCCCCGGCTGGAAGTTTGCCAACTGGGAGATGAAGGGCGTGCCGCTGCGCATCGAGATCGGCCCGAAGGACATTGAAAACAACCGGTGCGTCGCCGTGCGGCGCGACGACCGCGAGAAGCTGTTCCTCTCGCTCGACGAGCTGGATACAAAGGTCCCCGAGCTGCTCGACGCCGTGCAGAAGTCCCTCTATGAAAAGGCGAAGGCCAACATGGAAGAGCACACCTACCCCGCCTACTCGCTCGAAGAGGCGAAGAAGATCCAGGAGGAAAAGGGCGGCTTCATCAAGACCATGTGGTGCGGCGAGCTTGCGTGCGAGATGAAGATGAAGGAGCAGGCCGGCATGTCCAGCCGCTGCATGCCGCTTCATCAGGAGCATCTGGCCGACACCTGCCCCATCTGCGGCAAGCCGGCGAAGCACATGATCTACTGGGGCGTGGCGTACTGATGCCGCACATCGCCGTGAAGCTCTGGCCGGGCCGGAGCGAGGAAGAAAAACGTGCTTTCGCCCGCGCCGTCGCGGACGATGCCGCCCGGTATCTCCACGCGGACAAGGCGTGGGTCTCCGTCAGCATCGAGGAGATCGAGCCCGAGGCGTGGGACGAGACTGTCGTGCGTCCGGAAATTCTGGAAAAGCCGGACATCCAGTACGTCCGCAGCGAATAATCTTGAAAAAAGTTCCGAAAAGAGTCTCTCTTTCCGGAACTTTTTTTCCAGTGCCGCCGTCTTAGTATTAGAAGCATAAAATAAACTTTTGAAGGAGGTACACCCGATGAAAAAGACGACAAAGCTCCTTGCGCTTGCACTCGCTCTTGTGCTTGCGCTCGGTCTCGCCGGATGCGGAGCGAAAACGTCGAGCATGACCGATTCTTGCTACAGCGAAAGGATCAGCAGCGCCCCCATGGAGGAGCCAAGGCCGGACACGCCGATGGAATCGGAGTCGATGCCCTCGGCCAGCGCCCCCGGAGGTTTCGGCAATCTTGCCGCCGAGGACGGCGGCTTCTATGAGGAAGATGTCAGAGACTCGGCAGCCGATATCGCCGACATGAGCGAGAAGATCATCTACAGCGCCGACGCGACGCTCGAAACGACCGAGTTTGATTATTCGATCGAGGAGATCCGCGCACTTGTCAAAGAGCTTGGTGGCTTTATGGAGAGCTCAACCATTTCCGGCAACAACTACTATAGCATCTCCCGCGGCAATACGGGCGGGCGCTATGCGTCCTTCCTCATCCGTGTGCCGAGCGACAAGTTCTCCGTGCTGACCGGCTCCCTCTCCGAATTCGGCAACGTTCCCTACTGCAACACATACATGCAGAACGTGACGATGGAATATTACGACGCGCAGAGCCGTCTTGAAGCCTATAAAACGCAGGAGACCCGGCTTCTTGAGATGCTTGCCGCTGCCAAATCGGTCGAGGATATGCTCGCCATTCAGCAGCAGCTCACCGACGTGCAGTATGAGATCGACTCGCTCACCGGTCAGCTCCGCTACTACGATCATCAGGTGAATTACTCCACCGTGTCGCTCTACGTTTCCGAGGTGACCAAGTATACGCCCGAACCGACGATCACGCTCACCTATTGGGAGCGCATGACCCGCGGCTTTTCCGAATCCCTCAAGGACGTGGGCGAGTTCTTCCAGGATCTGTTCCTCTGGTTCGTGACGAGTCTCCCGTGGCTTGTGCCGCTCGCGGCAGTCGTCGTGCTGATCGTGTGGCTCATCCGCCGCCGCGCAAAGAGCCGTCCGGAGCGTGCCGCAAAGCGGGCGGCAAAGCGTGCCGCGAAAGTCGAAAAGCGCGCGCAGAAGGCCGCGGCCAAAGCCGCCGCGAAGAGCGTTGCTCCCGCGGAAGAAACCCCGAAAGACGGCGAAAAATAACCCTGCCCCTTTCCTGCGCCCCGGCGGAAAACGCCGGGGCGTTTTTCCCTGGCACGGCAGAGAAAATACGCCAAAAAAACCGAGGTTTTTTCGTTGAATTCCCTTGACCGGGCAGGCGGTTTGTGTTATATTAACCCTACCTGTCGGTCGAGAGGTTTATTTTTTATGCTCTTTCGGCCCATACAGGGAGGCATACGCGCGCGGAAAGCGCTGCGTAAATTTTACAAGGAGGTGCCGAAATAATGGCGAAAGCAGGTTCGCGAATCAAGATCACCCTGAGATGCAGCGAGTGCAAGCAGCGGAACTACAACACCATGAAGAACAAGAAAAATTCTCCCGAAAAGCTCGAGATGAATAAGTATTGCCCCTTCTGCCGCAAGCACACCAAGCACGTCGAAACGAAGTAATGACAGACGTGAGAAAGGATGCATCCAATGGCTAACGAAGAAAAGAAACCCGTCGCCCCTCAGACGAAGGGCGCAGCCGTCAAGCGGACGGACAAGAAGCTCGGCTTTTTCAAGCGCGTTGCCAAGTGGTTCCGCGAGATGAAGAGCGAGCTCAAAAAAGTCGTCTGGCCCACCCCCAAGCAGTTCGGCAAGAACACGCTGGTCGCGCTGGTCGTTATGGCCGCCGCCGCTCTCGTGCTCTGGGGCTTTGACTCTCTGGCCAAGGCCGCTGTCGAAGCGCTGATCACATTGGTGTAAGCCGGATGGCAGAGAACGCAAAATGGTATGTGGTCCACACATACTCCGGTTATGAGAACACGGTAGCCGCTTCCATCATGAAGGCGGCGGAAAACCGCCAGATGCAGGATCTCATCCAGGAGGTCAACATCCCTCTGGAGACGGTCGTTGAGCATACCGACGGCGGCGATAAGGAAGTCGAGCGCAAGGTATTCCCCGGCTACGTGCTGGTGAAGATGGTGCTCACGGACGAAAGCTGGCATCTCGTGCGCAACAGTCGCGGCTGCACCGGCTTCGTCGGCTCCGACGGAAAACCCGTTCCTCTGACCGAGCAGGAGATCCTCGATCTCGGTGTGGAGCGCAGAGAGATTTCCGTGGGCTTTGAGCTTGGCGATACCGTCAAGGTCATCGACGGCCCGCTGGAAGGCTTCCTCGGCACGGTGGACGAGATCGACCCCGAGGGGAACAGCGTCCGCCTCATCGTCTCCATGTTCGGCAGGGAGACGCCGATCGATCTGGAACTCGACCAGGTCGAACCGGTAAAAGAAGAATAATTCTGGAGGTGCTTAATTATGGCACAGAAAATAGTTGGCTATGTCAGATTCCAGGTTCCCGCCGGCAAAGCGACTCCGGCTCCCCCTGTGGGCCCGGCTCTCGGTCAGTACGGCGTGAACATTTCCCAGTTCACCAAGGACTTCAACGAGCGTACCAAGGGCGATATGGGTCTTATGATCCCGGTCGTCATCACCGTTTACGCCGACCGCAGCTTCACCTTCATCACCAAGACGCCCCCCGCGGCTCTGCTGATCAAGAAGGCCTGCGGCATCGAGACCGCCTCCGGCGTGCCTCAGCGTGACAAGGTCGCCACCATCAGCAAGGAAGATGTCCGCAAGATCGCCGAGCAGAAGATGCGCGATCTCAACTGCACCGACATCGAGTCCGCCGTCAGCATGATCGCCGGTACCTGCCGCTCCATGGGCGTCGTCGTCGGCGACTGAGCTGGCAAACGTGGGAGGAAGTAACCTTCCGAAAAACCACATTTTAGGAGGATAATGAAGTGTTCAGAGGTAAAAATTATAAAGAGAGCACGAAGCTCATCGATAAAAGCGCCCAGTATGAGCCCGCTGAGGCTTTCGAGCTTGTCACCAAGACCGCCAAGGCGAAGTTCGACGAGACCGTCGAGCTGCACGTGAAGCTCGGCGTTGACTCCCGCCACGCTGACCAGCAGGTCCGCGGCGCCATCGTCCTGCCCAACGGCACCGGCAAGAGCGTCAAGGTTCTCGTGTTCTGCAAGCCGGAGCGCGAAGAAGAGTGCAAGGAAGCCGGCGCGGATTACGTCGGCGGCATGGAGCTCGTCCAGAAGATCCAGGGCGAGAACTGGTTCGATTTCGACGTCGTCATCGCCAGCCCCGACATGATGGGCGTTGTCGGCCGTCTCGGCAAGGTCCTCGGCCCCAAGGGTCTCATGCCCTCCCCCAAGGCCGGCACCGTGACTCCCAACCTGGCGCAGGCCATCAAGGAGTCCAAGGCCGGTAAGATCGAGTACCGTCTCGACAAGACCAACATCATCCACTGCCCCATCGGCAAGGCTTCCTTCGGCGCGGAGAAGCTGCTTGAGAACTACACCGCTCTCATCACCGCCATCCTGCGCGCGAAGCCCGCGACCGCGAAGGGCCAGTATATCCGCAGCTGCGTGACCGCCACCACCATGGGCCCCGGCATCAAGATCAACGCCCAGAAGCAGCTCTGATTTCGGATCACAAAAAATCGTCGAATGAAAATTCGGCGATTTTTTTATTCACAAATTGTTCAAGATAGTTTCAGGTTCTTTTCAGAATTCCGTGATAGGATACAGCCAAGAAATGAAACAAGAGGTGTTTTCCATGTACGAGAACAACGATCCCAATACCGAAAATAACGAAAGCAGCACGTACCGGTACACGCCGGAGCGCGGCACGCAGAGCGATTATACCGCGGGGGCGCATAACGCCGATTCACAGTACTCTTCCGGTCCGCAGAGCGGCTGCATTCCCGGCAGCTATTCGTATTCCCCCGAGCCGCCGAAGAAAAAGAAGAAACTCTCCGCCGGAAAGATCATCGCCATCGCCCTCGCGTGCGCGCTGCTGGGCGGATGCCTCGGCGTCGGCGCAACGCTTCTGCTGCGCAATAATACGGAAAACCAGACTCCCTCGACCGGCACGACTATGTACGTCGGCGAGCGGCAGACCGAAAAGGTGAATACCGCGCGTACCGATACCTCCGAGAAGCTCACGCCGCGCGAGGTATATGCGCAGAACGTGAATTCCACCGTCGGCATCACGACCTCGATCACGACGAACTACTGGGGCTATCAGACAACGAGTGCCGCTTCCGGCTCCGGCTTCATTCTGACCGAGGACGGCTACATTCTCACAAACTACCACGTGATCGAAAACTCCAGCAGCGTGCAGGTAACAACTTACGACAACACCTCCTACAGCGCCTCGATCGTCGGCTATGACGAGAGCAACGACATTGCCGTTCTCAAGATCGACGCTACCGGTCTCACGCCGGTCGTGCTTGGCAGCTCCGATGATCTTTATGTCGGTGACGAGGTCATGGCGATCGGCAACCCGCTCGGCGAACTGACGTTCTCGCTCACCGTCGGCTACGTGAGCGCGCTTGACCGCGAGGTCACGCTCTCCTCCGGCACAACGATGGATCTCATCCAGACCGACGCCGCCATCAACTCCGGCAACTCCGGCGGCGCGCTCTTCAACAGCTACGGCGAGGTCGTCGGCATCACGAACGCCAAGTACAGCTCCTCCTCTTCTTCGGGCAGCGCGTCCATCGACAACATCGGCTTTGCCATCCCGATCAACCACGTGAAGAACATCATCACGAGCATCATTGAAAAGGGCTATATCGTCAAGCCGTATATCGGCGTTTCCGTCACGACCGTGAGCAGCGAAATGGTCAGCTACGGTCTCCCGCAGGGCGCAGCGGTCAAGGCCGTCAGTGAGAACAGCCCCGCTGCGGAATGCGGACTGAAGATCAACGACATCATCACCGCCATAAACGGCGAGGAGATCACAACGAGCAGCGAGCTTGTGAAGATCGTCTCCGCCAGTCAGCCCGGCGACGAGATGACGCTCACCGTCTACCGGCAGGGTGAGAGCGAGCAGCTTACGCTCACGCTCACCGTCGGCGAGCAGCAGAAGAGCGCTCTGGCCGATCCCACATCGTCCTCGAACCAGCAGCAGTCCTCCGGTTCCTACGGCGGCTTCCCGTTCGGCTTCGGCTATGGCTACGGCGGCTAAATCATCGCCTCTATTGAAAAAAGCAAAGGCTCTGTTTCTCCGGAAACAGAGCCTTTGCTTCTTATTTGCGGAGCACCGATTTTCCCATGTACTTCCAGGTGTCCTTGTGGCCGCCGTAACGCATCGCCTTCCGGCAGCCGGGGATGTCCCAGCAGAGAGTGCCGAAAAGCGCCGTCACGCCGTAATCAAACCAGATCGGCGATACCGGAACGCTCGGCCCGCTCAACGCTACGATCTGCGAGTCGCGGCAAAGCTCAAGGATGTGCGGCATCGTGCCGTTCGTGAGAGCCATGCCGGTGATGACGACGACATCGGAGCCGGGGAGCAGCCGGTCCTCCTCCCGTTCCGGATAGTCGCCGGGGCGCGGATCCTTTTCAAACACGCGCAGCTCCCTCATGCCCGCGAGCTTTTCGCCGCCGCGAAAGTGGCCTATCGTAGAAACGAGCTTCCCGGCGCACTCCGGTTCCAGTGCGCGGAACACGTCGCCCTCGTCGATCTCCGGCGGATAGAGCGTAACGCCGAGGGCCTCCATGCTCTCGCGCCGGTTGAACCATGCGTTCACCGCCGCGCAGCCGAGCGCCGAGAGCGCCATATCGTCCGAGCCGAGCTGCGCTGCAAGATCGCGCAGCGGCTTTCCCAGCCAGTCCGTACAGACGGCCGCGTCGCCATACGGTTTTTTCCCCGGCAGCGGCAGCGAGGCAAGCCCCGCGCCGCCCTCCGTTTCCACATATGCCTGATACCGCCCGCGCACCGCCATGGTAACGCGCAGATGCGCCGGTACGGAAGAAATAAACGCTTCATAAAGTTCCATACGGATTGTACCTTGCCTTTCTGTTTTCGCCGGAGTATAATTAATTTCAGTATACAGGAATTTACCGCATATCACAAGTCAGGAGGAATACCCATGCGAAGGATTTTTTCCAAGCTGCTTTATGAAATCGAAGAAGAGCGCAATACTATGCTCGTAACAGTCATCGCCGATCGCGGCAGCGCGCCGCGCGGCGCGGGCGCGGCGATGCTCGTCGGCGAAAAGGGCCGCATTACCGGCACGATCGGCGGCGGCGCCGTGGAATATCAGTCGGAGAAAAAGGCGATGGAGCTTCTCAAAGCCGGTGAGAGCGCCGTGCATGAGTTTGTGCTCCGGCCCAACGATAAAGAGGACATCGGCATGCAGTGCGGCGGCGATGTTACGGTGCTCTTCGAGTATGTGAGCGCCGACGATCTCCGCTGGAGCCTGCTTGCAGGCGCCGTGTGCGACCGTATCGAAGCGGGCAAGCACGGCTGGCTCGTCCTCCCGCTCGACGGCAGTGTGCCGAGCCTGTACGGTGAGGAAGGCCTTCTCTGCGGCGAGGGCGTAAGCGAGGAAGAGCCCGCCGCGCTCTGCACGACGCATACGGTCGTCACAAGCACCTATTACGCCGAACCGCTGCCGCTCTTCAACCGTGTTGTGATCTTCGGCGGCGGCCACATCACGCAGGCGCTCACACCCATGCTCGGCGCGGTGGATTTCCGCTGCGTCGTGCTCGATAACCGTCCGGCTTTTGCCGACATTTCCCTCTTCAAGGGAGCCGAGGACGCTATGGTCTGCAATTATGATAACATTGCCGAGTCCGTAACGCTCACCGCTGAGGACTATGTTGTCGTGATGACGAACGGCCATTCCGGCGATCTCATTATCGAGGAGCAGGTGCTCCGCTCGCCGCACGCCTACCTCGGCGTTGTCGGCTCGCGCAGCAAGATCGCGTTCGTTAACAAAACGCTCATGGACCGCGGCATTCCGGAGGAGGCGCTAAAGGCCGTGCATACGCCGATCGGCACGCCCATCCGCGCCGTCACCCCGGCAGAGATCGCCGTGAGCATTCTCGGTGAGCTGATCCTCTGCCGCGCTGAGATCCGTGAGGGCGAAATGCCCGCGCACCACGGCTGCCCGATGCACGGATAAGCAGCATATATCCCATAAACTCATACGTACATAAGATCATCCCCCGCGGACATCGTCTGCGGGGGATGATCCATTTGTCTTTTCAAACAGCTCCCCCAGCGAAGCGGGGGTTGCTTGAAGGCTTTAGCCCAGCATGGCCGCGGCTTCTTCCGCGGTCAGGTCGTAGTTCCAGAATACCTTATAGATCTCCTGCGCCTTGGCGGTCATGTCGTAGTCATAGACCTCCGGGTACAGCAGATTGCCGAGCCACCACACACCGAGGATCATGTTCATGGACGGGGGCGCGGACAGCCAGCAGTAGGGATCGCACGGCACGGTATAGACCCTGCCGTCCTTCACGGCGCGCAGCTCCTGCCACGCGGCCTCGGTCTCAATGATCTCCAGAGCCACAGCGTCGGTCACGATAACGACATCGGGATCAAAGTTGTAGAGTTGCTCCATGTTGATCATGTTGCCGCCGCCCTTGTTGCTGACATCCTCGAGCACAACGGCGTTCTTCGCGCCGACAATACCGAGCGCCTGCGCCTGAGAAGAGCCCTCGGCGTTCGTGCCGAGAGGATCGCTGCCGGAGCTGTAGAGCACGGAGAGCTGCTGATCCTCCGTGATCTTCGCGCTGTTTTCGGCGGCCATGGTCATGGTCTCCTCAACGAGCTTGGCAAGCTCTTCGCCGCGCTCTTCCTTGCCGAGAATGGTGCCGAGCGTGCGGAAGGCGTCCGCCAAGTGGGCAAGATCGGCTTCAATGAAGACGCAGGGCAGACCGGTCTGCTCCTGAAGCGCCGTCAGATCGTCCGCAACGGACTTTTTGAAATCGCCGAGGTCGATGATGACCTCCGCGCCGGTGGCGAGAAGCTCTTCAAGATTCAGCGTGGCCTTGCCGCCGTACAGCTGGCCGGTCACAGGCAGATTGGCGATGCCGTCATAAAGATACGGGACCTGATTTTCGCTCACCGTGGTGCCGACGCAGACGAGCTCTTCGGGCGCGAACGCCGCAAGGATCATCGTGGCGACCGTGCCGCTGGGAGCGATCTTCGTGATGTTGGCGGGCAGCTCAACTTCACGTCCGCACGAATCGGTGAACATGACCGTTTCGGCAGCGGGCTCTTCGGCGGGATTTTCCGCCGGGGCATCCGTTGCAGCAGGCTCTTCCGTCGCCGCGGGTGCGGGCTCCGCGGGAGTCGGTTCCGCCGCGCCGCACGCGGCAAGGCTGAACAGCATCACCAGTGCAAGAAGCAGGGCAAGTGGTTTTTTCATGGATGTACTCCTCTCGTTATATTCTCTCGTGAGAATATTTTCGTGTGAAGCTAATATACCAGATTTCGTATCATTCTGTCAATTGCATTTTCGTCGTCGCTATGCTACATTACGTGTGATATCTGTCGGCAAAAATCGGGGGTTAATTTATGCGTCGTTTTACTCGTCTCACCGGCGCGCTGCTCGCGCTGCTGCTCGTCTTTTCCGTTCTTTCCGGCTGCGGCGGCGCCGCGCCGGACGTGCCGTCCAGCACTGCCGCCCCCGCCGCGGACGCCGTCCCCGCGACAGACGCCCCGTCGGATACCGAAGCGGACGCCGTCTCTCCGGGCGAGTCGGACAGGCCCTCCCCCGCTGCGCTCGACGAGGGCGGGGAGTATACCTCGGCGGAGGATGTGGCGCTCTATCTGCATCTCTACGCTCATCTGCCGCAGAACTTCATCACCAAGAAAGATGCCCGCGCGCTCGGCTGGAACGGCGGCGGGCTGGACGATTACGCCGACGGCAAATGCATCGGCGGCGACCGGTTCGGAAACTACGAAGGACTTCTGCCGGACGCGCCCGGGCGGGAGTACCATGAGTGCGATATCGACACACTGCATGCCGCCTCGCGCGGGGCGAAGCGCATCGTATACTCCAATGACGGGCTTATCTATTATACCGAGGATCACTACGAGAGCTTTATATTGCTTTATGGCGAAGAATGATGTTCTTTTGATCGATTCTTTCTATATTTTATCTATTTCATTTCCGCTTTCGTGTGCTATAATACGATTTGGTTTTTAAATGTCTTCTTATGTAATGTGAGGAAAATACATGGATCAACCTATTGTGCAGGGGCTGCTCACCTTTCTCGGCGGTGCCGTCGTTGCCGGTCTCAACGCCCTGCTCTCCGCCCGGCTGCTGGATAAAAAGCCTGCGGCTTTCGCTTCGTTCTCCGCAGTACGGCAGCTGTTCAATGTTGCCTATCTTGTTCTGGTTTTCTTTGGTTCGCGCGCTCTCGGCTGGGACGTTACGGCGCCGCTCGTCGGCGCGGCGCTCGGCCTGACCGCGCTTTCCATGGTTTTTGCCATGCTTCTGGCACGGCGCAACGATAAAAAGTCCAAATCCGCCGCGGCGGATAAGAAGGGAGAAGATCTCAATGGGTGAATCCCGTGTTGTGATCCCGATTTTCGGAATTCTGGATGTGACCGGCGAGGTGATCGGCATGTGGGTCGTTCTGGCCGCCGTCACCGTGATCTCGCTGCTCGCCACGCGCCATATGCGCGAGCGGCCCGGCAAATTCCAGAATGTGATCGAGACGGGCGTTGAATATCTCGACAACTATTTTGCCGGTATTCTCGGAAAAAAAGAGTCCCGAAAACACTTTCTGTTTCTCGGCTCGCTCTTCATTTTCATCATTTTCGGCAACTACACCGGGCTCATCCCCGGCGCCGGTCTGACGGACTACTGGAAAGCGCCGACCTCGTCGCTTTCGGTAACGCTTGGTCTCGGCATCATCACGTTTTTCTACCTGCAGGGCTCAAGCATCCATGCGCACGGCTTTCTCGGCTATCTCAAGCGCTTTATTTCCCCCATCGCGATCATGCTGCCGCTGCTCCTTCTGGATGAGTTCATCAAGCCCGCGTCGCTGGCGCTGCGTCTGTTCGGCAACATCTTCGGCGAAGAGACCGTCACGGAACAGCTCTATGAGATTCTGCCCATCGGCGCGCCGATCGTGATGATGGTGCTCTCGCTGCTCTTCTGCGCGCTGCAGGCCATCGTTTTCACGACGCTCGTTTCTATTTATCTGCAGGAGGCCACCGAATAACGGCGCGTCTCTTAAAAGCAAAAGAATAAAGAATATTTTTGTAAGGAGATACACTACCATGACTGATTCCGCCATCATTGCTATTGCCGCCGCCATTTCCATCGCCTTCAGCACCATAGGTCCCGCTATGGGACAGGGCAAGACCGCCGCCGCCGCCATGGAGAGCATTGCCCGCCAGCCCGACGCCGCCGGCGAGATCCGCTCCTCGCTCATCATCTCGATGGCCATGATGGAGGCTCTTACCATTTACGGCCTGCTGATCGCCTTTATGCTCGTCGCCAAGGTCTGAGAGGCGCGCAGCTATGACGATCGAACCATCTCTCATCGTATGGACGGTTCTATGCTTTCTCGCGCTGGTGCTCATTCTGAAAAAACTGCTCTTTCAGCCGATGCTGACCTTTATGGATACGCGCAATGCGAAGATCGAGGCCGCGCGCAAGGCGAAGGAGGACGCACGCACGGAATACGAAGCGGAAGCTCGCCGCCTTGCGGACGAGCGCGCTGCACAGGAAGCGCAGCTGCGTCAGTCCGACGCGGAGGCGCTCGAGCAAGCGCAGGAGGAACTGCGCCGCGAAACGACGCAAAAGCGCGCCGAGGCCGCGCAGCGGCTCGCAGAAAACCGCGCCGCGCTCGCCGAAGAATCCGAACGCATCACCCGCGAGCTGGAACCGCAGCTCTCCGATCTGGCGCTTGATCTCGTGAACCATCTGCAACACTGGCAGGACGATCGCCACTCCGCCGTGGACGCGGAAACGATCGCGGCGCCGTATGCCGACATAGAGCATCTCACCGCCGGTGAGCATACGAATGCTACTACGAACAGGACGAAATGATTATGCGTTTTGTATATGCCGTTATCAATCTTCTGATCCTTGCGGGGCTCATCTATCTCGTCGGACGAAAAACCATCGTGAAGATCTTCCGCTCCCGCCGGGAGAAGATCACGCGTGAGCTGGACGAAGCGGAAACGCCGTTCGCTCCCGAGCCGCTGCCGGAGATGCCCGCGCCGGACGACACGGCGCTCAAGTCCGAGCTTGCCGCGGTTGAAAAGGACGGAAAGGCCGCTCTTGCAGAGCTCGATACGCAGTATGAGGCGGACGCCGCCGACCAGCGCCGCGAAATGCTCTTTACGACCCGCGCGCAGATCATTGAGCAGGTCCTCACTCTCGCCGAGCAGCACATGCGCTCGGCGGAATATCAGGCTTCCAAGCTTGCCCGCCAGAACGAGGCAGTCGAGCAGATCCTTGCGCAGATCCATCTGACGCCCGGCGACGTTTCCTACATCTCCCGCAAGGGTGTGCTGTATGTGACGCTCACCTCCGCCGCCATGCTTCCCGACGAGACCGTCGAGAAGGTGCGCAAGCGTGCTGAAGCGCTCGTCGCCGCCGTCGGAGGGAAGATCTCCTACTGGGTGCGGCAAAAGGAAGAGCTGATCGGCGGGCTGCAGCTCCGCATCGGCGATACGATCTACGATTACACCATCTCCAACAAGCTCTACCGTCTCGGCAAAGCGCTCAACGACCGGCCTCTCACGGAGACGGACGCGGATTCCATCCGCGCCGGTATGCTCGACGCCGTGCACCATATGAAGCTCGGCATCGACGTGTTCCAGGTCGGCCGCGTGCTCAGCGTGTCGGACGGCATCTGCTGGATGGACGGTCTCGCCGACATCATGTACGGCGAGCTGGTCGAGTTCGTCAACGGCGAGCGCGGCATGGTCATGGACATTCAGGCCGACCGCGTCGGCTGCATCATCTTTGGCCGCTACGACCATGTGGACAGCTACAGCCGCGTGCGCCGTCTGAACAAGATGGCAAGCGTGCCCGTCGGCGAGGCGATGCTCGGCCGCGTTGTGGACGCGCTCGGCAAGCCCATCGACGGCCGGGGCCGCATCTGGAGCACCGAGACCCGGCCCATCGAATTTCAGGCGCCCGCCATTCCCGACCGGCAATCGGTCTCCGTGCCGCTGCACACCGGCATCAAGGCGATCGACGCACTCGTGCCCATCGGCCGCGGCCAGCGTGAGCTCATCATCGGCGACCGTCAGACCGGCAAAACCGCCATCGCTATCGATGCCATTCTCGCCCAGAAGGGGCAGAATGTGCTCTGCATCTATGTTGCCATCGGCCAGAAGCGCGCCACCGTTGCGGAGATCGCCGCGCGGCTGGAAGCCTCCGGTGCGATGGAGTATACGACGATCGTGTGCGCCACGGCGTCCGATTCCGCGTCGCTTCAGTATATTGCGCCGTTTGCCGGCGCGGCGATGAGCGAGTATTTCATGTACAAGGGCCGCGACGTGCTGATCGTGTACGACGATCTCTCCAAGCACGCCGTAGCGTACCGTGAGATTTCCCTGCTGCTGCACCGTCCTTCCGGACGCGAAGCGTACCCCGGCGATATCTTCTATCTGCATTCCCGTCTGCTCGAACGCGCCGCGCGCATCAACGCCGAGGCCGGCGGCGGCAGCGTCACGGCGCTGCCCGTCATCGAGACGCAGGCGGGCGATATCTCCGCTTACATCCCGACGAACGTCATTTCCATCACCGACGGCCAGATCTTCCTCGAAACTGACCTCTTCAACGAGGGCCAGCGCCCGGCGGTCAACGTCGGTCTTTCGGTCTCGCGTGTCGGCGGTGCAGCGCAGACGAAGCTCATGAAGCAGGTCGCCTCCTCGCTGCGCACGGGTCTTGCCCAGTACCGCGAACTCGCCTCCTTTACGCAGTTCGGCTCCGATCTGGACGAGACGACGCGCAAAACGCTTGCCTCGGGCGCCAAGATGATGGCCGCCCTCCGGCAGGACCGCTTCTCTCCCCTTCACGACTGGCAGCAGGCGCTGCTCATCTTCGCCGTGTCCGGCGGCTACGCCGACAAGGTGGAAGCGGATGATCTCAACGACTTCTCATCCCAGCTCTTCTCGTGGTTCATCACGAAGGAGCCGGCTCTCACCGAAACGCTCAAAACCGGCAGAAAGCTCGACGACGATACCAGAGCCGCGCTCCATGCCGCGCTCACCGCGTTTGCGGAGGCGCTCTGATGGCAGGACTGCAGCAGCTCAGAAAGCGGCTGAAAAGCATCCGCGCCACCGGTCAGCTCGCCGAAGCGATGCGCACCGCCGCCACGATCAAGTACTCGCGCGTGAGCAAGGTCCGCGAGGAGTTCACCCCCTATGCCGGCGGCAGTGCCGACATGCTCTCGCTGCTCGGCCGGTTCGGGATCTGCCGCGAAGCGGACAGGATCTCGCCGAAGAACTGTCTTGTTCTGTTCGGCAGCAACCGCGGGCTTTGCGGCGGCTTCAACGCCGAGCTTTTCCGCTTCATGGACCGGGCGATCGCCGCCGAGGACGAAACGCCGCACATCATTTCGTGCAGCCGCAAGGCGAGCGCATATCTTCGCGAGCACTCGCTCGCCTATGAGGAGTTCATTCTCTCCGATGTGCCGGATTACGAAGAGACGCACGCGCTCTGCGAGCATCTGAAAAAGCTCTATACCACGGGCGCGGTGAACCGCGTGCGGCTCATTTACCAGAGCTACCGCAACATGCTCTCGCAGGAGCCGACCGACCGGCAGATCCTGCCTGACCCGGAGTCGCATAAGACCGCGAACCCGGATGGCATTTTGTATCTGCCGAGTCCCGCCGCCATCGGCGCGCGGCTCGCGCTCACTTGTCTGAACAACGAAGTATTTGCCGCGGCGCTCGACAACGCCTCCGGCGCGCAGGCCGCCACGCTCATGGCGATGCGTTCCGCCTGCGACAGCGCGACGGAATCCGCCGCCAAACTGGAAACCACCATCAATCGCCGGAGACAGGCGGACGTCACCGCCAGCGTCATTGAGATCGCCTCCGGCAATCTGCAGCAAGGAGAATAGCTTATGTCCGCCGGAAATATTGGTACCATATCTCGCATCAGCGGCCCCGTTGTGGACGTGCATTTCCCGGAACACAGCAGCGTCCCGGATATTTTCCACGCCGTCGAGGTCACCATCAACGGCAGCGTTCATGTGCTTGAATGCCTGCAGCAGCTCGGAAACGGCGAGGTGCGCTGCATCTCCATGCGCCCGACGGACGGCATGTCCCGCGGCATGGAAGCCGTGGATACCGGCGCGCCGATCTCCGTTCCGGCGAGCGAGGGAATGCTTGGCCGCATGATCAACGTCACCGGCGAGCCGATTGACCGCGCCGGTCCGATCCCCGCCGCCGACCGCTGGCCGATCCACCACCGCGCGCCGGACTTCATCGACGTTGTCCCCGCCGGGGAGGTGCTGGAAACCGGCATCAAGGTCATCGATCTGATGACGCCATATGCCAAGGGCGGCAAGATCGGCCTTTTCGGCGGCGCCGGTGTCGGCAAGACCGTCCTCATCGAAGAGCTGATCCGAAACATCGCCTTTGAGCACAACGGATACTCCGTGTTTGCCGGTGTCGGCGAGCGCTCCCGTGAGGGCAACGACCTCTGGAACGAAATGAAGGAGTCCGGCGTTATCGACAAGACCGCGCTCGTCTTCGGCCAGATGAACGAGACCGCGGGCGCGCGTCTGCGCGTTCCGCTCGCCGGTCTCACGATCGCCGAATACTTCCGCGAGCACTCCCACAAGGACGTGCTGCTCTTCATCGATAACATCTTCCGCTTTACGCAGGCGGGCAGCGAGGTCTCCGCGCTGCTCGGGCGTATGCCCTCCGCTGTCGGCTATCAGCCGACGCTGGCCTCTGAAATGGGCATGCTGCAGGAGCGTATCGTTTCCACGAAGAACGGCTCGATCACCTCGGTGCAGGCGATCTACGTCCCCGCGGACGACCTCACCGACCCCGCCCCGGCGACTGCGTTCTCCCATCTGGACGCCACGACCGTCCTTTCGCGCAGCATCGTCGAGCTCGGCATCTACCCCGCCGTCGCGCCGCTGGAATCCTCGTCGCGCATGCTCACGCCCGACATCGTCGGCAAACGGCATTACCAGACCGCCAAGGAAGTGCAGCGCGTACTGCAGCGCTACAATGAGCTGCAGGATATCATTGCCATTCTCGGCATGGACGAGCTCTCCCCGGAGGATCGGAAAACCGTTTCCCGCGCGCGCCGCGTGCAGCGCTTTATGTCCCAGCCGTTCCATGTGGCGGAGAGCTTCACCGGCATGCCCGGCAAGTTCGTGCACATTGAGGACACAATCAAGGGCTTTGAAGCCATTCTCGGCGGCGACTGCGACAACATCCCGGAGCAGGACTTCCTCATGGCAGGTTCCATTGAGGACGTATACGCCAAGGGCCGCTGAAAGGGTGGGATAACGGCATGACCGGAAAAACAAACGATTCCACCGCACCGCTTGAGCTCATTGTTCTCACGCCGCACGGCGAGGCCGTTGACGTTCACTGCGACAGCGTACACCTCACGGTCTGCGATGATGAGACCGGACACGGGGGCGGCCAGGTCGGCTTTCACCGCGGCCATCTTCCGGCGGTGCTTGCGCTGGGCGACGGCCCGGCGGACGCGCTGCTGCACGGCGAGGCCGTGTTTCACACCGTGGTGCACGGCGGTTTTGCCTCCGTGCGGAACGATGTGATCCGCATCATTACCGACAGCGCCGTGGAAACCGAAGAAAAATCCGATACAGAAAATGAGGACTGATGCATTCCGCATCAGTCCTCATTTTTTGCTTGTATATACCGCTTTTCGCGGCTGTGGCAGGAAAAGAGCAGTATCTGCCGGTGCTGCGCCATCTCGGCGAGATAGTCGAGCGCATAGCCCATGCGCGCATCGTCAAAGTTGATGAGCGCGTCATCGAGCACGATCGGGCAGGGATCCTCTCCGCCGAGGAGCATGTCGCACAGCGCGAGCCGCAGCGCCAGATACAGCTGATCGGCTGTACCCCGGCTGAGGAAGGCGCTCTCATGGAGCACCGGTTCCCCGGCGCAGCGGACAAGCGCATTCAGCTCGCGGTCGAGCGTGAGCTCCGTATACGCTCCGCCGGTCAGCCGGGAGAGCACCGACGCGGCGCTTTTTGCCAGCGCCGGGGAAAACTCCGAGCGCATCTCCTCATCGGCAAGCGCCAGCTCGTCGAGCGCGGCGGTCAGTGCCTCCAGCTCAAATTCCACACGTTCGTGTTCCGCTTCCAGCTCACGCAGGCGGGTTTTCCAGACCAGCGGATCGCCCAGCGTATCGAGCCGTCCGCGCAGGCGGGCCGTCTCTTCACGGAGAAGCTGCTCCTTCTTTTCGTTTTCCGACATCTGGCGAAGCGGCGCGGCGCCGCCGCCGAGGATCGCCGTGAGTTCCTGATGGAGCCGCAGCTCCTTTTCGGCAAGGCTCCGGGCGTATTCGCGCTCTTCCTCCGCCGCACGGGCGAGCGCGTCGGCCTCTTCCCATTGCTCGTAATACTCGTCGAACCGTTCCGGAATATCCTCCGGCGCTTCGGCGCCGTACCGGTCCAGTATCTCATGGAGCACCCGGTTGGCATCGGCACGGTCACGCGAACGGAACGCCGATACGATCCCCACCGCCGCGAGCGCGAGAAGAGCCGCGGCAGCACCGATCCAAAACACGCTGCGGAAAAAGCCCGCGGCAGCGAAGCCGCCGGCGAGAAGAACAAGCAGTATCCATACCCACCGTCCCATGCCGGGTGCGTTTGCCGCGCGCTCGGCTTTTTTTGCCCGCCGTTCGTCGTCAAAGGCTCGGTTTTCCGCCGTTTCATCCGGCTCTGCGCCGCGGAGGATCCCGGTGCGAAGCGCCTCGTCTGCCGCGGCAGACGCCTGCTCACGCCGCGCGGCCTCGCTTTCGGCCTTTTCACGCGCCGCACGGCAGGCTTCGAGCTGCGCCATCGCATCGGCGCGCCGCTTTTCCTGCGCTCTGGCGAAATTTTTCTGGGCATTTGCGCTGTGGAGCCGGGCGTTTTCTGCCAGTTCCTCCGCGCGCGCGAGCTCCTCGGCAGTTTTGTCGATAGCGGCGAGCTTTTCCCTCACCGCCGCCATTTCCGCTTCCAGCTCCGGCAGGCGGCCGCCGGTACGGTAACGGCACTTTCGCTGCAGGGCGCGCAGCCGCGCCTCCGCCTCCGAAAACGAGCCGCTCTCCTCCCCTGCCGTGACAAGCGAGGCGATCTTCTTTTCAAGCTCCGCGCCCTGCTGCACGCCGAGCCCCGCCGGGCCAATGAACGCCGTGCGCTCAAATACCGGCAGTGACGCGCCGGTGAGCGTTTCTCCGGCATTTTCCCCGGTAAGGTCGAGAACCGGCTGACCGGAGCGGGAATACACAGCGGAAAAAATGCGCATGGGCGCCGAGGGAATGCGCGTCGAGCGCGAAAGAGTAATGTCCTTCCCGCCGAATGTGATCTCCATTGTCCCCGCCATCGGGGAACCGCTCCACGGAGCGTACATCACCTTGTCCGGCTTTTTCCCGGCGCGGCCGCGCTGGGCGGTGTCGATGCCGTAGAGCATGGCGCGCAGAAACGCGCACCACGTTGTTTTTCCGTATTCGTTGGGCGCTTCAATGATATTCAGCCCCGGTGACAGCTCAAGCGTGCGGTTTTGCAGCACGCCGAAGCTCGCCGTCATTTTCCGCACGATCACAGCCGCACCTCCCAACCTTCGAGCGCGGCAATGCCGCAGCGCACGGCGCGCAGGAGCAATTTCTTTTCCTCTTCGGTCTGCGCGGCTTCGATGCGCCGCTGCATCCGGCGCAGAAACCGTCCGGCGAGGCTGTCCTCCCCGGCGCGCCGCCAGAGATCGCGCGGCGGTACCGTTTCGTCCGAGAACGTGAGCGCGAAGAAATCCCGTTCCAGCGCCTGCCGGAGATAGGCAAGATCCGGCGCGGCAAAACTCTCGCCGGTCAGGATGATCTTATATACATCGTCCGCCGTGTCTTTTGGCAGCGCGGCGCGGATCGCGGCGAGAGCATCCACCCCCGGCTCCACGCGCAGCTTTTCATACCGGCGCGCAGCGGTCGGGATGAAACCGGCTTTCACCGTTTCGCCGTCAATATCGATCTGCAAAATTCCCTTTTCGCCGCACTCGTCAAAGCCGCGCCCCTCCGGACAGCCCGGCCAGGCATAAAAGCAGCTTCCGGCACGGCGCAGGCCGCTCCCCAGATGGATATGACCGAGCGCGGCATATCGCATGCCGCTTTGCGAGAGTTCCTCCTCCGTCACCGGGCAGTACGGCGAGCCGGCGCGGCCCGGCTCGGCATGCAGCACCAGAAGCTGCGTTACGCCCTCCTCCGCCGGGGCATGAAAGCCGCCCAGAAGAGCCTCGCACGAGGGCGACGTATACCCCGCGCCCCAGACGCGCGCGCCGAGCTCTGGCAGGAAAACGCTCTCCAGGCGGGGCGTGCGGAAGATATGGACGTTATCCGGGAAGGGCAGGAGCGCATACGGCGAGCGCCGGGAGTACCAGTCATGGTTTCCCGGCGCAATAAATACGGGGACGCGCACCTTTCCGAGCGCGGCAAGCAGCGCCTCGCCGGTCTCGGCGTAGGCGCTGCCGCTGTCCAGAAGATCTCCGGCAAGGAACAGGAGATCGGCATTTCGCTGGTTTACCTCCGCCGCGATGCGCTCCAAAAGCGCTCTCTGCTCGCTGCGGCGGACGGATGCCTTTTCCGCGTCAAGCGATTCAAAGGGGGAATCGAGATGCAGATCGGCCGCATGGATGATCCGGATCATGGCGTTATGCGGATCGCTTCGACCGCGGTGCATGCGCCGGTCTCGGTATCGACGGTGAAAACCGCGCCCTCGAGCTTTCCGGGGCCCTTCGCCTGCTCGTACCGGCGCGGGGGATCGCCGAGGAATTTGCGGATGGACTGCTCCGGCGCGATGCCGAGCACCGATTCGCTCGGCCCCGTCATGCCGAGATCGGAAATGTATCCCGTGCCGCGCGGTAAAACCCGCGCGTCCGAGGTCTGGACATGCGTATGCGTGCCCCACACGGCGGAGACGCGCCCATCGAGAAACCAGCCCATGGCGAGCTTTTCGCTCGTCGCCTCGGCGTGCATATCAACGAGCACCATGCGCGTCTGATTTTCCGCGAGCAGCGCGTCCACCGTCGGGAACGGGTTATCGGTGTTCGTATCGAGAGAAAACCGCCCCAGAAGATTGATAACGCGGATGGGGCCGAACGGCGTTGTGTACGTCGCGTCGCCCCGGCCGGGGCACTGCGGGGCGTAATTGGCCGGGCGCAGGATGCGCGCCTTCTCGTCGAGATACGGCTGCAGTTCCCAGCGCGTCCATGTGTGGTTGCCGAGCGTCACAACGTCCGCTCCGGCGGCGAGAATGGCGTCCGCCTGCGCGGGCGTGATGCCGACAACGTTGGCGTTTTCCCCGTTCACAACGGTGAAGGAAACGCCCTTGAGCTTCTGGAGCGGCTTTAAATGCTCCTTGAGAAAGGCGAGGCCGGTCTGCCCGACAACGTCGCCAATGGCCAAAATATTGATCGTCATGCGTTTTTCTCTCCGTCCGTTCCGGATTCGTTCGTCCCGGCTTCGCCTGTTTCCGCTTCGCCGGTTCCCGTTTCGTCCCCGTCGTTCAGGTCATCCCCCACGGAGTTGAAGATATGGAAAATACCGCTCGAGTTGAGATCCATGATAATGGCGGCGGTGATCGGCAGACCAAAAAGACCGATAAGACCGCCGAAGAGCTTGGAACCGGCGTACATGCACGTGAGCGTTACGATCGGGCGCAGACCGACGTGCTTGCCGACGATCTTCGGCTCAATGATCTGGCGCGCGATTACAACGACGGCATAGATGATGAGGATGCCGAGACCGCGCATCGTGTTGCCGGTGAGAAGCGTGATGATCGACCACGGAAGAAGGATCATGCCGCTGCCGACGATGGGCAGCGCATCAAAAATGCCGATGAGGATACCGAAAAGCAGCGGGTTCCCCACGCCGACGATCAGAAGGCCGACGGTGATCTCCGCCACGGTGATGCAGAAGATGATGGCATAGGACTTGATGAACTGCCAGATCATCTCAAGGAACGAGTTCTTGACATTCACCGCAACGCGCAGCGGTTTTTCGGGCAGGTTTTTCCGAATGAAGAGCCTGATGCGGTCAAAGTCCACGGAAATAAAGACCGTGGCGATCAGGCAGATGATGCTGTTGAGCAATATGCTCGGCAGGCGGCTCGCAATGCCGGTGATGCCGCTGACGATCTTGCCGGAGAGGTTGGTGACGGCGCTGCCGAGATTGGAGATCATGCCGGGCAGGGCCTGCTCAATAGCGTCCATGATGGACACATCGAACCGTTCGCCTACCTCCAGCACCCAGTTATAGAGCTTTGTGATGCCGGGGAGGACGCTCTGTTCATAAAACGTCGGCGCGAACGACACGAAATCCACGATCGTATCGGTCAGGCGGACGACGATGAGCGTCAGAAGGCCGCCGACAACGATGAACAGCACAAGCACGCTGATGATGCCGGCCACATTGCGGTTCATATGGAATTTCCGCTTCACGAGAACCTTGTTCCCGTCCTTACCGCGGACATAGCGCGTTTCCCGGCTCAGCGCGCGGGAGATCGGACGCACGACCGCCGCGAAAATGAACGCGAGGAAGATCGGCATCATTATGTTGATGAGGTACTTGAACACCAGGAAGATGATCGCAACGATCACCGCCCAGTACGCAATGTTGATAAGGAAGTTTACGCGGGGATTCGTTTCCCGTCTTTCTTCCATAAAATTCTCTCCTTTCAGGGTATCACATATCGGCTGTAAGGAACGGCAGCGCGAAACGCTGCTCCTCGCCGTCGAGCGTATATTCAATGCGCGGCATGCCGTCCATGCGTACACGCACGTTTTCGGCGTCCAGCAGCCGGCGCAGCTCGCGGTAGGTCTCGCGCTTTTCCTCGTCATAGGCATTCATGTCGTCGGAGGTGAAGAACACGCTCCCGAGCAGCGCGTCGGCACGCGCAAGCATCGTTTTCTGCCCGCCGGAGAGCTTGAGATTGTCGCTGCGGAGGAAGAACACATCCGGATCGTTCCCGAAAGCGCGGCCGTTCAAACCGCGGCGGAAGAGCGTATTTTCAAGCGAATGCTTTGTGGAGATGCGCTCGCGGTGCGCCATTTTCATAATGAACGAGCCGTCCCAGTCGAGCCCCACATCGCACCCGATGCGGCAGTAGTCCACGAGCCCGAACGCAGGCATGAGCGGTGCGCCGCAGCCGATGATGAGATGCTCGCCGCACATCTCGCGCAGGAAACCCATCGCGCGGCGCATGCGCTTGGCGCGGCTCTCCGTCGGGAGATTGACCGGCGCGGCGGCATAGAGGAAATCGAGCTTCACAAGATCAAAGCCCCAGTCGGTGAACACGCGGCGGAACACGTCGCGCAGATACTGCGCGGCCTGCGGATGGTCAAAATCGATCGCATAGAAGCCGCCCCAGTTCATGCCGCAGTACCACGGCTTGCCGTCTACACGCAGCAGCCAGTCCTTGTGCCGCCGGAATATCTCCGAATCCTTCTGGCAGACGAACGGCGAGAGCCAGAGACCCGCGCGAAAGCCCTTTTCATGGATCCTGTCCGCCGTGCCGCGCAATCCCTTCGGGAATTTCTTCGCGTCCGTCGTCAGCCAGTCGCCCACGGCGGGCTCCCAGCCGTCGTCGATCTGGAATACATCGCCCTCGGAGAGAACCCCGGCGCAGCCGGAGAGATCGGAGAGGATGCATTTCTCGTCGATATCCTGATAGCGGTTGTACCAGCTCGAATACCCGGCAATGCGCTCTGCGGGCTTTTTCGGCAGACCCATGGCGGCAAACCAGCCGTCGTAGACCTCCTTCTCCGCGCCCTCGGCATAGAAGAGATCAAAAACATGGAACCCTCCGTTGCAGCGCACGCCGCAGCAGTCGCGCGAGAGCGTGAGCTTCCCGGCGTTGGCGTCATAGCGGATCATGGTGTAGCCGCTCGATTCATCAAGCGAGCCGAGCAGCCGGAAATGCTCGCCGCGCCGCCAGTAGGCATAGGATTCGCCGTGCGTCACGCCCGGCGTTTCCGGGTAATCGGTGAAATAGTAATCGCCGTAGCGCTCCAGTCCCAGCGGCTTGAAGCGCGCGAGCGGGCTCGCGAAGGAGGGCGTGCGGTCCTTCACACCGCACTCCGGCGAGTACGTCCAGCTCTGAAAGCCGTTGATGAAAATGCGCTCGCCCGCCTCCGCATCCCAGAGCATCGCGCCGGTCACGCTTTTAAGCGTATCGTCCGGAAGGTCGCAGACGATGCGGTTCTCTCCCGGCCGCATCAGCGTGCTGCCGGTGACAGTCGCTCCGTTTTCCAGTTCCACGCGCCATAAGAGTTCCATATTCTTCACTCCTGTTCGACGTTTTGTCCTTGTATCGAGAAGCGCACCTCTTCCTCCGGCAAACCGGCGGCGGAAATGCGGAGAACGGCCTCCCCGCTCTCGCCCGTGGTGCGCACATAGGTACCGGTCATGCCTCCCTCGGCAGTCACGGTGTCGGGCCCGATGAGCGCCGCCGCGCCCGTAAGCGAGAACCGCACCGGGAGCTGCGCATAGGGGGCCGGGGTGCCGTGCTCATCGAGAATGCGGACGCGCACCGCGGCGGCGTCCCAGGTATCCCCTTCGCAAAGCGCCGTTTTGCTCACGCGCACTTCCATGTGCAGCGCCGCGCCCGAGGCGCGCGTCACGCTCGCAACGGTCTTGCCGCCGGTACGGGCATCAAAGCGCCAGCGCGTCGCCGCGCCGCCCCAGTTGCCGACGTACTTTCCGAAGAGCGCCACGCCGTCGTCCATCGTGAGCTTATAGCGCGCCATGGCCCACGCCATGCGCGCCTTGTCCGCGACCGGCATCCCGGCCAGACCGTTCTTTCCGGCGGAAACAAGGCATTTTCGCAGCAGCTCCGCCTTGTCGTGCGGGAAATGCTCCTGCGTTTCGAGCAGCTCGCCGATCGTATCGTCGATCGCCACAGGGCCGTGCGGCAGACCGTCCCAGCCCTTTGTGCGGAACGACGCGACGAACCGGTCATTCTTATAAAGCGCGACCTCCTCGGCGTTCGTAAACGCCCAGATATCACCGATATTTCCCGCGGGATAATCGCCGATATCCATCGGCGAGCCGATCTCGAGCACCGGCGTCTTGTCCCCCTGCGAGGCATAGAGCGCCGCGGCAAGCTTCGGATTGCGGAAGGCGTCCATCACGCCGTGGTAGCACACGCGGTCGCCCGAGCCGAAGTCCTTGTGCGTCGGATAATCAAACATCACCCAGCCGAAGCAGCCGGAGATCTCGCCGTCGGACGCGGCGGCGTTCTGCACGCGCGCATGGCGCAGCGCGTGCTCCTGCCGCTTTTCCCACGGGTCGAAGGACTTCGTCGGGAACATGTGGCCGTTGCACTCGGAGATAAGATAAGGCTTGTCCATATCCGGCGTCACGGCGCTGCGCTTCTTTGCGCCGGGTGCCGTGCCGTCGTGCGAAAAGTCGTTATAGGCGTATACGTCCTCCAAAAGATGGCTCTTTTCAAGATAGCGCACGCCGGAGGTCTGACGGGATGGATCGAGCGAATGTGCCAGGGCATTCGTCTCGCGGTAGAAGTCATCGTCATCCAGACTTTCGTTGATGCGAACGCCCCAGAGGACGATGGACGGATGATTGCGGTACTGCGTCACCATCTCGCGCACATTCTCCACCGACCGGCGCTTCCACGCCGCGTCGCCGATGTGTTGCCAGCCGGGAAGCTCGGTGAACACGAGCAGCCCCAGCTCGTCGCACGCATCGATAAAGTGTTGGCTCTGCGGATAGTGCGACGTGCGCACCGCCGTGCAGCAGAGCTCTTCCTTCAATATCCGCGCGTCCTCGCGCTGGAGCGCCTCGGGCGCGGCGTAGCCCATGTAGGGATAGCACTGGTGACGGTTCAGGCCGCGGAGGAACACGCGCTCGCCGTTGAGATAAAACCCGCCGCGGCGGAATTCCGCCGTGCGAAAGCCGAAGCGGACCGTCTTTTCATCGGTCACAGCGCCGCTCGCGTCAAGCAGCTCGGCGCGGATCGAGTAGAGATTCGGCTCGTCCAGCGTCCACGGGCGGGCGTTTGAGTAGTTTACATAATATTTATTATCGTCACCCTCCGCCATGGCGCAGACCGCGCCCGCGGCGTCGAGCAGCGTGACGCGCCGGCGGGCGCCGCTGCCGGAGACGGTAAGGGCGATCTCGGCGCGCGTAAGCGTCGGCGTTGTGACGAATACGTCCTCGATCACGTCCGCGCCGCGGACATCGAGCCATACCTCGCGGTACAGCCCGCCGTAAGCGAGATAGTCCAGCACGAAGCCGAACGGCGGCACGGCGGGATTTTCGGTCGTGTCGAGCCGCACGGCGAGGCGGTTTTCCATGCCGTAGCGCACGGCGGACGTGATCTCCACGCGAAAGGCCGTGTAGCCGCAGGCATGCTCGGCGAGCTTCTCGCCGTTCAAATATACCTCGGCAAAATGCGCCGCGCCGTCAAACTGCAGAAAGAGGCGCTTGCCGCGATACTCGAGCGGCACGGAGAGGCCCCGCCGGTAACCGCAGATGCCGGCATAGTCCTCCGGCTTTGCATAGTGCAGCGGCACTTCCCCTGCCGTGTGCGGGAGATCGACAAGCGGAAAGCGTCCCTCGCCGTGGGCAAAGCCGGCGCTCCACTCGCGGGTGAATTCCCAATCGCTGCAAAGGCTGATCATGGCGTCCCTCCGGAAAGAAATTACTCTTTTCATTTTACATGGAAAGCGGCGTTATTTCAACCGAAAGAAAATATTTAACAAAATCCTAAAACTTCTGCCGAAGCATGCCTGGCAGAAAGAAACCGTCCGGGGACGGCAGGCAGCGTCTCCGGACGGTTGACATTTTTTTGCTATTCAGAACGCCACATGGCGGAAGAGGGCCACGCAGCAGAGGATCACGGCAAGGGGAACATACACGTACCGCCCGACGGCGTACCAGACTGCGCCGCGCTCGCGGCCCGCTCCGGTGTTGATGGCGGAGAGAAGCTCGTCCTTTTTCATCACATAGAACCACGAGACCGCGCCGAGCGTCGCGCCGATGGGGATGATGTAAATGGACACGAGATCCATCCACGGGCCCCATTTGGAGATCGTCTCCATGCCGATGCCGCAGCCGAGGCAGATGACGCCGAGCAGCGCGAGCACCGCCTTGCGGCTGAGCTTTGGGAATTTGTGCAGCAGCGATTCCGCCACCGCTTCAAACATGTTCTGCAGCGAGCTGACGCCGGCAAAGATCATGGCGACATAGAGAATGATCGCAAAAAGACGGCCGAGCGGAATGTCCTGCAAAATGGTCGGGAGCGTCACAAAAAGGAGGCTCGGGCCCGCGCCGACATCCAGCCCGTAGGAGAAGCACGCGGGGATGATGACGAGCGCCGCGACCACGGCGGCGATCGTGTCAAAGAGCGCCGTGTGCTGCGCCACGCCGACAACGTCCTCTTCTTTCGAGAGGTACGCGCCGTAAACGATCATGCCGCTGCCCGTGACGGACAGGGAGAAAAACGCCTGCCCCATCGCCCAGATCCAGATCATCGGGTCGCAGAGCATCTCCCAGCGCGGCGTGAACATGAACTTGTATCCCTCCGCCGCGCCCGGCAGAAACGCCACGCGCACCGCGAGGACGACAAAGATGAGGAAGAATACCGGCATCATGATCCGGTTCGTCTTTTCGATGCTGTGCGCGCCGAGGAAGAGCGTCAAAAGCGTTCCGGCGACGACAATGATATGATACGGGATCACGGAAAAATCCCGCGAGGAAAAGTCCGAAAACCACGCCGCGGCATCCGCGGTCATAAGCGTACCGGCAACGGAATCCACGAGTGCCTTGAGAACATAAGTCACGATAACGGCGTATCCGATCGCGATGCAGAGCGAGCCCGCGAGCGGCAGCCAGCCGAGCACCGCGCCCGTCTTTCCTGCCCCTTTGCCGCGGGTGGCCCAGGCGTTTTCGTAAGCGCCGAGCGTGCCGGTGGCGGCGCGGCGGCCCATGGCGAACTCCGCCGGGAGGCCGACATAGCTGAAGATCAGCACGAACAGAATATAAATGAGCAGAAATGCGCCTCCGCCATTGCTGCCCATTTTATTCGGAAAGCCCCAGACGTTCGCCATGCCGACGGCCGAGCCGACCGACGCGAGGATGAACCCCCAGCGGGTCGAAAAGCTCTTAACATTCTTTTTCTTCATCGATTCCCTCTCGACCGGAAAACCTGCTTGTTTTCCTGTTTTCACAAAGTTTTATTATTTTAAAGCTTTGCTGTAAAAAAGTCAAGGAAATACGGGAGAAAGCGACGAAATATCTGCCGCGCCGCCCGCCGTCAAGCCGCCGCTCTTGCATTTTCGGCTAAATCGTGCTATTTTATGGTTAGCATTAGCTAACAGGAGATGTATTGAAACCCATGAAAGAGAAAAAGAACGCCTGCACCGGTTGCGCCGCGGCGGAGGCGGACGGGCGGTTCGTCCGGCATCCGGAGAGCGCGGACGGCGAGGCCGTCGTGACCGCCTATCCGGTATTTCCGGGCATAGAGATCGCGTACTGCGACATACACGCGCACGAGTGCCGGCTCGAACACACGCCGTGGATCTCGCTCATGCGCATCAGCCACTGCCGCGAGGGACGGCTTGAGCAGCAGATGGGGAACGAATACTATTTTCTCGCGCCGGGGGATCTGGCCGTTTCACGCAGCGACGCCTCCGACGAGGCCGCGCGCTTCCCCACCGGGCATTACCACGGCATCACCGTAACGATCGACCCGGCGCAGGCGCCGGAGTGTCTTTCGTGCCTGCTCTCGGACGTGAACGTCCGCCCGGCGGCGCTGATGGAAAAGTTCTGTGCGAACGGTGGCTACTTTGCCGCCCGCTCGTCCGCGAGCGTGGAGCATATCTTTTCAGAGCTGTACTCTGTGCCGGAGGAGATCCGCAAGGGGTATTTTAAAGTGAAGGTTTTGGAGTTGCTGCTCTTTCTCAGCGCGCTCCCGACCGTGCGGCGGCGCCCGGCCTATTCCGGCGCGCAGGTACGCCTTGCCTCCGCCGTGAGCGAGTATCTGCTCTCCGCCACGGAGGAGCGCCCCACAACGGCGGAGCTCTCCGCAAAGTTCCACGCCTCGGCCACGCAGATATTGCAGAGCTTCCAGGGCGTTTACGGCATGTCTCCGGCGGCGTTTCTGCGCGCACAGAAAATGCACGCCGCGGCGGAGCTTCTTCATTCCACCGACCGGACGGTGCTCGATATCGCCGGGCAGTTCGGATACGACAACGCCAGCAAATTTGCCCGTGCGTTCCGCAGCGTCATCGGCGTATCCCCCAACGCCTACCGCAGCGGCGCGACCGCCGACAGCTGCGCGCCGGTCTGATCCGAATTCCACCACAAAAACAACATTTTGGAGCCGCGTTCGCTCATTTTGGAGCGGATGCGGCTTTGCGGTTAGCGTATGATAACCTTGCAAGCAGGGAAACGCTTCCCCGAATGTATGCTTTTCCACCATGTCACATTATCTCTCACCCCTTTGTGCGGTGCGGCCCGGAAGGAGGACTCACGAATGTCTGAAGAAGTGATCGTCCGACTGGGCGCACCCACACTGGCGGGGATCAAGACGGGAAGCCTGTTCACCTGTGCGTATACTTCCCGCAAAAGCGTGGAAGAATCTTTGCGGCAGCTTAACCGCTGCTTTGCTCCGAAAGGGCTCTGCCTGCTGCCGCTGCGTTATTCCGAAAAAAACGTTCTCCTTTATCTGTTCCGCCCGGCGGAGCTTTCCCGCGATCTGCAAAACAGTGAAGCTGCCGAGCTGCTCCGGCAGGAGGGTTACCCATGCGAAAGCTGCGGAAAATGTCTTGCAGCGCTCACGCGCAGGCTGCGCAGCGGCGAAGAGTTCCCGCACGAGATCGGGCTGTTTCTCAGCTATCCCCCCGAGGATGTAAAGGGCTTTATCGAGAATCGCGCCGCCAACTACAAGCTCAGCGGCCTGTGGAAGGTCTACGGCGACGAGAAGAAAGCGAAAGAGCTTTTTGCCAAATATAAAAAATGCACGGACATCTATTGCGAACGGTACGAAGCCGGCTGCGGTATCGCCGAGCTCGCCGTCGCGGTGTGATGCGCCGGAAAGGAAGATTCTGTTATGAAAAAAGCAGCTGTTATTTACTGGAGCGGCACCGGCAACACCGAGGCCATGGCAAACGCCGTTGCCGAGGGCATGAAAGGCGCCGGAGCCAAGGTCTCCCTTCTCAGCGCGGACGCCGTGAGCGCCGCCGATCTCGCCGGGCTTGACGCCGTGGCGCTCGGCTGCCCGGCCATGGGCTCCGAAGTTCTCGAAGAGGACGTTTTTGAGCCGATGTTCTCCTCCTGCAAGAAGCAGTTTGTCGGCAAGAGCGCGGCGCTCTTCGGCTCCTACGGCTGGGGCGACGGCGAATGGATGCGCACCTGGGAACAGGACTGCCGCGGCGCGAACATCTCTCTCGTGTGCGAGAGCGTCATCTGCTGCGAGACCCCCGGCGACATCGAGCTTGAAGCCTGCCGCGAACTGGGCCGCGAGCTTGTAAAATAAATCTGGTAACACACCGGGGCTCCCCTTTCCCGGTTGTTATATATCGATCCATCTCCATCCTTTTCTCTTTGTTGATCCCCCATGCGAGACCGGCTGCCCTGAAAAGCAGCCGGTCAATTCTATTCTTTCCTGTTTCGCGCCATTGTCGAAAACCATGGGAAAATTCCTCTTTACTTTTCCGTTCCGGCTTGCTATAATAATTAGGCTGATAAATGCGCCAGTAGCTCAGCTGGATAGAGTGTTGGCCTCCGGAGCCAAAGGTCGTGGGTTCAAATCCCGTCTGGCGTACCAAAAAGGATTCCCTGCCCTATGGGGCAGGGAATCCTTTTTGGTATATGCCTTTCTTGACGGGATTTGAACCGAGGGGAAAGCGGTCTGCCGCTGCCGGGGGCAGAAGAAGGCAGAACGGTTTCTCCGCAGCCGCAGCATTTGCGGCATCAACGCGTGCGTGATGCTGCAAATGCTATCCGCGGCAAGGTGGACCCGAGGCGGCTCGCCCGCAGGCGAGAAATCCCGTCTGGCGTCCTCTTCGCTCGTTTTGGTGTTCCGGTTTTCTACCTCCACGCTCGCCCTGCCGTTTCCGTCAATCTTGTACGAAGCGTACTCCTCCGTTTGTCGTTGAATCGCTCTCCGTTTTGCGGCTTTCTGCTCATCGTTCAGAAAGGCGTCCGGTGCATACTTCAGAAATCGTCCGTCTCCTGCCTTGACACTCTGGAAGATATCCTGTATGCTGATGTTAGAATCCGATAGCAGAGAAGTGACCGCGGCGCTTTCGCCGGCTTGGAGCTTTTTTACGACGTCGGATTCCTTTATTTTTGTCATCGCAATCGTCATATAAAGTCCGCCGTACTCGCTCTGATGCTGCGCACTTACGCCTGCATTCGCGTTGGAGAATCGGAACGGAAATTCGATCTGGCTGTTTTTCAGATCGACCTGGTTCAGTCCCAGCTTCTTCGCAATGGCTCGGATGGCCTTTTTCGCCTGCGCCATTTGCGCAGCGCTGAGGCCGTCGTAGATCGCCGCTGTATCCGTATCTCCGAGTTTGTCATACTCAACGCTCCCGGGCGGATCGTCCGGTCTTTTAGGATTTTGCACCGTGCTTCCCCGCTCAATGCCGAGATACTGCCGTCTGCAAACACGGTATCCGCGCCGTCCAGCTCCGTTGCCGTGCGGTTGTTGATCCCGGATACCTTCACGCCCGCCCTGCCGGAAGATTTTTCTTGACGATTCCCCTCCGTCTGGCATATAGTAACCGTAGAAGAGGATTTCCCCTGTTGAGCGCCGGTTTCGGTAACGGAATCGGAAGAGCCGTGCTTTATGGCGGGGGAGCCTCTTCTTTTCATATCCCCCACAATTATACACGACCACACCATTATCCCCGTCTGCGATAGATAGCGAAAGTTATGACAATTCTTTTTATCCTTTTATTGCTTTAAATCGATCTGCGTGGTATGATACTGATATTCTACATACTACCAAGAGAGTTGGAAAGAAAATGAAGAGAGAAAACTTCAATTCGCGCATCGGGTTCATTCTTGTGAGCGCCGGGTGCGCCATCGGCATCGGAAACGTATGGAAGTTCCCGTATCTGGCCGGCCAGAACGGCGGCGGGTATTTCGTCCTCTTTTATCTGCTGTTCCTCATCATTATGGGCATCCCCGTGATGACGATGGAGCTGGCCGTCGGCCGCGCGAGCCGGAAGAGCGCCGTTCTCGGCTACAAAGCTCTTGAGCCCGCCGGGAGCAAATGGCACTGGCACGGCTGGGCGTGCGTCATCGGTTGTCTGCTGCTGATGATGTACTATACCACCGTCTCCGGCTGGATGCTCGCCTACTTCTTCAAGTTCGTCTCCGGCGCGTTCACGACCGTCACAGTGGAAACGTCTGACAGCGTGTTTGCCAACATGCTCGGCAACCCCGTAGAAATGGGTATTTTCATGGCGATCACCGTGGCGGGCGGTCTGCTTGTGTGCTCCGGCGGCGTGCAGAAGGGGCTTGAAAAGGTCACGAAGATCATGATGGTGTGCCTCCTGGCGCTCATCGTCGTGCTCGCCGTGCACAGTCTGACGCTCCCCGGCGCGGGCAAGGGCATCGATTTCTATCTGCGCCCGAACATGGACACGATCCGCTCCGTCGGCATTTTCAACGTCATCACGAACGCCATGAATCAGGCGTTCTTTACGCTCAGTCTCGGCATTGCCGCCATGGAGATCTTCGGCAGCTACATGCATGACGACCACACTCTCACCGGCGAAGCGGTGCGCATCTGCGCGCTGGACACATTCGTGGCGATCATGGCCGGTCTCATCATCTTCCCCGCCTGCTTCAGCTACAATGTGGAGCTGGACCATGGCCCCGCGCTCATTTTTATGACGCTGCCCAAAATCTTCCTCGACATGCCCGGCGGCCGCGTGTGGGGCTCGCTCTTCTTCCTCTTTATGACGTTTGCGAGCTTCTCCACCGTGACGGCGGTCTTTGAAAATCTGATCGCGAGCGCGTGCGACAACTGGGGCTGGAGCCGCAAAAAGTCCGTCGGCATCGTCGGCGCGGTGCTCTTTCTTGCCAGCATCCCGTGCGTTCTCGGCTATAACGTCTGGAGCGGCTTCCACCCGATGCCCGGGAAGGACATTCTCGATTTTGAGGACTTTCTCGTCAGCTCCCTGCTGCTGCCGATCGGTTCGCTTGTCTATCTGCTGTTCTGCGTGAGCAAGCGCGGCTGGGGCTTTGATAAGTATCTCGCCGAGTGCAACAAAGGCACGGGCATCAAAATGTCCCCGAAATTCAAAGTTTACTTCCGGTACATTCTGCCGATCCTTATCATTATAATTCTGGTCGTCGGGCTTGTGCCCCTGTTCCGGTAAGGAGGTAATCGCATGGCATCAAGTTATTACAAGCCCTGCCCGGAGCTGGCCCGGTGTGACGAGCTGATCGAAAAATACTGGGACACGGAGCAGTACGACAAGTGCTTCGCCGGTCATCTGGAGCTTGCCGAAAAGGGCTATCCCCTCGCTGAATGCCAGGTCGGGTACTTCTACTACCGCGGGCTCGGCGTGGAAAAGGACCTCGCCAAGGCGCTTTACTGGACGCAGCGCGCCGCCGAGCACGGTGACCGCGACGGGCAGTACAATCTCGCCACACTTTATGAAAACGGCGAAGGTGTTGAGAAGAACATGGACGAGGCCAAGCGCTGGTATCTTCTCGCCGCGCAGCAGAAGCACCGTGAGGCGATTTCCAAATGCCGAAAGCTCAAAATTATGTAAATCATATTATGTAAATTTATAAACTTAAAAGACAGCGCCCTGCATTTCCGCAGGGCGCTGTCTTAGTTTACATAATTTAAACGCCGAGATACTTTTTCTGCTCGTCGGTGAGCGTATCAATGGTGATGCCGAGCGTGGAGAGCTTTTTGCGGGCTATGGCGTCGTCGATCTCGTGCGGGACGCGGATGACGCCGGGGTGAAGCTCCGCGCGGTGCTCGGCAAGATATTTGGCGCTCATAGCCTGCACCGCAAAGCTCATATCCATGATCTCCGCCGGATGGCCGTCGCCGGAGGCGAGATTCACGAGCCGTCCCTCCGCCAGCACGAAGAGCGTTTTTCCGTTCGGGAGGACGTAGCCCTCGATGTTATGGCGCGCCTCGTAGTGCTCCGCGGCCATTTCGCGCAGCGCCGCCACATTGACCTCCACATCGAAGTGGCCGGCATTGGAGAGGATCGCGCCGTCCTTCATCATAGGGAAGTGACGCGCGGAGATCACATCGTCGCAGCCCGTGACAGTAACGAAAATGTCGCCGCGCTTGGCCGCCTCGTCCATCGGGAGGACGGTGAAGCCGTCCATGTGCGCTTCGATCGCGCGCACGGGGTCGACCTCCGTGACGATGACCCGCGCACCGAGACCGTGCGCGCGCATCGCCACGCCCTTGCCGCACCAGCCGTAGCCGCAGACCACGACCTCCTTGCCCGCGACGATGAGGTTCGTCGTGCGCATGATGCCGTCCCAGACGCTCTGGCCGGTGCCGTAGCGGTTATCGAAAAGGTGCTTGCAGTCCGCGTCGTTGACGAGCATCATCGGAAAACGCAGCTCCCCGGCGCGGTCCATCGCCAGCAGGCGCAATATACCGGTCGTCGTCTCCTCGCAGCCGCCGATGACCTGAGGGATAAGCTCCGGATACTTCGTGTGCATCCGGTGGACGAGATCGCCGCCGTCGTCGATAATGATGTTGGGCGCCGTTTCGAGCACGGCGTCGATCGCGCTCTGGTACTGCTCCGCGGTCGCGCCGTGGACGGCGCAGACGTGCATCCCGCCCGCGGCGAGGGCCGCGGCAACGTCGTCCTGCGTGGAGAGCGGGTTGCTGCCCGTGACGTGCATTTCCGCGCCGCCCATTTCCATGACGCGGCAGAGCCACGCGGTTTTCGCTTCCAGATGCACCGAGAGCGCCACGCGCAGCCCGGCGAGAGGCTTCGTCTCGCGGAAGTCCTCCGCGATGGCTGCGAGCACCGGCATATGTCCCGCCACCCAGCGGATCTTCTTTTCGCCCTCCGGCGCGAGAGTGATATCGGCAATATGGTTTTCGTACATGGCTGTACTCCTTTTATGTATTATGCGTTTATCTTATCATCCCGCCGCGCATCGCGCAACCGGAAAAATCGGAGCCGGTCAAAAGCGACCGGCTCCGATTTTTCAGAGATGCGCCAGATGCAGGGCAAACCACGCGATGACCCCGGCGATGGCGCCCGCCGCGGCATAGAGCGGCGCACGCAGCCGGGCAAAGAGCTTGCCGGTCGTTCGTTTTCCGCCGCCGAGATAGCTGTTCGCCGCGGCGCGCGCTTCGCGCAGCACGTCCTTTTCGCTCACGCCGGACTGACCGGCAAAATCCTCGCGGATGATGAATATGGCCTGCTCGAATATTTTCGGGTCCGGCGATTTTACGACGATGACTCTTTTGGAGATTCCTTTGACCACGGGGAACTCTTCCTCCTCCCGGCAGCGGTTCTTCTCCAAGCATAACCGATTTTTGCCATCCTTATTCGGTTTGCGGCCCACTTTTCCAAACCGCAGCCAGCCGCGCCGCAGACGTTCTCTTCCGCTCATTTGCGCTCCTCCAGCCGGATGGCAAGGACGGTCATGTCATCCTTGTAGCCGTAGCGCTCGCCCGCCTCGTGGACGACGCTGCGGGCCAGAGCACGCATATCCGTGCCGTCGTCGTCGAGCAGAATACGCCGCAGCCACGTATCATCCTCCCGCGTCACAACGCCGTCGCTTGCGATAACAGCGAGCGCGCCGGGCCGGATGTGCAGCCGCACGACGTCCGGCGGCTCGCCCTCTCCCGCGAGCACGCCCGCCGCCATCGTCATACCCTTGACGCGGCGGACATTGCGGCCGCTGCGGATGTACGAAGGCGCGGCGCCGTATTTATAAAACCCCGCCTGACCGGTGAAGAGGTCGATGCACATGAGGTCAATGGCGGCATAGCCCCAGCTCTCGCTGCTTTTTAATAGCATAACGGAGTTCAGTATCTTCATCGCCGTGGCTGGTTCTACGCCGGAGCGGAGGAAGCGCTCTAAAATGCGCACCGCCGAGATGGATTCCTTCGCCGCCTGCTCGCCGCTGCCCATACCATCCGAGAGCAGCACACACAGCACGCCCTGCTCGGTTTTGAAATACGTCCCCCGGTCGCCGGAGACCGGCTCTCCCTCCTTTTTCACCGCCGCCACGCCGACCGACACGGCAAGAGGTTCGGCCTCCAGCAGAACAAGGCGCGTATCGTTCTGGTTGGACGACGCCGGGCGGCACATGCGGACGCCCAGCGCATCGGATACCTCCTGCATATAGTCCGCTTCCCGAAAGAGGATCGGAAGTCTCGCACTCTCGATCACGGCGCGGAGCCGCCCCGTCGGGTCGCGGAAGACGGATACCTCCGCGTCGATATCGAGCGAGTTGAGATACCGTACAAGACGCCGCTCGGCGATCGTGTCCGAGCCGTTCGCGCAGCGCAGATCCTCGCTGATCGCGTCGAGCACCCCGGCGAGATACCGGTACTGTCCGTAAGCCGCCATGCGGTTCTCCCGCAGCCGCGAGCGGAGCTGCCGCCGGTAGATGAGCGCACGGAGCTCGGAATTGACCGCTGCGGTGAATGGCGCAGAGCTTTTGCACTGCTCCCGAAAGCGCGCCGGAAGATCGGCGAGCTCCAGATGCCCCCGACGGCGCATGGCAGCGGTGGCGTCGTTCAGGAGCGTGAGCGTGTCCATATAGTTTTCCTGCCAGCACTTTTCCTTTCGCGGGCAGCGGACGCAGACCTCCTCCGCGGCGCGGTCATACACGGTTGCAATGTCGGCGTCGTTTTCCTTGCTCTCTGCGCTGCGGCGCACCGTTTCGTACAGTTCGCGGAACGCATCCGCAAGAGCGCGCGTCCGAGCGGCGGTGTACCTGCGCATGCCGCTCTCGCCCTCGCCGAGAGCGGGACGCTGCACCATGGAGACGATGAACGTCATCGTCTTGGCCGGAAGCACAAAGAAGATCACGGAAGCGCAGAATGCCTCGTACAGTGCCGGGAGGCAGGGGTTCGCCTCCCAGTTCCAGAACACGGCGAGCGTGTTGGACGCGAGGAAGACCAGCAGAAACACGAGCCGTCCCTGCCGCTTGAGGACGCCCGACAGCAGTCCCGCGAAGCCGTAGCAGATCGTGAAGATCGGCGTTGCAGGGGATGCGAGATCCATCGACAGCCCGGTGATGACGCCGATGAGCGCTCCCTCCGCCGCGCCCGCGCCGAACGAGGAGACCATAACGCACAGCACCGCCGCCACGCGGCCAAGACAGAGAACGTCCATGATCGTGACGCGCGCGAGCGCCATCAGCGCGCAGCAGAGGATCAGCACGCCGCCCGCTTCCCGCCGCAGCTCCTCCCGCTCCAGCCGCAGCCGCTCGGCGGTGAGCGCCATATGGAAGAGATACGCCGAAATCCCCGTGAGCACGACCTCGGTAGCGAGATCGACCGCTACGGGGAGCTGCAAAAGCTTATCAAAGGCGTTCAGAGCGCCGGTAGCGCCCATCACGGCGGCGGCGACGGCGGGCATAAACCACGACCGGTGCGCGATCGCCGTTTCACGCAGGAGAAAGGCCGTTGTAAACACGAGCACGAGCGCCGCCATATACCGCAGCCCCCACGCGAGTGAGCCGGAGACAAGATACCCGGCCGCCGCACCGAGGACGCACGCGAGCCCGCCGAGACCGCCGCCCGAGCGCACCGCCATTGCCACGCCGAACGGCGCGCACGAGCCGAACACCCGCACGCACCCCGTCACAAAGCCCAGCGCGAAATGCGTGCCGAGCGAGGCGGCCTTGACCGCCGCGGGACGGTTGATGCGCAGCGTCTCCCCTTTCCACGGATTTCGCAGCAGCACGGTCTTATCTCCCAATGACATACGTCTACCCCCCATAGAATATAGGACAAGCATAGTCTGCCGGGAGAGTAAAGGCGGTCGTTCGGCGCTGTCAGATTGGGGTTTTTCCGCCTTGGAAATGACAGGAAATAATCCGCATAGAGAAAAGAAAAAGACCCATCCGAAGATGGGTCTTTGTGCGTCGAAAAATTAGCTCAGTTGCCGGTTTTATCGAGCTGGCGCTGGCGAGCGAAATTCTGCATGCCGTCGGTCATGGAGTCGAGACGGCTGAGCATACGGCCCGCACCGTAGGCCGTGCAGGAGAGCGCGTCGTCCGCGACGTGCGCTTCGATGCCGGTGCGTTCGGTGACGAGGCGGTCAATGCCGTACAGGAGGCTGCCGCCGCCGGACATGACGATGCCGTTTTCCGAGATATCCGCCACCAGCTCCGGCGGCGTGCGCTCGAGCACCATATGGACGGTCTCGAGGATGGTCTCTGTCGGCTCGGCGAGCGCTTCGACCATTTCGTCGGAGTTGAGCGTAATGGTGCGCGGAAGACCGGTCATCAGACAGCGGCCCTTGACCTCCTCATAGCTGACCTCGGGGCGTTCCTTGACGCAGCCGATGCTCTTTTTGAGCTCCTCCGCCGTGCGGATGCCGATGAGCAGGTTGTGCTTGCGCCGGACGTATTTGACGATCGCCTCGTCAAACGCCGCGCCCGCTGTTTTGATGGATTCCGACTCCACCACGCCGTTGAGCGATACGACCGCCGCTTCCGTTGTGCCGCCGCCGATATCGATGATCATATGGCCGTCGGCGCGGTTCACGTCCAGACCCGCGCCGACCGCCGTGGCGACCGCCGAGGGGACAAGATACACTTTTCGTCCGCCCGCCTCGATGACGGCGTTCACAATGGCGCGCTCCTCCACGCCGGTGATGCTGCCCGGCACGCACACGAGCACGCGCGAGCGGAACAGGCTGAAGCTCGTCACGCGGCGTATAAATTCGCGCAGCATTTCGCAGGTCATGTCGTAATCGGAGATAACGCCCGCGGCGATGGGATGGACGGATACAAGGTTCCCCGGCGTGCGGCCGAGCATTTTCCGCGCATCCTCGCCGACCTTGAGCACGCGGCCGGTCGTACGGTCGATCGTAACGACTGTCGGCTCGCGCAGGCGAATGCCGATACCGGCGACATAGAGGATGGTCGTATCGGTGCCGAGATCGATGGCAATATCTTTTTCGATGATGGAGGACAGAATAGGCATAGTCAAATTCCCTTCAAATCAAAAGCGATTAAATTCTTCTGTTATTCTTCCCGGTGGCAGGCAAGCGCCGCGCCGCGGACGCTCACAGCCCCGGCGGTCAGCAGCATGCGCGCACATTCGGAAAGCGTGGAGCCGGTGGTGATGACATCGTCGATAAGCAGGATCCTCTTACCGCGCACCGCGTCCGCACTCCGGACAACATAGCAGCCGGAGATATTCGCCCGGCGCTCCTCCGGAGTACGCAGCCGGGACTGCGGCGAAACGTCGCGCGCTTTGCGCAGCAGCGGCACAGCCTTCGTCCCAAGGACCTCCGCCGCCGCTTCCGCGAGAAGCTGCGCCTGATCGTACCCGCGGCGGTGACAGCGCTTCGCGCTCAGAGGCACCCACGAGATGAGATCAAAATCGTCAGCGCCGCGGCGGAGCAGATCCTCGCCGAGGATCCGGCCGAAAACCTTTCCGCGCGACGGGGCGCTGCGAAACTTGTAGGCGAGAATGCCCTGCCGCACCGGCGGTTCGTAGTAAAAGGGCGCGGTATAGGCGCGGACAAAGTCGCATTTTCGCTCGGTATCCGCCGTGCGCGGCAGCGCTTTGCGGCAGGTTTCGCACACACCGTCCCCGCTCTTCTCCAGGATCGCGCCGCAGAAAGCGCAGCGCGGCGGGAAGAAAAAGTCGAGAACGAAGTCTTTGAAGCTCATATCAGACCTCTCCGGCCAGACGAGCGCGCAGCCCGCTGTACCGGCGCGTTTTGCGGCCGTTTTCGATCATGGCCTGCACGATCGCCGTTTCGCCGACAACGACAAGAAGCTCTCTCGCGCGCGTGACGGCGGTATAGAGAAGATCGCGGCTCAAAAGCCGTGCCGGGGCTCGTCCCGCTGCCAGAACAACGGCGCGGTACTCGCTGCCCTGCGCCTTGTGCACCGTGACGGCGAAGGCATGATCCAGCTCACCGAGCTGTTCAAAGCCATACCATGCGAGCTTTTCGTCAAAGTCGATCCAGATAAGCTCGTTTTCGGTGTCGATACGCAATATCGTCCCAAGATCGCCGTTAAAGATGCCCGTACCGGTCTCGGGAGCGGAGCCGGGAGCCATTTCTCCGGCTATGATCGCCGCGGTATCGCCGCCTTTACACCATACTATATCATAGTTGTTCCGGATTTGCATCACCCGATCGCCCTCCCGGAACACAGTTTCGCCAAAAATTTTTTCTTTTTTTCCGGGCGCGGGCGGATTGAGGGCCTGCTGTAAGCGCTCGTTGAGCGCGAAGGTGCCGGATTCGCCCTTGCGCGTCGGCGTCAGAACCTGAATATCGCCGGACGGGATACCCATGCCGCGCGGCAGCCGTTCGCTGCAAAGCTCGGCTACGGTCGCGGCCAGACGCTCGCCCGAGGGACGCTGCAAAAAGAAGAAGTCGCCCTTATTTTCGCGCAGCTCCGGCGTTTCGCCGCGGTTGATGCTGTGCGCGTTGCGGATGATGCGGCTCTCCCCGCTCTGGCGGAAGATCTCCGTCAGGCGCACCGCCGCAACCGCGTGCGAACGGAGCACATCGAGAAAAAAGCTCCCCGGCCCGACGCTCGGCAGCTGGTCGGCGTCGCCAACGAGTACGAGACGGCAGCCCTTCGGCAGCGCCTTTAACAGCGCCTGAATAAGCGTTATGTCAACCATCGAGCATTCGTCGAGAATGACCGCGCCGCAGCGGAGCGGATCGCTCTCGTTTTTGCGGAACGTGAGCTCGTCCCCCTCGGCGGCCCACGCCGCGCCGAGCAGACGGTGGATGGTGTAGGCTTCCCGGCCGGTGAGCTCGGTCATGCGCTTGGCGGCGCGGCCGGTAGGCGCGGCGAGAAGGCAGTCGAGCTGCATATCGTCGTACAGACGCAGTATGGCCTGAATGATCGTCGTTTTGCCGGTGCCGGGCCCGCCGGTGACGGCGAGCAGCCGCCGCTCGCAGGCGAGGCGGATGGCCTCCTTCTGCTGCGCGGCATAGCGCATGCCGGTCTCTCGCTCCAGCTCCGCGATACGCTCGTCCACGTTTTTCTTTGCCGGAATGGTGTCCTGTGCCATGGCGCGGAGCGCCGCGGCGGTGCAGGTCTCGGCCTCGTACAGCCGCCGGAGATACACCGCGTTCACCCCTGCCACGACCTCCTGCACGATCTCGCCCTCGTCGGCAAGAACATCCAGACATTCCTCCGCGGCCTCGGCCTCCACGCCGATGAGCTGCGCCGTTGCCGCAACGAGCTTTTCGCGCGGGAGGAAGCTGTGGCCGTTATTGAGATTATGTACCATTTCAAAAATGAGCGCCGCGGCGATGCGCGGGGGACTGTCCTCCTCAAAACCGAGCGAGAGCGCGAGCGCGTCCGCCTCGTCAAACTGTCCGCCGATGCGGTCGGACGCGATGACATAGGGGTTGGACTTCACGAGCTCAAGCGCGCCGTCGCCGTAGAGCTTATAGAGCCGCATGGCATATTCGGGTTTGAGGCCGTTCGCGGCAAGAAATTCCATCAGAAGCCGCATACCAGTCTGACGGCGGAACGTTTCGGAAATGTCCCGCGCGCGGCGCGCGCTGATGCCCTTGATCTCGGCGAGCTTTTCGGGGCTGTCGGACAAGATCTCCAGCGTGTGCGAGCCGAAGCGGTTCACGAGCACCGCCGCCGTCGCCGGGCCGATGCCGCGCACCGCGCCGGAGGCGAGATATTCATAGATATGCTTCTCCCCCACCGGCAGCGAGCGCATGGCTGAGGACGCCTTGAACTGCTCGCCGTGGCTCGGGTGGCGCTCCCACGCTCCCTCGACCGTCAGCCCCTCGCCGGGCGCGGCGAACGGCAGACAGCCCACGACCGTCACCGGCTCGTCGCCGCCGACATCCAGACGCAGAACGGTGTAGCCGTTCTCCTCGTTCTGGAAGATTACGCTTTTTACGGTTCCGATGAGCTGCAGGGAGCCGCGGAGTTCGTTTGCTTCGTCCATAGTGTCACATTCCCCTGTCCCAGCGATAAACGCCGGGCGATTTCTCTTGTTTCCTCGTCCATGCCGTCGTCCAGCAGCACGATCCTTCCAAAAAGCACGCCGTCGTTGATGAGCCACAGCAGGCCATCCACCGTCGCTTCCAGCTCCGGCGACGCGCCGGAGACGCGCAAAATAAGCTCAAGGCTCTGCCCCTTCCCGCGGCACACGGGCGTGAGCATCACGCCGCGCAGCTTCCAGCACAGGAAGAGCACCGCCGCTGCGATCAGAAACGCCAATATCCATTTTCCCATACCGCCATCCCTCCGGTATATCCTATGAGGGACACGCGGGAAAGGTTCACTTCCGATAGCGCTCCAATGCCGGTTTCAGAAACTCTCCCGTGAAGCTGGCGGGGCACGCGGCGCATTCCTCCGGCGTGCCGGCAAAGACGAGCTCCCCGCCGCCGGCGCCGCCCTCGGGGCCGAGGTCGATGATATGGTCGGCGCACTGGATCACGTCCAGATTGTGCTCGATGACGATCACGGTGTTGCCCGCGTCCACGAGCCGCTGCAAAACCTCCACGAGCTTGTGGACGTCCGCCATATGCAGGCCGGTCGTCGGCTCGTCGAGGATGTATACGGTACGGCCGGTGTCCCGGCGGGAGAGCTCCGTGGCAAGCTTGACGCGCTGCGCCTCGCCGCCGGAGAGCGTCGGCGAGGACTGGCCGAGACGCACATACCCGAGACCGACATCCATGAGCGTGCGGAGCTTCGGTACGAGCTTCGGCTGATTTTCAAAGAACGTGAGCGCTTCCTCCACGGTCATATCGAGCACTTCGGCAATGTTTTTGCCCTTGTAGCGCACCTCGAGCGTTTCGCGGTTGTAGCGCTTGCCCTTGCACACATCGCACGGAACGAACACGTCCGGCAGGAAGTGCATTTCGATCTTCAAAAGGCCGTCGCCGGAGCAGGCCTCGCACCGTCCGCCGCGAACGTTGAAGGAGAACCGTCCCGGGCCGTAGCCGCGGAGCGCGGCATCCTTCGTCGAGGCGAAAACATCGCGGATATCATTAAAGAGGCCGGTATACGTCGCGGGGTTGCTCCGCGGCGTGCGGCCGATGGGCGTCTGGTCGATGGCGATGACCTTATCGACGTATTCGAGACCGTCCACGCCCGCACACTTGCCGGGGCGCGCCTTCGTGCGCATCTTTTCGGCGGCAAGCGTTTTATACAGCACCTCGTTCACGAGCGAGGATTTGCCCGAGCCGGACACACCGGTCACGCAGATAAACTCGCCGAGCGGGAAGCGGACGTCGATATTTTTAAGATTGTTCTCCGTTGCTCCGCGCACAGTGATGGCCTGGCCGTTCCCTTTCCGGCGTGTGCCGGGCAGCGGGATACGCTTGCGGCCGCTTAAATAATCGCCGGTGATGCTGCGCGGCTCGGCGCAGATATCCTCCACGCTGCCCTGCGCCACGACCTCGCCGCCGTGGACGCCCGCGCCGGGGCCGATGTCCACGATATAGTCCGCCGCGCGCATGGTGTCCTCGTCGTGCTCGACGACGATGAGCGTGTTGCCCATGTCGCGCAGGTTTTTCATCGTTTTGAGCAGCTTTGCGTTGTCGCGCTGGTGCAGGCCGATGCTCGGCTCATCGAGAATGTAGAGCACGCCCATGAGCGAGGAGCCGATCTGCGTGGCCAGCCGGATGCGCTGCGCTTCGCCGCCGGAGAGCGTCGCCGCGGCGCGCGAGAGCGTGAGATACTGCAGACCGACGCTCTGCAAAAAGCCGAGACGGCTGCGGATCTCCTTGATGATGCGCCCGGCGATCATTGCCTGCATATCGGTCAGCTGCGGTTCGAGCGCATCAAGGAAGCGCAGGCACTCCGTTACGGGGAGATCGCAGAACTCGGAGATATTCATTCCGCCGACGGTGACGGCGAGGACTTCCTTCCGGAGACGGCGGCCGCCGCAGTCCGGGCAGGGCGTTTCCGCCATGCACTGCTCGATCTCCGCGCGCATGGCAGGGCTCTGCGTTTCGCGGTAACGGCGCTCGAGGTTGGCCGCGACGCCCTCGAAGGGCTGGTAGAGCGTTCCCTTGCCGCGCTGCTGATCGTAATGGAGCGTCAGCTTCTCGCCGCCCGTGCCGTAGAGGATCACTTTGCGCGCCTCTTCCGGCAGGTCACGGATGGGGGCATCAAGACTGAAATGGTATTTTTTCGAGAGTGCTTCAAAATACATGCGCGAGATCGTGTCGCCGCGGACATTGTTCCAGCCGGACGCTACGATGCCGCCGCCGAGAATGGAGAGCGACGGGTTCGGCATAATGAGCTCGGGATCGACGCGCAGCTGCGTGCCGAGGCCGGTGCAGCTCGGGCAGGCGCCGTAAGGGTTGTTGAACGAGAACGCGCGCGGCGAGAGCTCTTCGATGGAGATGCCGCAGTCCTCGCAGGCGTAGTTCTGCGAGAACGTGAGTTCGCGACCTTCCGCGGGGAGATCGACCGTCACAAGGCCGCCCGTGAGCGAGGACGCGGTTTCGATCGAATCCGTCAGACGGCGGCGGATATCCGGCTTCATTACAAGACGGTCCACGATGATCTCAATGCGGTGCTTTTTATTCTTGTCCAGTTCAATGGTTTCGGAAAGATCGTAGAGATTGCTGTCCACGCGCACGCGGACATAACCGCTCTTGCGCGCGTCCTCAAAGACCTTGGCGTGCTCGCCCTTCTTGCCGCGGATGACCGGGGCAAGGATCTGGAGCTTCGTCCCCTCCGGCAGCGCTGTCACCTGGTCGATGATCTGGTCAATGGTCTGCTGGCGGATCTCCTTGCCGCACTTCGGGCAGTGCGGCGTGCCGATGCGCGCCCAGAGCAGACGGAGATAGTCATAGATCTCCGTCACGGTGCCGACGGTCGAGCGCGGGTTGCGGCTCGTCGTTTTCTGGTCGATGGAAATGGCGGGCGAAAGGCCGTCGATATAGTCCACATCCGGCTTTTCCATCTGACCGAGGAACATGCGCGCGTAAGAAGAAAGGCTCTCCACATACCGGCGCTGTCCTTCGGCATAGATCGTGTCGAAAACGAGCGTGGATTTGCCCGAGCCGGAAATGCCGGTGAATACCACGAGCTTGTCGCGCGGGATCTCCAGCGTAATATCTTTTAAATTGTTCTGGCGTGCGCCCTTGATATAAATAGTGTCTCTCACAGTGTGCCTCTTTATTGGATTAGAAGAAAGAAATTATCAATCGTTTTATTATACTTTATTTTATTATTGCTTTCAAGAGGAATCGCATTCGGAAAAAAAATGAAAAAAATCCGGAAAAAGTGCTTGACAAATTCGCTTATATTTCGTATACTGACAAAGCCTTGAGGCCGAGTAGTTCAGTCGGTTAGAACGCTAGCCTGTCACGCTAGAGGTCGAGGGTTCAAGTCCCTTCTCGGTCGCCACCATGCCCCCTTCATCGGGGGCATGAATTATGCTGTTATAGCTCAGTCGGTAGAGCGCATCCTTGGTAAGGATGAGGTCCCCAGTTCGAATCTGGGTAACAGCTCCAAAAAAAGCCTGTAATCCTAAGGCTTAATAGTGACAAGTAACTATTTTGTCGCAGA
>ERZ1673730.129-NODE-129-length-122218-cov-17.377594_pt1 | contig 122218 bp, 101 predicted proteins | sample MGYA00580200_ERZ1673730 | MGnify/ENA primary metagenome ERZ1673730 (study PRJEB41218, sample SAMN15661761) | gut metagenome | host: Homo sapiens | place: Canada: London | collected 2015-08-20/2019-03-30 | study: EMG produced TPA metagenomics assembly of...
CGGGCCAGAACGCCGCTCTGGTTGTCCACCAGCAGGCTGATGACCCTGCGCTGATCAGATTCCATGATGCTGTGTCCTCCTTATTCCATGATGATGTCGTTGATATCGCCGCCGCCGGGGATCATGGGCAGCACCTTTTCGTCCTTGTCGATGATGCACTCGATCCAGGTGGGGCCTTTCTGCTGCAGGGCATCTGCAAAGGCTTCCTGAAACTCCGGCAGGTTGGTGCAGCGGTAGCCCTTCAGGCCAAAGCCGTCTGCCAGCTTGACAAAATCGGTCTTGCGGTGGGGGTCGGTCTGGCTGTAACGCTTGCCGTAAAAGCTGGTCTGCCACTGGCGCACCATGCCCAGCACCGAGTTATTGAAGATGACCGTGATGATGGGCAGCTCGTAGCTGACAGCGGTGCAGGCTTCGTTCAGGTTCATGTGGAAGGAGGCGTCACCAGTAAACATCACCACACGCTGCTGGCGTCCCAGTGCCATCTGGGCACCAATGGCAGCGCCGTAGCCAAAGCCCATGGTGCCAAGGCCGCCGCTGGTGATAAAGCCACGGCTCTTGGTGTGGCGCAGGTACTGCGCCGCCCACATCTGGTGCTGACCCACGTCGGTAACATACACGGCGTCGGGGCCGCACTGGTTGCACACCTCGCCGATGACCTGATGGGGCATCAGCCGGGTGGGGTCGGACACAGGGTGGTAATCCTGTGCCTGCCAGCTCTGGATCATCGTCATCCAGTCCGGGTGCTTGGCGGGCTTGATCTGGGGCAGCATGGCGTTCAGCACATAGGCTGCATCGCCCACGATGGAAAGATCCACGTCCACGTTCTTGCCCAGCTCGCTGGCGTCAATGTCGATCTGGATGATGGTGGCGTTCTTGGCAAAGGTCTTGGGGTTCAGCGCCACACGGTCGGAAAAGCGGGTGCCCACCGCGATGAGCACATCGCACTCCGCCACTGCCCGGTTGGAGGTGTAGCAGCCGTGCATCCCCAGCATCCCCAGATTCATCGGGTCGCCGTAGGGCACAACGCCTGCCGCCATCAGGGTGTAGGTAGCAGGGATCTCCGCCTTGTGCAGCAGATCCCGCAGCGGCTGGCAGCTGGCTGCGCTGCGCACGCCGCCGCCAAAGTACACCAGCGGACGCTGTGCGGCGTTGATGAGGTCTGCCGCCCAGTGCACCTGCTCCTCATTATAGGTAGTTACGGTGCGGATGGGCTCCGGCTGCTTGGGGGTGAACTCGCACACCGCTGCGGTCACGTCCTTGGGGATGTCCACCAGCACCGGGCCCTTGCGGCCGCTCTGCGCAATGCGGAAGGCCGCCCGCATGGTGTCAGCCAAGTCCTCTACCCGGCGCACCGTGAAATTATGCTTTGTGATGGGCACGGTGATGCCCTCGATGTACGCTTCCTGAAAGCCGTCCTTGCCGATACTGCTGGTGGGCACGTTGCCGGTAAAGGCCACCATGGGCACCGAGTCCATATAGGCGGTGGCAATGCCGGTGACCAGATTGGTGGCACCCGGGCCGCTGGTGGCCAGCACCACGCCGGTGCGGCCGGTGGCGCGGGCGTAGCCGTCCGCTGCATGGGCTGCGCCCTGCTCGTGGGCGGTAAGCACATGGGTGATGCGGTCGGCATTCTTATACAGCTCGTCGTAAAGGTTCAGCACAGCGCCGCCGGGGTAGCCAAAAAGAGTGTCCACTCCCTGCTCGCACAGGACCTCTACAAAGATCTGAGAACCATTCAACTGCATGGTGTTGCTCCTATTCCTGTTCCACTTCTTATCCATTCCCTCAGGGAGAGCTTTTGAAAAAGAAAAAGCCCTTGTCCCCTGCTTTCTTCAAGAGACAAAGACCTTGTAACATCAAGCTCTCTGCGGTACCACTCTCGTTGGCGTGCTGTGCACACCCTCTCACGGGCTTCCAACAAAGCCCTGCACGGTAACGGCTGCAACCGGCGCTGCTTACAAGGGTTTTGCACCCGTTGGGCAGGCTGCTCCGGGATGATTTTCCGCACGAAACGCTGACTGCCTTGCACCAGACGGCAGCTCTCTGAACAGTGGGGATCGTGTGGTACTTTTTCCCATCTGCGCATTTGTTGATGTAAATTATACTATAAACCGGGCTTTTGTCAATCGACAATTTGTAACCTGAATCACCCGAAAGATGAAGCATTTTTAACACCCCTTGCATCCAAGCCTGAACCGCTGTATACTTTTGATATCCGCGTACCTGCGTTTTGTAGGGTATGTGCCAATGGAGAGGAAAAGGGATCGACCTATGAAATTAAGAGAATGGAATGCCCATCTGCATGGGCTTGTTGTGTTCCGCGCCCTGCTGAACGACCCTGTTGTGGCAAAGCTTTTAGACCTGACCGACCGCATGGAGGCCGGCAGCTCCTCCTACGGCCCGGTGTGCGATGCCGTAGCCGCCTTTGAGGCCGCTTTGTTCGAGTACACCACCAACTGGGGCAGCTACCTGAGCAGCGCCGTGCTGGAGGCCGAGACCATCTGCGTGCGGCAGGCCGCTGCCGGGCAGCTGGACGCGCTGCTGCAAAGCGCCTTGGACAGCGAGCTGCAGTTTTTGCAGCAGCTGTGCGGGCTGACGCTGGACGAACTGTTCCAGACCGCCTACTCGGAGCAGGCGCAGCGGCCGGAGTTGGCGTTCCTGCCCCGGTGGCAGACCTGTGAGCTTGACCTTGCCGCCGCCTACACCCAGCGCATGAGCGAGGTGGGCAAAAAGGGCTACGGTATGTTTGCAAAGCACCATGTATTCACGGTGGAGAACGGCCAGCTTGTGCCGGTAAAATACCCCGACCCGCAGCGCCTTTCCGAGCTGCCCGGCTACGAGAAGGAGCGGGAAAAGGTGATCGCCAACACAAAGGCACTGCTAGCCGGGATGCCCGCCAACAATGTGCTGCTGTACGGTGACGCCGGTACCGGCAAATCCAGCGCGGTAAAGGCCATTGCCAACGAGTTTGCGCCCGAGGGACTGCGGCTGGTAGAGGTAAAAAAGAACCAGCTGTATCAGATCCCCGACCTGATGGACAAGCTGGCGGCAAACCCGCTCAAGTTCATTTTGTTCATCGACGATCTGAGCTTTACCGCCAACGACGACAACTTTGCCGCCTTGAAGGCCATCTTGGAGGGCAGCGTAGGCGGACGCGCTCAGAACATTGCGGTGTACGCCACCTCCAACCGCCGCCACCTCATCAAGGAAACCCTCTCGGACCGCACCGGCGACGACATCCATGAAGCCGACACCCGGCAGGAGTTGATGAGCCTTTCCGCCCGGTTCGGCCTTACGGTCACCTTCCAGCGGCCGGAGAAGGCACGGTTCGAGACCATTCTGGAGGAGCTGGCAAAGCAGCACAACATCCAGATGCCCACCGAGCAGCTGCTGCTCAAGGCCGAGGCCTTTGCCCTGCGTGCCGGCGGCCGCAGCCCCCGGGTGGCCAAGCAGTTCATCGAGCAATGCGAGGCCGGTGTGCAGAAGTAAATGCACCAGTTTTAAACGTTATCAAAAACGGGACACCAAAGCATCCGCAGATGCTCCGGTGTCCCGCTTTTCTTGTCTTATTTTTCGCTCAGTCCCGCACGGCGATGCACTCGATCTCCAGCTTTGCGCCCTTGGGGATGGCTGCCACCTGCACGCAGCTGCGGGCGGGGAACGGCTCGGCAAAGGCCTTGGCGTACTCTGCGTTCACTGCGGCAAAATCGTTGATATCGGCCAGAAAGATCACCGTCTTGACCACGTTGTTCATGGAAAGCCCCGCCTCGGCCAGAATCGCCTTCAGGTTAGCAAGGCTCTGGGCGGCCTGCTGCTCCACGGTATCGGCCATGGTGCCGGTGGCGGGGTCTACCGGGATCTGCCCGGAAACAAACACCATGTTGCCCAGATCCAGTGCCTGACTGTAAGGGCCGATGGCGGCAGGTGCGTTGGCGGTAGATACGACTTTCATAGTATATTTTCTCCTTTATATTACATCAAGTTTAGAACAAATTCGCTTTTTTCTTCGGATAGAGCCAGACGAGGGGGTAATTTCCCGTAAGCTGCTGCTTGCCTGCGCCCTCATCCGTCTGCTCACTACGTTCGCATCCACCTTCCCCGTCCGGGGGAAGGCTTTCACTCTTGCAAACGATGAAGTTTACACCCGCTCGGTGACCAGCTGGAAACCGGCCTTGGTCAGCTCGGTGCGGATCTGCTCGATCTGGGCGGCATCGCGGGTCTCCAGCGTCAGCTTGAGGAAGCAGCTGGAGATGGGCATATTGGGGTCGGAGCCGTCATGCTGCACCGACACCACATTGCTGCCGCAGCGGGATACCACCTCGGCCACCTTTTTCAGCTGGCCGGGCTTGTCCTCCAGCGCGATGGTCAGGTTTGCCTTGCGGCCGCTCATCACAAGACCGCGGGTGATGACGCGGTTCAGGATGTTCACATCAATGTTGCCGCCGGAGATGACGCAGGCCACCTTTTTGCCCTCCACCGGCAGCTTGTGGAACAGCACTGCCGCCACCGGCACAGCACCTGCACCCTCAGCCACCAGCTTCTGGTTCTCCATCAGGGAGAGAATGGCCGCCGCCGTCTCGTCCTCGGTCACGGTAACGATATCGTCCACATACTGCTCGCATAGCTGATAGGTCAGCTCGCCCGGGGTCTTGACCTGAATACCGTCCGCAAAGGTGGAAGCAGATTTCAGGGTCTGGTACTTGTGCTCGTGCAGGCTGCGGTACATACTGGGGGCACCCTCGGCCTGTACGCCGTACACCTTGACCTCCGGGCGCAGGGTCTTGATGGCAAAGGCAATACCGGAAATCAGTCCGCCGCCGCCCACCGGCACCACCACAGCATCCACATCCGGCAGCTGGTCAAGGATCTCCAAGCCGATGGTACCCTGCCCGGCGATGACCTGCTCGTCATCGTAGGGGTGGATAAAGGTCATGTCGTACTCCTTTTGCAGCTGCACGGCCTTGTCGTGGGCTTCGTCGTAGGTGCCGGGCACAAGGCAGACCTCCGCGCCCAGATTTTTGGTGTTTTCCACCTTCATCAGGGGTGCGCCGTCCGGCATACAGACGATGCTGCGGATGCCGCGCCGGGTAGCGGCCAGCGCCACGCCCTGCGCATGGTTGCCCGCAGAGCAGGCAATCACGCCCTTGGCGCTCTCCTCCTCAGAAAGCTGGCTGATTTTATAGTAAGCGCCCCGCACCTTAAAGCTGCCGGTGGCCTGCAGGTTCTCGGTCTTAAGGTACAGCTGGCAGTCCTTGGACAGCTTGGGGGCTTCGATGAGGTCGGTCTTGCGCGCTACATCCTTCAGCACAAAGGCGGCGTGGTAGATCTTATCCAGAGTCAGCATGACAGATACTTCCTTTATTTTTCGTGATGTCATCCAGTATAAGTTACAAAAATTGTTTTGTCAAATGAATTTCATTCACGACAAAAGACGTAAAAAAGAGAAAGACAATGGTAAAACCACTGCCTTTCTCTTTTTATTCTCATTATCGCCCACGGCCACCGCCGCCGCCATGGCTGGAACCACCGCCCATGCCACCGAAGCCGCCGCCAAAGCTGCCGCCGCCGAAACCTCCGCGCCCGGCACCGCCCCCGAAGGAGCCGCCGCCCATGCCGCCAAAGCCGCCGTAGAAGCCGCCCGGCGGGGGCGGGTTATGCGGGCCGCGCCGCCGTCCACGGGGAGGCCGGGGCCCGCCGAAGCACCACAGCCAGCCGCAGGGGCTGGCAAAAACATAGGCCACCGACCGGATGATGACAATAAGCAGCACAACGCTGACCACAAGGGTCAGGATGTCGGTCAGAGTGCTGCCGCCGCTGCTCTGCCCGCCCTGATAGCCGGGCTGCACGGTGCCGCCGTTCTCATAGCTTCCATTGTCCAGATTTACGCCATAAATGCTCGCAATGGTGTCGGCCACATTATTTGCACAGGTGATTACCGCATCGCTATAATCACGGTTTGCAAAATCACTTTCCATGGTCTGGGCGATGGCGCTGGCCTGCTTTGCCAGCGTGGTGTTGCGGAAGCCATCGCCGTAGGTCAGGTAGTAGTCGCCGTCCGCGTACTGCGCCGACTCCATCACCAGCAGGATCAGAACACCATTATTGTTCGTGGCATTGCCGATTCCCCAAGCGTTAAATGCTTCTGTGGCATAATCTTCCGTAGAAAGATTACCTGTGTACTGCACAGTCAAAACACCAATTTGTGCGCCTTTACAGTTCGTCTCCAATTTTGCATTCAATTCTTCAATCGTCTGCGTTACTTGGCTATTCAGCGCATTGGCATCGTCCACCACGCACTGATCCTTGGGCAGGCTGGGCAGCTGGGCGGCAAAGGCCGCCGGGCACAGCACTGCCGCACTGACCACCACGGCCAGCACCAGTGCGCTGATGCGTTTTGCAAAGTTTTTCATGCGAAGGGCTCAACCTCCTTCACGCCGGACAAAGCGCCCAGCACACTGGCCGGGAAGCCGCCGACTTCATTCTGATATTCATACACCGCCGTATTGTACTGCAAAGTACCAATGATGGTGGCTGCGCTGTTGAACTGGCCGTACTGTCCCTGCACCGCACCCATCTTCATGGGGTCTGCGGCCTGCTCCTGCAATTTTGCATACAGCTGGTCGATGGCGGCGTCCAGTGCCTGGTCGGCCTGATACAGCGCGTGCATCGCGCTGCCCTGATAATAGGGCAGCGAGGTCAGCGACTGGCTTTTGCCGCCGTTCTGCACCGCCTGCAGACAAGCGGAGAAATCGTTCAGCGCCGTCTGTGCAGCCAGCACCTCGGCGCTGTCTGCACCAAGAGTATTGGAGGCGGTGGTCAGGATGTTCGCCGCCGTATTCTCCCGGGTGGTCAGCTCCTCGCTCAGGTTATAACCGTTGTCGGCGGCGACCCCTGCGGTGAACCACTGACGGGCAGTGTTGTACTTGCCGCGCAGCTTGGCGCTGCCAAAGCCGAAAAAAGCGGCCAGCATCACCACCACGCTCAAGGCCAGCGCCGCCGCCCGGGTGGAAAACGCTGCGGGCAGCTTTGCTTCCAGTGCGGCCAGCTTCTGCTGGCGGGGCGTCAGCGTTACGACCTGCTCCGGCTTTGCTTTTTCGCGGTAGCTGCCCGCGTCAAAGCCGCCGGGAGCGGTTTGTTTGTTCTGAGAAAAATCAGCGTTTGCCATTTCAGCTCCGGATCTCCATCATTTTGGTTTTCAGCTCGTCCTCGATGCGGGTCAGCTCCTGCTCGGCGGCAACGCGCTTTGCACGACCCTCGCTCTGGATCTTGTTCAGTTCGTCCAGCGTCTCGATCAGGCTCTTGTTGGTCTGCTGCAGCGTCTCGATATCCACGATGCCGCGCTGGCTCTCCTTGGCGGTCTCGATGGTGCCCAGCTTCAGTGCCTCGGCGTTCTTCTTCAGCAGGTCGTTGGTCATGTTGGTCACGGCGCGCTCGGCCTGCATGGCCTGCTGGCTGTGTGCCAGACCCAGTGCCAGCACCATTTGGTTCTTCCACAGAGGGATGGTGTTCACGATGGTAGACTGGATCTTTTCTGCCATCATGGTGTTGTTGTTCTGCAGCAGACGGATCTGGGGGCCCATCTGCAAGCTGATGTTGCGGGTCAGTTCCAGATCATACAGCTTTTTCTCAAAGCGCTCGCACTGGTCGGCAAGGTCGCGGGCGGCCTGTGCATCCTCCGGCAGACCGGAGACCTTGGCCTTATCCATAGCCTGCTGCAATTCGTTGGCACGCACATCGGCCAGCTTTTTCTTGCCGGCAAGGATATACATGCTCAGCTCCTTGAAGTAGGCCATGTTCAGCTCGTACATCTTGTCCAGCATGGCGATATCCTTGAGCAGCTGCACCTGATGGGCTTCCAGCATGGACTGGATCTTTTCCACGTTGGTCTCGGTCTTGTCGTACTTGGTCTTGAGGGCATCCAGCTGGCTGGTCTTTTTCTTGAAGAAGCCCATAATGCCCTTCTGCTGCTCCTCGTTGGCATCAAAGCTCTTCAGCTCGCCAATGAGGTCGGTGATCATATCGCCCACCTCGCCCAGATCCTTGGTGGACACCTTGGAGAGGGCTGCTTCGGAGAAATCGCCGATCTTCTTCTGGCAGGCAGAGCCGTACTGCAGCACCTGCTGGCTGTTGGTGATATCGATCTTCTGGGCAAACTGATCCACCATGGCCTGCTCCTCGGGGGTCAGGTTCACCTGTGCCTCCGGGGCAGGGGCAGCGGCGGGCTTTTCCTCCTGCGGCACAGCAGCGGGGGTGGGGTCCAGCGTCAGGGTGGGCACTGCGGGGGCATCCAGATCAAAGTTCAGAGTATTGTCAGCCATAAGTGATTCCTTCCTTTCAAAATCCCGAGGGAATGTTCCGTTTTTACTTGCTCAGACCCTGCCCTTTCAGCATATTCTGCAAAACGGTCAGGTCTGCGGACAGGTCCATGCTCTCTGCCGCATACAGGGCATCCAGCTGGTTTTCAAAAGCCGTGACAATGGAGGCGGCGTTGTGCTCCACCTCGGCGCGGATGGCGGCGGCGTTCTCGCCCCGCACACCCTGCTTTGCAAGCTTTGCGTACTGCTGCAGAACGTTTACGGCGTCCGGCAGATAGTAGTTGGCAAACCGGCGCACCTGCTTTGCCTTGGCGGGGTTTGCTTCCACCGCTTCCACGATGGAGCGTCCCGCCTTTTCCATGCGGGTCATGGCGGCAGACAGCTGCGGGTCGGGCAAAGCCTCGTTCAGTGCGTGCAGGGTGTCCAGCTTCTGCTGGATATCGGTCAGCATCTGGTCCACATCCTCCACACCGGTGTGGAAGGGTACCTCGTGCTCCACCACCCGGGGCGGGCAGGTTTTTCGTGCCACGCCAAAGGCCACGGCGGCACCGCCCAGCGCCACCAGCAGCGCCCATAATTTATACACCGGCAACACCGCGCACAGCACCACGAACACCAGCGCCATGGCGTAAAAAGGCAGCACGCTGGGCTTTTGGGTGCGGATGATCTTGCTCATGGTCATTTCTCCTTGTCCGGGGCAGTGCGCCCCTTATGATATCCATAATACAACGTCCGCAAAAAAACGCAAGTATCCCGCAAAAGAATTTACAGCCTTGTCATCATTTTACGATCCAGTCCGCCAGCGCAGCGCCCCAAATCTCCTCCAGCCGGGCGGGGCTGCAGGCGGCATTGGCGGGGCTTGTACTTGGCAGACGGACAGCCGGGATGCCGGTAAGCGGCTGCTGATATTTTGTGTAGATACGGTAAGCCGTAGCACCGTTACAGAACACTGCCCGGATGGGCGCTTTGCGCAGCAGCCCGGCGATATCGTTGGGCACCACATCCCGGATGGAGGCATCCGATGCGCCGGTGATGGTGCAGCTTTCCAGCGTATCCCACAGTGCCAGCCCGTGGCGCAAAAGCAGCTGCTTTTTGGCGGCGATATCCTCCCGCACGGGCAGCGGCTCCCCGGTCAGCGCCGCCAGCAGCGGCCAGAACCGATTTTGCGGATGGCCGTAGTAAAAGGCCATCTCCCGGCTTTTGGGGCTGGGCCATGTGCCTAAAATCAGCGCCCGACTGCGGTCATCGTACACCGGTGCAAAGCTCATAAGCTGCCGCCTGCGCTTTCAATATTGCCCCATGCAGAGCCAAAGTCCTTGCCGGAGGGCTCCGCGCGGGGGCCGTCGAACCACAGTTCCTCGATCAGCGCCGCCACGCCATCCTCCCGCACGTCCCCGATGATCCGGTCGGCAGCGGCCTTGGCGTCCGGGGTGCCGTTTGCCATGCAGGCACTCAGGCCGGCTGCCTTCAGCATCCCCACATCGTTGGCAGAATCGCCCACAGCCACGGCATCCGCCAGCGTAAGCCCCATCTGTGCACACAGGTCGGCAAGCCCTACGCCCTTATCCATGCCGCCGCGCACGATATCGTAGTAGCAGTAGCCGTCCGCGTTCTGCGCGCCCGTCTGCATCCAGTGCAGGCCAAGGTAGCCGTATTTTTCGTGGAAGCGCTCCACTTCCTGCGGCGGCATGGCGGCAAAGGCGGCGTGGGGCATATCCACCAGATGCCTGTCCTGATCCTCGCCGTCCACGCAGTCCAGCCCGGGGCTGTTCATCATCTGATAGCCGGTGTGCAGATACTCGTACTCGCAGTAGGCGTAATAGGCATCCCGGAAGTTGAATTGCAGCGGGTAGTTATAATCCTCGCAGAAATCCACCAGCACATACATCTCCTCGCTGGTAAGCGGATGCTCGGCTATCACGTTGCCCTGTCTGTCCACCACGCAGGCACCGTTGCAGGTAATGGCGTAGTCGTACCGGATGCCGCCCAACTGGTTTTTGTCCCGGATGCCGGGGTAGGAGCGGCCGGTGCTGAGCACGAACTTGCCCCCGGCGGCCTGCAGCTTTTTTACCGCCTTTACCACCGCTGGGCGGGGCTTTGCCTCCCCAAAGGGCATCAGCGTGTTGTCGTAATCGCTTGCCAGAATCTTATATTGCATGGTCATCTCTCCTGTGTACATCGTTTTCTCCCAGTATAACACATTTCAAAGTCCAGCGGGAGAGGGAGAAAAGAAAAATGGGACAGCAGAATACCCGCAGGCATCCCACTGTCCCGAAATTCAAAATATCTTTCCTTATCAGGCAAACACCGCCACGATCACCTGCATGGCCACGCCCACAAAGGCACCGGCAGCCCATGTCAGGCCGGTGATGAAGAGGTTCTGCTTCCACGAGGGATTAGCGCGCCACAGCACAGCCAAGCCCACACCCGCACCGGTGCACAGACCCGCCACAAGGCTGGAAAAGCGCAGCGCACCTTCCACATACAGCTGGGTCAGCAATACGCTGGCGGCGCAGTTTGGGATCAAGCCCACCAGAGCCGCTACCACCGGCTGGAAGAAGCCCATGCCGCCCAGCATTTCGGCGAATACGTCCTCGCCCACGCCCTCCACGATCATGCCGAACACCAGACTGAAGGCGAAGATGAACACAAAGATCTCCAGCGTATGGCGCAGCGCCGCCTGCCAGATGGGCTTTTCGTTGCCCTCGGCATCGCTGTGCTCCTCGTGGCAGTCCACCTCGTCCGCATGGCCGGTGTAGCCGCCCCGCAGCCCCTTGGGCAGCACGCCCCGCAGCACAAAATCCAGCACAAAGCCCACCACGATGGCGTACACCACCTTGATGACCATCAGGACGGCCAGCTTATCCCAGTAAGCGGGCATGGACACCAGCAGCGGGATAGCTTCGTCGCTGGTGGCAAGGTACACCGCCATCAGCGTGCCCAGCGTGATGACCCGGGAGGCGTAGAAGTTGGACGCAATGGCGGAGAAGCCGCACTGCGGCACACAGCCCAGTACCGCACCCGGCACAGCACCCCAGCGCCCGCCGCCCGCCAGCAGCGCCTCGATGCGCTCGCCGTGGCGGTGCTCGATATACTCGATCAGCAGATAGGCCAGAAACAGAAAGGGCAGCATCTTGGCGGTATCCACCAAGGTTTCGCCCAAAACATCCAGAAACAGTTCCATAAATAATCGCTCCAAAGACCCACAGGGGGTCGTCTCTCAACAATTTGCAATCAGTTTGCATTTTCGTGCAGGGAAGATTATACACGATATCCTTCCCAATTGCAATACCAAATTGCAAATTGGTTGCAATTTTATGTTATGGAACGTTGCAGCATGTAAAAAAGCCACCAGTATCTGCACATTTTTGCAGATGCCGGTGGCTTTTAGTATCCTTACCCCTTCAGCGGTACAAAGCCCACAAGGTCCTTGACCACCTCGCCGCCGATGATCAGACCGGCCACTGAGGGCACAAAGGCGTTGGAGCCCGGCACGGTGCGCCGTGCAGTGCACTTGCGCTGAGTGCCCGGGGGACAGATGCAGTGGTCCTTGCAGCTGATGGAGTCATCCTCGATGGGAGTCATGACAGGCTCCTTGGAGTAGACCACCTTCAGGTGCTTGATCTTGCGCTTGCGGCACTCGGTACGCATCACCTTGGCCAGCGGGCAGACCGAGGTCTTGTAGATATCGGTCACCTCAAAGCGGGTGGGATCCATCTTGTTGCCTGCGCCCATGGAGCAGATGATGGGGGTGCCCGCCTCCTTGCATTTCATCACCAGCGCCAGCTTGCCGGTAACGGTGTCGATGGCGTCCACCACATAGTCGTACTGGGTAAAGTCGAAGTCGTCCTGCGTCTCCGGGCCAAAGAAGCACCGGTGGGTAGTCACCTTGATGTTGGGGTCGATGTCGTGGATGCGCTGTTCTGCCACATCCACCTTATACTGCCCTACCGTGCTGCGGGTGGCGATGATCTGACGGTTGAGATTGGTCAGGCAGACCTTATCGTCATCGATCAGATCCAGTGCGCCCACGCCGCTGCGTGCCAGTGCCTCCACCGTATAGCCGCCCACACCGCCAATGCCAAACACTGCCACCCGGGCGTGGTGCAGCTTTTCCATAGCCTCTGCACCCAGCAGCAGCTGGGTACGGGAATATTGATCCTGCATTTTGTTCTCCTTACTTTTCTACGCGGGTGATGGTGCCGCCGCCCAGCACCACATCACCCTGATACAGCACGGCAGCCTGCCCCGGGGTGGGGGCACGCTGGGGCTGGTCGAATTCCAGCCGGAAGCCGTTTTCTGCGGGGTAGACGATGGCCTGCTGCTCAGCCTGATGATACCGGGTACGGGCAGTGACCCGCAGCGGCCCGGTCAGCGCCGGAATGGCGATCCAGTTCACATCCTCTGCGTAGACGATGCGGTCGAACAGCTCGCTCTCCGGCCCGACGGTGACGGTATTGGCCTGCATATCCTTGCCGCAGACGTACACCGGCGCACCCAGCGCAAGGCCAAGTCCCTTGCGCTGTCCCAGTGTGTAGCGCACCGCGCCGCTGTGGGTACCCACCACCTTACCGCTCCGATCCAGAAAATCCCCGGCAGGGTAGTGCTTGCCGGTAAACTGCTCCATAAAGCGGGCATAGTCGCCGTCCGGCACAAAGCAAATATCCTGACTGTCGTGCTTTTGGGCGTTGATAAAGCTGTGCTCCTGCGCGATCTTTCGCACCTCGGTCTTGTGCAGCGCCCCCAGCGGCAGGCGGATATGTGCCAGCTGCTCCTGCGTGAGGTTATACAGCACATAGCTCTGATCCTTGCCCTCGTCCAAGCCCTTTTTCAGCAGCCAGCGGCCGGTTTCTGCGTCCTGCTCCACCCGGGCGTAGTGGCCGGTGACCACATACTCCATGCCGTGTTCTTCCGCCCAGTCCAGCAGGTGGCGGAACTTCATATATTTATTGCAGTCGATGCAGGGGTTGGGGGTGCCGCCCGCCTCGTAGACACGGATAAACTTTTCAATGATCTGCGCCCGGAAATCGGCGGTGAAATCCAGCACCTGATACGGCATATCCAGCGCAAAGGCCACCTCGGCGGCATCCTCGATATCCTTTTCCGAGCAGCAGGTCTGGTAGCCGGACTGTCCCAGCGTTTCGTTGTGGGTAAGCCGCATGGTGATGCCGGTGCAGTCGTAGCCCGCCTGCTGCATCAGGCAGGCCGCCACCGAGCTGTCCACGCCGCCGCTCATGGCAATGAGGGCGCGGGAACGGTTTGCAGGGTTCTGAGTGGTCATAGGTTCTCCTTTTATGGATTCAACATACTAAAGCAGTAGTATAATACTACCGCAGCATAAACCGCTTGTCAAGACGCTATAATTTTCTGCGCCGCAGCCAGCAGTGCCGGTTTTTCGTTGGGGTACTCTGCGCGGATGACGCCGTCCAGCAGCGCCTCCAGCACCCGGCGCAGCGCAGGCCCTGCCGGGATGCCCGCCGCCATCAGGTCGCGGCCGTTCACCGCCAGCTGGCTCACCCGGCAGCATACGCCGTCGGCTTCCAGCTGCCGTGTCCGCTGCGCCGCAAGGGCGCACTCCGAGGCAGCTTGCGGGTGCAGCGCCGCGCACAGCGCACACAGCCGCTCCACGGTGCACAGCCCGTATCGGCCTAAAAGCCGCCGGATGGCAACCTCTCCCGCGTGTGCGAGAGTTTCTCCGAGGACCGTCCGCTGGGGTGGGACCCTGCTGCCGCAGGCAGTAGGGCGGGCGATGGAATGGCCCGATTCGTGTCCGAGGAGAAAGCTCCCGCACACGCCCTCCCCTGCCGTTTCCCGCACCAGCACGGCGGTCTCCTCGATGCAGGCGTTGGAGCAGCGCAGCCGCTTGAGCACACGGCGGGTGTCGGCCTCGCCCAGAGCGCCCAGCAGCGCAGCCCAGCGTACCGGCAGGTTCTCCTCCCCCGCCGGGCAGGCATCCACCACCGGCTTTGCGGCTTCAAGCGCCGCCGGGGTCAACTCCGGCAGCACCACCGCCAGCACGGCGGGTTCCAGATACGCCCCCGGCTGCGGGGCAGCCAGCAGCTTTGCCAGTTCCTCCTGAATGCGCTCTGCAGAGATGCAGTCCAAGTGCGGTGCCAGCTGCCGCGCCGCCCGGGCTGTGGCTGCATCCAGCGCAAAGCCGAACCTTGCCGCAAAGCGGTACAGCCGCAGGATACGCAGCGCATCCTCAGTAAACCGCTGCTGCGGCTCACCCACTGCCCGCAGCAGACCGTTTTGCAAATCCGCCTGCCCACCAAAGGGGTCTACCAGCCCCTCGGCTGCATTATACGCCATGGCGTTGATGGTAAAATCCCGCCGGGCAAGGTCCTCCCGCACATCCGGTACGAACTGCACTTCGTCCGGGTGACGTCCATCGGTATAGCTGCCCTCGGTGCGAAAGGTGGTAGTCTCATATAGCTGCCCACCGTATTTGATGGTGACCGTACCGTGCTGCAAACCGGTGGGGATGCACCGCTCTGTCCCGAACAGTTCCATTACCTGCTGTGGCAGGGCGCTGGTGCACAGGTCCCAGTCGTGGGCGGTGCGCCCCAAAAGGCTGTCCCGCACACAGCCGCCCACGGCATAGGCTGCATAGCCCGCCGCGTGCAGGGCGTCCAGCAGGGCAGCTGCCCCGGGGTCAAGTGTCAGCTTCATTCCTCGTTCTCCTCGTAATGCAGGGTGATGCGCTTGCCGTCAAAGCCGCATTCTGCCGCCGGGAAGATGCTTTGCGCCTGTGCAAGCTGCTCCTCCGGGTCGGTGACCATGGGGGAATAGTGCACCAGCCACAGCCGCTTTACACCAGTCTTTGCTGCCAGCGCCGCGCTTTGGCCAAAGGTGCTGTGCCCCCACTGTGCGGCCTGCTCCTGCTGCTCCGGCAGGGCATAGGTGGCATCGCAGAGCAGAAGGTCTGCCCCCTGCGCCGCCTGTTCCAGCGCCGGGCAGGGCGCACTGTCGCCAGAAAAGACGAACCGCAGCCCCTTGCGGGGCGCGCCCAGCACCTCGGCGGGCTGCACCATACGCTCTGCCAGCGGGACAGCCTGTCCCCGCTGCAAAAGCCGCCACTGGGTCACCGGTACGCCCAGTGCCCGCGCCTTTTCCGGGTCGAACCTGCCCGCCCGGGGCAAGTCCAGCCGGTAGCCCAGACTGCGCACCCGGTGCTTTGTTGCCACCGGCAGCAGCGTTGCCCCGGCGGGCCATCCATCCGAAAGAGCATCCAGCGCCACAGGCTGCCCGGCGCGGCAGACCAGCGGCTTTACTGCGTAGGGCAGCGGCCCGGTCAGGGCATACACTGCCCGCCAGACCTCCAAAAGCCCCTCCGGCCCCAGCAGCACCAGCGGACGGGTGCGCCCCTGCGCCCCAAGGGTCTGCAAAAGCCCGGGCAGACCAAAGATGTGGTCTCCGTGGTAGTGGGTCAGGCAGATGGCGTCTGCGCGCATCAGGTTCACCCCGGCGCGGCGGGCAGCGGTCTGGGTGCCCTCGCCGCAGTCCAGCAGCAGGCTGTGCCCGCCGCACTCCGCCACAGCGGCGGTCAGGGCGCGCTCCGGCAGCGGCATGGTGGCAGCCGTGCCCAGCAGTGTAATGGTCAGCATAAGCAGTTCCTCCGTGGTTCTTCCCTGTTATCTTACCACAAACCCCGCCGGTGCACAATTCTTTCTGCTGCGGCATAAGCTGGGCAAAGCCTTGAAAAAGGAGGGCGCAGCCTATGCAGCGAGACCGCAGAAAACGCTATTCCCCCGCCCGGTATCCGGTGCTTTTGCGCAGGGTGCTTTTGGTGCTGTGCATTCTGGCGGTGCTGTGGCTGGGGTACAGCTGCATGATGCCGCAGCTGCTTTTTTCTGCCCGGGGCACCATGATTTTTGTGCCAGACCCGCCGCTGCGGGGGTAGCGGGAAAAATTTTCATTTCATGAATCACCAGACGCAAAAACAGGGCTGCTGCACGTTACTTTGTGCAGCAGCCCTGTTCACAACTTATATACTTTCCAGTACCTTTTTCCCGGTCAGTGGGTCGGGGATGCCCAGCAGCGCCAGTATAATGGCCATGCGGATATACACACCGTTATGCACCTGATCGAAATAAGCGGCGCGGGGGTCGTTGTCCACGTCCGGCTTGATCTCGTCGATGCGGGGGAGCGGATGCAGCACCGGCATGGTGGGCGGTGCCAGCTGCAGCAGCTTTTCGTCCAGCGCATAGCAGCCCTTCAACCGCAGGTAGTCCTCCTCGTTGAAAAAGCGCTCCTGCTGGATGCGGGTCATGTACAGCACATCCAGACCGGGCAATTCAGCTTCAAGGTCGGCGGTCTCCTTGTAGTTCTGGTGCAGCGGGGTCAGGGTCTCGTCCTTGACGTACTGCGGGATGCGCAGTTCCTCGGGCGAGATGAACACGAACCGGTTGCCCTCGAACTGGCTCAGCGCGGCGGTGAGGGAGTGCACCGTCCGGCCGAACTTGAGGTCGCCGCAGAAGCCGATGGTCAAATGATCCAGCCGCCCCTTGCGCTGGCGGATGGTCATCAGGTCGATCATGGTCTGGGAGGGGTGGGCGTGGCCGCCATCGCCTGCATTGATGACGGGCACCCGCGCATACATGGACGCCCGCAGCGGTGCGCCCTCCTTGGGGTGGCGCATGGCAATGACGTCTGCATAGTTGCTTACCACACGGGCAGTATCGGCCACCGTTTCGCCCTTGCTGGCGCTGGAAAGCTGCGCCCCGGCAAAGCCCAGCGTCTTGCCGCCCAGCCGCAGCATGGCCGACTCGAAGGAAAGGCGGGTGCGGGTGCTGGGCTCGTAGAACAAAGTGGCCAGAATGCGGCCATCGCACAGGTGGGCGTAGGGCGCGGGGTCAGCCTCCATCCGATCGGCAAGGTCGAGCAGTGCCAGCTGCTCGGCCAGAGAAAAGCTGCCGGGCTCAATAAAATGTCTCACAGCCATTCTCCCTTCAGCACAAACTTTTCGCGCTCCGCGCCGGTGGAAACGAACTGGATCTCGTGCCCCAGCTGCTTTTCAAGGAACTCCACATAGGCCTTGGCTTCCTTGGGCAGCTCTGCCCAGCTGCGGCAGCCGGAGATATCCTTGTTCCAGCCGGGCAGCAGCGTGACCACCGGCTGCACACGGTCAAGGTCGGACAGGGTGTCGAAGCGGGGGACTTCCACGCCGTCCAGCTTATAACCGGTGATGACCGGGATCTGCTTCATACTGCTCAGCACGTCCAGCTTGGTCAGCGCGATCTTATCCGCGCCCTGACATTGCAGGCCGTAGCGGCTGGCAACGCAGTCAAAGGGGCCCACCCGGCGGGGACGTCCGGTGGCTGCGCCGTACTCGCCGCCGGCCTTGCGCAGCTTTTCGTTCCACGCTTCGCCCATTGCATTCTCTGCTGCAAAGGGGCCAGCGCCCACACAGGTAGAGTAGGCCTTCAGCACACCCACCACATGGTCCAGCTTGCAGTTGGGGATGCCCGCACCCAGCGGCGCGTAGGCCGCCAGCGTGTTGGAACTGGAAGTGAACGGGAAGATGCCGTAGTCGATATCCCGCATTGCGCCCAGCTGCGCTTCCAGTACGATGCGCTTGCCGCTGTCGTGCGCCTGCTGCAAGAAAGCGCCCACATCACAGATGAAGGGCGCAAAGTACGCCGCCTGCTGCCTGCACCAGTTCAGCAGGGCATCGTAGCTCATGGGCTCCTGATGATAGCAGCCCGCCAGCTCCATGTTTTTGGCGTCCAGGATCATGTGCAGACGGTTCTGGGTGCGCTCCTCGTCCAGATGCAAAAGGTCGCCCAGACGCAGGGTCTTTTTGCGGTACTTGTCGCTGTAAGCGTAAGCAATGCCGCGCCGGGTAGAGCCGAACGCGCTGCCCTTTTTGGCAAGGCGATCCTCTTCCAGCCCGTCCTGTACCTTGTGCCACGGCATGGAGATGGTAGCTTTATCGGAGAGTTTCAGGTTCTCCGGCTCCACCTTCACGCCGCGCGCCTCGATGGCCTCCATCTCTCCGGCCAGATGCTCGAGGTCGATCACCATGCCGGTGCCCAGCACGCAGGTCACCTCCGGGTGCAGGATGCCGGAGGGCAGCAGGTTCAGGATGAACTTGCCCTTCTCGGTCACAACGGTATGACCGGCATTGTTGCCGCCCTGATAGCGCGCAACGATATCGGCATTTTCGGCCAGCAGGTCGATGACGCGGCCCTTGCCCTCATCGCCCCAGTTGATTCCAGTAACAGCGGTCAGCATAAACTTCATTTACCTTCTTTTCATTCTTGTTTCCTGTTCGCGGTGTCTATTATACGAGCGTGCAGAGAATATGTAAAAAGTATCCTGTGTATAGCAGCAATATGTTTTTTACATTGCAGAGGCTGCTGCCCGCATTCGGCACAGCCAAGCCGTAAAAAGCGCTTGCAATTCCGGCGCGCCGTGCTATGATACAAGAAGAGCATAAAGCCGCTTCTGCCGCTGGCCGCGCCGGAAGCCCGACAGGAAAGAGGGCCGCACCTATGTATGTGGACTGGGAATACTACAAAATCTTTTACTATGTGGCAAAGTATCAGAACTTTACCCGCGCGGCGCGGGTGCTGGGCAATAATCAGCCCAACATCACCCACGCCATGAACCGGCTGGAAAGCCAGCTGAACTGCGTGCTGTTCATCCGCTCCAACCGGGGCGTCACCTTAACGCCGGAGGGAGAGCTGCTGTATTCCCGCATTGCCTCAGCAGCGGTGCAGATACAGGATGCCGAGGAGGAACTGAGCGCCACCGCCACGCTGGAGCACGGTGCCATCAGCATCAGCACCACCGAGACCGCTTTGAACATCTACCTGTCGGAAAAGCTGCGCGCTTTCCATACCGAGTACCCGGGCATCCGGCTGCGCATCTCTAACCACTCCACTCCGCAGGCGGTGCAGGCGGTACGCAACGGCGAGGTGGATTTTGCCATCGTGACCACCCCCGCAGAGGTGGAAAACGGGCTGAAAATGGTAGAGCTGATGTCCTTTTACGAAGTCCTTGTGGGCGGCAGGACCTTTACGGCACTGGCCAGCCAGACCCTGAACCTGAAGGAACTGGCCGGTTATCCCCTGATCTGCCTGAACGAGGAGAGCATGACCCGCAGCTTTTACCGGCAGTTCTTTCTGGAGCACGACGCGGTGCTGAAGCCGGACACCGAAGCCGCCACCACCGACCAGATGCTCACGCTGGTCAAAAGCGAGTTGGGCCTGGCCTTTATGCCGGAGCCCATGGCAGCACCCCTGCTGGCCAGCGGAGAGCTGGTGCAGCTGCACTTGCAGGAGATCATCCCCTCCCGCTCCATCTGTCTTGTCTACGACCATCACCGGCCGCTGAACACCGCCGCCCGCAAGTTCCAGCAGCTGCTGACCAAAGCCGGGGCTCGGAGCACGGAACACAAATAAAGCCGACCCTCCGGGTGTTATTGCACAGCTGCAAGCTTAACGGTTTCCGCTAAAGGCTTTCCCCGAACGGGGGAAGCCTTTTGTTCCGACAGCTTTCAGCCAAAAGGGGCTGCTGCACCAATGATGTGCAACAGCCCCTTTTTTGTTATTTCCGGGTGCTCTGCGTCAGCTCCCGTTGCTCCTCCTGCAGTTCCTGCTTCAGGGTGCGGTCGATCTCCCGGGTCTCCTGCCGGATGGCGGTCAGATCTTTTTCGATGACCGGGTTCTCCTCCAGTTCCTCCCGGATGAACATCAGCGCAAAGCTGACCAGCAAAAAGCAACAGGAGATCCAGATGGCTCTGCCGCCCAGCTGCGCCGCGCTCTTGCTGCCCAGCCCTGCCCCCAGCGCGAACAGGAATATGATGCCAAAGTACCGCACCATCCTGTCCTTTGCGCGGGGCTCGTGGGTCTTGCGCCAGATGCAAAAGGCCTCCACGCCGCTGCGCAGGTCGCCGATGCACATGGTACTGGCAAAGGCATAGCCGTTCACCTTGCGGAAAGCCTGCACCTGCATGGCGCAGGAAAAAGAAACGATGGCGTTGGCCAGCAGGTTCTGCGATTGCGGCAGAAAGCCCACCGCGAACAGCAGCAGCACCTCGCCCAGCACCACCAGCTGCCGCCAGTGCAGCCGCTGCATTGCCTGAAAGTGCTCCCGCATTTTTTCCGCAGCCAGAACCCCCAGCGCAAAGGCGCACAACGGCACCAGATAGTGCAGCACCTTGTCCCACCGGCCATCCATGATATTGGCGCTCAGCAGCACGATATTGCCGGTCTGGGCATTGGCAAACACCTTGCCCCGGAACAGATAGGTGTAGGCATCCTGCAAGCCGCCGGACAGCGAAAGGAACACCGCCGTAAGAAAGGACTCGGACATTTGCCCGTGATGCTTTGTTTTCATACTTGTACCCTCTTTTCGGGCTCTATTATAATACATTTTGCAGCAGTTTCTGATATCATTTTTACATACCGGCTATGTTTTCCGCTCCAAAAGGCACAAAAAGCGCGGGTGTCCTTCCCTATTTCACCGCAATCTGTTAGAATAGGGAAAGAGAATATTGCATACAGGAAGGAGCTCTTATTATGAAGATCGCAATTCCCTACGAAAACGGTCAGGTGTTCCAGCACTTCGGCCACTCTGCGCAGTTCAAGCTGTACACCGCCGAGGAGGGCCGCATTACCGGTGCCGAGGTGGTCTCCACCGACGGGCAGGGGCACGGCGCACTGGTGGGCTTTCTGGTGCGCAACGGCGTAAATGTGCTGCTGTGCGGCGGCATTGGCGGCGGGGCACAGATGGCGCTGGCACAGGCCGGCATCCGGCTGTGCGGCGGCATTACCGGCGACGCCGACAGCGCTGCGGCGGCTTATCTTGCCGGCACGCTGGTCTTTGACCCCAACGCCCGCTGCACCCACCACGACCACGAGGAGGGCCACAGCTGCGGCTCTCACGCCTGCCACGCCGACAAGGGCGGCTGCGCCGGCAATTGCCATTAAGAGCCGTTCCGCTTTCCGGGCTGGACGATTTTGAATGCCCTCCGCTTGCGCTCTGGGCATAAGCTAAGGAAAAAATATTTATAATTTCGGAATACCGGAGCGTCTGCGGACGCTCCGGTATTCCATTTTCACAGGTGGGTCGTGGCTGAAAACGGCATTCGCAGCGCCGCTTTCTGCGAAAGCGCGGCACTGCGGGTCAGCGTGCTAAATTTTCTTTACTGAAATCAAAAGCTTTGCACCATCCTGAGAAGAGTGCTCCTTTCCCGTGAAAAAGGGGCTCAGGAAAGTCCGCGTTTGCGCAGCAATAAAAGCCCCAGTGAGGCTTTTAAGCGGCAGAGCGGTCTGCGCAAGCAGATGGAGGGGCTTTGCCCCGACAAGCTCCGCAGACTTTCCTGAGCCCCAAATTAAGAATAATTTTTCCGCTGACTATGCGCAAAGCAGCGCGGCGCGCATTTCAAATGGTTTTTCAGACCTTCTCGATGGTGATGCTCCACTCGCTGGTCATGGCCTCGTCCGGCTCCAGCACCTCGTGCTTGCCGTCCTCGTTCACGCTGTTTGCCCAGCCGTTCCAAGGCTCCATGCAGACAAAGCTCTCGGCATCCTGCTGCCACAGCACGCCGTTTTCAAAGGTCTCATCGGCATCCACGGTCACCTTATGGCCGTTGCCCTTGTCGGTCAGGGTCATGGGGAACTGCACGCCGGTCAGCAGACGGACAGGGTTGTCTGCGCCCTCCTTGCGGGTGAGGGTGATCTTTTCCGGGGCGGCGGGCTGCTCGCCCTTGGCGTTGTCGGAGCAGGTGGCACACTTGATGTCGAACTCCACGTTCTCCAGCTTGGAGGCGGTAAAGTAGGGATGGTAGCCAAAGCTGAAGGGCATATCGGTGCTGCCCTCGTTGATGACGGTCAGGCTGACCAGTGCCTTGTTGCCCTCCAGATTATAGTTGAGCAGCAGGGTGAAATCGAAGGGATAGAGGAACTTGGTCAGCGGGGTGGACTCCAGTGCCAGCGTCACGCCGTCCGGGCCAACGCTGTCCACTTCCCATGCGCACAGGTCGGCAAAGCCGTGGGTCTCCATGGGGTAAGCCTTGCCGCCAAAGATGTGCACGCCGTTATCCGGGTTGCCGCAGCTGGGGAACAGCACCGGCACGCCAAAGCGGGGACGGTTGCACTCGGAGAAATTGGGGCGGCGGGTCCAGACGAACTCCTCGCCGTCCAGCGTAAAGCTGGTGATCATACCGCCGCGCTCGGGGGTGATGGTGAGGGCGGTCTTTGCCTCGGGGTCGGTGATGACGTACTGCTCGTAGCAGGCGCCGTTCTCGGTGATGTACCGGGTGGTGATCTGATTCATAAGTAAAAGCCTCCTATTATTACCGCAGGGTCGCCCCGGCGGGTCATTCCTTGTGCTCGGTCTGCTCCGGCTGCTGTTCCAACTTCTGGAAGTAGTAATCAATGCCGTAGCGGATAAAATATTTGATCAATCGTACTGCACCATAAATGATAGCCGCATAAAGCAGCAGTGTCAACAGCAGTACCCCATTTGTGCCCAACATTCCATACACTTCCCTTCTTTTTATGCACAAAAAGGCCGCCGTACCGCTTTTTGCCGTACAGCAGCCCTTTTTCAGTTACAGAACCACGCCGTCCTTGAAGATGGAGATCTCGCGGAAGCCGTGCTTTTCCGCCTTGGTCTGCTCGCCGCTGGCCACGCGGATGACCAGATCCAGCAGATCCTTTGCAGCCTCGTCGATGGTCTTTTCACCGTCTGCGATGACACCGGTGTTGAAATCGATCCAGCCGCCCTTCTTCTCTGCCAGCGGGGTGTTGGTGGAGATCTTCAGGGTGGGAGCCGGAGCGGAGAACGGGGTGCCGCGGCCGGTGGAGAACAGGATCAGGTGTGCGCCTGCTGCCGTCATGGCGGTGGCGGAGACCAGATCGTTGCCGGGGCCGTACAGCATATTCAAGCCCTTGGTCACCACGGGGTCGCCGTAGCCGATGACGTCCATAATGGGGGCGGTGCCGCCCTTCTGTACGCAGCCGCAGCTCTTATCCTCCAGCGTGGTGATGCCGCCGGCCTTGTTGCCCGGAGAGGGATTATCGTACACCACCTCGTTGTGGCTGATGAAGTATTCCTTGAAGCCGTTGATCATGTGCTCGGCCTTGACGAACACTTCCTTATTGATGCAGCGATCCATCAGGAAGCCCTCTGCACCGAACATCTCGGGCACCTCGGTCAGCACGGTAGAGCCGCCGCGCTGACCCATCATGTCGGAGAAGCGGCCGATGGTGGGGTTGGCGGTGATGCCGGACAGGCCGTCCGAGCCGCCGCACTTCATGCCCACCACCAGCTCCGACACGGGGATGGGCTGGCGCTCAAACTGCCCGGCGTAGGCAGCCAGCTCCTTCAGGATATCGCGGGCGGCAGCAAACTCGTCCTCCACATCCTGACAGGTCAGGAACTTGACGCGGTCGTGGTCGTACTCGCCCAGCTCTTCCACGAACTGATCGTGCTGCAGGTTCTCGCAGCCCAGATGCAGCACCAGAACGGCGGCGGCATTGGGGTGGCGCACCAGCGCAGCCAGCAGCTTGCGGGTCTGTGCATGGTCGTGACCGGTCTGGCTGCAGCCGAAGGGATGGGTGAAGGTGTACAGACCCTCGATGGAGCCGGTGACCAGATCCTGATTGTCGGCAACCATCTTCTTGGCGATATCGTTCACGCAGCCCACGGTGGGGATGATCCAGATCTCGTTGCGGATGGCGGCGCGGCCGTCCTTACGGCGGAAGCCCATAAAGGTCTCCGGCTCGACCTTAGGCAGCGGAGCCAGATCCGGGGCGGGGTTATAGCTGTACTCCACCTCGCCGGACAGGTTGGTGTGCACATTATGGGTGTGCATCCAGGTGCCGGGGGCGGCGTCTGCGGTGGCGTGACCGATGGGGAAGCCGTACTTGATGACGTTCTCGCCGTTCTTAATGGGCTTGACTGCCATCTTGTGACCCTGCGGGATATCCTCCAGTGCGGTGACGGCAAGGCCGTCCACCTCCACCAGGGTGCCCTTGGCAATGGGGTGCAGGGCAACGACCACATTGTCGATGGGGCTGATATGAATTGCCTGCGGCATAGTTGTTCTCCTTATCGTATCGCACAAAAGGGCTGCTGCCCAAAGCAGCAGCCCTTTGTTGTGCGGGTAGGTTGATTTTTCAGCTTACAGGCAGCTCTTGTAAGCAGCCTCGGCACCCTGGGTGCGGATCATTTCCAGATCTGCCAGCACAGCAGCCTCCAGACCCTCGATCTTGGTCAGATCCTGATCCCACATCTGGGTGTTGGTCAGCACAGCGTGCACCAGCTGCGCAGCGGTGTCGTCCTTGTGTGCGTAGTAGAAGTCCAGAGCCCATGCATCGTCCTGGATCTTGTAGGTGTTGCCTGCGGGGCGCTTGCAGATCAGGCCGTCAGCAGTGCGCTCCTGAATATCGTTGGAGTAGAAGGCGATGTAGGCTGCCAGAGACATGGTCAGGCACTTGGGCAGCTGCTTCTGCTCCTCGATGTAAGCGAGGAAGGAGGGCATGTTGCGAGCCTTCCACTTGGAGGTGGAGTTCAGGGAGATGCTCATCAGCTCGTGGTTGACGAAGGGGTTGTTGAAGCGATCCTCAACAGCAGAGGCAAAGTCCTCCAGATCCTTCTTGTCCAGCGGCAGGGTGGGGATGATCTCCTCATGCAGCATCTTGTTCATAAAGCCGCGCACGGTATCGTTGTGCATGCAGTCACGGACGATATCAAAGCCTGCCAGATAAGCGCCCAGCACAAAGCCGGTGTGTGCACCGTTCAGGATGCGGACCTTGCGCTTCTTGTAGGGGGTAACGTCGGGCACGACCATGACGTTGACGCCGGCCTTCTTGAACGGCAGCTTGTCCTCCAGACCTGCAGGGCCCTCGATGACCCAGACGCCGAACACTTCGCCCACGTCCAGAGCGGTATCGTGGTAGCCGTTGGCCTCTTCCAGAGCGGCCAGCTCCTGCGGGTCACGGATGCGGCCCGGAACGATGCGGTCCACCAGCGTGGAGCAGAAGGTGTTGGCGGTGTTCATCCAGTCGATGAAAGCGGGCTCCAGATCCCAATCCTTAGCGTAGTTGTTGCAGCACTTCTGCAGCTCCTTGCCGTTGTTGTCGATCAGCTCGCAGCTCAGGATGACCAGACCCTTATCGGCAGCGCCGTTGAAAGCCTTGTAGCGCTCGAACAGCACGCGAGTCAGCTTTGCGGGGAAGCTGTTGGGGGGGACCTGATCGAACTGGCTGTCGCCCTTGGTGTAGGCAATGCCGGCCTCGGTGGTGTTGGATACAACAGTTTCCAGATCCTCAGAGCGAGCCAGAGCCAGAACCTCGTCCCACTTGCCATCGATGTAGGGGCACACGCAGTCAGACACGCAGGAGATCACCCGCTTTGCGTCCACCTTCTGGCCCTTTTCGCTGCCGCGCAGGTACAGGGTGTACAGACCCTCCTGCTCGTTGATCCAGTCTGCCATCTGGGGGAAGTTGCCGATGGGCTGCACCAGCTTGACCTTGCCGTTATAGCCGGCCTTCTCGTTTGCAATATCGTAGAAATAATCCACGAAAGCGCGCAGGAAGTTGCCCTCGCCGAACTGCATCACCTTAACGGGAGCATCCTTCAGGATGTAGCCGTTGTAGCCAGTGCCTTCCAGAACCTTGTAGTTCAAAGTTTCCATCTTATTGATCTCCTTTATAAACTTGCTTTGCATGGCAGGCTCTCGTTTTCCCTGCCATCTTCTGCTCCTATTTTATGCTGTTGTATACAAAGAAGTCAAGTGTTTTGTGCAATGTTTTTAGTCCAAAAATGGCCATTCAGCGCATTTCCAGCGGTTTGTACAATTCCAAGGGTGAAATTTTGGCAGTTTTTCAGTTGTATACATCGGCGTTTTCCGGTATACTAAAGATAAGGCAGCCTGCCTGTTTAAAGCAGGTGCAATTTCATGCCCGTTTTTGTCTAAATTTTAACAAACTCATCAGAGAAAAGGAGTTAAAATCCCATGAAAGCATTTATGGATAAGGACTTCATGCTCCAGTCTGCTACCGCACAGCATCTGTATCACGACTATGCAGCTGCTATGCCCATCTGCGACTATCACTGCCATATTCCTCCCCGCGAGATCTACGAGAACCGCCGCTTCGAGAACATCACTCAGGTGTGGCTGGGCGGCCGCAACCCGGACGGCAGCTACTTCGGCGATCATTATAAATGGCGCGTGATGCGTTCCAACGGCGTGCCCGAGGAGTACATCACCGGTGATAAGCCCGACCGCGAGCGCTTCCAGAAATTTGCCGAGGCTCTGCCCATGGCCATCGGCAACCCCATGTACCACTGGACCAATCTGGAGCTGCACGTTTTCTTTGGCTACGACGGCGTGCTGAACGGCGACACCGCTGAGGAAGTGTGGAACCTGTGCAACGACAAGCTGCAGCACGATCCCAAGCTGACCGTCCGCGGCCTGATCGAGCAGAGCAACGTGGCTTTCATCGGCACCACCGATGACCCCATCGATGATCTGTACTGGCACAAGAAGATCAAGGAAGATCCCACCATCAAGTTCACCGTGGCTCCCTCCTTCCGTCCTGACAAGGCTATCAACATCAACAAGCCCGGCTTTGCTGAGTACATGGCTAAGCTGGCTGCCGTTGTGGGCAAGGAAAAGCTGGCCTGCATCGACTGCGTGACCGATGCCCTGACCAAGCGCATTGAGTTCTTTGCCGAGATGGGCTGCCGCGCTTCCGACCACGGTCTGGACTATGTGCCCTACCGTGAGGCCACCAAGGACGAAGTGAACGCCATCTACCAGAAGGTGATGAAGGGCGAGAGCTGCACCGTGGAAGAGGCTGAGAAGTACCAGACCTACATCCTGATCCATCTGGGCAAGCAGTATCATCGTCTGGGCATTGCCATGCAGATCCACTACAACTGCCTGCGCGGCGTGAACCGCAAGATGAACAGCCTGCTGGGCCCCGACACCGGCTTTGACATGATCAACACCGCCACCTGCGGCGGCGAGATCGCACAGCTGCTCAGCGCCCTGAACGACACCGACGAGTGCCCCAAGACCATCATTTACAGCCTGAACCCCGCCGACGATGCACAGATCGGCACCATTCTGGGCTGCTTCCAGAACAGCGAGGTTCCGGGCAAGATCCAGCACGGTTCTGCATGGTGGTTCAACGACCACAAGATCGGCATGGAGGATCAGATGATCCGTCTGGCAAGCCTTGGCCTGCTGGGCAACTTTGTGGGTATGCTGACCGACAGCCGCAGCTTCCTGAGCTACACCCGTCACGATTACTTCCGCCGCATCCTGTGCAACATCATCGGCCAGTGGGTCGAGGATGGCGAGTATCCCAACGATGAGAAGGCTCTGGAGAAGATCGTCAAGGGCATCTGCTTCGACAACGCAAAGCGTTACTTCAACCTGTAAGCGCTTTCCCCTTTTCCTGAACTGAATCTCCGCGCCGCCCGCAGACAGCTTTGTCTGCGGGCGGCGCTTTGTTTTGCCCTTTTACGTCCAAAATGCACCGGATATGCCTGTTTTTTCACCTTTCATCGGTTGTTGTCCGTCTTTTTCTACAACTTCTCCGTTATCCCTTGACTTCCCCGTATAAGGAGAGTATATTTTTGCATGGCATTCAGGCCATATTACTGTATTTTTTGATGGAGGAAACCCATGAACGGTTTAAAAGAAGCCTTCAGCCGCGAGAATCTGCTGAAGAATCTAAATTTCTTTGTCCTGCTGAACCTCGGTCTTGTGCTCACGGCAGTGGGCATCGTATATTTTAAAAATCCCAACCACTTCGCCTTCGGCGGCACCTCCGGCCTGTCCATCCTGCTGGCAGACCTGTTCCCCCGCATCAATGTGGGCGGCTTTATGTGGATCATCAACATCGTGCTGGTGGTGCTGGGCTTTATCTTTTTGGGCGTCAAGTGCATGGGCTGGACGATCTACTCCTCCTTTGCGCTCTCCTTTTTCGTGTCCGGCTGCGAGTGGCTGTACCCCTCCGGCGTGTCCCTGAGCGGCGATGCCATGCTGGATTTGGTGTTCGCGGTGTTCCTGCCCGCGCTGGGCGCTGCCATCGTGTTTGATATCGGTGCTTCCACAGGCGGCACCGACATCGTGGCGCTGATCCTTGCCAAGTACACCTCCATGGAGATTGGCAAGGCGCTGATGGTCAGCGATATCCTCATCGTGCTGGCGGCCGCCGTGCGGTTCGGTATGGGCACCGGCCTGTACTGTATCCTCGGCCTTATCGGCAAGTCCTTCGTGGTGGACGGTGCCATTGAAAACATCCGTCTGCGCAAGGTGTGCACCATTATGACCGCGAACCCACAGCCCATTCTGGACTTCATCATCCACGACATGAACCGCTCCGCCACGGTGGAAAAGGCCTACGGTGCCTACACCCACCACGAGCTCAGCGTGCTGGTGACCGTGCTTACCCGCCGTCAGGCTTTGCAGCTGCGCAACTTTCTGCGGGAGAACGACCCCCACAGCTTTATCACCATCGTCAACTCCAGCGAGATCATCGGTAAGGGCTTCCGCTCCTTCAACTAAGACCGCTTTGTATCCTTTTTTCATCCATTTTCCGCTAAAGGCTTCCCCCGACCGGGGGAAGCCTTTATTCAGCGGATTGCCCCCGTGTTCCGTGCAACTCCGTACTTGAAGAAAAACGCAAAATAGTGTATTATATAGTATTATGAGTATAAGGGGCACGCTGTGTGCCCTGACAGGGGGAACCTATATGGCTGATAAAAACTTTCTGACAGATATCATCGATGCCGACCTTGCCGAGGGCAAGGTGCAGCAGATCCACACCCGCTTCCCGCCGGAGCCCAACGGCTATCTGCACATCGGCAGCGCCAAGGCCATCTATATCAACTGGTCCATTGCCAACCAGTACGGCGGCAAATTCAACCTGCGTCTGGACGACACCAACCCCGCCCGCGAAGGCGAGGAGTATGTCAACAGCATCATCGAGGATCTGCACTGGCTGGGTGCCGACCCCAACGGCGGCATCTTCTACGGCAGCGATTACTTTGATAAGTGCTATGAGTACGCCGAGAAGCTGATCACCGAGGGCAAAGCCTATGTGGACGACCTGACCCGCGAGGAGATGCGCGAGTACCGCGGCTCCGATGCCGGCAAGCCCTCCCGCCCCTCTCCGTGGCGCGACCGCAGCCCGGAAGAGAACCTTGACCTGTTCCGCCGGATGCGTGCCGGTGAGTTCAAGGAAGGCGAAAAGACCCTGCGCGCCAAGATCGATCTGGCAAGCCCCAACATGAATATGCGCGACCCGGCCATCTACCGCATCAAGTACGCCGAGCATCACCGTCAGGGCAGCAAGTGGTGCATCTACCCCATGTACGACTTCGCCCACCCCATTCAGGACGCCATCGAGGGTATCACCCACAGTATGTGCAGTCTGGAGTTCGAGAACCATCGCCCGCTGTACAACTGGGTCATTGAGAACATCTTCGGTGCCGAGTTCCCCAAGCAGCGCGAGTTCGCCCGCCTGAACATGACCAACACAGTCATGAGCAAGCGCTACCTGCGCGAGCTGGTGGAGATGGGCATCGTGGACGGCTGGGACGATCCCCGTATGCCCACCCTGTGCGGTCTGCGCCGCCGCGGCTACACCCCCACCTCCATCTTCACTTTCGTGCGGGAGGCCGGTATCTCCAAGTCTGACAACCTGATCGATATGCGCCAGCTGGAGGCCTGCATCCGCAGCGAGCTGGACCTGACCGCACAGCGCCGCATTGCCGTGCTGGAGCCGGTCAAGCTGGTGGTGGACAACTACCCCGCCGACAAGACCGAGTACTTTGACGTAGCCAACAACCCCAACCGTGAAGCCAACGATACCACCACCCGCAAGGTCGCCTTTACCCGTGAGCTGTGGATCGACGCCGAGGACTTTGCCGAGGTGCCGCCTCCCAAGTTCAAGCGTCTGACCGTGGACGGTGAGGTGCGTCTGATGGGTGCTTATATCGTCAAGTGCACCGGCGTGGACAAGAACGCCGACGGCAGCATTGCCGCCATCCACTGCACCGCCGACCTCGAGACCGGCAACGGCAACCCCGCCGACGGCCGCAAGGTCAAGGGCACCATCCACTGGGTAAGCGCTGCGCACTGCGTGGACGCCGAGGTGCGTCTGTACGACAAGCTGTTCACCGAAGCCAACATGAACGGCATCCCCGAGGGCAGCGATTACAAAGACTACCTGAACCCGGAAAGCGTTACCGTACGCACCGGCTGCAAGCTGGAAGAGAGCCTGAAGGACGCAAAGCCCGGCGAAAAGTTCCAGTTCGTGCGCACCGGCTTCTTTACCCCGGACAGCAAGAACCCCGGCGTGTACAACCGGGTGGTCACCCTGCGTGACAGCTTCAAGCCCGCAAAATAATCACCCGCAAGGAGAAGATACCATACCATGACCGCAAAAATGACCCGTAATATCCTGCTCATGCTGGTGGCCACCGTGCTGATGGGCATTGTGCTGAACCTGTATATCCACAACACCGGCACCGTACCCGCTGCCGACAACGCCGCTCCCCTGACCGACGGCAGCTACACCTCTGCTGCACAGGGCTGCATGGGCGAGGTGACTGTCACAGTCACCGTGACCGGCGGCAAGGTGACCGCCGTGCAGGTGGACGCTTCTGCCGAGACCCCGGAGCTGGGCGGCAAAGCCGCTGAGACACTGGCTGCGCAGCTGACACAGACCGGCTCCACCGCCGGTGCAGACGCTATTACCGGTGCTACCCTGACCAGCGAGGCCATCTTTACCGCCATGGACGCCTGCCTTGCGCAGGCGCAGTGATGCTGTAAACCACAGAAACAAAAACTGCCGCACAGTTGTGCGGCAGTTTTTTGTTTTACAGTGTGCTTTGCAGCCGTGCGCCGCTGGCGTACTGGGTGCGGCGGTCCATCTGGTTATCCAGCGGCTGACCGGCGGCATAGCGCCTGAGGTTGTGCGCAAAGATATCCACGATGTTGTCCAGTGTCTTGGGCAGGCTGAAGCCGCCGGTGACATGGGGCGTGATGATCACGTTGGGCTCTGCCCACAAGGGATGCTCCGGCGGCAGCGGCTCGGGGTCCGTCACGTCCAGCCCTGCACCGGAGAGCTGCCCGCTGTGCACCGCCGCCGCCAGTGCCTCGCCGTCCACAGCAGTGCCCCGTCCCACATTGAGCAGGATGGCACCGGGCTTGCAGAGCGCCATCCGCCCGGCGTTGAACAGATGCCGTGTCTCCGGCGTGTCAGGCAGGCTCAGCGCCACAAGGTCGGCCTGCGGCAGCTCTGCGTCCAGTTCGCTCTGCGCCACCACACGGGTGCAGTAGTCCGGGCAGGGGGTGTCCGGGTGCACGGTGCGGCGCACGCCCACCACCTCGGCTCCCAGCGCATGAGCCCGCCGGGCAAAGTTAGAGCCGATATCGCCCATGCCCACGCACAGCACCCGGCTGCCCGCGATGCTGCCCACAGAGTGGCCGGTGGGCGCCCAGCGGTGCTCCCGCTGGTTATCCCGGTAGGTGGGCAGCTCCTTGAGCAGGCTGAGCCACAGCGCCAGCATACACTCGCTGATGGCCAGCCCGTAAGCGCCGGTGGCGTTGGTCACGATGCAGCCCTCCGGCAGCACCCCCGGCTCCAGATAGTTATTAGGGCCGGCTGCGTTGGACTGGAACCACTCCAGATGATCGTTTTGCCGGATCAGCGGCACCGGCAGGTTGCCCAGCACGGCATCGGCCCACAGGGCATCCTCTGCCGTGGCGGTGTCCGGGGTGGTAAAGCGATATGCAAAGCCCTGCACCGTCTCAATGCGGGCTCTCTGCTCTGCACTGATGGGCAGGCAGACAAGGATATGTTTAGACATAATAGGGTCTCCTTCCCTCTTTTTGTCTATCATACCGCAAACTGCGCGGCAGTACAAGGGGCGGCTCTGCTGTTTTCAGCCGCACCCTATAAAAGAACAATGCCGGACAGCCCAAAAGCCGCCCGACACCGCATTATCTTTCAGTCCAGCGCGCGGATAGCGTCCACCGTGCGCTTGTACTGCTCTGCCACCTTTGCAAACTGCTCCTGTGTACCCTCCAGCTGTCCTGCACGCAGGGTCTCGGTCAAGGTATAGGTGGGCGCGTATAGGTTGGAGAAGCCCAGATTCTGGCAGACGCCCTTGAGGGTATGCGCCCCGCGGAACGCCTCTTTTACATCTCCCCTGCGCAGTGCTTCCTCCAAGATCTGAAAGCTGTCGTCCTGCAAAAACATCCGCACAAATTTGCAGATCATGGCCTCGTTATACAGCCGCTCCAGCACCTCCTGATAGTCTGCGCCCATCTTTTTATAGCATTCCTGTATCGTCATCGCTTACGCCGTGCCTTTCTTTTCAGCCTCTGTCTAATTTCCCACCGCCGCACTTCCCGGCGATATAGTGTTATGATAGCACCTTTCCGGCTTGCTTGCAACTAGAGCGCAACAAATTTTGTGTTCTGTCCAGTTTTTGCATCCGCTTTTCGGCAGTTGCACCAAAACCTCACCTTTTTGCAAAAGATGCCTGTCATCGCCCGCTTCCTCACTGCTGCTTTTATTGGCTGAAAAAGTCAAAAAGCACCGATGCCCCTAACTGCGGATTCTGTATTGACGAACCGCGCAAAAAAAGATATACTATATTCTGGCGGTGCAGCCGTGCCGCCAGATGTCGGGGTGTTGCGCAGTTGGTAGCGCGCCTGCTTTGGGAGCAGGAGGCCGCGAGTTCGAGTCTCGCCACTCCGATCCTGCAAACGCACGTTGATTCGATGAGGATCGGCGTGCGTTTTTGTTTTGTTGTTGAAATTGCCGGGAGGATATCTGAAAGTGTGCAAAAACTGCGCACACTGTAAAGCCGCTTTCAAAAAACAGAGCAGCCTTTTTCTATTTTCTCCCCTTTTGCGGGATTGATAAAAGCCCACAAGTGCGGTATACTGAATAGTACTTTATTCGAGCGAAGTAAGGAGGTGCGGCCCATGGCGATCGGTGTGCCCCGCCCGCTGGCGATAGAAAAACCGCAGGCCGTAGATCTTGTACAGGCGGCGCGGTATTTCGGCGCGCACGGCGAGCCGGACGCCGCCACGCTGGCACTGCTGCAAAAATGCGCCGTGCCGCTGCTGGCGGCGGCGATGCCCCGGGCGGTATGGCTGCTGGCAGACACCCCCGCCCTGACCGAGGCCGGACTTCTGCCCGGCGAGGATGTGCACAAGCATCTGGCAGGCTGCGGGCAGGCCATTCTGCTGGCGGTGACGCTGGGCCCCGGGGTGGATGCCCAGATCCGCCGGGCAGGTGTTGGCGATATCGCCGCCGGGGTAGCCTCCGATGCCTTGGGCAGCGCACTGGCCGAGCAGGCCGCCGATGCCGCCGAGGCGCAGCTGCGTCAGTGGGCGGCGACAGAGGGAAAGTATCTGACCGGGCGCTTTTCGCCCGGCTACGGCGATTGGGACATCGCGGTACAGCCGCTGGTGGCAGCGGCGCTGGACACCGCGCGCAAGGCCGGGCTGTGCGTCACCGACACCAACCTGATGACCCCGCGCAAGAGCGTGACTGCCCTGCTGGGGGTCAGCGACCACCCGGTAAAGGGAAAACTGGCCGGGTGCGGCCATTGCGTGCTGCGCACCCGCTGCGAATACAGAAAGAGGGGAAAGACCTGTGCAAGTGAATGAACTTTTCAGACAGAGCAATACCATCCTGCTGGACGGCGGCATGGGCACCATGCTGCAAGCTGCCGGGCTCAAGCTGGGCGCACGCCCGGAAGAGCTGAACATCACCGACCCGGCGCTCATCGAGGGCATCCATGGGCAGTACGCTGCGGCGGGCAGCCGCATCGTCAACGCCAACACCTTCGGCGCTTCTGCCCACAAGCTGGCAGGCAGTGCTTACACGCTGGAGCAGGTCATCACCGCAGGCATTGAAAACTGCAAGCGTGCCTGTGCGCCCTACGGTGCGCTGACCGCGCTGGACGTGGGCCCACTGGGCGAGCTGCTGGAGCCAAGCGGAACGCTGGCCTTTGAGGACGCCGTGGCCGAGTATGCCCGCATCGTAAAGGCGGGCGAAGCCGCCGGGGCGGACCTGATTTTTTTTGAGACCTACACCGACCTGTACGAGTTGAAGGCTGCCCTGCTGGCTGCCAAGGAGAATACGCATCTGCCCATTCTGGCCAGCATGAGCTTTGAAGCGGGCGGGCGCACCTTTACCGGCTGCACAGTGGAAAGTTTTGCCGCCACCGCCCGGGGCTTGGGGGCAGACGCTGTGGGCATCAACTGCTCGCTGGGACCCAAAGAGATCTTCCCCATGGCAAAGCGGCTGGCCGAGGCCGTGCCCGGCAACTTCCCGGTGTTCGTCAAGCCCAACGCCGGTCTGCCCCGGGCGGACGGCAGCGGCTACGATATCACCCCGCAGCTGTTTGCTTTGCAGATGAAGCCCTACCGGGAGCTGCACCTGTTTGCCGCCGGCGGCTGCTGCGGCACCACCCCGGAGTTCATCAAGCTGCTCAACGGCACCTTTGCAGGCTGCACCCCGGGGCGTCCCGCGCACCGGATGCCCTCGGTGCTGTGCACCCCGGTGGACACCGTTACGGTAGACGGCATCACGGTGGTGGGCGAGCGCATCAACCCCACCGGCAAAAAGCGCTTCCAGCAGGCACTGCGGGAGGGCGACATGAACTATGTGCTGGAACAGGCCGTCAGTCAGGCAGAGGCCGGGGCACAGATCCTGGACGTGAACGTGGGCGCACCCGGCGTGGACGAGCCGGTGCTGATGGAGCAGGTGGTCAAGGCGCTGCAAAGCGTGACCAGCCTGCCCCTGCAGCTGGACTCCTCCAACGTGGAGGCGCTGGCGCGGGGTCTGCGGGTGTACAACGGCAAGCCCATCGTCAACTCCACCAACGGCGAGCCGGAAAAGCTTGCCGCCATCCTGCCGCTGTGCAAGAAGTACGGTGCCGCCATCGTGGGTCTGGCCATCGACGAAAAAGGCATCCAGCCCAAAGCTGCAGACCGTGTGGCCATTGCCCGCCGCATCACCGAGGCAGCACTGGCAGCGGGCATTCCCCGGGAGGATATCTACATTGACTGCCTTACCCTGACCGCCAGCGCCCAGCAGGAGGATGTGCTGGCCACGGTGCAGGCACTGGAAGCCTGCAAAAAGGAGCTGGGAGTGCGCACCGTGCTGGGCGTATCCAATATCAGCTTCGGTCTGCCCTGCCGCGCCTACCTGAACACCACCTTTTTGACCATGGCCATGTACGCCGGGCTGGACCTTGCCATCATGAACCCTTCCAGCGAGGAGATGATGGCGGCGGTGTACGCCTACAACGTGCTGACCAACCGGGACAAGCAGAGCACAAAGTACATCGAGCGTTTTGCCGACCGCGTGCCCGCCAGCACTGCGCTGGCGCAGGCTGCAAAAGCCGTGCCTGCCGCCAGTGCCGCCGAAGCAGAACTTACCGGTCCCTACGCCGCCCTGATGAAAGCGGTGGAAAAGGGCTTGAAGGGTGACGCCGCCGCCCATACCCGCGCCCTGCTGGCAGAAAAGCAGCCGCTGGAAGTGGTGGACGAAGCCTTGATCCCCGCTTTGGACATCGTGGGTGCCAAATACGAAAAAGGCACCCTGTTCCTGCCGCAGCTGCTGCAGGCTGCCAGCGCCGCCCAGAGCGCCTTTGAGGAGATCAAGACTGCCATTGCCCAAAAGGGCGAGGGCAGCGCCAGCAAGGGACGCATCGTCCTTGCCACCGTCAAGGGCGATGTACACGACATCGGCAAGAACATCGTCCGGGTCATTCTGGAAAACTACGGTTTTGAGGTACTGGATCTTGGCCGGGACGTACCGGTGGAGACGGTGGTGGACACCGTGCGGGAAAAGGACGTGCATCTGGTAGGCCTTTCGGCGCTGATGACCACCACCCTGAAAAGCATGGAGGAGACCATCGCCGCCCTGCACGCCGCTAAGCTGGACTGCAAGATCATGGTGGGCGGTGCCGTGCTGACCCCGGAATACGCTGAAAAGATCGGCGCGGACTGGTACGCCAAGGACGCCAAGCGCAGCGCCGACATCGCCAAGGAGTTCTTTGGAGTGTAACGCGGAAAAATTACAGATTCGGACTGCTGAGAAGCGCGGACTTTTCAGCAGTCTTTTTTATGGGCAGGGCGTTTATCGCAATTTACAAAAACAGTGCCTGTCAAAACGGCATATTTGCGATATGCAGTTTGCGGATGTTGCTCGGACATTATAAACGCAAACTGCAATATTTGCAAACTGTTCAAATTTACCACAAAGAATTGCCACGATTGTCTGGCATAATAAGGGTGCATTCAGGGAGAACGGAACGGACATCCCCCATAACCTCCGAAAGGTTCTCCCCGCAAAGCCCATGCAGGCACATTTCCCTGCGGGTGCGGCCGCAGCAGCGGCGCACAGCAGGCCCATAAAAAACTGTCTCCCGTTTCTATGCGAGGCAATAGCCAGAACGGCGGACAGACTACCAAATCCCTCCTGATCAAGCCGCAATGTTCAGGGGTTCCTATACAGCAGGCAGTGTCGCTTTCCTCCTCCTTTCCACGACACTGCCTGCTTTTTGTTTGCGCTGTTTCAAATCGGCTACCGGGCTAACCTTACCACAAGCCACATGATACTGTTCCGGGGCGTGCAGTACGATATTGTCCACATCGACCCGTTCGAGAGCTACAAGGCAGACTTGAAGCTGTATTGCAAGCGAAAAAACAAATGAAATGGCGGCAAACTCCAAAAGTCTGCCGCCGTTTTTGTTATTTTATAAACTCATATTCAAAAAGCACTGGGACGATTTCAGAATTGTAATAGTCTTTGACAAGCGTTTTCAAGCCCGCAAGAGCAGTATGCAATTCCACGTTATCCCAAATTGTATTGCCCGTCGTTTCGTCAACGTGCGATGTATCCAGTTCAGCGTAAATCTGATATACACCATATGTCAAAGAAGGGCTATAGTTTTCTGCTTTCTTTGCCCATTGCAGAACCGTTTCCCATTGATTCAAAATAGCCTTTTCCCTATCACCGGGGATAAGCCCCTTTATATCGCGCAGGGCGATTGTTTTTCCGTTCGTACCGTCAAGGCAAAGTTCATCGCGATAAAACCGCCCATCGCTCCCCGTGAATGTGCGCATATGGTTCTGCATTTCTGTACAGGTGAAAAGCAGGCATTTCAAGAGGAATTGCGCAAGTTTACCACTTGCAACGTCCGCATTGTATCTGTCCGCGCCGTCCGCCGACTTCATAATGCGGGCACGTTCCGTCCATGCTCTGTTATATGTAATATAGCGTGAAGCGCAAAACATAGGAAGTTTTTCAAGATAGTTATCTTTACGCAGGAAAAAGCCGTTTCCATCATAGCGAGCCGCTATCAAAAGGCTAGAATCCAAGTCTGGATTATCAAATCCCGAACTGTGTGCGACCATATATCCCATTATATCGGGTGCGGTTGCGGGCTTGTTTCGTTGTTTGCCGCCTACCTTTTCAAGACCATTTAACCCTGCAAGAATACCCGTCCGCTGCTCATCTGGTATAGGGCGTTTGTCATAGTATATTTTGCTGTATGTTGTAAAGACCTGTTTTACAGGGAGCAGTCCACACGAAACCAACGTGCCTGTGTTATCGTCTATATCATAAGCCGCTATTTCAATTTCCTTTCTGCTGTCAGCTATATTTTGCCAATATGCGCACATAATGCAAGCGTCAATATTAGTGTGAAAATGGCGGCGATTGTATGCAAATCCTTTGACAAATTTCCTGTCAATTAAATGTTGCGCTTTCCAATACTTGACAGGAGAATACACTATATAGCTATCTGTTGGTTGCCGCAAATAATATTTAAAACCAGACCAAATGAAAACGTTTCCTAAATCGTTGGACGCTGTTCCTTTGACTTCTTTTTTCATTTCAGTTACTACATAGCTTTGTTTCCAAGTAGATGATTTTTTGCTTTGCCCCTGTCGTTGGTGTTCGGCAGAAGTTGTTTCTGCATACGGTGGATTTTCAAACAATATAATCGTGCATTGTGGGTTGGCAATGTATTGCTTTATGACCGGATTTTCTATATATTCTTTGCTTAAAGCGTCTGCGCCCGAAACTAGCCCGGCGTTAAATGTGTCTGTCATTTCAATAGGCGGGATAATGTGCCGAACCTTTGCCCCTAACAATTCTTGAAGTACCTTGTACTCATAATATTCTACTGTTGAAACAACACAATGTGAAAGTTCCTCGTCTGTCAAACCTGCTTCAAGGTTTCCTGTTCCGGCGCACCTGTCAAGAATGATATAGTCATTTCCGGTGGGAACACAGGCGATTGCAGCCCGCACCAATTCAAGGGACTTTTCGGAATACAGCTTGTGCGTGTAAAATGCCCCCAAGTTCTTTTTCTGAAGCGTGTCATTTAGCTTATCCATCAAATAATTAAATTTGACATTTGTTTGCCCGGTATAAGGGTAAATGTACCGTTCAAAATGAACGGGTTTTCTAATTTCCCCGATTGTTTTGTGCTTGCCTGTATCATCACCAAGGAAATCTTCTTTCCGCGCCATTGGTACTGCTTTGTAAAAGGACATAGCCCACCCAACAATGCAATTTTCATCAATGTGTATCTTTGTATAGTTGCATTCTTTGAGCAGGGTAACAATGCTTTCCACGTCAAGCGGTTTATCAAAGTGCAACACTGTTTCAGCGTTGCAACCGATAAATCCACTATTGTCCTTTGATGCGCCGCCGAAATACAGCTTTTCAATATCCGACAAATACGGCGCGGAGCGGTACAGCCAAAGCGTGGCGGCGTTTACATCGATAATCAAAATATTCGCCGGAACGGGCTTGCCTTTGACGCGCAAGGCAGACAGGTATTTAATACATTGGAAAAGAACGGCGTTCAAATCGGTAACGTGCAACTTGAATTCAAGCAAGTTTCCGTTGATAACCCCATCGTTATTGTCTGCAAGTATTTCATCAATATCTAAAGCGGGATTGACACGGGGCAAAAAGACCTTATAAAAGTCTAACTGTCCATCCCGTTCCAAAATGTACTTGTCCATAGCCTGACCTTACCTTTCAGGTACAATAATACAAATAATAGTATAGCATACACCCGCCGTTTTTCAACAGGCAATCTTCTAATTTCTTCTGCTATTTTTCAGTGTCTTATTGCAGATTTAAGCGACAAATAAGCGACAAGCCACAAGGTACGGTGTCAAGATATTCGAAGAAAGTACAAAATATAGTATTAAAATCAAAGAAACAGCCCTGTATTTGGTATCGAAATCAAATACAGGGCTGTTGAGATATACTCTTTTTCAGAAGTTCGATGTACACGGAACCCGTCTTGCTCCCGAATTGATTGACCAGTTCGTTGAAGTGATCACCCCATTGCCGATTACTCCTACCGCTGGAAGCTGAACACCGGCTGTAAGAAGTCCAAAGGGAAGAAATCTCCTCCCAGCAGACAGAACCCATCTACATTCTCCCCTGTCCTGTGCAGCAACAGCCTTCTGGATTGCAGGGTGAGCAGCTGTGCCGGGTTATCCGGGCAGCAAATTTCTGTCCGTTCCGCGCTCTTTGGTGCTTCCAGTTCCCAACAGGGCTTGCTTTCGCCCCAGCATTCCCGGCCGTCGCGCAGCAGCGTCAGGTTCAGCATCAGGGTCTCGTACAGATTATCACCCTGTGCCTGAATAAAACCGATCTTGCCCAGCCACCCGGCTCCTACGGACGGAAGTCCCTTTCCTTTTGGCTTCGCGGAGGTGTCATCATAGCCGTTCACGCACAGCAGCCACCGCGCCGCCTGCGGATAGCTCAGCTGCTCCTTGCTCTGCCCCGCATACAGCGGAAAGAGCCGGAGTTTATTGCTGCTTTCCGACATTTCACCGTTGAGTTTGGCCGCGCCGTATTCCGTGCCGATCTTTGCCTGCGGCACCTGCCAGAAGGGGTGTGTCGGATGGAACAGCCAGAAGCGGTCCTTCCACTGCTCCAGATAGTCCCGGACAGGCTCTGCCGGGAAATGCCCCAGCTGCCACAGCGCACTCCAACGCTCCAGTGCATCATCGCTCTGCATCAGTGGGCGGGGCTCGCCCTGCGCCCCGCCGGGAGCTTCCCGCTCCCAGCCGTAGACCTGCTGCACCAGCGGAGAGATCTCCTCCGGCAGCCGGATGCTCCGGGGCAGAAACTTCCGGGTGCGCCAGAGCAGCCACTGTCCATATACCGCCTCGCTGCCCGCGTCAAAGGCATCTTCCCCGGTGTCCAGCACCGCGCAGCAGGCCTGCTGCAACGGAGCGGGGCGGCTGCGGTGGTGGCGGTGCAGCCGTCCAATGCGCTGCAGCAGCAGATCCATGGGGCAAAGCTCTGTGACAAGAACGTCCAGATCAATGTCCAGCGACTGCTCCATCACCTGCGTACCCACCACGATCAGGTCGTTCCGGCACTCCGGTGCAGAGCCCTTGCCGATGCGTGCCATCAGCTGGTTTTCCCGCGCCGCGCGGTCCGGCATCAGGAACTGCGCATGGAACAGCTGCACCTCTTTGTCCGGCAGGCTTTCCCGCAGCAGCTGCGCGATCTTCTGCACTTTTTTGACCGTGTTTACGATCACCCCTGCACAGCCGCCCTCTGCCAGCTTCCGGCGCAGCAGCGCGGGCAGCTCCGGCTCTGTGAGCGTGGTCAGCTGCACCGTTTGACCGGGTGCATCCGATGGGACGGCCGTCTGCTTTACCTCTGCGCCATCCGTCCATGTCAGCAGCGGATAGCCGCAGCTGGTTTTCCACGGAGCGTCCGGGGCGGCCTTTTTCTGCCGGTAGGCCTCGACCAGCTCTGTGCGCCGCCGGGCGGGCAGGGTGGCCGAAAGCAGAATGACCGGCACCTTATACCAGCCCAGCCATTCCAGTGTCCGGTCCAGATAGCAGTTCATGTAGGTATCGTAGGCGTGGCACTCATCAATAATGACCACCTTGCCCGCAAGTCCCAGATGCCGCAGCATAACGTGCTTCTGGGCAAGTGCCGCCAGCAGCAGCTGATCAACTGTGCCAATCACGAAGTTTGCCAGCAGTGCCTGTTTGTTTCCCCGAAACCACTGGTGTACCTGTACCCGATGCTCTTCCTGCGCGTCCTCCTCCAGCTGCACTCCGCGCCCCTGTAACCGCAAATAGTTCTCGTTCAGTTCTGCCATGCCGTGCGCCAGCTTTATAGCCTGCGGCAGCGTCTCCTCAGACTGCGTGTCTGCCCAGCCAAGCAGCCGGGGAAAGATGCCGTTGGCCGTGGCCTGTGTGGGCAGCCCGAAAAAGACACCGCCCAGCCCGAACCGGCTGGCCATGATCTCCGCAGCGGCCAGCGCCGCCTCGGTTTTGCCCACGCCCATCTGTGCTTCCAAGATCAGAATGCCCGGTTCCGCTGCGGTATCTGCAGCCTTCAGAACAGCCCTCTGCACCGCATTGGGCGCAAAGCCGAACCGCACCGCAAACTCCTGCAGGTCTGCGATGCCCGGCTGTGCCTCCCACGGGAAGGGCAGCGCCAGCTTTTCCCACGCCCTATCCACCCGTGCCGGGTAATCTTCCATGCTGCCCAGCTCCTCCACCGGGATCAGGGGGAAGTACTCCGTGTTGCTGGCGATCCAGTCTGCCATGATCAGAAGTCCGGTCAGAAGCACTTCCTCCTGCGGGTCCAGGTCGTACAGTTCCGCCGTATCATCAAAGCCGCAGTCCTGCAAAACAGTCATGAGCAGTTCTGTCCAGAAGCCCTGCCAGACCTTTTCCTGTCCCTTGGGGTAGTAGTTGCTCTCCCAGCACTCCAACTGGTCATCGACCGCCGCACAGTTTTGGGGTTTGCCGTGGTGCGCCCCCACAATGGAGGCTAGCCCACCGGGACAATCATCCCACAGCAGAATTGCCTCTCCCGCCCGAGCATGCGGCGACTCCCGGCGGTTCTGTTCAGGACAGTCCAGCGGCGTCAACATTTCCAGCCGCTGCCGCGCCTCCGGCAGAGTGCGCAGGATATTTGCCTGAAAGGCTACCGTAGCCTTGCCTATATCATGGATTCCGCCCAGAAACCGGGCATGCGCGAGCAACGCTTCCTCGCACTCAAAGCCCATGGCCCGTTTTACACTTTCCGGGAGCCACTGCCGGACCAGCCGCTCCATGATGCCCGCCGTATCCCACAGGTGCATCCAGAGCGGCAGCCACAGGCTGGTATTCTCCGGGTCCGTTTTACCAGCCAAAAGCCTTGTTTTATTCAACGTCCAGCGCATTTTTGCTCCTTTTCCGGTGTGTGCTTTCCGTGTACCGAGCATAGCAGATAATGTGTACTATAATCCGTACTTTTTGCATTTTATCTCCGCAAATGAAAAAAGCGGCACACCGGGTCGTGCCTCATCAAAACGAAAGTGTCCTCGCAAGGTAAAGAAACCTGCTATTTGTAGCCCGGTTCCGTTTTCTGTTCCAAAGATACGCTTCTGCCCTTCTGCTGTCAATGACTCTGCGCCAATTCATCAAAGCTACAAAAAAACGATTTCTTTTTGTATAAAAAACCGCCCCGGCTTCCATTGCGGAAACCGGGGCGGTTCATTCTGTTTATTGGTGTTCTTTCAGACACTCAATGCCTACCAAATGGCATTCAGTTTTTGAAGTTTTAGTCATATCTGTATTTAGAGGACTTTCCGTACACTTTTCGGAGCGATTTTTTCAGGCTGACCACCGTTTCTTTGATGATCTTTGCCTCATCGGCAGAGCAATCTGCAAGCTGTTCGGTCATCCAGCTGTCGAACACCGGCTTTGCTTTTTTGATCTCGATGCACAGCAGCTCGTCCGCCGAACAGTCCAATGCGTTGATGATGTCGATCAGCGTTTTCAGACTGGGCACCGAGTTGCCCGTCTCGATATGGCTGATGTGCGTGACCACCACGCCGACCTCATTGGCCAGCTGCTCCTGCGTCATGCCCTTTGCAAGGCGGCAGGCACGGATGCGTTTTCCGATGTCGGCGTAGTCCACCATAGTACAAGTACCCTCCGTTTTGTGAAGTGATACTTGTATTGTATGTGCAATCGACCGGGATTGTAATAACCTGAAAGTGCAGTGGACTTATAAATACTAATCGTTCAGAAATACTTTAACTTCCTGCTTTCCGTCAATCGTTGTCACAGCAGTAATGGCATCCGGGCGGAAGGAGTCTCCCGGATAATGCATTTCCAATTTCAGATTGACTTTTTTCCCAGCTTCCACTTCCTGTGCCAGTTTATTCTCAAAATTTTTGAATTCGTTCCGATTTAGTCCAGAATCCTGCGGAATGAGATTTTCCAAATCGTTTGCCCCATCAAAGCGATCTGCAATTGCATGACCTCGATCATCGGTACTTTTTTCATATCCTTTTCCAATGTCATGGATGCTGTCTTTAATTTGCAGACGACCATCATGCTCTTTCAGATGCAGGTCTCCTTCGGCTGTAAACAGCCTTCCAAGGTGATCGGTAGTGTACTCATATCCGTTTCTTTTATACTCTGCATCCGACAAAAGATCCTGCTCCATACGGTACGGCATTCCATCATCGTTATTTTTGTATTCCAGCTCTTTTTCTAGCTCTGCAAATGACTTTTCCGTAGCAGCATCCAGTTTTTCTTCTGCCTTTTCTATCACGCCTTTCTGTAGACGCTCAAATGACCGTTTGACGACATCATCCAACCCAATGTGCGTTTTTGCTTCCATCGGTTTCGCTTCTGAGATTTCTCGCCTCACAGCACACGACCTCCCTGCTGTTCAAAATTCGTCCTTAGATTATCTACAGCCTTTGCATCCGGGTTCAGGCTCATGCCCATGCTTATCACGCTATTTAGCACCCAGTCTGCAGCAGCAGCTTTCAGGCCGTACTGTCCCTGCAGCTGTTCCAGAAATTCTTTACGGGGTGTGAGCGATTTTTCGGCTGCGACACAGTAATCAACGACTGTACCGATCCCACCAAAGAAATCGAACACAGCTTTCCGGGTCTTTACCTCGTCCAGCACACCGCCTGCAAAGACCCGTTCCAGGTAGCGGCTGTCCTCCGGCTTCAGCACAGTCTCATGGCGTTTCAGCCAGAGCTTCAGCTGCTCCATCTCCGAACTGCTCAGCGGTTCCAACTCTTTGCCCACTGCCAGTTGTCCGAATACAAACTCTGCGTTGATTTCATGCGGCATTTTTGAAGGCTTGTGGTAAACAGCATTTTCCGGCATGGGATACGCCTCAATCTTGCAGAGCACCGCCTCCGGCCACTCGTTCTGGTAAACGGCAGCCACACCCAGCGGCAGCTTGGACAATTCGTCGATCTGTGCCTCCTTCAGAGCGGCAGACTTACCTACCAGCTTGCGATCCTCTTCGTCCGGCAGGCGCAGAATAATTTTTGTGTTCGTGTTGCGGATGACCGACATATCCAGCAGTCCGGGTGCCTGGTCTGCAATGATAAACCCCTCACCATAAGTACGCATTTCCGCAATGGCATTTGCCAGCATTTCCACCGACTTGCCCTGCAAATTTGCACCTTCCTGTGATTGCTCTGCCGAGGTCTTGCGCAGCAGGTTGTGCGCTTCTTCCAGCACTGTGACATGGCGAAGCCTGCTGTTCATCCCGCTGCTGCACATCCGGTATTCCTGTAACTTCATCACCAAGATGCCCATCAGCAGCGATTTCGTTTCCATAGAGCCCACTCGGCTCAAATCTACAATAACATTGCGGTCAAACAGTGCTTCGTCCGTCAGCGCATCTTCTGCGCAAAGCACACTGCCATAAATACCGTTTGTCAGCGACTTTACGCGGGTGCACAATGCGCCCACATAATCGCTTTGGGTATCCTTGGAATAATGCGACTCTTCAATGACGCCCGGCAGAATATCCAGCAGGTCAAAGAAGGTTGGGAAAACTCCCTTCTCGCTCTCAGAATTGCGCAGATCCCAACCTACTTTCTGATAGCTGCGCTCAATAGCATCCTTCAGCACCGCTGGCATGGCTGCATACATCGGCCAGCAGGCATTGAATATCTCCACCAGACGGTCAATATGTTCCAGAATATGGATATTCTCAGGGAATGCAAAGGGATTCATGCGCAGCAGCGGCGTTTCTCTGGGGTTTGTACCAAACACCTGCACATCTGTACAATTGCCGAACACGTTCTTGTATTCGCCCTTGGCCGGTTCCACCACAAGAAACGTCGTTTGTCCGTTCTTTGTGATCTCATCCAGTAGATGGTAGACCGCATTGGATTTGCCTGTGCCGGTCGAGCCAGTGATGAACGTATGGGAAGCCATCGCCTGCCGGTTCAAGAGCAGTCCTGCCGCTTCCTCTTTACCCATGTGGTAAATCTTGCCCAGATTCATCTTGTCCTCATCCGGCATCGCCTCATCCGGCACATTGCGGCCAAACTCCGCGTGCTCAATAATCGGCAAGCCGTGCACTGAGCGGGTGGGCAAGCCAAGGTGCATCGGCAGTTCCCGCCCGCTGACCAGCGTTGCAGGTGTATAAAGCAGACTATCCGGCGCATTCTCCCATAGCGGGCGAGCAAAGACCGGCTGCATGAACCGCTTGAGATATTCCCGCAGCTGTGCCACTTCTGCCTCATTGTTCTTCCACACATTGACGGCACCGCTCTCCACCGAGGAGCCCTCGCCTACCATCAATGCGCGGTAAGTGTTGGCCGCCAAAAGTGCTGTGGATTGAGTAGACGAAAGGAAATACGCTGCACAGTTATAGCAGCCATAATCTTCACTTTCCTTTACACGCTTGAGCTGGTTTTCAATGCGTTCCAGCAGTTCCTCCACCGATTTATTGCACAGTTCCACCTGCTGAGTACGGCCCGTGCCGCGGGTGTCCGTTGTGCCGTGGCTCTCCTGCTGGCTGGTGGTGTCCGATGTTCCATGCGATGTTCCATCGGAGGTGCTGTGCGAAGTACCGGTCTGTTCGGTGGTAGAGTGACTGGTGCCCCACGAAGCATTGACGCCCATGGAGCCGCCGATGTTCCGGGCGATGCTGTTGAAAGCCGTTCTGGCTGGCGTCATGCCTCCTATGGCCCTGCCCGCCGTGCCAAGCAGCGGGCCGATGACGGCCCCCGCGCCCGGAATCAGGGCCGAAGCTGCCAAGCCGCCCAGACCCAGAATGCCTGCAATGCCGCCAGCCACCGGCGAGATTTTTGTGACCGAGGTGCCGAAGCTGCTGCCGACACCGCCGTTGATACCGCCGCTGACCCCTTTCGTTTTCTGTGTGCCGTCCGTCACCGAAGAGGACTGGTTCGTACCGTCCGTTGTAGTCGTGCTGACAGTATCGCTGATGGTATGGGAAGTTCCACTGCACAGGCTCTCCATCACAGCAGTACTCTGGTTCTCGGTATAAGACCATGTACTCTTGCGGAAGGGCGAAAGAGTGCTGTACAGATTTTCATACCCGCTGCGGATAGCCGCCTGCGTTTCATTGGAAACAGGTTCTGCCAAAAACAGCGCAGTATACTTTTCTCCTTCCATCGCGTCCATAAAGCGCTCGATGCCCTGCACAAAGGCTTTATCTTCCGTTTTAGACTTATCGCGCAGAGCTGCCACACAGGACACTGAGGCCACCGCCTCCTGCGCTTCGCCAAAGGCTTCTTCCAACAGTTTTTTTCCCGCCTCCGGAGAAATGCCTTTTATATCGGAACCGGGGAAGTTGGAGAGCAGCACTTTCTGCAACGCCTTGCTGGAAATTTCCAGCTTGCGGCTCTTCATGCTCTGTTTCAGGGGATCCTCGCGAACGCCCAGATAGATATTGGCACCTGCATTTCCTTCCGGCACATCGATCATCACCGCCAGACTGCAGCCTTGTGCCATGCTGGAATAATACACCGTGGAAAGCTTCTGGAACATATCTTCGCCCTTTTTCAGGGTCAGTTTCTTCAGCTGGAACATTCGGATACACTGAGCGGGATCCTGCACCTCCAGCATCTTCTGAGAAAGCTCCACCATGCCATAGTTCTGCAGTTCCGTCAGATATTTTTTATACACCAGATGGTCTGCAAGGGTCAGCTGGTCCGTCAGGTCATTCAGCGACCGCTGCGCGGAAAGCTGCTGTTTTTCAAGCACCTCAAGCTCGTCTGCCATGATTTATTTTCCTTTCTGCTGTTAACCCCTCAAAATTTTCCACAACAGACCTACAGTGGCCGCCGCGGCGCCGGCTGCCACTGCCGCACCCATACCGCTGCTCTGCATTCTGTCAATGGCGCTCTTTGCCTTTTCGTTGCCCTGATCTGCAGCTTTTTTGTACCATTGCATGGCCTGTTCTTTATTCTGCGTCACTCCGTATCCATTTTCATAGAACAAGCCAAGCTTATATTGGGCATCTGCATACTCCTGCTCTGCAGCTTTCCGGTACCACTCTGCCGCAGTTGCTCTCGATAACGTTACACCTGTACCATATTCGTAACACAACCCAAGATTGTACTGTGCAAGTGCATTACCATTCTCCGCAGATTTACGATACCACTCAACTGCTTTCGCGCTGTTCTTTTCCACGCCTTCTCCCTTGTCATAGCAATAGCCCAAACTGTTCTGCGCACTTGCCATCCCCTGCTCTGCGGCTTTCCGATACCATTTCGCCGCTTCTTCTTTGTTCTGTGCCACGCCATATCCATTGTCATAGCAATAGCCAAGATTATATTGAGCCATACAATTACCTTGCTCCGCAGATTTACGATACCATTCAACTGCTTTCGCGCTGTTCTTTTCCACGCCTTCTCCATTGACATAGAAACAGCCAAGATTATATTGAGCCATACAATTGCCTTGCTCCGCAGATTTTTGATACCATTCAGCTGCTTTCGCACTGTTCTTTTCCACGCCTTCTCCATTGTAATAGCAACAACCAAGATTATACTGCGCGTCTATATCGCCCAGATCTGCCGCTTTCCGATACCATTTCACAGCTTCATCTTTATTTTCTTCCACACCATGACCGTAGTAGTAGCAATCTCCAAGATGAAAAATCGCCCGCACTTGATTCTGTTCTGCCGCTTTATAGTACCAGAATACCGCCTTTTCAGCATCTTCCTTTACGCCAAAACCAGAATCATAGCAGAAGCCAATGCCATTCTGTGCAATCGCCAACCCCTGTTCGGCTGCTTTTCTGTACCACATTGCAGCCTTTTTCGGGTCTTTTTCTACGCCTTCTCCTGTCTTGTAGCAATAGCCAAGATTATACTGCGCCCTTGCAAGTCCCTGCTCTGCGGCCTTGCGGTACAGCTCTACAGCCTTTGCCTCGTTCTTGCCGACGCCGTCTCCGGTTTCATAGCACTTGCCCAATTCACATTGCGCTTCCGGGCAGTTTTGCTCAGCCGCTTTTGTATACCACGTTACAGCCGCCACATTGTACGTAAGTGCCATATACAACTGCCCGGTCATATACTGCGCTGTTGCATTTCCCTGATTTGCAGCTTCTTTGTACCATTTGCGGGCCTCTTTTTCATTTTTTTCAACACCGAACGCCTGATAATAGCATTCGCCCAGTGCGCACTGCGCCTCCGCATTACCCTGTTCGGCAGCTTTTTTATACCACACAACGGCATTTTCCGCATTTTTCTCTACACCAATACCGTTCTGGTAACACCGTGCCACTTCCAGCTGTGCATCTGGGCGTCCGTATTCACTAGCCGCAACCATGTACTTCTGAAACGCCATCTCGGCATTGCCGACCTGCTGAAAATCACTGGCATCCTGCAGGTAGTCCTGCTCGGTTTCCTCCTGCGTTTCCTGCTGTGCTTCCTCACCCAGACCATGGTCTCGCACACACTTCATAAACTCCTGCTTTTTGTCCTCCGGGCCATTGAACTGAAAGCTGTACACGGCATTTTTCTCATCGCTGAAATCCATAGCCTTGATCTCAGCCCCCAGACCGTCCCAATTCACACGGCCAGCCGCCGGCTCAAACCATTCTTCAATAGATTTTGTCTTGATGGCATTCGGGATTTCCATCTCCTGCCCACCCACACGGATAGACTCCAGTTTATCTGTAAAACGTACTTCCACCTGAATTTCACTCATAATGATAGTCTCCCTATGTATTTATAATTTTTATATAGTCTCCCTGACTTCTCACCCACATCTGGATGCCCGTGCCAAACACCTCGGCTTCCACGATCCAGCCCTTTTCCGTCACCTGCAAAACCTTTGCAGTGGGCAGTCGGTCGAGAACGGATTCCAGACTTGGCCCGGTATACTCGAACCGGATGGTCTGCAACTCGCCGCCGTACATGAACTGGATGCGCTTGCGCATCTCGCCCTCCTGAAAGCGGTCGGTATAGCGCTGGGCAAAGTGTCGGTCGAGGGTCTTATAGTTCTGGATACGGTCGATGCGGTAAATCGTCGGGGAGTTGTCCTGCGGATTCTTGAAGTGCTTGTCCTTGTCGATGCCCTCAATAAACGCCGCCAGATAGAAATAATACTCGCTGAACAGGATGCCCACCGGCTCAATGGTGCGCACGCGGGTCTCGCCATCATGGGTGCGGCAGTAGGTAATTTCCATGACATTGTGATTTTCTACTGCCGTGCCGATGTCCCACAAACTCTCAATAAACTTCCGGCCATGCTGCGGCTCAACGTAATGGAAGCGTTCGTTGCTGATGAGGTCTTTCACCTGATTCAACCGGTCCAGCGGGGTGCACACCTGCACCAGCTTGTCCAGAATGGGGAACATTTCCTCCTTGACCATGGAACGGCTCTCCAGCAAAATCTTGCATACCGCCAGAATCTCGCTGCTGGTGAGGAAGCGGGAAAGCGTGTCATCCAGCAGATAGCCGCCCTTTGCGGAGTTGTATAAGATCTCCCGGCGCGGCTCGCTGTCTGCAAAATAGCTGCGCAGGGTATCAAGATCGCGCTGGATGGTTTTCTCACTGACGCCAAAGTGGTCCGCCGTTTGCTGTTTGTTCAGCACACCGCCCTGTACCAGAATCTGCTGAATATAGAGTATACGGTCTAATCTACTATTACGCACAGTTCATTCTCCTTCTCTGTTCATTGTAACACAGTGCAACAACAGCCGCAATTCTTTGTGTGAAATTTTGTTGTTTTGTGAAACAGCCACAAAATTTTTGTCTCTTTTGCACAATCCTAGTATACAAAAAAAGATGGACAGCTTGTCTGTCCATCCTCCAAAAAGCCAAGTGCTTTTCTCACAAATTCCATCTGCGGTTCAGCCGGTAGATCACATCCCATACATCATCCTTAAAAGTGTACATTACCTGACGCGGTGATGCACTTCTGCTTGCCATGCAGACAAGCAGAAACAGTTCGGCGGCAAATGCCGCGCCCAGCAGAAACATCCATATTTTTTTCATTGCGCACTCTCCTTTGATGGCGTTTATGCCCTTTTGTCTGTCTATTATAACGATCCTGTTGGACAGTTTGCTTGTCCTTTCTGTAAAGGATATTTTCTGCTTTTCCTGTACGTTGCAACACAAAAACCGCCCCGGCTTCCTGTTACGGAAACCGGGGCGGTTCGTTTGCTTTATTTGTGCTTTTTCAAGCGCTCACGCAATTACTTGCGGGGGTTCTTGATGGCAGCCTGAGCGGGTGCCAAAATTACAGGGCGTTTGGAATAACGACACATCGCGGTTTTCAATTTTTCAGTTGATTCCAAGCTCTTTCATCAACTCTGCACGGCTCTTTTCATCTTCGGAAGCCCTCTTTACATCGTCAATGCGATTCTGGTCAAGGAGCTTCTTTACCAGTAAAGCCATTTTGTTTTCTCCGCGGCTCTCGCCTTTCACGATGCCTTTTTCAATGCCTCTGCTTTCCACTTTATCAAGCACATCACACATATTGCGTGGGCCTCCTTTCTGGCCATCGGTATTTGTATTGTACGCTTCCTCAAACCGATTATCATTCGTCATAATACTCAGCAGTTGAAGCGTTTCCTGCACATGGGTCAAATCCTGTGAACTCGGAATATAGTCGCCGCTTTCCCGTTTCTGTACGAAATAGTCTGCCACGACCTTGAAATCGCTCTGGAAAAGTTCTACCTGCTCATGGGTCAGATAGGCAATCTGGAACAGGTTGATTTTATACTCGTTGACGTATGGCTCAAACTCTTTTGGAACGTTCAGCCGTTCTTTCAGAGACAGCGGCCCACTCCACGGTTTTTCATGACCAAAATAGAGAACCAACGTCACGACTGGGTAACGGCTTCCTGTATCATTATCTCCCAGAAGCTGTGCCCGATACTCTGCACCATCATAACCTATCACTCGGAGCGGCATATCCGGGTCAGAGGCTGTTTGGTTCTCAAACCCGATACACGCCACCCTGATATTACCATTCTTCCATCGTTTGGCAACATCACGTTCAATTTCATGGAGCCTGCCATCTGCTTTATAATAGGTGCGCGGAGCCTGATCTTCCAATTCATCTGCACCTAAAACTTGCTTTCCGTTGAATAACAGCACGTTTACGATATCAGAGAATACATCATTGTAGGATTCCAGAATCTTTTCAGATGCGTCTTTTTCTGCCACAGACTCACCGCCTTTCTTTTTTCTTATATTACCACAACGCACAGATTGAATCAATCATACCCATGTGAACTTTTCACTCTACCACTTGCTAAATCCAGAAATCCACAGCTCCACACCATATCATCCTTCCGCCATCTTATTTAACTCCGAGTTCTTGAACATCCGAATCACATTTTAGATGAGGCAGTTTGACACTCAATTCGTCCACAGTCATTGTGCTTCCCTTCCTCGACTGTCAAAACCCATTAGTAGTGTTAGTAGTATTTGTTTCTTTAGCCTGAGACGAACTTCTTCCTTCTGCGTAGCAGGAATCATTCTTGTATTCTAAGGCGAATAAGAAATATTACGAACCCGATATTGATTATCCCTCGGAAAGTGCTATAACGGTTTATACTTGTACTTCAAATTCGCATGTCTGTCGAAAATCATCAGGCTACTTTTTCCTTTGAGATAGCCCATGACGTAAGAAATGCTATAAAAAACTTATTAACATATGGATGTGGTCAGGACATGCTTCCGCCTCGATAATTTCAATTCCTTTCTGTTCACACAGTTGGCGGAGTATCTGACCGATATCTTTTTTAATCTGGCCGTAAATTACCATTCTCCGGTATTTTGGTGCAAACACCACATGGTATTGACATCTCCATGCTGTATGGCTTAAACTATCTACGTCTTTGTTATCTTTCATTTCAAAGATAAACCTCCCTGTTCCTAGAATGTGGTTGGCAAACCCACACTCTATTCTACCGGAAGGTTTCTTTTTGTCTAGGGCTAAAGCTTTTTTACTCCACCAGCATAGCTGGTGGTTGTCGCTCGCTCAAGCTATCCAATGCAAAAGGGCCGCTGCACGATGCAGCGGCCCTTTTAGCGTAAAGGAGGAATCTGCTAAGATGAAAGAAAGCTCTTACTCAAGGTTTTTGCCGTTGGTTGCAATGACGTTCTTATACCAGTAGAAGGAATCCTTGCGGTAGCGCTTACATTCCTTCACGTCGTCATCGGTGCGATCCACATACACAAAACCATAGCGTTTGGCGATGCCGTTGCTCGTGGAGAGCAGGTCGAAGGCAGACCAGGGATTGTAGCCCAGCAGCTTCACGCCGTTTGCAATGGCAGCCTTCATGGCCTTGATGTGCTCACGGATGTACTCAATGCGGTAAGGATCATGGATAGAACCGTCTTTTTCCAGCTTATCATAAGCACCAAAGCCGTTTTCGCAGATCATTACCGGGATGTGGTAGCGATCGTTGATGTCCTCCAGCACATACTCCAGGCCGACCGGGTCGATGGGCATGGAGAAGTCCGTATCACCAATGAACTCGTTCTTGCAGCCTTCAAACAGATCTGGCTGCACTTCGTACACCACATGGCCGCCCTTGCCGATCTTGTTGTTCTGCTTGGAGCGGCGTGCGGCGCCCGGGGTAGGTACCTTGACGCAGGCGCTCTGATAATAGTTGATGCCCAGGAAGTCGAAGCACTCGGAGCCTTTTTTGATCAGTTCCATATCGCCGGGCTGGATATCGAACATCAGCCCCTGGCGCTTGAGATATGCCAGAACCGATTCGGTGTACTCGCCGCGGATGTAGGCATCCATGTAGAAATAGTTTTTGAAATTGGATGCATTTTTTGCAGCCAGGATATCCTTGGGGTCGCAGGTGTGGGGGTAATAGGGTGCCATATCCAGTGCCGCACCGCACTGGCCGCCGGGCACGATCTCGTGAACCGCGATGGCCGCTCTTGCGTGAGCAAGATTCATGTAGTGGTTTGCCTGGTAGCGGAACTTCGGATCAAATTTCTGCTCGTTGGTCAGCTTATTCTTACGGTCGATATAGTTGACCACGATGCTCTGCTCGTTGATGGTGAGCCAGTACTTGACCTCGTCCTTGTACTCGTTGAGGATGAAGCGGGCATAATACTCAAAGTCATCCACGATCTGGCGGCTGCCCCAGCCGCCGTACTTGTTCACCAGTGCCATCGGCAGGTCGTAGTGCCACATGGTGACCACCGGCTCGATGTTATGGGCGTGCAGCTCGTGCAGAAGGTTGTGGTAGAATTCCACGCCTTCCGGGTTGGGTTCGCCCACACCATCGGGCAGGACGCGTGCCCAGTTGATGGAGAAGCGATAGGAGCTGAACCCCATTTCTGCCATCAGGGCAACGTCCTCTTTGTAGTGATGGTAATGGTCGCTGGCAACGCTGGCATCCGCATAGCCGTATTCATCGTGGATCTCACGGTTGATCACGTCCTGCTGGTTATCCTTTTTGCCATAACCCTCAGCGGCACCCTCGCACTGGTAGGCGCTGGTTGCGGCTCCCCACAGGAACCCTTCTGGGAAACTAGTTACGATTTCCATTGATCTTATCCTCCAGGTTACGGTTCATCTGTATCATCAGGCGGATCATGCTTACCTCCGAAATGATGGTCATAACGGTGTCCTGTGCATGCATAAACAGCAGCGACAGCTCCGTGGGGTTGCCCCGGCACTCGTCCTGGATCACATCGGTCTGCGCATTGTGCGCCTTTTTGATTGCTTCGTCGGCTTCCTTCAGCTTTGCATCGGCTGCAGCGCGGTCTCCCCGCAGCTCGGCCTGCATCGCATCGGCAGCACAAGTCCTTGCGTCGCCGGCATTGATGATAATGCCCATTGCGACCTCTACCATTTTATCGCTCATATGTGGTATTTTCCCTCTTAATTTTATCGAATTTCCGGTTTATGCCTTTGCCAGAGCCTCGGCGGCCTCCTTCTCGACTTCCTGCTTTTCGTAGGTCTTGAAGAATGGATACCAGATCAGCAGATCCACTGCCAGGCACACAGCCCACCAGATTACGCCACGCATATCGCCGGTGAACATCACGGTGGAGAACGGTGCAGGAATGGTTGCGACCATTGCCAGCTCAATGGTGGGAATGGCCAGCAGGCCGGTGCGCATCACGATCCACACGATGGTGGCGTTCACAGTGGTGCAGATCCACATGGGCATCATGAGGATGGGGTTAAAGACGATCGGGGTGCCGAACAGGATGGGCTCGTTGATGTTGAAGATCGCGGGGGCAATGCAGACACGGCCCAGCGTCTTCAGGCGCTTGCTCTTGGAAAACAGGCACCAGATGTTCAGTGCCAGGGTGCAGCCCATGCCGCCCAGGCAGATCAGTGCGATACCGTTGCAGACTTCGGAAGTGGTCAGGTACATTGCAGTGCCGCCGGCTGCCACAGCAGCCACATTAGCAGCCTGTGCGGGGATGAAGATGGCGTTGCGGGGGCCAGACCAGGTCCAGCCAGAGATGCCCAGAGAATAGAAGAAGCAGCAGAACAGGTTGAGCAGGATGAAGCCCGGATAGGTCTGTGCAATGGCATTGATGGGTGCAAACAGCTTGAGCACGATGGGATACAGATCCACATCCAGATCGATGATCACGATCTTGAGCAGCAGGATGGACAGGAAGATGGGGATGATGTTCTTGATCCACTCCTGCACAAACTCAGGGATGGTGTTGTTGTTCTTGAACAGGTTCAGCTTTGCGATCAGGTGGAAGATGATGGACACATACAGTCCGATGCAGATCGCAACCACGATACCGGTGGGGCCGAAGCGGTTCCAGGTAACGGAGTAGACGCCGTCCACGGTGGTACCCTTCATCGCTAGGATGTAGGCGCAGATGCCGGTCAGGCCGCCGACCACCTGATAATTCCGATGTTTCAGAGAGCCCATTTCCTGGTAGACCATCATAAACGCCACCAGCAGCGAAAGCATGCTGAACGTATAGTTGGAAACCGCGCTCAGGTTGGGCAGGATGTTGGGGAAGTAGGGCTGCACGACATTGTAGAAGAAGATCAGGCAGCCGGTAAGGATGAAGGGCAAGCACTTGACGATGCCTGCGGAGAAGCCGTGCACCCAGGGCCGCTCGGTAAATTTCTGCACCGCCGGGGTCACTTTATACTGCAGCCAATCCATGAATTTCTGCATGGGTTTTTTACTCATAACATCTTCCTCCTGTCAGCTCTTATTCAGAACATCCAACGCAAAATCGATCAGGCCGTTGCCATCCAGCGAGCCATAGACAGACTGCGGAATGACTTCCACCGGGATGCCGTACTGGCCTGCGAGTTCGTCAAACTCATCCTTGTGGGAAGCGAAGTGCGGGCCGATGAGCAGCAGATCGTAATCCTCGATCACATCTTCTACCAGGCTCTGGCTCTTGGCAGCTACCTTGGTGCCGGGGGCCTTTGTGTTGGCCGCCTTTTGTGCCGCCTGTGCCAGGAAGCCAGAACTCATACCTGCGCCGCAGCAAAGTAAGATCTTGTACGCTTTCATGATAATTTCTCCTTTCATGAGGTGTTTTGAGAAGCAGGGTCGCTGCGCCGCGGCCCTTTTCTTGGCTCTATTATCGCCCGGCAGGATCCGGAAAAAAAGTCTGCGTTTTTTCCGTTATTTTGGAAATTCCAGGTCTTTTTTTTGCGAAAAGGGTATTATATAATAGAATAAAATATTAAGGATTTCTGAACCGAGAGATTCCTGATCACAAAAAAGAGGTCTGCAGTCCCATGCTTTCAACAAAAGATGTCATCCAGTATCTGAACCAGCACGGCAATGTGCAGGCCATAGAGGATATGGCCGCCTTTTTTTCCGTCACACCGCGCACCATCCGCAACCATCTGCGTTCGGTTCAGGACGCATATCCTGCCTGCCTGCAGGTCGGCCGCGGCCAGGTGAAACGTTTGAAGCAGATTCCCGAAGAAAGCTCTCCTTCTGCGCAGGTGCCGTCCTCCCAGCAGGAACGTTCCCGCTATATCCTCCGCGCCCTGCTTTCCCGAAGCGAGCCGATGGATCTGGACGAGCTGGCCGCTTCGCTGTTCATCTCGGAGGTAACGCTGCAGAACGAGGTCAAGCTCATCCGGCATGAGATCGCAGAATATCATCTTTCGCTGCGCACCAAAAACAACACCCTGTTTATTTCCGGAAGTGAAAAAGACAAAAAGCGTCTCATGATCCACCTGATCTACAACGAAGCGCAGCACACGCTTGTGAGCATGGAGACGCTCCATGCCATCTTCCCCCGCTACGATATCCAGAAGATCCGCAGCGATATCCTTGCCTGCCTGAACAGCCAGCACTTTTTTATCGACGAATACTCTCTGACCAATCTCCTGCTGCACATGCTCATCACGATGGATCAGCTTGGCACCGCCCCCAATGCCCCGCGGTACGAGGTCTCCACCGACCTCATTGAACTGAACCGGCATTTTGTGTTGATCATCGACAGCATCTGCACAGAACTTGAGCGGGAATACGGCATCGTTTTCACCCGCAGCAACAAGTACCAGTTCACCCTCCTGCTCATGACACGCGCCGTGCGCAACCAGGATGTATCGCTGCCAAGCCGTGCCACGCTTTCCATCCACCCCAGCACGATGCGCCTGGTAGACTCCATCGTTCAGGCTGTGAAGCAGGTGTATGACATCGACCTGACCGACATTGATTTCTTCATTCCGTTTGCACTGCACATTGATAATATGCTTGTGCGCATCCGCCAGAATGTGTCGGTCCACAACCCCCTGCTGCACAGCATCAAAGCAATGTCGCCCATTATCTACGACATTGCGGTCTATATCTCCAACCTGATCAACCACCAGGAGCATGTGCAGCTGTGTGAGGATGAGATCGCCTACATTGCGCTTCACATCGGTGCACACATCCAGGACATCTATAACCGCCGCGGCAAGCTGTGTGCGGTATTGCTCTGCCCGCAATATTACTCCTACGACCATCGCCAGTTCGACCGGCTGCAGAGCTATTTTTCGGACGATCTGACCATCGAATCGGTCGTTACCGCCCCGCACGAACTGGCCGGGCTGAAGTGTGATATGATCCTCTCCACCCTTCCGCTCACCGCAGCGCCGCCTGTGGTGCTCATCTCCAATTTTATCAGCAACAATGACCGCCAGGTCATCAGCGACGTGATCCACCGCCTGAAGGCAGCACGTGAAAAAGAACGCCTGATCAGCCTGTTGCAAACTCTGATCGATGCCGACCTGTTCACCCCCGGTGCAGACTACGCCGACCGCGAAAGCGCCATCCGCACCATCGGCGGTCAGATGTGCGCCCGCGGCATCGTACCGCAAGAATTTATCGAAAGTACGCTGGAGCGGGAGCAGATCTCCCCCACCAATTTTGGCATGATCGCCATTCCGCACCCGTCTGATTGCCGCGCTGCCCGCTCGGCCATCGCCGTGTCCCTGCTGCGCAAACCGCTGAGCTGGGGCACCAGCAGCGTGCGCATCATTTTCATGATCTGCGTTTCCAAGAGCGATCTGTCGGATTTTTCCGACATCTTCTCCTACCTTCCCCGCGTATGCAGCGACCACAAAACATTGGAACAGCTGGCTTCCGCTTCCAGTTATCCGGATTTCATCCAGATCCTTGGCGACCTGTGCGCCGAATGATCTTTCTGCCTGCCATTCTTTCCTTTCCCCCATATAAAAACGAGATGCAGCACCTTTTCTGTCTTGGAAGGTGCTGCATCTCGTTTTTTGCATCCGGGCCTGCCTGTAAAAAAGCTCTTGACAAATCCTTTCGTGTCATTATAATTACCAAAGATAATTATCATAAGCAACTTTCAGAAAGGACTTTTTATGACGATCGAACTTATCAAGCAGCTGATGGATACCTGCTATCTGGCAAAGCGTGCCCGGGACCTGCTGCCTCCCCTGCCCGATGGTGTGACGTCCTCTTACATTCAGTATCTGGATGTCATCCAGATACTGGAAGCAAAGGGCGTGCGGGCCAGAGTCTCCGACCTGAGCGATGCGCTGAACCTGCCCCGCCCCGGTGTGACCCGCACCGTAAAGGAGATGGAGCGCAAGGGCTACCTGCAAAAGCAGGTTTCGGCCGAGGATGGCCGGGTGACCTATCTGCTGCTCACAGACGCAGGCAGGCTGCTCTCGAAAAAATACGACAGCGACTATTTCCAGAGCCTTGCCCCCTGTCTGGACGATATCCCGGAGGCAGACGCAGAGTGTACCATCCGAACCATTGAAAAATTCTATCAGGTCATGTGTGAAAGGAGAAACGTCCATGAAAAGTGATAAATCTGATTTTACGCAGGGCAGCATCCTGCAAAAGCTGGTGCTTTTTATGCTACCCGTTCTGGGTGCACTGGTGCTGCAGGCCGCTTACGGCGCGGTAGACCTGCTTGTGGTTGGACACTTCGGCTCAACCTCTGGCCTTTCGGCCGTGTCCACCGGCAGCCAGGTGCTAAACCTTGTCACCTTCGTGGTAACACAGTTTGCAATGGGCATCACCGTGCTCATCGCCCGGTATCTGGGCGAAAAGCGGCCGCAGTACATCGGGCAGGTCATCGGCGGCTCTATTGTTGTATTCGCGCTAATACCTGACGTTCAAACAGCAATACGCTACACTCAGCGATCCGAAAGCCGAACTTGCCAACTACGTTCGTCTGGGCGGTTTTCCTGCCACACACTTGCAGGCATATGCGCCGGACGAAGTTTACACGATCGTCCGGGACATTTATAATTCCACTATTTTCTCTGATATTGTCCGTCGGAATCAGGTCAAGAAAATCGACCAGCTGGAGCGCATCGTCAAATACACGTTTCAGAATGTCGGCAACACATTTTCTGCCAAGTCGATTGCGGATTACCTGAAGTCCGAGCGTCGTGCCATTGACAATGAAACCGTTTACAGCTATCTCGAAAAGCCGGAAAATGCCTATTTGCTGCACCGCTGTTCCCGCTATGACCTGCGTGGCAGAGAAATTTTGAAAACGCAGGAAAAGTTCTACCTTGCAGATACCGCTTTACGATACAGTGTTCTCGGTTATAACGCCGACAGCGTTGCTGCCAGCCTTGAAAACATTGTCTATCTGGAGCTTTGCCGCCGGAGATATACTGTCCAAATCGGCAAAACACCCGATGGCGAAATCGACTTTGTTGCTGTGCGCCAGAACGAAAAGCTGTATGTTCAGGTCACACAGCAGATCAATTCCATAAACACAGAAAAGCGTGAATACGAGCGCCTACTGGAAATCCACGATAATTACCCCAAATATGTTCTCACCACCGATGCTTTTGCGGGTGGCAACTATGAGGGGATCAAAACTATGCACATTGCAGATTTTCTTCTGAGTTCGGAGTATTGAACATTCACGCTTTCCATCAAAATGCCGCCACTGTGCGGCATTTTCTTTTTGCCGGGAGGTGGTCAAACTGGCTGCAACAAGATTAATTGCACTGCACAAAAACAAGGGGAAATCCGTTGCGGCCTGCCTGAAAAGCCGCACGGATTACGCCCAGAACCCGGACAAGACACAGGAGGGCGAACTGGTCAGCAGTTACGAATGCAGTCCCCTGACCGTGGATGAAGAATTTATGCTCTCCAAACGCCAGTATGAACTGATGACCGGGCGCAGGCAGAAAAGCGATGTGATCGCCTATCAGATTCGTCAATCGTTCAAGCCCGGAGAGATCACCGCCGAGGAAGCCAATAAGGTCGGTTATGAGCTTGCCATGCGGTTTACCAAGGGCAAGTATGCCTTTATCGTTGCGACCCATACCGACCGGGAACACATTCATAATCACATCCTCTACAACTCCACCGCACTGGACAGTACCCGGAAATTCCGGGATTTTTTGTTGTCCGGGCTGGCGGTGCAGCGGTTGAGCGATTTGATTTGTCTGGAACATCAGCTGTCCGTCATTGAAATCAAGCCGTATCGGGAGCGGCAAAAGCGCACCCTTTATCCACCCAAGGAAAGCAATCGTGACAAGCTGTGTTCTGTAATTGACGGCATCCTGCTGAACGAGAAGCCTTTGGACTTTGAAATCTTTCTTCAAAAGCTGGAACAAGAAGGCTATGAGGTCAAGCGAGGAAAGCACACCTCGGTCAAAGGTGCACGGCAGAAACGCTTTATCCGTTTTCGGACACTGGGCGCAGGGTACAGCGAAGATGAAATCAAGGCGGTCATTGCAGGAGAAGTCGAACACCGCCCGCATCAGAAGCAGCCACCGAAAGAGCAGCCGTTCCACCTGTTGGTGGACATTCAGGCAAAGCTCTCCGAGGGCAAAAGCGAGGGCTATGCACAGTGGGCGAAATGCTACAGTTTGAAAGAGATGTCCAAGACCCTGATTTTTTTGCAAGAAAATAAAATCGGCAGCATCGAAGAAATGCAGGAGCGAGTAAATGCAGCGACTGCACGATACCATGAGCTAGGCGATTTCATCAAGGCCGCAGAGCAACGCATGGCAAAGATTGCTGTCCTGCGGGCGCACATCGTCAACTACGCTAGGACACGACCTGTGTATGATGCCTACCGTAAGGCTGGGTACAGCAAGAAGTTTTTGGAAGAACACCGGGAACAAATCACGCTACACAAGGCGGCAAAAGCCGCTTTTGACGAAGCGAGTTTGAAAAAGTTGCCAAAGGTAAAAGAACTGGATACCGAATACTCCGCACTGCTTTCTCAAAAGAAAGCTACCTATCCGAAGTACCGCAAGGCACGGGATGAAATGCAGGAATTAAAAAAAGCACAGAAGAATGTAGAGTTGTTCTTCGCCGAGAAAAAAGACACCAAGGAAAAATCGCAGACCCGTTAAGCAGAAAACACCGAGGATCTTTCCCATTTTGGGGAGAGAGTCCTCGGTGTTCTTTTTCGTTATAGAAGCATTTGGCACAAATGCGCAGCCTGCATCCGGCGGATGCAGTACACAAAGGGTTTGGGACTATCCCAACAAGCATTTTGCAACGCAAAAATGGCGTTTGTATATACGGACGCCCTGCTTGCTACAGAATAAAGCCTTGTGATTCACAGTAGTCTTTTTTTGTTTAGCTATTTTTCTCCAAAGAAAGTTTATGTAGGCGGTCAAGAACGCTTTCGCTTATTTCAACATCCTCCATATCCGTGGAATTTTGTTTGATAAAGTTACAAGCATTTACAACCATTTGAATTCCGCTGTGGCTTTTACCTTGCTTTGCATCCAACTCCAGTTGCAATGAAGTATTGTTCTGCTGATAGAAGTCCGAGAACACCGCTTCGTTAGCATACCGGATCGCCAATCTGCATTCATTGATCTTATCTTGGCCTTTCTCGTGTTCAGAAATGGCACAACAAATGATGGAAAGGGTCAGCGATGCTTTATAATGGATATCCTGTCCGCCGTCATCATACGATTTCTTTGCATAGGTGTAAGCTGTTTCCAATGCGCTCTGTTCTTTGGCGTAACGATATGTACATTTTGCTCGTTGGAGCCAGTAGTGCATATCCGAATATAACAACTCGGAAAGTTTATCATATATTTTCTTTATCAGTTCCGCTCGTTTCGGTGAATCCTGAAACAGCTGATTCAATGTATCAAAGAGCATGACGTTGATATAAAGGCGTTTTCTGGTATAATCATGCTGACAACGTTGGACAATATGGAAAACACTTTCGATAACTTGTTCTTCATCCAATCCGTTTACAATCTTTAAAAGTGCAAATTTGCTGTTATGGACAAGCTTCATTGCTGAATGCTTCGTCGCCTCATCCGGAGAGCAGAGTTCTCTTTGGGCAAGCTTTTCTCCGACTTTTGTGATAAATGTCCCGACTTCATACATCGGAATACCCAACGCGATAGCATCAGCATCGTATACTTTGTCCAATGCAGCAAGGATTATCAAGAGCACACTTTCATGCAGTGAATAAACCGTTTTATCTTTTGGCATAAACGCAAGGTCAATGGTATTATTCTCGGCCAAAAGAAGTACATAGTCAACGTTTGTCTGCTTGGTTTTTCTTCGTGAAAGTCCAAGTTCATCTGCCTTATTCTGGTTTTGTCTCAATTCAATCGAGCTGAATTGATATCGGAGTGAAAAGGGCTTCGATAACATTTTGGACAAAATATTGTTATCACTGGAATTGATCGCAATAATAATCTTGTGTCCGTTCTGTTTGATAAGGTCAGAAGAATCTATAATGTAGTGGTATACTTCGTGCGAGATCGAGTTGCTATCAAACAAAAACAGCCCTTGTTTTGTGTTTGTGATAAGGTTAGTCACAACCTGTTCGTCTGGAACAAACTTCGATGGAAAATAGTAATGGCCATACTGTGGCGTCTTTTTGCATATTTCACACAACACTGCTGTCTTTCCGCTAAATCTGCGGCCTTCAATAACCATACAATCATACGATTCCAGCTCCTGTATGACTTGTACGGTAATATCACGGGTTACATATAGTTTACTCCAATCAAAAGAGTTCCGTTCGGTATTAAACGCTGTTCCATGAGAAAGAAGTTCTAAAGCCTCTTGTTTATCGTCAACCTGCCGTATTGCCGGATTGTAGAACCGATAGATCTGTGACTGCTGCTCTTTCAGCTCTTTATATTTATTCAAAAATTCCGTGTAGAATCGAACATAATTATCAACAAGTAACACATGCGATATACCATGCCTCATCAGATTGCCTTTTTCTGTGACGGACGGTTTTTCGGTGCGGACAACAATGCGCATCGAACCCGGTGTGCACTCTTCCTTGCATTGATTGTACACAAACCGAATGTCTTGTTCATCCTGTAAGCTGCATCCAATGAATAAGACGATTCTAGTTGAAAAATCGGATTTTAATGCATTGAGCATGTCACGGTTTTCCTCATCTGTAATGGACTGCAGATATTGATCCGAACTAAAAATGATATTTTTGTCCACCGTTCTGTCCGAATTCCTGTAATAGCGGCATTCATATTCGGCGTCCCCGTGTAATTTATATAACAGCCGAACAGAACTTCTCGGCTTGCGGAATCCTCTATAAGGCAGAACAATGCGAAATTTTGTGTTTCCTTCCGGAACACTTTGCTCAATGCCATCGTCAAAATTGATGGTATATGCATAGGGCCAATCTATTTCATGCAGGAAGGCTTTTAAGTTGTCCCCCAATTTCACATCTGTGAAATTGTCCTCAAAATATCTCGCACGTTTGAGTTCCGAAACATCATTATAAAATTCACCTGCAATCCCCGTAAAATCAAGCTCTGCAAGATAGTCCGCACACTCTGGATTTTCCTCAATGAGTGCTTTTTTCATATATTCCTGTGCTGCGGTACAATCTGGAACGCTTCCATTAAGAGCTTCTGCACCTGCGGAAAAGCCAGCACCAAAGAACGGAATTAGGTTTCGCGCAACAGCATAAGACGCTAATTTTTCCATGCCTTCCGCGCCCTCAAGGTATATCAAATCTTTCATTTTTTATTCCTCGTGTTTTATTTCACATTTTACGGCTAACTTATTGAAGGTCTTTTTTCTTCTTAAAAGCTCTAAACGCTCTGAACAGTAATGCCCCTGCACATGCGCCGATTAGATTGAATAGCACATCGTTGATATCTGCCACACCTCTATGCGTGAAATACTGGATTATATCACAGAGAACGGATGAAAGCAATGCCGCAAACGCAGTACCTTTTATGGAAACAGCCATGTTATATATCGTTCCTCCAAGTGGAATATATAAAATAACATTCAGCAGATTTCCTGTCCAAACTTTCACATCGGGCAGGAACGATATATGATAACGGATTTCTTCATTATACTCTGGTGTTCGACGCAGAAGCGTGATATAGAGAATCAAAAGCATACTATATCCAACCGGAATCACCCGACTTTTGTCATGACACTGTAATGACCACAAAGCGGTTATCATTAAGACAACAGCTTCATACACGGTCAGATTACCACGAATATCCTCGCAAAGCTGCTAAATAATTTTCCACATTGGCTCCAGATACCCTTATCTACACCCCCTGAGACTTTCCACTCAGCTATTCTCACTGATACAATTATAATATATCTTCGTCAGATTTGCAATATCGATTGGCTCCGAGTACTTATTTTCATATTCGTTTCGGGCGATTTTCCCATATTGGCTGCACAAATCCGGATCGTTCCAAAGTTCAATGACTTTGTGGCGTAGCGCGTTATAGTCCTTCATAGGGAACACAGTATTCATACCGACAGCGGATATCGCTTCGTGCATAAAGCCAATATCTGTTGCTATAACAGGTTTCCCAAGACTGAATGCCTCAATGACTGTCATGGAACAGCCCTCGTAGCAAATAGACGGCAATAGTACAAATTCTGCGTTCCCCATAATGCCCTGACATTCATCATAAAGGCCACAAAATATTCAACCCATTTTACAAAGGAGTACGAGAGCCAGTTGTTGTTCAAAAATGCAAATGCTGATAAGAACCAGAAAAGAAAAATCCATGTCAACGGTGCCGGTATGATCACCCTTCTGAACAGGTTCCACTTCCATAAAAAATATAGAATGGAGAAAAAGGCAAGTGGCAGAAATGCCATTCGCAATAAATTATCCGAGCTGAACAGTCCTGCCTGAGCCTCAGAAACAGTTCGGGAAGCAAAACTGAGGCATGTCCCAAAGAGACATAGAATAGGAATCATATTACGTGTCCAATAAAGTCGATTCTTTTTCATTTTCAATTATCCGCAAGTCCCGTATTTCCAGCCTGCGCCTTCCTGATGGAGAAACAAGGCGCAAAGGAGCCAGAACTACCAAGAACCTGTGGGTGTCAAAACTTCGCTGCCGCTGCGGTTCTTCCTACCGCATTTTCAACTGGCGTAAACTGAAGGACGGAACGCCGGTCTTTGGCTACCAGTGCAATATGCGAACCGTCAACCCGACCCGTTCCTTCGTTCTGGATCACAACATGACCCAGCAGCTCAGTTGTGATGCCATTTCTATCCCGGAGTGGAAGTTGGAACTGATGGCGAAGAAGATATTTGAAAAGGTCTGGGGCAATCAGAATAAAGCCATTCTCCGTGCTTGCAAGATGATCGAAAGCTGCCAGAACGGAAAAGCTACTGCACGAATGTCTGCTGCTCCGATTCGAAGCCAGATCGAAAAAATTAAAAAGCGCAAGCTGAACTACGCTGCTATGCGTGCAGACGGCGAACTGCCATGAGAAGAATATCAAGCCCTCTGCAAACAGGCAGATGACGAGATTGCACACTTGGAGCAAGAGTTGAAAGCCCTCTCCCCTGCGCCCGAACCGCAGACGGTTTCTTCGGACATGAAAGCGATCTACGATTTTCTCTCTCAGAAGGTCGATGTGCACAGTGCCCGTCTTGCTCCCGAATTGATCGACCAGTTCGTTGAAGTGGTCACCCCCTTTGCCGATTACGCCTACCGCTGGAAGCTGAACACCGGCTGCAAGAAGTCCAAAGAGGAGCGCGCCGATCTGATGGCTGTATCAGAAAAGCCCATCCTCACCTTCACCATCGACTTTGAAACTGCCAAGCGTTACCGGGAAGCCAACAAGATGCCCCACCAGTTCCGCCGTGCAGCGTGGACCGACCTGACCGTGGAGGTGTATCTGTGATGCTTCTGGGAAGCAGCTCTGTGTTAAACACAGTTCACCTCATACATGAGCAAACAAATAAGGCTCACCGCCAAAATTGACGGTGAGCCTTATTTTATGCTTGATTTTTAACAATAATTCACCGCAAAAGTTTTTTAGGTCACCTCCTCCAAAACTCTTTTTGGCATCATTAATCCTTCTCCGCGCAAACGGATACTTGCTGTCCTCATCATATTGCAACTTTCAAAAGTCGACAGCGTCCATCAAAGCTACACGCCCTTTTCCGTAATCAAGCTTGCTTAGCACTTGCTTAGCGCTTGCTTAGATACTTGCTTAGCGCTTGCTTAGATGCTTGCTTAGCACTTGCTTAGATACTTGCTTAGCACTTGCTTAGATACTTGCTTAGATACTTGCTTAAACTCTATTTTTTGTCAACACCCAGTTAGAGCGCTGATGGTTTTCCGAATCCGTTTCAATAACACCATGTATTCTAAGAGATGATAGCAAATTTCTGATTTTAGTGTTTTTTTGTTCAGCCGTTAGGGAATCCGGCAGTTTATCAAACAGCAATTTTTCAAAGTCGTTCTTTCGCCCCTTACCCCATTTGTTCAGATAATCAACAATCAGTTGTTTATAATATTGATCGTCAAATCCCTTATTTTTTATATATTGAGCTTTTTGATCTAGAGCTTCTGCTACTGTTGCGGAAACAAATAGCTTTGGAATTTTGCCCTCAACCAATCCAAGTTTTCTCAATGTAGCAGCTTCCAATCTGCTAATACTTTCTCCTTTCTGAACTCTATCAAGCAAATATACTGTATCTAAATCCATATCGGGATTCTCAAAAAGAATTTTTGTATAATTATCGTTCAAAATTTTTCCATAAACCGTAACACGAACCTGCTGGTATCTTGACAAGTCATAGTCTGGCATAGGGAACAGCTTTTCTTTTTGGATAGAATAAACTCGACGAATTCCCATTGATGCAGTATCAATCATCTTAAAATTGACCATTGCTTGCGCGAGAAGTGGATTTCGATAATAAGGTGGTGCATATGCTGGCTCTAATACTGGCTTAATATTTCCCGGCAGAAATTGGCCTGCGTTTGATATCACAATACGATCCTCAAATTCATCTACATATATCCTCCGATCCGCAGTATAATCCTGATGTGCAATACAATTATTGAGCAACTCTCGTAGCAGCCAAGAATCATATTGCTGCGTTTCCGTCGGAAACAAACTTAGCTGATTAGGCATATAGCGGTATGTCAGATTACGAATTTTTTTGTAAACTGAATCTATTGCACACAAAAATGGAATATCAAATATTTCATGATCTATTGTATTTCCTTTATGATCATAAAGTCGCCACATAATCTGCGGTGGAACCTCAAAGAAATCCGAGTAATCGCTGTTTCCAAGCAAAATAAATGCAGCCTTTGTTATTTTTCCATTCCTAATGAGTTTAATTTTGGATAAAAATTGATAGTCATCCATTTTGTCAAGTTCTTCCACCGCATTAGAATTGGCCGCATTGGAAAGGCGTTCTCTATAATTAGCTCTGGCAATCGAAATGGCCTTTGTATCCAGATGTGACAATGAAGCTCCGTCTACAATCTCTCTGGTCCAATCTGTTCTACGTTCGCCTCGAATTCTATCAATTTTCTCCTGCGATAAATCAACAAGAGATTCTCCTTCACGTCCATAAAAACGATTTTTCCATCCCGTAGGAATCGCTGTCACTGCAGCCGGAATTTGAAACATAACAATGCGAACAGGCCTACCCTCAGAAGAAAATGGATGCACTACAAAAATATCCATAAAGGAAATAGCTCCGGTTGTCTCTTTTGCGATATCAAGTTTTAATTTTTCCATAGATACTGGATTGTTTTTATAATTTGTGCCACGAAATTCATGAGTAGCATCATCTACACCAAAAATGAGCCACCCATATTTTTTATTCCGAAGATTTGCTTCGTTACTAATGGCAGAGAAGTATTGACCGAGTTTATGCAAATCAAAATTATTGCTCGCAAGTTTAAATTCCACAACTTCGTTTTCTACATGCTGAACAAGATCATTCAGTGTCTCGACCAAAGCTTTTTCGTTGTAATTGGATACACCATATTCAAAGGTTTCGCTCATCCGTCGTGCCTCCTCGGTTTTAATACTTCCATTATACCACAAGAAAGCGGTGTAATGATATAAAAGATTTTTGAAAAGGTCTGGGGCAATCAGAATAAAGCCATCCTTCGTGCCTGCAAGATGATCGAAAGCTGTCAGAACGGAAAAGCTACTGCACGAATGTCTGCTGCTCCGATTCGAAGCCAGATCGAAAAAATTAAAAAGCGCAAGCTGAACTACGCTGCTATGCGTGCAGACGGCGAACTGCCATGAGAAGAATATCAAGCCCTCTGCAAACAGGCAGATGACGAGATTGCACACTTGGAGCAAGAGTTGAAAGCCCTCTCCCCTGCGCCCGAACCGCAGACGGTTTCTTCGGACATGAAAGCGATCTACGATTTTCTCTCTCAGAAGGTCGATGTGCACAGTGCCCGTCTTGCTCCCGAATTGATCGACCAGTTCGTTGAAGTGGTCACCCCCTTTGCCGATTACGCCTACCGCTGGAAGCTGAACACCGGCTGCAAGAAGTCCAAAGAGGAGCGCGCCGATCTGATGGCTGTATCAGAAAAGCCCATCCTCACCTTCACCATCGACTTTGAAACTGCCAAGCGTTACCGGGAAGCCAACAAGATGCCCCACCAGTTCCGCCGTGCAGCGTGGACCGACCTGACTGTGGAGGTATATCTGTGATGCTTCTGGAAAGCGCCCCTGTGTTAAACACAATTCATCTCATACATGAGCAAACAAATAAGGCCCACCGCCAAAATTGACGGTGGGCCTTATTTTATGCCTGATTATTAACGATAATTCGCTATAAAATCCTTATGCTCTCGGGTTTTTAATAGCAGCCTGAGCAGCAGCCAGACGGGCGATAGGCACACGGAAGGGAGAGCAGCTGACGTAGTCCAGACCGACGTTGTGGCAGAACTCCACGCTCGTGGGATCGCCGCCGTGCTCGCCGCAGATGCCCAGACCCAGATCGGGGCGGGTCTCACGGCCGTCGTGGGCAGCCATCTTGACCAGCTTGCCGACACCGATCTGATCCAGATGCTGGAACGGATCGCTCTCGTAGATCTTGTTCTCGTAGTATGCGCCCAGGAACTTGGCAGCGTCATCACGGCTGAAGCCGAAGGTCATCTGGGTCAGGTCGTTGGTGCCGAAGCTGAAGAACTCAGCCTCCTTGGCGATCTCGCCGGCAGTCAGGGCTGCGCGGGGGATCTCGATCATGGTACCGACCTGATACTTCATGTCAACGCCAGCAGCAGCGATCAGCTCGTCAGCAACCTTGACGACAACGTCCTTGACGAACTTCAGCTCCTTGACCTCGCCGACCAGCGGGATCATGATGTGCGGGGTGATCACATGGCCGGTCTCAGCAGAGACGTTCAGAGCAGCCTTGATCACAGCACGGGTCTGCATAGCAGCGATCTCAGGGTAGGTAACAGCCAGACGGCAGCCACGGTGACCCATCATGGGGTTGAACTCGTGCAGAGAAGCAACCACGTTCTTCAGGTCTTCGTAGGTCATGCCCATGTCGGCAGCCAGTTCCTTGATGTCCTCATCCTTGGTGGGCAGGAACTCGTGCAGGGGCGGGTCCAGATAACGGATGGTCATCGGGCGCTCACCCATGATGCGGTACATAGCCTCGAAGTCGCCCTGCTGGAACGGCTCAACCTTGGCCAGAGCAGCCTCGCGCTCTTCCACGGTGCGTGCGCAGATCATCTCGCGGACAGCCTTGATGCGGTCCTCAGCGAAGAACATGTGCTCGGTACGGCACAGGCCGATGCCCTCAGCACCCAGATCCACTGCCTGCTGTGCGTCACGCGGGTTATCAGCGTTGGTCATGACCAGCAGCTGACGTGCTGCGTCTGCCCAGCCCATGAAGCGGTTGAAGTTCTTGTTGCCGGTAGCGGCCACGGTAGCGACCTGCTCGCCGTAGATGTTGCCGGTGGAGCCATCGATGGAGATCCAGTCGCCCTCGACGAACTTGTGGCCGTTGATCTCGAAGGTCTTTGCCTCCTCATCGATCTTGACCTCGTTGTCGTTGCCGCAACCGGAGACACAGCAGGTGCCCATACCACGGGCAACAACGGCTGCGTGGCTGGTCATGCCGCCGCGGACAGTCAGAATGCCCTGAGAGACCTGCATACCCACGATATCCTCGGGGCTGGTCTCCAGACGCACCAGAACGACCTTCTTCATCTTGCCGGACTTGACCATCTCCTCTGCCTCTTCAGCAGTAAAGACGATCTGGCCGCAGGCAGAACCGGGAGAAGCTGCCAGACCCTTGCCGACGACCTCTGCAGCCTTCAGGGCAGCAGCGTCGAACTGGGGATGCAGCAGGGTATCCAGCTGCTTGGGCTCCACGCGCAGGACAGCCTCCTGCTCGGTGATCATGCCCTCGTCCACCAGATCGCAGGCGATCTGCAGAGCAGCCTGTGCGGTACGCTTGCCGTTACGGGTCTGCAGCATATACAGGTGGCCGTCCTCAATGGTGAACTCCATATCCTGCATATCGCGGAAGTAGTTCTCCAGACGGGTAGCGATCTCGACAAACTGATCGTACACCTCAGGCATCTGATCCTTCAGGTGGCTGATGGGAGAAGGAGTGCGCACGCCGGCAACAACGTCCTCGCCCTGTGCATTGATCAGGTACTCGCCCATCAGCTTCTTAGCGCCGGTGGCGGGGTCACGGGTGAAAGCAACGCCGGTGCCGGAACGGTCGCCGGAGTTACCAAAGGCCATCTGCTGCACGTTGACAGCGGTGCCCCACTCGTAGGGGATCTCGTTCATCTTACGGTAGACGTTTGCACGGGGGTTATCCCAGCTGCGGAACACGGCCTTGACAGCCTCGATCAGCTGATCACGGGGATCCTGCGGGAAGGGACGGCCTTCGTTCTCCTCGTAGATCTTCTTGAAGGTGCCGACCAGTTCCTTCAGGTCGTCAGCAGTCAGGTCCACGTCGTTCTTGACGCCCTTGGCTTCCTTCATCTTGTCGATCTCGACCTCGAACAGGCTCTTCGGGACCATCATAACGACGTCGGCGAACATCTGCACAAAGCGGCGGTAGCAGTCGTATGCAAAGCGGGTGTTGCCGGTCTTTTTAGCCAGACCCTCAACAGCCTCGTCGTTCAGGCCCAGGTTCAGGATGGTGTCCATCATACCGGGCATGGACTGACGTGCGCCGGAACGGACGGAGACCAGCAGGGGGTTGGTGTTGTCACCGAACTTCTTGCCGGTGATCTTCTCCAAGCCCTTGAGGTGCTCAAAGATGTCAGCAGTGATTTCGTCATTGATCTGACGGCCGTCTGCGTAATACTGGGTGCAGGCGTCGGTAGTGATGGTGAAGCCCTGCGGCACCGGCATACCGGCTGCGGTCATCTCGGCCAGACCGGCACCCTTGCCGCCCAGCGTGTTCTTCATGGTGACCTTGTCACCGCCGAAAGCTTCATTGCCTTCGCTGAAGTAGTACAGATACTTTTTGCTCATGCGTTGTTTACCTCCCATTCGTGACCGGCGGCCTGGCAGCCGCGGTCTCATCGTTTGCCTTGTCTTGAACGTACGATGAACATTGTTTTATGAATGCTAAACTATTATACCAGAAAATCCATTCCTTTCCACCATGCAAAATCCCGAATTTGTCTGTTATTTTTTATGCAAATCCCTTGAAATTTGCTAAGTTTTAAGGTAGTATAGAATGGGAGAAAGTTCGAGAGGTTTTTTGTTTGTACACGCGATTTCTCGTCCTGTTGGATACAACTTTCTATCCCTGTAACTTTTTCATTTTTATTTTGTCGGAACAAAGCTTTCCGCAGCGGAGATGCTGGGCGGACAGGCAACAATTTTCCGGTCGCCTTTTCTGTCTCTCTTCCGCCGCGCGCTTTGGTGGGAAGGGAGATTTTTTTCATGCAGAATCCTATTTCTGAACAGGCCCGCGCCGCAGCTCTGGCACAGCTGGATGCCGCCGAGGCTGCCCGCGAGGACATCCTTGTGCAGCACATTGCAAACGGCGTGGTCATCAACAGCCGCACCGTGCAGATCGACCCGGAGGTGGTCATTGCCCCGGGCGCTGTGATCCTTGCGGGCACCATCCTGCGGGGCAAGACGGTCATCGGCGCAGGCTGCGTCATCGGCCCCAACACCCTCATCGAGGACAGCACCGTGGACGAGGGCACCACCGTGAACGCCAGCCAGATCTACGGCAGCCACATCGGCCCCCACAACAACATCGGCCCCTTCACCCATGTGCGAGTGAACACCGTCACCGACTACGGCGTGCATCTGGGCGCCTATGTGGAGACCAAGAACTCCAACTTTGCCCGCGGCAACACCGTGAGCCACCTGACCTACATCGGCGACAGCGATGTGGGCAAGTACTGCAACTTCGGCTGCGGCACCGTCACCTGCAACTACGACGGCAAGGATAAGTTCCGCACCCAGATCGGCGATTACTGCTTCATCGGCTGCAACACCAACCTTGTGGCTCCGGTCAAGGTGGGCGATGGCGCCTACACCGCCGCCGGCAGCACCATCACCAAGGATGTGCCCGCACAGGCATTGGGCATTGCCCGGGAGCGCCAGACCAATCTGGACGGCTGGGCAGAGCCCAAGATGGAAGCCTACATCGCCAAAAAGCAGAAGCTGGAAAACGAGCAGAGCAAGTAAACCTCTGCCGGAAGGGAGCTGTGCATGAAGTCTGAAAGCTTTCGCAAGCAGGCGCTGAGCCTTGTCCTTTTCTTCGCGGCTGTTGCCGCCGTGTTCGCCCTGACCCGCCTGCGCAGCGACCCGGCCAAAAAACAGGCGGAGTTCGTGGTGCAGCAGCTGCTCTCCTGCTCCTCTGCCGTAGAGCAGGCCGTGGATGCCGCCGCGCCCGCCGGCAGTGAACCGGGGCTTGCCGCAGCGGACACCGATGGGCTGTACGCCTTTCTTCAGGCGCAGCTGGGCGATGCCATGACAGCCGACTGCCTGAACAAAATCATGGCGAACCGTCTGCCCACCCGCATCACCGCGCTGGCAGGGCAGTCCGGCGACAAGCTGGTGCCCGCTGACCTCACCCTGAAAAAGCGCGCCGGGGCAGAAAACTGCTACGACTTTTCCGCCGCCCTGCTGACCGCCACGGACAGCACCGCCGCCGCGCAGGTGTCCGGCACCATCACCATGGTGAAGGAGGACGGCCGCTGGAAGGCCTCTGCCATCACGCTGAACCTGTAATATAATGTTTTTCTGCCCCTGTGCCCTGCGGCATGGGGGCATTTTTTGCTTATAATGTATATCTTTTTGCGCGCGCGTATGTTATACTTAGATGTTGTATCACACTATTATCAGGAAAAGGTATTATCATATCATGAATGAAAACGATATCTGGCTCATTGCAGGGCTGGGCAACCCCGAAGCAAAGTACGATGGCACCCGCCACAACGCCGGTTTTGCCGCGCTGGACGCGCTGGCCGACAAGTGGAACATCTCTGTGGGCAAAACCAAGTTCCAAGGTCTGTGGGGGCAGGGCGAGGTGGACGGCCACAAGGTAGTGCTGCTGAAGCCCCTGACCTACATGAACCTCTCCGGCGATTCCATCGCCCCTATGGCGGGCTTTTTCAAGATCCCTGCCGACCATGTGCTGGTGCTGTGCGATGACATCACGCAGGCCCCCGGCAAGCTGCGCATCCGCCCCTCCGGCTCTGCTGGCGGACACAACGGCCTGAAGAGCATCATTGCCCGGCTGGGCGGGGAGAACTTCCCCCGCATCCGCATCGGCATCGGCGCAAAGCCCCACCCGGACTACGACCTTGCCGCATGGGTGCTGGGCAAGTTCCCGCCGGAGGACGCCAAGGCCATCTCTGACCGTTACGCCGACCTTGAAGCCGCCGCAAAGCTTATCATGGACGGTAAGCTCAGTCTGGCGCAGAGCAAGTATAACGGGTAAGCGCCCCCACTCGTAAAAATGCGTTTGGAGCGCTCCGCAGAGCTTGTCGGGGCAAAGCCCCTCCATCTGCTAGCGCAGACCGCTCTGCCGCTTAAAAGCCCCACTGGGGCTTTCATTGCTACGCTGCGCTCCGCAAACGCGGTCGCTCCAAACGCGAAATTATAAATAATTCTTCCGCTGAAAATATCCAGAGCGCAACGACGACGACCGCCGCCAGTGGCGGAAACAGGGAGGAGTTGTTGGGGCAGCGGCCAGCAAGACGCACGTGCCGCCCAAGGCACGATGCGGATGCTGGGTGCCGCAACCCGATAAGCGGAGGATATTCAAAATCGTTATTCTCCCGCATCCTGACAGGAAAGGAGGTTTTTCCATGTACGAAGCCTTACTCAAGGCCACACCGGAATATCAGAAGGTCGCCGCAAGCTTTGGCTCTGCAGGGCCGGCGGCGCTGTTCGGTCTGCCGCCCGCAGGCCGGGCGCTGCTGTATGCCGCCCTGCAAAAAGACCTTGACCGGGTGCTCTGCATCGTGACCCCCGGCGAAGCCGAGGCCACCCATTTTGCGGACGACCTCAAGGCGCTGGGGCTTACTGCTGCGGTGTTCCCCCCGCGCGACTTTATGCTGCGCCCGGTGGAGGGTGCAGGCCGCGAGTACGAGTACCGTCGCCTTTCGGTGCTGGGCGCACTGGCGGGCGGGCGGCTGCAGGCCGTCTGCGTGCCCGCCGAAGCGCTTTTGCAGTACACCGTGCCCCGGGCCGAGTTCATCCAGAATACCCTCACCTTAAAGCCCGGCATGGTGTATAACCGCGAAGCACTGGTGGCGCGGCTGTTTGCCGCCGGGTATGTGCGCCGCAGTCAGGTGGACGGCCCGGGGCAGTTCAGTGTGCGCGGCGATATCGTGGATATCTACGCGCCGGATATGCGTCAGCCCGCCCGCGTGGAATACTGGGACGACGAGATCGACTCCATGTCCTCCTTTGACCTGCTGACCCAGCGGCGGGACGGTGCACTGGAAAAAATATACCTCTCCCCTGCCCGCGAGGTGCTGTTCGGCAGCACCTCCGAGACTGCCGAGGCGCTGCGCAGCGCCATCAAAAAGGCGTGCGGCAAGCACCGCACCGCGCTGGAAAAGGCCACCGAAGCCGACCTTTCCCAGCTGGATTCCGGCCTGATGCCGGAGGCCATGGATAAATATTACGGCATCCGCTACCCCGCCCCCGCCACGCTGCTGGACCATCTGGACGCACCGCTGTTCATTCTGGATGAAGTGGGCGGCATCCGGGATGCCCAAAAGGCCACCGAGTTCCGCCGCAGCGAGGAGCTGACCGGACTGCTGGAAGAGGGCGTGCTCTGCCCCGGGCTGGATGTGCTGTACCAGACCATGGACGATCTTGTCATTGCCGCCCAGAACCACAGCACCCTGCTGTGCGAGAACTTTCTGCGCGGGATGAACGAGTTCAAGCTGAAAGACCTCATCAACGCCGAGGCCTTTGCCGCCCCCAACTGGAACGGCGACCTTGCCTCCCTGCGGGAGGACTTAGACCCGCTCATCGCCCAAGGCTACGCCGTCACCCTGTTTGCCGGTACGCCCAAGGGCGCAGCCGCCCTGACCCGTGACCTTGCCGACAAGGGCTATGCCGTGAGCATGAGCCGGGATGTGCGCCCTGCCAAGGGCATTTTGCAGGTGCTGCCCGGGCATCTGACTGCTGGGTGCACCTTCCCCTTTGCCCACGCGGCAGTGCTTTCCAGCCGCCGTCACGGACTGGACGAGGAAGCCGCTGCCGAAGCCAAAAAGCGCAAGAAGAACAAAAACGCCCTGTCCAGCCTTTCAGACATCAAGCCCGGGGACTATGTGGTGCACCAGAGCCACGGCATCGGGATGTACGCCGGTATCCAGCGGCTGGAGGTGCAGGGCGCTACCAAGGACTACCTCAAGGTGCAGTATTCCGGCTCGGACGTGCTGTATGTGCCGGTGACCCAGCTGGATCTGCTCAGCCGCTACACCGCCCCCGGTGACGAGGAAAAGGTAAAGCTGGCCAAGCTGGGCGGCACCGAGTGGCAGCGCACCCGTGCCAAGGTGAAAAAAGCCACCGAGGAGATGGCGCAGGAGCTGATCGAGCTTTACGCCCGCCGCCGTCAGGCCACGGGCTACGCCTTCCCGCCGGACGGCGACTGGCAGCGGGACTTTGAGACCCGCTTTGACTACGACGAAACGGACGACCAACTGCACGCCACTGCCGAGATCAAGCAGGACATGGAAAAGGGTTACCCCATGGATCGTCTGCTCTGCGGCGATGTGGGCGTGGGCAAGACCGAAGTGGCGCTGCGCGCCGCCTTCAAGTGCATCATGGGCGGCAAGCAATGCGCCCTGCTGGCACCCACCACCCTGCTGGCGTGGCAGCACTACAACACCCTGCTCTCCCGCATGGAGGCCTTCCCGGTAAAGATCGGGATGCTGTCCCGCTTCCGCACCGCAAAGCAGCAAAAGGAGACCCTGCGCGGCTTACAGGCCGGCAGCGTGGATATCGTGGTGGGCACCCACCGGCTGCTCTCTAAAGACGTGAAGTTCCACGACCTCGGCCTTGTCATCATCGACGAGGAACAGCGCTTCGGCGTGAAGCACAAGGAAAAGCTGAAGGAAAACTTCATCGGGGTGGACATGCTCACCCTGTCGGCCACCCCCATTCCCCGCACATTGAACATGGCAATGAGCGGCATCCGGGATCTTTCCACCATCGAGCAGCCGCCCATCGAGCGCCAGCCGGTGGAGACCTTTGTGCTGGAATATAACGATGTTATTCTGGCCGAAGCCATGAAGAAGGAGCTTGCCCGGGGCGGGCAGGTGTACTACCTGCACAACCGGGTGGACAACATTGAATCCTGCGCCGCCCATGTCAGTCAGATGGTGCCGGGTGCGCGGGTGGGCATCGCCCACGGCAAGATGACCGAGGAAGAACTGAACCCCGTATGGCAGCACCTGCTGAACGGCGAGATCGACATTCTGGTCTGCACCACCCTCATTGAGACCGGCATTGATGTGCGCAACTGCAACACCCTCATCATTGAGGACGCCGACCGCATGGGTCTGGCGCAGCTGTACCAGATCCGCGGGCGGGTGGGGCGCTCCGGCCGCAAGGCCTACGCCTACTTCACCTTCCGCCGGGACAAGACCCTGACCGATATCGCCCAGAAGCGGCTTTCCGCCATCCGGGAGTTCACCGCTTTCGGCTCGGGCTTCCGCATTGCCATGCGGGATCTGCAGATTCGCGGCGCGGGCAGTCTGCTGGGGCACAGCCAGCACGGCCACATGGAAGCCGTGGGCTACGATCTCTACGTTAAAATGCTGGGGCAGGCCATTGCCCGGGCGCGGGGCGAGCCCGTCCAGCGAGACAAGAGCGATTGTCTTGTGGACCTGCGGGTGGACGCCTTTATCCCGGAAAAGTATATCCCGGACGGCGCGGGCCGCATCGAAGCCTACAAGCGCATTGCCGCCATCCAGACCCCGGAGGACGCCGCCGATGTGCTGGACGAGCTCATCGACCGCTACGGCGACCCACCGCCCTCGGTGAGTGATCTGGTCAACGTTTCCCTTGTCCGCGTACAGGCCGCTGCCGTGGGCGTGTACGAGGTGACCCAGAAGAAGGATACCCTTGTGCTGAATCTGGAAACGCTGGACCTTGCCATGATACGCGGCCTGCTGCAAGCTTTCAATGGCCGTGTCACCGCTGGGGCGGGCACAAAGCCCTATCTCTCGGTGGTATTGCAGCCGGACGAAAAGCCGCTGGAACTGCTGCAAAGCATCCTGAAAGCCATGGATGCCATTTTGAACAACAAGGAGCCAAACCAATGAAAAAGAAACTGCTTGCGCTGGTATGCGCACTTGCACTGACCGTCAGCCTTGTAGGCTGTGTATTCTCCACCCCGGACACCGTGGGCAAGATCGGCGATTTTGAGGTGACCAGCGGCTTATATCTGCTGGCGCAGTACGATGCCTATCAGCAGGCTGCACAGCTGGCAGGCTCTGAGCAGGACGCCAGCAAGGTAAAGTCCTTCCTTAAGGCCACCATCACCACCAATGCCGACACCGGCGAGACCGCCGTGGTAAGCGACTATGTGGCGCAAAAGACGCTGGAGACCCTGCAGACCCTTGCCGCTGTGGATGCCCGCTTTACCGAGCTGGGCGGTGAGCTGACCGAGGAGCAGAAGTCCGCCGCCGACAGCTACGCCCAGCAGCTGATGGATAACTACGGCGACACCTACACCGCCAACGGCATCGGGCTGGAGACTTTGAAGCTGTTCCAGCAGCTGCAGTACAAGCACACCCTGCTGCTGGATCTTGTCTACGGTAAAAACGGCGAGACCCCTGTGGAGGACGGCGAGCTGACCGAGCATCTGGACAGCACCATGTACGAGATCGGCTTTATCACCGTGCCGCTGTACAACACCAGCACCTTCGCCTTTGCCAGCGATGACCAGAAGGCCGAGATGCTCTCCCTTGCCCAGAAAGCTGCGGACAACTACAACGCCAGCGCCCCGGAGGACACTTCCAGCCAGCTGACCACCTTTAACAGCATCGCAAGCAGCGCACTGACCGGGATCTGCGCTGTGCTGGACGCCGAGGTTCCTTCCACCAGCACCCTGCAGACCGACCTGCTGGGCGAGAGCGACCTGACCGACGCCTTTACGCAGGAGGGTGCCGCCGATACCCTGCGCGGCCTTGCCTACGGGCAGGCAGCCGCCATCCAGTACTCCGGCTACGCCATGATGCTGGCCGTCCGTCTGGACCCGCTGGGCGTCTCCACGCTGGATGCTCTGCGCAGCCAGATCCTGAGCGACATGAAGGGCGAGGAGCTGGACGACGCTCTTTCCGCCTACGGTGCCCAGCTGGATAACAGCCTGAGCAGCTCCGCTATGAGCAAGCTGCCCGCTTCCAAGATCGTGAACGCCAACAGCGCCAACAGCTGATAACAGTATAAAAATCGCAAAATGGGGTCGGGAAAAATCCCGACCCCATTTTTTATTATAGAACTACAAAGCAGACCCGGCAGGCTCTTTCGGAGCCGGTGCCGGGTCTGCTTTATATGTTAGAAAGTCAGGGAATGCCGCCAAGGAAACAGAGTCTTAGCGTACATCACTTCTCGTTCTCGTAGCTGAGGACAGCGTAGGGGTAGAAGATGTTGGCATCCAAGTAGCCTGCCCAGCGGCCGGGCTTGCGGGTGTAGTAGCCGATGGGAATATCGCCCCGGATGACGCCCTTGACCAGAATGAGCATATGGCGGAGGTACTCCACGCTGAAGGGGTTCAGGTTCTCCCAGTGGCCCGTCAGCAGCTCGTAGTCCACATCCTCGTTCCGCAGCAGCACCTCTGCCATGAAGTGCTCCAGACTCGGCAGATAGGTGTCGGTGGCAGCTTCCATCATGAACAGGTCGCCAGAACCAACGGCGTCACCGGTAAAGATGTAGTCCTTGTAGAAGAACACCACAGAGCCCTTGGTGTGGCCCGGCACGTCCACCACTTCCAGCTCCTCAGAGCCGATGCGGACCGTGTCACCATCTACGATGTTCACCAGCTTCAGGTCCTCGGCGGTGAGACCGAAGAATTTCTGCATGCTGGAGATCAGGTCCTCCCGGTCATCGGGGTGGATATAGGTGCGGCGGACCTTGCCGGACTTCAGCAGGGAGGGAATGCCCAGAATGTGGTCGCCGTGCTTGTGGGTCAGCAGGATATCCAGCTCTGCGTCAGGGTTGGTCAGCACGTTTTCCCGCAGGTAGGCATAAAGGTCTGCTGCGCCGGAACCGCCCATGGCGGTGTCAATGACCAGGGCTTCCTTGCCCAGATCCAGCACCCACAGGGTGTCCATGCCAAAGTCCATAACACGGGTGATGTTGTACTTTACCGGGTAGTGACTGAACATCATGTTGGGGTTTAGCTTGCCGTGCTGGGTCCGGGTGAGGGACTGGGTGAACATCCAGTTATAGGGGGTGCCGATGCTGTACACCCGCTCCCAGACCTTGTGGGGCTCCGGCATGGAACCGGCGGTAAAGCCCTCGTACTTCACGCAGGAGCAGCCGGCATCCTTCAGGGCCTGCACAGCCTTGGCGGTCTCAGCCTCGGGCATCTCGGGGTCATCCTTGCAGTGGTAGGCCCAGACAGGGGTGTTCTTGATGGCCTCAAATGCGCCGGGGACGTTGTACCACTGGGCAGGCACCATGCCGCACATGGGGATGGCAGCGGCAAAGTAGTAGGGGTAGGCCAGGATCATGTTCCAGACACCGGTACCGCCCATGGACATACCCTCGATGTAGATACGGTCCGGGTCGATGCGGTGGGCAGCCACATAGCTGTCGATAGCAGACTTCAAGGCCGTAACGGTGTCCGGGTCGGTCCAGTTCTTGCCGGGGCACTGGGGTGCAAACAGGTAGGTGGGGTTCTTCTGGATCATTTCGTCAGAAATGTAGAAGGTGGCACCGTCGTTGGCGGTAAGCTGGGTGCCGTTGGGGCCCACACCGTCCTCACCGTGGAGGAAAACGATCAGGGGCAGCTTTCCCTTCAGGGCAGGGGCGTAACGGCGAGGGTTGTAGGCATAGTACTCCACTCCGGCAGCACTGCCGGCCTTGAAACGCTTGGCCAGCGCATTGCGGTCGGGGCTGTCCACCTTGACCAGACAGTTCTGGTCGGCGTCCTGGGCAAAGGCGATGCCACTGGTGCCCAGCACACTGGCAACAGCTGTAAAGGCGGCGGTGCTACGCATAAAGTCACGTCTGCTCAGTTCCATGGTCTTTTCTCCTTTTCTTAGTCGAAAAAATGAATACAGTTTGTGAATGCCGTACGGAAATCCCTCACCATATCAGATGAGAGTTGTCGTTAATATATTAATATATCAGAAAAGCACTGTCAAGAATGCGCCGAAAACTTTGGTGAAGACTCTAAGCCGGGCTGTCGGGGTTTGTCAAAAATGACGAAGTCCATTCCCAATCGTCCCGCGCCAAAGGCGTTCTATTTTACTACCCTTGCAAACTCTGCGGCAAGGGCGGCGTTCACCGAGCGGACGGCGTTGGCATCCGGCTTGATGGCGGTGCGGTCGTAGGTGAACAGACCGTTCACCTCGTCCTCCACGTCGGTCAGCTGGGTGTATACCAGCGCCGAAAGCCCCTTTTGCAGCTGCGGCAGCACTGCGCCCAGCTGCAATTTTTTGTAGCGGGCGGTCAGTTCCTCCCGGCTTTTGGCTGTGCCGTAGCCGTAGGTCCTGCGGGGCGGCTCGTGCCCCGGCATAGGCCATGCAATACCGCCGTACTCGCTCAGCGCCACGGTGCGGGTCTGCGGGCGCACCCGCAGGGGGTAGAAGTAGTTGTGCAGGGAGTATACGTCCCCGCCGCCCTGATCGTACCAGCCGCTGGCTTCGTCCACAAGACGGGTGTCGTCCAGCGCGCGGATGGCTTGCACTGCCCCGGCGGCATCATACTGTCCCCACCCCTCGTTAAAGGGCACCCAGCAGCCCACGCAGGGGTGACAGCGCAGCGCCTGTACCGTATCTTCCAGCTCCCGGCGGTATTCTTCCCGGCTGCTTTCGCTGCCCCGGCTCAGCAGCCCCCACAGCGCCGCCTTGTCCGGCAGGCGGCGCATAAGCGGCTGCAAAACATTAGTCAGGTAGGTGACGAACCACAGGTTATACTTGCTGCCGCCGTTGACCATATCCTGCCAGACTACAAGACCCAGCCTGTCGCAGTGGTAGTACCAACGCTGCGGCTCGATCTTTGCGTGCTTGCGCAGAAGATTGTAACCCAGCGCCTTTACCTCGCTCAGCTCCCGCTCCACCGCCGCATCCGAAGGCGGGGTGTACAGTCCCTCCGGCCAGTAGCCCTGATCCAGCAGGCCGTTGAGCAGGATGGGCTTGTCGTTCAGGCAGAAGCGCAGCACGCCCCGTGCGTCCGGTGCGCAGCTCCACTTGCGCAGGGCAAAGTAGCTGTGCACGGTGTCGAACTGCTCTTCCTCTCCCTGCGTGGTGCCCACGGTCAGGTCGTACAAAAAGGGCGTGTCCGGGCTCCACGGGAAGAAATACTCGTCCGCAATATGCAGCGTCACCTCACCGTCCTGGCCGGCCTCATCGCTGCCCCAGTCCTCGGCAATGGTCACGCCCCCGGCGCGCACTACAGCCCACAGGTTCGCCGCGCCGCCGGGTGCAGAGGTATGGGCTTTTACGGTCACGGTGCGGGCATCATAGTCCGGCGTAACGGTGAGAGACTGGATGTAATTTTCCGGCACGCGCTCCAGCCAGACCGTCTGCCAGATGCCGCTCTGCGCCGGGTAGAACATCCCGCCGGGCTGCAAAGTCTGCTTACCCCGCGCCTGTGTGCCGTGGCCGGTGGGGTCCTGCACCGCCACCCACAGGCTGTTGCGGCCTGTGCCGTTGAGCTGCGCGGTGATATCCAGCGTAAAGGGCCAGTAGCCGCCCCGGTGGCCGCCCACCAGATGGCCGTTCACCTGCACGGCACAGGCGTAGTCCACTGCGCCGAAATGCAGCAGCACCCTGCCGCCCGTCCCGGCGGGCGGCGCAAAATATCGGTGGTAGTGCAGCCACTGCCCGGGCTGCACTGTGCGTCCCACCCCGGAGGCGCGGCACTCCGGCGCGTAGGGCACTAAGATCTCGCCATCCCAGCCCGCCGGGCGCTGTGCCGAGGCGGTGATGGCGTACTGCCACAGGCCGTTCAGGTTCTCGTAGCTGTCCCGGCGCATGGCCGGGCGGGGATATTCCGTCAGAGGGTGCATACACTCACCAGCCTTTTTCTCGTTTGCTCCATTCTAGCACAGCCCGGGGCATTTGTATACCGTGGAGCGGACGATTTTAAATGGCCGCCGCGTGCGCTTTGGCCATCTTCAGCGGAAAATTATTTTTATATTTGCAATTCTGGAAAATCTGCGGATTTTCCAGAATTGCTTCTTCATGGGAGTAAAAAAGAGCCGCCGCACGGCGGCATGGCTGTGCGGCGGCTTTGTGAGAAGGTGGGAAATTGCTTAGTTCTCGGCCAGATTACCGGTATAAAGCTGGTAATACTTGCCCTTTTTGGCGATCAGCTCGTCGTGGCTGCCGCGCTCGATGATGCGGCCCTGTTCCAGCACCACGATGCAGTCTGCATTGCGGACGGTGGACAGGCGGTGCGCGATGACAAAGCTGGTGCGGCCATACATCAGGCCGTCCATGCCGCGCTGCACCAGCGCCTCGGTGCGGGTATCAATGGAGGAGGTCGCCTCGTCCAGGATCAGCACCGGCGGGTCTGCCACGGCTGCGCGGGCAATGGCCAGCAGCTGGCGCTGTCCCTGCGAGAGGTTGGCGCCATCGCCGGTCAGCATGGTGTTGTAGCCCTCCGGCAGGCGCTTGATAAAGCCATCGGCGTTGGCCAGACGGGCGGCGGCGATGCACTCTTCATCGGTGGCCTCCAGCCGTCCGTAGCGGATGTTCTCCATCACCGTGCCGGTGAACAGGTGGGTGTCCTGCAGCACGATGCCCAGCGAGCGGCGCAGGTCGGCCTTTTTGATCTTATGGATGTTGATGCCGTCATAGCGGATCTTGCCATCCTGAATATCGTAGAAACGGTTGATCAGGTTGGTGATGGTGGTCTTGCCCGCACCGGTGGAGCCGACAAAAGCGATCTTCTGCCCCGGACGGCCGTACAGGTTGATGTCATGCAGCACCGTCTTTTCCGGCACATAGCCAAAGTCCACGTCCGTAAAGGTAATATCGCCCGCCAGCTTGTGGTAGGTGGTAGTGCCGTCGTGGTGGGGGTGCTTCCACGCCCACAAACCGGTGCGCTCGGCAGTTTCCACCAGCTGGTCGTTGCGGTCGTACTTGGCGTTTACCAGCGTCACATAGCCCTCGTCGGTCTCGCTGGGCTCGTCCATCATCTTGAAGATGCGCTCTGCACCGGCCAGTGCCATGATGACGCTGTTGGCCTGCATGGACACCTGACTGATGGGCATATTGAAGCCCTTGTTCAGGCTGAGGAAGGCCACCACGGTGCCAAGGGTCATGCCGCCAACGCCGCCCACGGCCATGGCTGCACCAGTCAGTGCGCAGATTGCATAGCTGATGTTGCCCAGCTGGGCGTTGACCGGCATCATAATGTTGGAGAAGCTGTTGGCCTGCTTGGCGCTTTCCTTCAGCTGGTCGTTCAGCGCGCGGAAGCCGGCAAGGGTCTGCTGTTCGTGGGTGAACACCTTGACCACCTTCTGGCCCTCCATCATCTCCTCGATGTAGCCGTTCACCTTGCCCAGATCCCGCTGCTGCTGGATGAAGTACTTGGAGGAGCTTTTTGCGATCTGCTTGGAGCAGAACAGCATCAGCGCCACCATGAGCATGGTAACGATGGTCAGCTGCCAGCTGAGCATACACATACTGAAGAACACCGATACGATGGTGATGACGCTGGACACCAGCTGCGGGATGCTCTGGCTGAGCATCTGGCGCAGGGTATCCACATCGTTGGTGTACACGGACATGATATCGCCGTGAGGATGAGTGTCAAAATACCGGATGGGCAGGCTTTCCATGTGGGTGAACAGCTTGGTGCGCAGATTGCGCAGCGTGCCCTGCGTTACGTTGACCATGATGCGGGCGTTGGCCCATGCGGCCAGAATGCCCACAAAGTAGATGCAGCACATCCGCACCAATGCACCGGCCAGTGGTGCAAAGCTGGGGTTCTGCTGGCGGGTCATGGGTACGATGTAATCGTCCATCAAAGTCTGCAAGAACAGGCTGGCCTGCACATTGGCCAGCGCGCTGACCACGATGCACACAAGCACAAGGATGCAGTGGGGCAGATAGTTGCGGAACACCTCATCCATAATGCGCTTCAGCAGCTTGCCCGGGCTTTCCACCTTGGGGCGCGGCCCCCGTGCGCCCCGCGGGCCGGGGCCATGTACTTCTTTTACTGCCATTACTGCGCACCTCCCTGCTTGTCAAAATCGCCGCCGCCCTGCGTCTGGCTGTTGTAGACCTCCTGATAGATGGCATTGGTCGCCAGCAGCTCTGCGTGGGTGCCCAGACCGTTGATCTGGCCGTTCTCCAGCACCAGAATGCGGTCTGCATCCTGCACCGAGGAGATGCGCTGTGCAATGATGATCTTGGTCGTGCCGGGGATCTCCTCCCGGAAGGCCTTGCGGATCTTGGCATCGGTCGCGGTATCCACGGCGCTGGTGGAGTCGTCCAAAATCAGCACCTTGGGCTTGCGCAGCAGGGCGCGGGCGATGGTCAGGCGCTGCTTCTGGCCGCCGGATACGTTGGAACCGCCCTGCTCGATCCATGTATTGTACTTATCCGGGAAGCGCTGGATGAACTCATCCGCGCAGGCCAGCTTCGCCATGCGGATGCACTCTTCCTCGGTGGCGTTGGCATCGCCCCAGCGGAGGTTATCCAGAATAGTACCGCTGAACAGCACATTCTTCTGCAGCACCATGGAGACTTCGCGGCGCAGCACGTCAAGGTTATAATCCCGCACGTCCACGCCGCCCACCCGCACGGTACCGCTCTCGGCATCGTACAGGCGGGGGATCAGCTGCACCAGACTGGACTTTGCACTGCCGGTGCCGCCGATGATGCCCAGCGTCTCGCCGGGTTGGATGGTAAAGCTGATATCGTTCAGCACCGGCTGACCGCTGCCGTGTTTATACTTGAAGGTAACGTGGTCGAACTGGATGCTGCCGTCTGCCACCTGCTGCACCGGCTGCTTTGCCGGGGGCAGGTCGGTGTGCTCGTCCAGCACCTCCACGATACGCTTGGCAGAGGCGGCGGACATGGCGATCATGACAAAGGCCGTGCTCAGCATCATCAGTGCCATGAGGATGTTCATGATATAGCCGAACAGGGCGTTCAGCTGGCCGGTGGTAATGGCACCGTGCAGCACATATTTTGCGCCGAACCAGCTCAGCGCGATGTTGCAGCCGTACACCGCCACCAGCATGGCGGGGTTATTGAAGCTCAGGCGGCTTTCCGCGTTGACGAACTGCTTGTACAGGCTCTCGCAGGCGGCAGTGTATTTTTCGTTTTCGAAGCCCTCGCGCACGAAGCTCTTGACCACGCGGATGGCAGAGACATTCTCCTGCACCGAGGCGTTGAGGTTATCGTAGTTCTTGAACACACGGTCAAAGATGTGGAAGGTAGGGATCATGATGGCAGCCAGCACCGCCACCAGAAAGGCCACTGCCACCACGAACACCAGCGACAGCGGGCCGCCGATGACCACAGCCATGAACATGGCAAACACCAGATGCACCGGGGCGCGCACGCACATGCGCAGGATCATCTGGAAGGCGTTCTGCACGTTGGTCACGTCGGTGGTCATGCGGGTAACAAGACCTGCCGTGGAGAATTTGTCGATGTTGGAAAAAGAGTAATGCTGGATGTTTTCATACATGGCATCGCGTAGATTTCCGGCAAAGCCGGTGGATGCCTCGGCGGCGTACTTGCCCGCCAGCACGCCCAGCACCAGCGCAATGGCTGCCACCAGAAAGGTAAGCAGTCCGTAGCGGATGATGGCGTTCATATCGCCCTTTTCAATGCCCTGATCGATGATAAAGGCCATGATGGTGGGCAGCAGCACATCCATAATGGCTTCCAGCGCAGCAAAGAGCGGTGTCTTGATCGAGGCGGCTTTATACTCGCCCAGATGCGACACAAGCTTTTTGATCATCTGAGTTCCCTCCTGTTAATTTTATTTGTTTGGTACAAAACAATTTTATACAAAACAATTTAAATGTCAATAGCTTTCGAAAAATGTTCATAATTGCTAATTTAACAAGTCCTTTTTCGGCGCTTTGACGGAAAAGATCGTTATTTCAGTGCTTCCCGCAGCTTGTTCAGCAGCCGCAGCAGTTCTGCGTTCTCCTCCTCGGTCAGCAGTCCGGCCACATAGTCGTCGGTCTGGTGGAAGGACAGCAGGGTCTTTTCGTGCCGTTGGATGCCCTCCTCGGTCAGCACCAGCTGCTTGAGCCGGGCGTCCTGCGGCACGCTCAGCCGCTGGATGTAGCCCTTGCGCTCCATCAGCTGCAAAATGTTCGTCACCGTGGAGCGGGTGATGGAAAACTCCCGCTCGATGTCCCGCTGGAACACCGGCTCGTTCCGGTGGCGGTAGAGATACTCGATGATCCACCCGTGCATGGGGGTGGTCTGCTCTACCCCGTTGGCGCGGGAAAACTGGTTCAGCCTGCGGAAGATCAGGTTATCCACCCGGTGCAGCTGGGCGGGGATGACCTGCGGCCCTTCCCACGGCGGGTCCAGCTTGCAGGGCTCTTCAATAGGGTGCTGTGTACACATAATGGTTTTCCTCTGTTCAAATTGTTCGATGTAAAACTGTTTGATGCGATACATATATTACCCATCTCCCCGCCCCTTGTCAAGAGGGCGGGGCGCAAAAAAGGCCGCTGCGGAAAATTTTCCGCAGCAGCCTTGATTTTTATGGATACGGGATACGCTTACAGCTTTTTGCCGGTCAGCAGCTCGTAGGCCTCCAGATACTTGGCAATGGTCTTGTCAATGACATCCTGCGGCAGGTCGTAGTTGCTGTCGGGGTTGGCCTTCAGCCAGTCGCGGACGAACTGCTTGTCGAAGGAGGGCTGGCTGTGACCCGGCTCATAGCCCTCCAGCGGCCAGAAGCGGGAGGAGTCCGGGGTCAGCATCTCGTCACCCAGCACCACGTTGCCGTCCTCGTCCAGACCAAACTCGAACTTGGTATCGGCAATGATGATGCCGCGGGACAGTGCATACTCGGCGCACTTCTTGTACAGGGCAATGGTGTAGTCCCGCAGCTTAGTGGCGTACTCCAGACCGTGGCCGGGGAACTGCTTCTCCAGCACGTCGATGCTCTGCTCGTAGGAGATGTTCTCGTCGTGGTCGCCGATCTCTGCCTTGGTGGAGGGGGTGTAGATGGGCTCAGGCAGCTTATCGGACTCCTGCAGGCCCTCGGGCAGCTGGATGCCGCACACCTTGCCGGTCTTCTGGTAGCTTGCCCAGCCGCTGCCGGTAATGTAGCCGCGCACAATGCACTCGATAGGCAGCATGGTCAGCTTGCGGCACATCATGCTGTTGCCGGTGAACTGGGGCTGGCGGAAGAACTCCGGCATATCCTGCACATCCACACTCAGCATGTGGTTGGGCAGCAGATCGCGGGTGTAATCGAACCAGAACTTGCTCATCTGGGTGAGCACGGTGCCCTTTTTGGTGACCTTGTTTTTCAGGATGACGTCAAACGCAGAAATGCGGTCGGTGGCAACCATGATCAGGCTGTCGCCATTGTCGTAGATCTCGCGGACTTTGCCTTCTTTGATGGGTTTGAACTCAGTCATAATCAAACACTCCATTTTTCCATGTTCTCAGCAGCGCAGCAGCGCAGCGCAGTTCTTACCCTATTATTCTACCATACTGCCGCGCGGTTTAAAAGGAACAGAATAAAAGAAAAACGGGCAAGTTTTGTGTTTTTATCGTGAAAAGTGCGCAAAAAACAGCAGGAAATTTCAGCGTTTTTACGATAAAAGTCGTACTATATCCTCAAATGCACGCACCTTTGCAAAATGCAGTCATGGACAAGCGCCGCCGGTTGCGGTATCATAGTAGTATGCGTATATCTGCGCTCCGCAGGGGCGCAAAAGTAAACAAGGAGGTAAAGAGTATGGGCAAATTTCCCAAGGGCTTTTTGTGGGGCGGCGCTACCGCCGCCAACCAGTGCGAGGGTGCATGGCAGGCAGACGGCAAGGGTCTGGCAACGGTGGACGTGACCCCCTTCGGCCCGGACCGTTTTCCGGTGGCAACGGGCTATATGGAAATGCTGGGCTGCGATGACGCACATTTCTACCCCAGCCACGAGGCCATTGACCTGTATCACCATTATAAAGAGGATATCGCCCTGTTTGCAGAGATGGGCTTCAAGTGCTTCCGGCTGTCCATTGCATGGACCCGCATCCTGCCCAACGGCGATGACGCCCAGCCCAACGAGGCAGGACTGGCCTTCTACGACAGCATTTTTGACGAGTGCCATAAGTACGGCATCGAGCCGCTGGTCACCATCTGCCACTTTGACACTCCCATTGCCCTCATTAAAAAATACGGCGGCTGGAAAGACCGCCGCATGGTGGACGCCTACGTCCACTACTGCGAGGTGCTGTTCGACCGCTTCAAAGGCAAGGTGAAGTACTGGCTCACCTTTAATGAGATCAACATGCTGCTGCACCTGTCCTTTACCGGCGCAGGGCTGGTATTCTACCCCGGCGAGAATGTGGAGCAGGTCAAGTATCAGGCTGCCCATCACGAGCTGGTGGCCAGCGCAAAGGCGGTAAAGCTGGCGCACGAAAAAATGCCGGACGCCATGGTGGGCTGTATGCTGGCGGCAGGGCAGTTCTACCCCCGCACCTGCGCCCCGGAGGATGTGCGGGCGGCGCAGGAGGCCGACCGGGACAACTACTTCTTTACCGATGTACAGGTGCGCGGCGCTTACCCCGTGTGGGCTAAAAAGCGGATGGAGCGCGCCGGGGTGCAGCTGCACACACAACCCGAGGACGACCGCACGCTGCGGGAGGGCACGGTGGATTTTGTATCCTTCAGCTACTATTCCAGCCGCTGCATCACGGTGGATAAGGAGCTGATGGCGGCAGAGAATGCGGAAGGCAACGCCGTGTCGGCATCGGTGAAGAACCCCTACCTGAAAGTCAGCGAGTGGGGCTGGGCCATCGACCCGGTGGGTCTGCGGGTGACCCTGAACACCATTTACGACCGGTACGAAAAGCCCATGTTCATCGTGGAGAACGGTCTGGGCGCAGTGGATACCGTAGAGCCGGACGGCTCCATCCACGACAGCTACCGCATCGACTATCTGCGGGCGCACATCGAAGAGATGGAAAAGGCCATCAACGAGGACGGTCTGCCCCTGATGGGCTACACCACATGGGGCCCCATCGACCTTGTAAGCGCCTCCACCGGCGAGATGAAAAAGCGGTACGGCTTTATCTATGTGGACAAGGACAACGACGGCAACGGCACCCTTGCCCGCAGCCGGAAGGACAGCTTTTACTGGTACAAAAAGGTCATCGCTTCAGACGGCGAGGATCTGACCTGAGCAAGCGCCCCGGCACTGTTTGCGGTATGGCAGCGCCGGGGCGTAAACGTGTGAGGACGAACCGATAACGGAGAAAATTTATGACACCACAGATCATTGCACACCGCGGTGCTTCCTATCTTGCACCGGAAAACACCCTGACAGCCTTTAAAAAAGCCATGGAGATTGGCGCGGACGGCGTAGAGATGGACGTACAGCAGACCATTGACGCCGGGCTTGTGATCCACCATGACTATATGATCGATCTGCACACGGATATTTCCGGCAAGATCTACGATATGACCATGGGCGATCTGAAAGAGTTGGATTTCGGCAGCTGGAAGGACGCCATCTATCAGGACGAAAAGATCGCCACCCTGCAGGAGGCCATGGAGCTGTGCAAGCAGATGCCGGAATGCACCGTGCATCTGGAACTGAAATCCACCATGGACAACGACCCGGACTTTGTGCCCCGGGTGCTGGAAGTGCTGCGGCAGACCGAGATGGTAGAACAGGTGATCCTTGTTTCCTTCAACCACGCGCTGCTGCGGCAGGCAAAGCAGCTGCTGCCCGAACTGCGGGTAGGTGCACTGGTATACGGCGAGCTGGAAAGCATGCTGCTGCCGCCGCCCATCATCTGGAAGGATCTGGGACTGACCAACGGTATGGAGGACATGGAAGCCATGGATGCCGCCCTGCCGGAGAGCGCAGCCGACGAGGAAAATTGCAGCTGGATGACCCGCTGGATGACCGATAAGGTAAGTATGCTGCGGGCAAACTTTCCCGGCGAGAGCCTGAACGAGATCTACAAAAACCTGATGGCGCAGCGGGATCTGCCCGGCTATATCCGCAGTCTGGACTTTGTGCCGGAGTGGGTCAGCTGCGAGTACCACACCGCCTACAAAAACGCCGGTTTCATTGACAAACTGCACGAGATGGGCATCAAGGTGTCTTTGTGGACGGTGGATACGGAAGATTCCGTCCGCAGCCTGCTGCGCACCAGCGCCGATGCCTACATCACCAACCGCCCCGACCGTGTGCGGGAGTGGGTGGAGAAGGAACAAGCGGCGACCGCCCCAACCGAAACCGCCACGGCAGAGTCTGCCCCCACTGCTGAAGCAGACACCGGGACAGCCGCCGCAGAGTAAGCCAGCTTGGAATAAGCACAAATAACCCCAACAAAAAAAGAGATAGGCTTTCCCGAAAGGGATCGCCTATCTCTTTTTGCATTCATTTTATTCTGCTGCGTCGGTCAGCACAAAGGTCAGCTCGGCGGTGACGGCGCATTTGCCATCCACCCATGCCGAGGCCTTGCCTACGCCCACAGCGCCGTGCTGCTGCACCAGCTCGCAGTGCAGGGTGAGCACGTCCCCGGGGACGACCTGCTTACGGAAGCGGGCACTCTTGATGCCGCCGAACAGCGCAAGCTTGCCCTTGTTTTCCGGCAGGCTCAGTGCCGCCACAGCACCGGTCTGTGCCAGCGCCTCCAGCAGCAGCACGCCGGGCATGACCGGCTGTGCCGGGAAGTGGCCGTTGAAAAATTCCTCGTTGCGGGTGACGCACTTGCGACCGATGGCCCACTGCCCCGGCTCGTAGTCCAGAACACGGTCCACGAGGGCAAAGGGGTAGCGGTGGGGCAGAATTTCTGCGATCTGCACACTGCTCAGGGTGTTGGCGTTTTCACGCACGGTACGGGGCTCTGCCATGGGTCAGCCCTCCCATCTGCGCAGGGCGATGCAGGCGTTGTGGCCGCCAAAGCCCAGACTGTTGCTCAACGCGTACTGCATTTCCTGCTGCCGCCCGGTGTTGGGCACATAATCCAGATCACACTCCGGGTCAGGCTGGGCGTAGTGGATGGTGGGCGGTGCAAACTGATCCCGCAGTGCCAGCGCGGTAAACACGGCTTCAATGCCGCCTGCACCGCCCAGCAGATGGCCGGTCATGCTCTTGGTGCTGACCACGGTCATCTCCTTGGCGTGTGCGCCGAACACTGCGTGAATGGCAGCAGTCTCGCAGGCATCGTTCATGTGGGTGCCGGTGCCGTGAGCGTTGATGTGGTCCACCTGCTCCGGTGCAAGCCCGGCATCCGCCAAGGTCAGCTTCATGCAGTCGATGGCACCTGCGCCGCCGGGTGCGGGCGCGGTAAAGTGGTAGGCGTCGCAGTTGGCACCGTAGCCCACCACCTCGGCATAGATGTGTGCGCCGCGCGCTCTTGCGTGCTCCAGCTCCTCCAGCACCAGCACACCGCTGCCCTCGCCCATGACAAAGCCGCCGCGGCGGGCGTCAAAGGGCAGGCTGGCAGCGTCCGGGTCGGTGGCGGTGGAAAGCGCCTTCATGCTGGTAAAGCCGCCGATGCCCAAGGGGCTGATGCAGCTCTCCGCGCCGCCGCAGACCATCACCGACTCGTAGCCGTCCCGGACGCGGTGGAAGGCGTCGCCTACGGCGTTGGTGCCGCCGGCGCAGGCCGTGACCGGGCAGGTGCACATGCCCTTCAGACCGAAGCGGATGGCCACCTGTGCCGCTGCCATGTTGGCAATGGCCATGGGGACGAAGTAGGGGCTTACCTTCTCCATGCCCTTTTCCTCGCCGCGGGCGTGCTGCTCCTCAATGGTGGGCAGACCGCCGATGCCGCTGGACAGGATGACGCCGATGTCCTTGCCCTCGGCCTCGGTATCAAGGCCGCTGTCTGCAATGGCTTCGGCGGCAGCGCCCAGTGCCAGCAGGGTGAAGCGTGCCATTTTGCGGACTTCCTTTTTGTCCACCACGGTCGCGGGGTCAAAATCCTTTACCTCACCGGCCAGCTTGCACTTGAAGTCGGTGGTGTCGAACTGGGTGATGGGGCCGATGCCGCATTTACCGGCACGGGCTGCTGCCCAGCTGTCGGCCACATTGTTGCCCAGCGGGTTCACCGTGCCAAGGCCGGTGATCACAACTCTGCGTTTTTCCATAAGGGTTCTCCTTTACATTGCCATGCCGCCGTCCACACAGAGCACCTGCCCGGTGAGATAGCTGCTTTGTTCTGCGGCAAAAAACGCCACTGCCTGTGCCACATCCTCCGGTTGGCCTGCGCGGCCTGCGGGGATGCCCTGCGTCATGCCGGTGCGCACAGCTTCCGGCAGCACGGCAGTCATGTCGGTGTCGATAAAGCCGGGTGCTACCGCGTTCACGGTCACGTTCCGCGCGGCCAATTCCCGGGCAAGGCTCTTGGTCAGGCCAATGAGCCCCGCCTTGCTGGCGGCGTAGTTGGTCTGCCCGGCGTTGCCCCGCAGCGCCACCACGCTGGAAAGGTTCACGATGCGGCCATAGCGCTGGCGCACCATGCGGCGGGCGGCCTCCTTGCAGCAGAGAAAGGCGCTTTTCAGGTTGGTGTCCAGCACCGCGTCAAAATCCTGCTCGGTCAGGCGCAAAATCAGGTTGTCCCGGGTGATGCCCGCGTTGTTCACCAGCACATCCACCCGGCCAAAAGCCTCGGCGGCGGCATCGAACAGCGCCTTGCAGCCCTCGGCGGTGGATACATCCGCCTGCACGGTCACCGCCTGCACGCCCTCGGCGCGGCAAAGCGCTGCCGTCTGCTCCGCAGGCTCTGCGCCGTGGCAGTAGTTCACCACCACATTGCAGCCCTGCTTTGCCAGTGCCACGCACACTGCGCGGCCAATGCCCCGGCTGCCGCCGGTAACAATGGCGGCGCGGGTCAGCTTTTCTTCACTCATTCTGCATCCTTCCATGCGGTCAGCACCGCATCCAGCTGTTCCGGGGTCTCCACTGCGGTGCAGACCACCCCGGGCAGGGTCTTTTTCACAAAGCCGCTCAGGGCGCTGCCGGGGCCGACTTCCAGAATGTGGTCCACACCCAGCTCGCCCAGACGGCGCAGGGTATCTTCCATGTAGACGCTGCTCTGCACCTGCTTTACCAGCAGCTGCGGGATGCTGTCGGTCTCGGCCTTTTCATGCCCCAGACAGTTGAACAGCACCGGCGTCTCCATGGTGCCGAAGTTTTCACCCGCAAAGCGCTGTGCCAGCGCATCCCCTGCGGGAGCCATCAGCTTCGTATGGAAGGGGCCGCTGACCTTCAGCGGGATACAGCGGCGGGCACCGGCTTCCTTTGCCAGCGCGGCAGCCTGCTCCACAGCGGCTTTCTCACCGCCGATGACCAGCTGCCCCGGGCAGTTGTAGTTGCAGATCTGCACACAGCCCGCCTCAGCAGCCTGTTTGCAGCAAGCGGACAGCTTTTCTCTGTCCAGTCCCAGCACGGCAGTCATGCCGCAGGCAAGGCCCTTTGCAGCCTCGGCCATGGCCTTGCCCCGGAAGGCGGTCAGCTCAATGGCCTGCTTTGCGGTGAACACCCCGGCTGCCTGCAGCGCGGAGTATTCGCCCAGCGAAAGCCCCGCCAGATAGGCGGGCTTTACGCCCTTTTCGGCCAGCACAGCGGTCACGCCGCAGGCAAAGGCCACCATGCAGGGCTGGGTGTATTCGGTCTGGTTCAAAACGCCGTCCGGGTCCTCAAAGCAGACGCGGTGCAGGTCAAAATCCAGCGCTGCGCTGTCAAAGGCCGCCCGGAAGGCGGGAGATGCTTCGTAAAATTCCTTGCCCATGCCGGGGTGCTGCGCACCCTGACCGGCGTAAAGTACGGCAAGCTTCATAAATTCTGCCTCCATTCGGTCACAAGTTCGTCCATCAGCTCGCGCACGGTGCGCATCCGGTCCAGCCTGCCCACGTTTTCGCCGCAGAAGAAGAGCCCTTCCTCCACGTTGCCCTTCACCGCCTCGATGAGGGCGTGGGTGATGCAGTAGGGCACGGCGGCGGGGTCGCAGGTCTTGAGACACCGGGCGCAGTGCTTGGGCGGGAAGCGTTTGCCCTCGGCCAACGCCTGCACCAGCGGGGTGTTCAGCGCGCGGCCGGGCATTCCCACCGGGCTGTGGATGATGCGCACATCCTCCGGCTTTGCCGCCAGCAGCACGTCCTTGTAGGTCTGGGAGGCGTCGCACTCGTAGGTGGGGATAAAGCGGGTGGCAAGCTGCACACCCGCAGCGCCAAGCTTTGTAAAGTGTGCCATATCGGCACCGGTGTACACGCCGCCCGCCACGAATACCGGGATGGCGTGGCCGTATTGCTCCTCGTAGGGTTTTACCTCGGCCAGCACCCCGGGCAGAATTTCGTCCAAGGTCTGGCAGCGGTCTGCCAGCAGGTCCTCCTCGGCAAAGCCGAGATGTCCGCCCGCCTTGCAGCCCTCGATGACCACAAAATCGGCGGTGCGGTCAAAGCCCTTTGCCCAGCGGCGCAGGATGAGCTTTGCCGCCCGGGCGCTGGATACGATGGGCGCAATGGCCACCTCTTTGGTGCCCACGATGCCCGGCAGTTCCAGCGGCAGACCCGCACCGGAGACCACGGCATCCACCCCCGCCGCCACGGCGGTGCGGATGGCGTCGGCATAGTCCCGGGTGGCTACCATGGCGTTGATGGCCACCAGACCCATGCCCCCGGCAATGGCCTTGGCCTTTTGAATTTCTGCGGTCAGGGCGCGGTGGTTGGCTGCCGCCGGGTCGCGGGCAAAATCCGGCTCGCGGTAGCCTGCATCGGCGGTGGAGATGCACCCCATGCCGCCGCAGGCTGCTACCGCACCGGCCAGCCCGCCCAGCGAAACGCCTACGCCCATGCCACCCTGCAAAATGGGCAGTTGCAGGGACTTGCCGCCAAGGGTCAGCATTCGGTGTTCAGCGCGGCAATGCGCTGCCTCCCGCCCTGCCACAGGTCGGCAAGGATGTCCGCCACGGGGCGCACCTCGTGCAGCATTCCGGCCACCTGACCGGCCATCAGGCTGCCGCTTACCGTGTCGCCCTCAAAGACGGCGCGGCGCAAGCTGCCCAGCGTGTATTTTTCCAGTTCCATCTTATCCGCGCCTGCCTTTTCCTGACGGACATACTCCCGGCTCATGCGGTTTTTCAGCACACGCACCGGCGCACCCACAGTGCGTCCGGTAACGATGGTGTCACTGTCCCCAGCCTTGAGCAGTGCGGCCTTGTAGTTAGGGTGGATGGGGCATTCCTCGCTTGCCAGCAGGCAGGTACCCACCTGCACACCGCAAGCGCCCAGCGCCAGCGCAGCCGCCAGCTGACGGCCATCGGCAATGCCTCCTGCGGCGATGACCGGCACACTGACCGCGTCCACTACCTGCGGCACCAGCGCCATGGTGGTCATCTCGCCCACATGGCCGCCGCTCTCGGTGCCCTCAGCGATGACAGCATCGATGCCCAGCGGCTCCAGATGCCGTGCCAGCACGGCAGCAGCCACCACCGGAATCACCTTGATGCCGGCAGCTTTCCACATAGGAACGTACTTGCCCGGGTTGCCTGCACCGGTGGTGACCACGGCGACCTTTTCCTCCACCACGATCTGGGCAAACTCATCTGCCTGCGGGTGCATGAGCATGATGTTCACCCCAAAGGGCTTGTCGGTCAGCTCCCGGCAGCGGCGGATGTTCTGGCGCAGGGTATCGGCATTCATGCCGCCTGCACCGATGATGCCCAGCGCACCGGCGTTGGAGCAGGCGGCGGCAAACTCGCCGGTGGCAATGTTTGCCATGCCGCCCTGAATGATGGGGTATTTCGTCCCCAAGATCTCATTTAAAAGTTTCATGGTCTTTATCCTTTATATTCCACGATCATGCCGCCCCAAGTCAGGCCGCCGCCGAAGCCGATGCAGGCAAGGGTCTGACCGGGGTGCAGCTGGCCGCTCTCAGCCAGCTCGTTCAGTGCCACCGGGATGCTGGCAGCACTGGTGTTGCCGTGGCGATCCATGTTTTTGTAGAACTTTGCACCGTCGGCGTGCAGCGCCTTGACGCAGTGGTCGATGATGCGGCTGTTGGCCTGATGACAGACCACCCAGTCCAGATTGTCCAGCGTAAGGCCGGTCTCGTCCAGTACGGTGTGCAGGCACTTAGGCAGGGCATCCACCGCAAAGCGGAACACCGCCCTGCCGTCCATGCTGATGGGTGCCGAGCCTGCGCGGCTGGGGCCGCCGGCATGGATGGCGGCATCGCCCCGGGCGCCCAGCGTGATGGCAAAGGGCACCGAGGTGTCGGTCAGTTCAAACACCGCCGCACCGGCACCATCGCCAAACAGTACGCAGGTGGAGCGGTCGGCGGGGTCCATCAGGCGGGAGAGCGCCTCTGTGCCGATGACCAGCGCGTACTGCCCGCCCAGCGTAGCCAGCAGACCGCGCGCCACCGCCGTGCCGTACAAAAAGCCGGAGCAGGCGGCGTTCACGTCCAGTGCAGGGCGGTTTTCCGGCAGCGCCAGCGCCGCCTGCACCTGACAGGCCACGCTTGGGGTGGCATCCGGCGCGGAAAGGGTGGCGCAGACGCAGCAGGCAATGTCTGCCGGGGCAAGGCCGCTGCGCTGCAGCGCCTGCTTTGCGGCGGCAATGGCCAGTGTGGCGGCGTTTTCGCCCTCGGTGCAGTAGTGCCGGGTGCGGATGCCGGTGCGGGTGGTGATCCACTCGTCGCTGGTATCCACGGTGCGGCTCAGCTCTTCGTTGGTGACCGTGCGGCCGGGCAAAGCCCCGCCGGTGGCGATCAGACGCAAACCCTTCATGCTTTCCTCATTTCTCCGATCTGACGGAATTTCTGGTAGCGCTGCTCGGCCAGCTGACGGCCGTTCATGCGGGCAAGGCTGCGCAGCTGACGCCGCAGTGCCTCGTCCAGATCCCCGAACAGTACCCCGTGGGCGCGCTGTGCGCCGCCCACCGGCTCCGGGATGATTTCCTCCACGATGCCGTCCTTGTACAGATCCTGTGCGGTCAGCTTCATGATCTCGCAGGCTTCGCCGCTGCGGGAGGAATCCTTCCACAGGATGCTGGCAAAGCCCTCGGGGCTCAGCACCGAGTAGACGGCGTTTTCCAGCATGAGGATGCGGTTTGCCACACCCAGCGCCAGTGCGCCGCCGGAGGAGCCTTCACCGGTGACCACTGCGATCACCGGCACGGTCAGGCCGCTCATCTCCATCAGGTTGCGGGCAATGGCTTCGCCCTGTCCGCGCTCCTCGGCGTCCTTGCCGGGGTATGCGCCCGGGGTGTCAATGAAGGTGATGATGGGACGGTCAAATTTTTCGGCCTGCTTCATCAGGCGCAGAGCCTTGCGGTAGCCCTCCGGCCCGGGCATACCGAAGTTGCAGCGCAGGTTTTCTTCCAGCGTGCTGCCCTTGCGGTGACCGATGACTGTGACCGGCTGGCCGTGGAACAGCGCCACACCGCCCAGAATGGCGGCATCTTCCTTGCACTGACGGTCGCCGCACTGCTCAAAGAAGTCGGTGAACAGTGCATCCACGATCTCATCGATGTGGGGGCGCTCCGGGTGGCGTGCCAGAAAAACCCTGTCCTCTGCGGTCAGTGCCCCGCAGCCGGACAGCAAAGCGTCCTCCTGTGCGGAAAGCTCTGCCAGCTCGGCAGCGTGGTTGGTGATATCGGTCATGTTCTCGTCCGCCGGGTCGCCGCGCAGGGCGGCGATCTTTTCATCCAGCGGTGCGAGCTGTTGTAAGATGTCCTTGATCATAAGGCGCTCCCTCCCTCAGGCGTGCAGCCGCAGCAGCTGTGCCAGTGTTTCGCGCATCTCGGTACGGGGCACCACCTTGTCCACAAAGCCGTGCTCGTACTGGAACTCGCTGCGCTGGAAGCCTGCGGGCAGCTTTTCGCCGATGGTCTGTTCAATGACCCGGGGGCCCGCAAAGCCGATCAGCGCCCCGGGCTCTGCCAGCATAATATCGCCAAGGCTGGCAAAGCTTGCGGTCACGCCGCCGGTGGTGGGGTGGGTCAGCACACTGATGTACAGCCCGCCCCGGGCAGAAAACCGCTCGATGGCGGCAGAGGTCTTGGCCATCTGCATCAGGCTAAAAATGCCCTCCTGCATCCGGGCGCCGCCGCTGGCCGAAAAGATGATCAGCGGCAGGTGCTTTGCGGTGGCGTGCTCCACGGCGCGGGTGATCTTTTCGCCTACGGTGGTGCTCATGCTGCCCATAAAGAACCGGCTGTCCAGCACTGCTGCCACAACCGGGGTGCCCTCGATGCGCCCCGTGGCGGTGATGACAGCTTCCTTCAGACCGGTCTTGCCGGTCTGTGCTTCCAGCTTTTCCGGGTAGCCGGGAAACTGCAGCACATCCTGCGGGGCAAGGTCGGCGTCCAGCTCCCGGAAGCTGCCCTTGTCAAGGACGAGGCTCAGGCGGTAGTACCCGCCGATGGGCAGGTGCACTCCGCAGTTGGGGCAGACGTACTGTGCCTTGTTCCAGATCTGGCGGGTGGCGCGGCGTCCACACTTTTTACATTCCACGAACTGCGGGTCGTTCCACACGGCGCCCGCATCCCGCCGGGCTTTCAGCTGGAAGGTGCGCTCCCGCATACTGCCCGGCAGCAGGTCTTTGATACTGTTCATCGCTTTTCGCCTCGGTCAGCCTCAGACATGGGCATTGATGTAGTTGAAGATATCGCCCACGGTCTTGAGGGATGCCAGCTCCTCATCGGGGATGGACACGCCGCAGGCCTCTTCCAGTGCCATGTTCAGCTCCACAGCGTCCAGGCTGTCGGCCTCCAGATCCTCGGTCAGGCTGGCCTCCATGGTCACCTTGTCCTCATCGCAGCTCAGGGTATCGACAACGATCTTCTTCATTTCCTCGAAAGTCATGGTAGTATTCTCCTTTATGTTGTATGATTGTATTGATTATTTACCTAAAATTTGTGAGGTATCGAACACGACCATTATAGCCAAACCGTCGGATAAGTCAATGGTTTTAGTTAAAGATTTTTATCTTTTACATTTTTGTCACAGTTTGCTTCCTTTTTATATAGCCCCCTGCACAGGGCGCAAAAAAGCCGCTGCACAGTGCTTTGTGCAGCGGCCTTTCCCGCAATAATAATAATATTTTCTTATTCCAGCCCGATCTGCTGTGCGTATTCCTCCAGCAGCTCCCGCTCAAGGAAGGGGGTCTTAACGCCCTCGCGGTCACGGTAGGTCTCGTGCCCCTTGCCGATGACGGCGATCAGATCGCCCTCCTGTGCGTGATCCACTGCGTAGTGCAGCGCGTCCAGACGGTCGGGGATCTCCACGAACTTTGCGTCCGGGTTGCCCTTGTTCATGCCTTCGCGGATGTCGGCAATAATGTCCTCCACCTTTTCAAAGCGGTTGTTGTCCTCGGTGAGGATGGAGAAATCGGCCATCTTGGCGCAGATCTCGCCCATGCCGTAGCGGCGCAGCTTGGAGCGGTTGCCGCCGCAGCCGAACACCACCACCAGACGGTGGGGCTTGTAGGCGCGCAGGGTGGTGAGCAGGCTCTCGGTGGATACCTCGTTGTGGGCGTAGTCCAGCAGAATGGTGAACTTTTTGCTGATGGGCACCAGCTCCACACGGCCCTTCACCACGCACTTGCCCAGACCGTCGTGGATGGCGGCATCCGGCAGGCCCAGCACCTTGCCCACGGCCAGCGCAGCCAGCGCGTTGTACACGCTGAACTCGCCGGGCATATTCACCTTGACGTCCATCTCATCCTTGCCGGTAACGTGGAAGGCAACGCCCAGAAAATCGTGGGTGCGCAGCAGCTCGTAGCCGGTCTCGCGGTAGTCTGCGGCTTCGCTGCGGCCGTAGGTGACCAGCTTGCAGGTATGACCTTCCAGCAGAGCGGCGGTGTTCTCGTCGTCGATATTCACCACGCCCACATCGCAGCGCTTGAACAGCTGTCCCTTCCAGCTGCGGTACTCCTCAAAGGTCTTGTGCTCACCGGGGCCGATGTGATCCGGCGAAAGGTTGGTAAACACGCCCACATCGTAGTGCACGCCCGCCACGCGATCCATCATCAGACCCTGACTGGATACCTCCATCAGCGCGGTGTCGCAGCCGGCATCCAGAAACTCCCGGAAGGTCTTTTGCAGCTCGTAGCTTTCCGGGGTGGTGTTGGCGGTGTCCTTGTGGCGTCCCATATAGTAGATGCCGTTGGTGCCGATCATGCCCACCTTGCGGCCTGCGGCCTCCAGCACGCTTTTGATCATGTGGGTGGTGGTGGTCTTGCCCTTGGTACCGGTGACGCCGATCATGGTCATCTGGCGGGCAGGGTTGCCAAAGAGGTTGGCGCTCATCAGTGCCATGGCATAGCGGCTGTTCTCCACCTTGACCACGGTCACCCCGGGCAGGGCAGAAAGGTCGATATCGTGCTGGATGACCAGCGCGCTGACCCCCTTGGCGGCGCAGTCAGCGGCAAACGCGTGGCTGTCCCGCTGGGTGCCCACGATGCACACGAACAAAAGCCCCGGGGCAGCCTTGCGGCTGTCGTAGATGATATCTGCGATCTCAGTATCCAGACTGCCCTGCACAAGGGTAAAGGGCACGCCTTCCATCAGTTGTTCCAGCTTCATACAGTCTCCTCCAAAGAGCTTCTTTACATGGGGTTTTCTTCTTCGTTGGCCGTCATGCGGTCAGGGTGGGTCAGGGGCAGCTGCTCGGTGTCCGTTTCAGCCGCCGGTTCGGTGGTGTCGGCAGTATCCGTGCTTTCTGCACTGTCGGTGCTGTCTGCCGTGTTCTCGGCCGGGGCGGGTTCCTCGGCCTTGGGCGGCACCACATAGCCGGAAGGCAGAGTGGGCTCGCCCTGTGCAAAATAGATCTTGCGGGTGCTGCTGGCGCTGGTATGGCTGAAATCCAGCCGCCCGGTATCGGTGGGGCCGCAGCCCTTACCGTCGGCGTTGGTCAGCACATAGCGGGCGCGGTCCAGCTTATAATCCAGATCGTTCAGCGTGCCCAGCAGCACGCTGATGCGGTCCTGATACAAAAATGCGAGCTGCTCGGTGTCTGCCACTTCCAGCCGTGTCACGTCCTGCGACAGACCGTATTCCTCCAGCTTGCTGCGCAGTGTGCGCAGCGCTTCCATGCGGGCGGTCTCGATGTTCACCGTGCTTTCACTTTCGGCGGTTTCCGAGCCGGAGGCGTCTGCGGCGTCCGCGTCCTCCACGAACCGGAAGCCCTGTCCCGGGGCGGTGTCCTGCAGCTTGCCGCCGTACAGGGTGCAAAGCCCCTCAGGCTGGGTGCTTTCCTCGGACAGGATCTTCCATTTGTCCGAGATCACAAGCCACTTGCTGCCGTTTTGCACCGCGTAGGCGGGCACAGCCTCGGTCACCTGCACCACCACGGTGTTGGGGTAGTCCCGGATCACCTTGATGGAGCCCAGCAGCGGGAAGTTCTGCTCCAGCACCGCGGCCTTTTCGCCGGGTTCAAAGCTGAAGATGTTTTCCTCCAGCTGCACGCCCATCCGCTGCAAAATGCTGTCTGCGGTATAGCCCGCGATCTCGGTCACCTGCTTGCCGTCCGGGGTCTGTACCTGAATGGAGTTGATGCGGAACAGCATGGTCATGGTCAGGTAGATGCCCGCGCCGATGACGCACAGCAGCATGGCAAAGGCGGTCAGGCGGCGCAGCATCCGGCGGCGCCGCAATGTGGCGCGGGTCACCTTGCGCTTTTTGCGCATTTCCCGCCGGGCAGGGCTTTGCTGCGGGGCGTCCTGCGCCGGGCGCAGGCGCTGACCGTTGCCCGCCGGGTGCTGCCGGTTTGCATTCTGGTAATTCTGGTTTTTCCGGCTGTTCTGCCCGCTGCGGGCATTGTTTGCCGGGCGGCGCTGCTTGCCGCCAGACTTCGCGTTTTTGGGTCTGCTGCCCGCCGGGCGGCTGCCAGAGGGATACTGGGTGGTATTGCTTCCCTGCCCCTGCGCCGGGCGGCGGGGCTGGGTCTGGGTGGGGAACTGGATGCTGTTATCTGCCCGGGAGGAGCGCACGCTGCCGTTGGCGCTGCGGGAGGGCGGGCGGCTGAGCGGCTCGCCATTGTAGCCGTAGCGGCTGCTGCCGGTGCTCCGGGGCGTATGATCCTGCGAAGGCGCAGAGGTGCGCGCCACATCCCGGTTCAGGTCATAGGGTCTCGGGTTCCGGGGTCTGCCGTTGCGGTCACGGTTCTGCTGCATCATTCGCACCTTCTTTCCTGTTTATTCCGGAGCTGCATCACGGGGTCTTTACCAGCTTGAGCAGCGCCGCAGTGATGCGGTCCAGACTGTCGTCCACAGACAGGCTGCGGGCGTTTTTGCCCATCTCGGCCAGCTTGCCGGGCTGTGCCAGCATGGCAGAAACCGTCTGCACCAGCTTTTCACCGGTCAGGTCTTTTTCTTCGATCACCACAGCCGCCCCGGCCTTCTGCAGTTCCATGGCGTTGTAGTACTGGTGGTTCTCCGCCACATTGGGGCTGGGGATCAGCACAGCGGCGCGTCCCACAGCCTCCAGTTCGGCCAGCGTCAGCGCACCGGCGCGGCTGATAACGAGGTCTGCCGCAGCCAGTAGCTCCGGCATATTGTTGATGTATTCCTTTACCACAAGGCTGTCGCCGGGGGCAAAATCCTTCTGCTTTTGCAGCTGCTCAAACAGCTGCACCCCGTACTGCCCGGTGGCGTGCAGGTGCAGCACCGGCTTGTGCTCATGCTGTTCCCAGGCGCACAGGTCTGCCACCACCTCGTTGACCCGGCGTGCGCCCAAGCTGCCGCCGAAGGACAGGATGACGGTGCGGTCGCCCGCACCCAGCTGTGCACGGATGGCCTCGCGGTTGGCGGCCTGTGCAAACACCTCCGGCCGCACGGGGTTGCCCACCACAAGGGTCTTGTCCGGTGCACCCAGCTTTTCCACGGCGGCGGGCACGGCGGCAAACACGATATCCACATCCGGGGCCAGCAGCTTGTTGGTCACACCGGGGAAAGCATTCTGCTCGTGCAGGGCGGTGTGGATGCCCATTTTGGCGGCGCAGCGCACCACCGGGCCGGACACATAGCCGCCGCAGCCGATGACGAGATCCGGCTTTACTTCCTTCATCATGGCCTTGGCCTTGGGGCCGGAAAGCGCCAGATTCCACAGGGTGATGATGTTGCGCTTGATGTTGTGCAGGCTGAGCTTGCGCTGAAAACCGGTGATCTCGATATGGTGGAAGGGGTAGCCCGCCTGTGTTACCAAACGGTACTCCATGCCCTCCTTACGGCCTGCAAAGTGGATCTCGGCGGTAGGGTCGGCCTTTTTCAGAGCACCGGCAATGGCCAGTGCAGGGTTGATATGTCCGGCAGTGCCGCCGGCTGCGATGAGAACACGCATGGTGATTCCTCCTTATAAACGCCCGGCCTGCGGCCGGGCGGGCTTGCGGTTTGTTTTACTGTTCTGTACGGGCTGCGCGGGCAGAAGCCAAGTCAATGGTCTTGCGTGCAAGTTCTGCTTCCCGCTCGGCGCGGGCGGCCTCCCGCTGGGCACGCATCTGCTCCCGCTGCTGCGCTGCCCGCTCGCCGTTGCGGCCGATGTTCACCATTACGCCCATCTCTGCCAGCAGCAGGATCAGGCTGGTACCGCCGGAGGAGAAGAAGGGCAGGCTGATGCCGGTGTTGGGCAGGGTATTGGTGACCACGGCGATGTTGCAGAACACCTGCCACGCGATCTGCGCCATAATGCCGATGCCTACCATGGTGCAGTACAGATTTTCCGCTTTATAGGCGATGAGTAGCCCCTGCACGATGAACAGCACGAACAGCACGATGATGAGCACCGCGCCGATGAAGCCCAGCTCCTCGCACACCACGCTGAAGATGAAGTCGTTGGTGCTTTCCGGCAGCCAGAGCTGCTTTTCCACGCTGTTGCCCAGCCCCAGCCCCTTCAGTCCGCCGGAGCCGATAGCATAAAGGCTCTGCACGGTCTGGTCGGTCATCTGGCTCAGATCCTGCGTCCAGCCGTCCAGACGCTTTTGCAGGTAGGGGATAGAATCCACATGGGAGAGCAGGGTCTCCAGCAGGGTGCCCGCCGTGATGGCACCCGCCCATGTCAGCACACCGCCGCTGCCGGACAGCAGCAGGATGGTGCCCACCACCGCCACCGTCAGCACGATGCCGGACATGTGCGGCTCCATCGCCAGCAGGAGGACCACCGGTATAAGGGGCAGCACCGGCACCACCAGCTGCTTCCATACCCGCACCCGCAGCCACTCCCGGGGGGTAAGCAGGATGCGGCGCTCCGGGTCCAGCCGCTCCACCTGTGGCGCCTTGGCTGCAAGATGGGAACTGAACAGGATCATCTCAAACTTTGCCACCTCCGAGGATTGCAGCGTAAGCCCGCCGAAGCGGATCCAGCGGCGGCAGCCGTTCAGAGGGGCCATGGTCAGGGTGACGGCCAGCATGGCCAGCACAATGATGTAGCCCGGCACCACCATCTTGCGCAAAAAGCGGTGATCCATATAACTCATCAGGAACATACAGGCCAGCCCGATCATCATGCACAGCGCCTGCTGCTTGATGTAGTGGAAGCTGTCGCCCATGCGCAGGTAACCGGTGGTGTAGCTGGCGCTGAACAGCATCACCAGCCCAAAGATCATAATAACGGCCAGCGTGGCCAGCCAGTCGATCAGCAGCCGGGACCACGGGCCCGGGTCTCGCTGGAACACCGACACCGGCGCTCTGTGTTTTTTGCGGATAGTCGCCATCTGCGCTCCCTTCCCTCTCTGTGCCCGGTCAGCACCAGCGCAGCAGCGCCAGCGCCAGTACATAGCCGACAGCGCTCAGCGCAAAGCTGCACAGGAACACCGTCTCCGGGCTCATTTTATGCTTTTTTACCCAGCAGCGCAAGGGCTTGCCGGTGCGTTTTGCACCCAGCAGCTGCGCTGCCAAAAGACCGCCTGCCGCCCAGAAGGGCAGCGCCAGCGGCACGGTCAGGCTGGTCATATCCAGACTGAGCGGGATGCAGCCGATGGCACCCGCCGCCAGCAAACTGCCGCAGCAGCCCACCCCCAGCCTTGCCGGGGGGAACGCCCACAGCAGCAGTGCCACCAGTGCCCCGGCAAGCGCGGCGGGCAGCACCGCCAGCCCGGGCACGCCCAAGCCGGCCTCTGCCATCATCAGCGCCAGCATAGCCACAAAGGCCGCGCCGCACACCGTACCCTCGTCCCGCTCGGCGATGCGGGCACACTCAGCCAGCGCCACCATGAGCACCGCCCACAAAAAGGGCACGGCGCTGCCCAGCAGCACATACCCCGCCCCAGGCACGTCCAGTCCCCGGGGCAGACAGCCCGCTGCCTGCAGCAGCAAAAGAACGAATGCCGCGGCCAGTGCCTCCAGCAAAAGCCGCACGTCCCGCCGCAGCCCCAGCGCCGCCGGGCTGCGCATCCGGGCAAGGTCCTCTGCAAGACCCACTGCCCCAAAGGCAAGGCTTCCGGCCAGCGCCGTGAGCAGCCGTGTCATCAACCGGCCCTCGCTGCCCAGCAGCTCCGGCTGACCCACGCAGGCGGCAAGCCAGCCCACACCCACCGCAGCCACCGTGCCCGCCGCCGCACACAGCCCACCCCACAGCGGGGCGCGCAGGGGTGCAGGCCGGGGCTGCTCAGACTGTGCCGGCTGCTGGTTTTGTTCGCGGCGTTCCAGCACCCGCCGCAGCGGCACAAACAGGCTGCACAGGGCTGCCGTAAGGGCAAAGCCCAGCACCACCGCCGCTGCCAAGGCGAAACGCTCCATAACTCAGACACTCCATTTCGCCAAATAGTTATACTTCCGCTTCTTTATGCTCTTCGTAGAAGATATCCAGTACTTTTTCCAGTGCCATGCCGTGGCTGGCCTTTACCAGAACAGCATCGCCGGGCTGCACCCGGCTCAGCAGGGCATCGGCAGCCTCGCGGTAGCTGTCCGCGTGCAGGGTCTCTACTCCCTTGGCGGCAGCCACCACAGCGGTGCGCTTGGCCTGCTCGCCGTAAGTGATCAGGCAGTACAGCCCGCTCTCGGCGGCAAGGCGCCCCAGCTCCTCGTGTGCCTCGCGGCTCAGCTCGCCCAGCTCCAGCATATCGCCCAGCAGGGCAAAGCGGCGCTTGCAGGGGAAGTCCTTAAACATCGCCAGCGCGGCCTTCATGCTGTCCGGGTTTGCGTTGTAGCAGTCCTCGATGACGGTCACGCCCTCGCTGTCCACCACCTTCTGGCGGCGGCCGGTCTGCTCAAAGTTGGAAAGACCCCGGATGACCCTCTTGGCGTCGCAGCCCAGACGGGTGGCGGCGCAGTAGGCAGCCAAGGCGTTTGCCACATTGTGGCGTCCCATGGCGGGGATGTTCACCACAAAGGTGCCGTGCTCCTGATCCTCCAGCACAAAACTCATGCCGTCCGTCTCCTGCCGGATGGACAGGGCGCAGACGTCTGCGTTTTCATCGCTCAGGCTGAACCACACCGGGCGCACATGGGCGGGGAGCACTGCCTTGCGCAGGAAGGGGTCGTCGTAGTTCAGCACCAGCGGCGCGCCCTCCGGCAGACCGTTGCAGATCTCCAGCTTTGCCTTGCAGATGTTCTCCTGACTGCCCAGATTGCCGATGTGAGACACGCCGATGCAGGTAATGATGCCCACATCCGGCCGTGCTGCCCGCACCAGACGGTCAATTTCACCGGCGTGGCTCATGCCCATCTCGATGACCGCGTACTCGGTGCTGCTTTCCAGCCGCATCAGGGTTCGGGGCATTCCCAGCTCATTGTTCTGGTTGCCCTCGGTCTTGATGGTCTCGCCAAAGCCGCTCAGGGCGGCGTAGGTCATCTGCTTGGTGGTGGTCTTGCCCACGCTGCCGGTCACGCCCACCATCTTGGGGTGGTACTGGCTGCGGTAGTTTGCGCCCATCACCATCATGGCGTGGTAGCTGTCCGGGCAAAGGATGGCCTTTTCCTCCGGCACACCGGGCACGGGATGGTTGACCACCACATACTCCGCGCCCTGCTCCAGCGCACGGGCGGCGAAATCATGGCCGTCGAACCGCTCGCCGGGGAAGGCCACAAAAATGCAGCCGGGCTTTACCTCACGGCTGTCGGTGGTGACCAGTGCCACCTCCGGGTCACTGGTCAGTTTTCCGGCAGGCACCAGCCCTGCCAGAAGCTTGCTTGCATGGATCTTTTCCATTGTTCTATCCCCTCTCGTTCTATTGAATGCTGCACCCTCATCCGTCACTACCTTGCGGCAGTGCTTTATGCTGAAAGCTCTGGTCGAAGATGCCGAAAAAGCTGTTTTACCCACAGGTCAGGGTGATGATGGTGCCGCGCTGTACGCTGGAGCCGGGCTCGTCGCTTTGCGCCTGCACCGTGCCGCTGCCCTCCACCACGCAGTTCAGCCCGGCGGCGCTCAGCATCTGGCGGGCAAAGTCCGGGCTCTTGCCGGTCACATCTGGCACCTCGGTGTGGCTGCCCTCGTAGGTATCGGTATACAGGTAGATGGTGGTGCCGTAGGGCACCTTGCTCCCCGCGTGGGGGTACTGGTAGGTGACCGGGGCAGCGGACTGGCTGCTCTGGCTCTCCTGCAATTGATGCTTCAAGCCCTGAATGTTCAGCTGCACCTGCGCATTGCTCCACTCGGTGCCCACAAGGTTCGGCACGGTAACGATGGTGCCGCTGCGGTCCTCGCCGTCGGTGGCGATGCCAAGATAAGGGGCCACTTCGCTGATGATATTGCCCGCCACAGGGGCTGCAAGGATGGAGGAATAGTCCGTCCGGGCGTTGTTGGGGTCGTCCAGCATGACGTAGACCAGAATTTCCGGGTCGTTGGCGGGCAGCACCGCCACGAAGGAGGCCACCTTTTTATAGTCGCCGTCGGCGCGGCGGTGCATATTCAGCTGCTCGGAAGTGCCGGACTTGCCGCCGATGCGGTAGCCGGACACATAGGCGTTTTTGCCGCCGCCGGTGCCGTTGCCCACCTCGTACTCCATCATCTGCCGGATGACCTCGCTGGCACTCTGGCTGATGACCTGACGGCGCACATTTGCGCCGATCTCCTGAATGACATTGCCGTTGGCATCGGTGATCTTATCCACCACATGGGGGGTGACCAGATACCCGCCGTTGACGGTGGCCGCAATGGCGGTGCACATCTGCAGCGGGGTGATGGCCATGGCCTGACCGAAGGAGGAGGAAGCCAGCTGCACCTCGCCCAGCTGGTCGGCGCGGTAGTACTGCATAAAGTTGGTCTCGCTGGGCAGGTCCACCCCGGTGCGGGCGGTAAAGCCGAAGGCATCGAAGTAGTTATAGAACTGCTGCGAGCCGACGCGCTGCCCCAGCTGGATGTAGTAGATGTTGCAGCTCTTGCGCAGTGCCTCGGCCATATTGAGCAGGCCGTGCGCCTTGCGTCCGGCGCAGTGGTAGGTCTCCTTGGCTACGCCGTAAGCGCCAGAGCAGGTAAAGGTGGTGTTCATGGTCGCCACGCCGGAGTCGATGCCCATGGCGGAGGTGATGACCTTGAACACAGAGCCCGGGTAGTACAGCTCAGTGATGGTCTTGTTCTTCCACAGGATATCCCGGTAGTAACCGGAATAGTCCGCTTCTTCGTCCAGAATCTTGTTGCCCAGCTCGTCGGTGATGTAGTTGCCGTCGGCATCCTTTTTATAGATGCCGTAAAGTTCCGGCTCTGCGTGCACCAGCTCGTTGAGGTAGGCCTCGTTGGCAGTGAAGTTCAGCGGGTCGTTGGGGTCAAAGTCCGGCTTGGAAGCCATGGCAAGGATAGCACCGGTCTTGACGTCCATCACAATGGCGCAGCCGCGGTTTTCCACCGTATTGGCTGCAATGGCTTCGTTCAGGTACCGCTCCGCGATCTCCTGCACGTTCACATCCAGCGACAGCACCAGATTAGAGCCGTCCTTGGCGGCAAAGGTGGTGGCGTTGGCGTCTGCAATGGCGTTGCCCACCGCGTTGCGCTGGGTGATGGTGCGGCCATCCACACCGGCCAAGGTGGACTGGTAGGATTTTTCCAGTCCGTAGGTGCCGACGCCGTCCGCATCCGTAAAGCCCAGCACCGCTGCGGCAAAGGCGCCGTAGAGGTAGTTACGCTGGAAGCTTTTTTCCGAGGACACCGAGATGCGCCCCTTGCGGGAGGTATCGGTGGCCTTTTTGTGCGCCTTGTTGAAGCTGGTGACGTATTTTTCAATGGAAAGCTTCACCGCGTTGTTCACCTTGGTGGCAAGGGTAACGTAGGCAGAATCCAGCCGGGATAGTGCATCGTAAACGGTCTGGTACTGCTGCTGGTACTCTGCCGAGGAAGTGTCCACACTGTCCAAGCTCTCGCCGTCCCCGGAGAGCAGACGCAACGTCAGCTCCCGGCTCACCTCGGCGCACATGGCGGGGTCCAACGTTTTGGTCACAGTGTCGTCATCGTTGGTCTTGCTGGTATAAAGGATGCTGCTGTAACTGGGGTCTGCCCAGATAGTCCACACCACGCTGGTGGATGCAAGGGTGATGCCGGAGGCATCGTAGATCTCGCCGCGGGTGGCCTTGATGGTGGTATCCAGCAGCTGCTGCTGGGCGGCGTACTGGCGGTACTCTGCCCCGTGGATGATCTGGATATTATACAGGCTGCGGATGACGATGGCGGCTGCCACCACCACCGCAAGGATGCCCAGACGGCTGCAAAGCCGCCGCACCCGGCTGTCCAGCCGGTCCCGGCCGGAGGCCGGACGCAGGCGGTAGCCCCTGTTTTTTTTGTTACGGAAAGGTTCTTGCATTGGTTCTCTCCTGCGGGGCGTGCACTGCATTCCGCGCGCCCTGCGCTGTTATTTATTCAGACTGCGGTGTCCATAAACCGAAAAAAGCGTGCGCTGCCGCACGCTTTCTTCGTTTATCTCACGGTGCCCAGAATGTTCACCGCGCCGGTGTACAAAAAGTCGGTCCATTGCCGCACGGTGGACTCCCGGCGCACCAGTGCGCCGCTTTCGCCCAGGCGGATGTAGGTGATCTGGCTGGGGTCTACTTTCATCAGACCCAGCCGCCCTGCGGTCTCTTCCACGCTGGCAATGTTGGTCTTGCTGTTCAGGGTGCTGTTGTAGTAGGTATACTGGCTCTGCTCGCTGACCAGCTGCGCCTTAGTGGCTTGGATCTGGTCGTTCAGCTCCACCAGCTGTGCCTCGCTCCACAGCAGACTGATGGCAAAGCCCACCAGCAGTGCTGCCGCCACCAGATTCATGGCGTTATGTACGGCGGCCTGCAGCGGGTTCAACCGCCGCTTGCCGCCCTTTGCTACCCGCAGGTTTGCTTTGCGCTGCGGCTGCGGTGCCCTGCGGCGGCGCACCGCATTACGATCATATGCTGGCTGACCCATGGTTTCTCTCCTCCTCACAATGCCGGTGCTTCCGGCATCTCAGCATTTTTCCAGCACGCGCAGGTGGGCGGAACGGCTGCGCCGGTTCTCCTCCAGTTCCTGCGTATCAGCTTCAATGGGTTTGCGGGTGATAAGCTTTGCCTTTGCCTTGCCGCCGCATACACACACCGGAAACTCCGGCGGGCAGGTACAGGCTGTGGACCAGCGGCGGAACTTGTTCTTGACCAGCCGGTCCTCCAGAGAATGGAAGGTGATCACGCACAACCGGCCGCCCGGTGCAAGGTGATCGAAAATGGTATCCAAGCCCTCTTCCAGCGCGTCCAGTTCGTGGTTCACTGCAATGCGCAGTGCCTGAAAGGTGCGGCGGGAGGGGTTCTTGTTCTTGCGGCGCTCTGCCGGGGGCATGGCGCTTGCTACGATATCTGCCAGCTGCAGGGTGGTCAGGATGGGAGCGGTTTCCCGCGCCTCCACGATCTTTCCTGCGATCTGCCACGCATAGGGTTCCTCGCCGTAATCCCGCAGGATGCGGGCCAGTTCCTCGCGGCTTTCGGTGTTCACAAGGTCTGCGGCGGTCTCGCCCTGCTGGCTCATGCGCATATCCAGCGGCGCGTCTGCCCGGTAGGAAAAGCCCCGGGCGGCATCGTCCAGCTGGTGGCTGGAAACGCCAAGATCCAGCAGTGCGCCGTTGATCTTTTCAATGCCCAGCTGCTCCAGCGCCTGTCCCGCATAGCGAAAATTGATCTGTACCACGGTGGCAGGCAGCCCGGCCAGACGGGAACGCGCGGTCTGCACCGCGTCCGGGTCCTGATCCAGCGAGATGAGCCTGCCGCCCTTGGCGGCGTCCAGCCGCAAGGCGATCTGGCGGGAATGTCCCGCGCCGCCGGCGGTGCCGTCCAGATAGGTGCCTGCCGGGTCGATGGCAAGCCCCGTCAGGCACTCGTTCAGCAAAACGGGGATATGCTCAAACGAGGCCGGGTCAAAGGGCTGCTGTTCTTCAAAGGCCATTGGCACGGCCTCCTTTCTCGGTTTAGTTTTTTTGCATCAGAGGTGCAGCTTGCGCAGCCGCTCGGCGCGCTGGTCGTTGGTCACGGCGGCGCGGCGGGCGTTCCAGACTTCGGTGGCCCAGATCTCAGCATGGTTGCGGTTGCCGATGATGGTCACGTCCTTTTCCAGCCCGGCGTAGGCGCGCAGCTCTGCGGGCAGCAGGATGCGTCCTTGCTTGTCCGGCGCCACCTCGCAGGCGGTGCTGAACAGGTCGCCGGAGATAGCCCAGCTGTCCATCAGTTCATCGCTTTCCAGCTTGTCCGCCAGCCGCTCCACTTCTTCCATGGGCAGTGCGAACAGGCAGCTGTCCACCCATTCCAGCACCACGAAACTCTCGCCCATGGCATCGCGGAATTTTGCGGGGAAGTTCAGCCGCCCCTTGGCGTCGATAGTGTAATCATAACGGCCAAAAAACACGCGCTGTTCCTCCTTTCAGGGGCGTTTTCAGGGCATGTGCCCTACTTTTACCCACTTTGCCCCACTGACACATCTTTATTGTAGCAAATCAAGTTCGTGAATGCAAGGGTTTTCGGGCGGCTTTTTGCCGCAAAAATCCACAAAAAAAGTCCCTGTGAGCCGTCATTTTTGCTCGCAGGGACTTCGTTTTCCGCAATCTGTGGAATTTGTGTGGAAAGTTGACCGTTATCAGCCGTTTTTCTTGGCGTTCTGGCGCAGGCTGGCACGGATATTTTTGACCTGTGCGGCGTTTTCCACCATGGTGTCCTCGGTGGTGCGCAGCATATTCTCGCAGTAGTCGGTCACGGTCTGGCGCAGGGTGCGCGCCTCGGTCTGGGCTGCGGAGGTGATCTCAGAAGCGCGCTGCTGGGCGGCCTTGACGATCTCGGCGTCACTGACCAGAATGCGGGCGCGCTCCTCGGCCTTTTTCACAATAGCCTGTGCCTGTGCGTTGGCGCTGTCCACGATCTGTGCCCGGTCGTTCACGATCTGCTGCGCCTGCCGCAGCTCGCCGGGCAGAGCCGCCCGCACCTCGTCCAGATAATCCCGGATCTGCTCCACATCCACGATGCGCTTGCCGCCGGAAAGGGGCACGTTTGCGCTCTCTTCCAGTGCATCCTCAATGGTATCCAAAAGCTCGTTCACGTTCATAAGGCTTCTCCCTCCTGCTCAGCGGCGGACTGCATAGGCTTTGTGTACTTCCACAGCAGCACCTTGCCGTATTTATACTGTTTCTGCAGGGTCAGACTGCCCGTCTGCGCGGGCAGCACGATGCCTGTTTCGCTCTCGCACAGCACGATGCCGCCCGGAGCAACGCACTTTTCCACGGCGGGCAGGATCTTTTCCAGCGTGCCGCCACGGAAGGGCGGGTCCAGCAGCACCAGATCGAACTGCTCCCGGCAGGCCGATAAGAACCGCGCAGCCTCGCCGATATTCACCCGGCTGCGGTCAAACACGCCGCAGGCCTTGCAGTTGCGCATCACGATGCTTACGGCCTCCCGGTTCTCGTCCAGAAAGACGCACCGGGCCGCACCCCGGCTGAGCGCCTCGATGCCCAGCTGGCCGCTGCCGGCATACAGATCCAGCACCCGGGCCCCGGGCAGGTCGAACTGTACGATGCTGAACATCGCCTCTTTAACCTGCGAGAGGGTGGGGCGGGTGACATCGGTGCCGGGCAGAGCTTCCAGCCTGCGGCCCCGGGCTTCTCCTGCAATCACGCGCATGATGTTACCTCCTTGCCGTAGCTGCCGCCCCCGCGGCAGCCGGTTTGAACTCTTTCGTATCCTTTATTATCTCCCAACTGCATAGCATTGTCAAGAGCCCGCATTGCGCTGCGGGCGGCTTTGTGCTACAATCATAGCAGCAATATTGCGCATTTTACGGCGCATTTCAGCAAAGGAGAGTATACAGCATGAAAGTTCTGCTCATCAACGGCAGCCCCCACGAGAAGGGCTGCACCTACACCGCCCTTTCCCTCATCGCCGGGGAACTGAAGGCACAGGGCATCGAAACCGAGATTTTGCACGTCGGCGGTCAGCCCGTAGGCGGCTGCATCGGCTGCGGCGGCTGCCGCAGCGGCAATGGATGCGTGTTCGGCGGCGTGGTCAACGAGGCCATTGAGAAGGCCAAGACCGCCGACGCCTTTGTGTTCGGCAGCCCGGTGCACTACGCCTCTGCTGCGGGCAACATGGCCAGCTTTATGGACCGTCTGGCCTACGCGGGCGGCAAGTATCTGGCCTACAAGCCCGCCGCCGTCTGCTGCTCTGCCCGCCGCGCCGGTACCACCTCCACCCTTGACCAGCTGGTCAAATACCCCCAGTTCTTCCACATGCCGCTGGTCAACGGCTCCTACTGGGCTATGGTACATGGCTCCAACCCCGAGCAGGTACTGCAGGACGCCGAGGGCTGCGCCGTGATGCAGGAGCTGGGCCGCAACATGGCATGGCTGCTGCACTGCATCGAGGCCGGTAAGGCCGCAGGCATCGACCACCCGCAGAACCCGCCCCGCCCCATGACCAGTTTTATCCGCTGAGGTATGAATAAATTTGGAGCCCCGGAACGCCGCTGGCGTTCCGGGGCTCCATTTCTATGGGCGATTTTATACAATTTTTCCAAGCATTTCTTGGGCAACCTGCCACCGGCAGCTTCCGCGCACTACAAAATTTCTGCTGTTCCGGCACAAAAGGGGCGTGAATGCTTTTTTCGTTCATAACTTTGTGATACCATACCTCTATAAGCATATCACTCAGACGGAGATCCTGCTATGGAACACTACGATTGGAACGAGGGCTGGCTGTTTGCCCCCACCTTTGACCCGGCGCTGGTGCGCCCGGAGTGCCCGGAGCTTTCCCTTACCCCGGTGCGGCTGCCCCACACGGTCAAGCCTCTGCCCTATAACTACTGCAATGAAAACGACTACCAGCGCCTGTGCGGCTACCGGCGGGAGTTTTTTGCGCCCAAGGAGTGGCTGGGCCGCACCGTGCTGCTTACCTTCGGGGCGGTGGCGCACGACGCCACCGTGTTCTGCAACGGGCGGCGGGTGTTCCACCATGGCTGCGGCTACACCGCCTTTACGGTAGACCTGACCGGTGCGCTGCGTCTGGGACAGAAAAACGTGGTGGCTGTGCGCTGCGACTGCCGGGAGGATCTGAACATCCCGCCCTTCGGCGGGCAGCTGGATGCGCTGACCTACGGCGGCATCTACCGCGCCGTCAGTCTGGATATCAAGGAGCCCGCCTACCTGCGGGACGTGTTCATCGAGGCAAAGGCCGAGGGCGATTTCCGCATCTACACCGCCACCGTGGGCGAGACGGTCGGCTGCACCCTGCAGGCCGAGATCCGCAGCCCCGCCGGGAGCCGGGCGGTGTACAGCGGCGAGCTTTCCCTGCCCATCACCGGCACACTGAACAACGTGCACCCGTGGAGCCTGGAGCACCCCACCCTGTACACCCTGACCGTACGGCTCATCCGCCCCGGCACCGGCGGTCTGCCCGACCGGGTGCTGGACGAAAAAACGGTGCGGTTCGGCTTCCGCACCGTGCAGTTCGTGGCAGGCGGGCTGTACCTGAACGGCCAGCGGGTGGAGCTGCGCGGGCTGGACCGGCACCAGAGCTACCCCTATCAGGGCTACGCCATGCCGGACAGCATCCAGCGGCTGGACGCCCAGCTGCTGAAAAAGGAACTGGGCTGCAACGCCGTGCGCACCTGCTATGCGCCCCCCAGTCCGGCGTTTCTGGACGCCTGCGATGAACTGGGTCTGCTGGTATTCCCCGAAATGCCCGGCTGGCAGCACATCGGCGATGAGGTCTGGCAGGCGCAGGCGCTGCAGAACTGCCGGGAGATGGTGTGCCAGTACCGCAACCATCCCAGCATCTTTTTGTGGGGTGCACGCATCAGCGGCAGCCCCGACAACGAGGCCTTTTATAAACGCACCAACGAAGCCATCCACCGGCTGGACCCCACCCGTCCCACGGCGGGCAGCCGCAGCACCCGCAAGAGCCAGCTGCTGGAGGATGTTTACGCTTACAACGATTATTCCTACGCCGGGCGCGGCGCGGGCTGCGAGAACCGCGCCGCCGTGACCCCTGACACCCGCAAGGGCTACCTCATCAGCGCGTTCGGCGGCCAGAACTTCCCCGCCAAGCCCTTTGACGATGAGCCCCACCGTCTGGTGCAGGCGCTGCACCACGCCGCTGTGCTGAACGACAGTATCGCCCAGCCGGGCGTGGCGGGCAGCTTTGGCTGGTGCATGACCGACTACAACACCCACCGGGAGTTTGGCAGCGGCGACCGCATCTGCTACCACGGTGTGATGGACCTGTTCCGCAACCCGAAACTTTCTGCCGCCGTTTATGCCAGCCAGAAAACGCCCCGCGCACCCTCCGACATCGTGCTGGAGGTCTCCTCTGCCATGACGCTGGGCGACCTGCCCGGCGGCGCAGCAGCCGCCTGCTGGGTGTTCACCAACGCCGAGAGCGTGCGGCTGTACCGCGGCAACGACTTTGTGGCCGAGTTTGGCCCCGACCGGCGGGGACGCTTTGCCGCCCTGCCCCACCCGCCCATCGAGATCAACGATTTTGTGGGCTCGCTGCTGGAAAAGTATGAGGGCATGGATCACGCCACCGGCGCACAGGTCGCCGCCATCCTCAACGAGCTGCGGCGGGACGCCATGGCGCTTTCGCCCCTTTCCAAGGCGCGGATGCTCTCGCTGCGGCTGAGCTGGAACGAGCTGCTGCGGATGTACTACAAGTACATCGGTGTGCTGGGCAGTTCCGCGCCGGTGTACCGGTTCGAGGCGGTGTGGCATGGCCGCGCCGTGCGCACCGTGGTGCGGGAGCCGGTGCAGAGCGTCCGGCTGGAATGCACCGTGCACAACCCCCTGCTGACCGACGGCCCCACATGGGACTGCGCCGCCGTCAGCCTGCGCGCCATCGACCAGAACGGCAACCTGCTGCCCTACTGCGGCGAGGCCGTCTGCCTGTCCGTGGAAGGGCCGCTGAAAATTCTGGGCCCCAGCGTGGTGCCCCTGCGGGGCGGCATGGCGGGCACCTACCTTGCCACCACCGGCGAGGCCGGACGCGCCGTGCTGCACTGCCGCATGGAGGGCGCACTGGACACCGAAGCAGTGCTCACCGTGCGCAGCCGGGAGGAGCAAAACGTTTAATTTTCGTCCTTTCATGATAGATTTGCAGTCTGTTCAAAATTTTATCATGGTTGGCTGATATCCTAGAAGCACAAAGTATTCCGCAGGGCGGCGCTGCTGCCCTGCGTTTCCGTGTGTAAAGTCCCAGAGAAGAGGATGCGAAAACCTATGAGAGAAAAGTTCCGTCAATTCATGATCGGGCGCTACGGCACCGATGGCCTGAACCAGTTTTTGAGCATGAGCTCCATCGTGATGCTGCTGGTATCGCTGCTCACCCGCGTTTCCCTGTTCACATGGCTGGGCGCAGCGCTGCTGATTTTGTGCTACTACCGCAGCCTGAGCCGCAACATTTCCAAGCGCACCGAGGAGAACTACCGCTTTTACAGCCTGAAGGACCGGTTCAATAACAAGTTCCGCAGCCTGAAGGAGCAGTGGGCCAACCGCAAACTGTACCACTACTACCGCTGCCCCCAGTGCCGTCAGAAGCTGCGGGTGCCCCGGGGACGCGGACGCATCCAGATCTCCTGCCCCCGCTGCGGCACCCAGTTCATCAAAAAGAGTTGAGCCGCCATGTTCGGATATGTGATCCCGGATCGGGCCAGCCTCAGCCCCGAGGCGCAGAGCCGCTACCGCTCGGCCTACTGCGGGCTGTGCCGCCGCATCGATGCTCTGCACGGGCTGCGGGGACGGTTCAGCCTGAGTTATGACCTGACCTTTTTAAATATCCTGCTGTGCAGCCTGTACGAGGGCGAGACCCCCGCAGACAGCGGTATCAGCCGCTGCCCCATCCACCCGGTACACGGTGTACTTTGGCGCAGCGCCGACCCCACCGACTACTGCGCCGACCTGAGCGTGGCGCTGCACTACTATAATGCGCAGGACAAATGGCAGGATGACCATAATCTGCTGGCGCTGGGGTACAGCACCCTGCTGGACAACAGCACTGCCGAGGCTGCCCAGCGCTGGCCGCGTCAGTGCAATTCCATCCGTGCGTGTCTCGCAAAGCTTGCCGAGTACGAGGCCGCCGGCAGCACCGACCTTGACGCGGTGTCCGGCTGCTTCGGTGCGCTGATGGCAGAGCTGTTCGACTACCGGCAGGACCGCTGGGCACCGGAGCTGCGCAGCATCGGCTTCCATCTGGGCAAGTTCATCTACCTGCTGGACGCCTACGACGACCTGCCCCGCGACAAGCGCCGGGGCGCATACAATCCCCTGCGGGAGCTGAGCACCCACCCGGACTATGAGGAAGAGATGCTGGACATCTTCGAGCTGCTGCTGGCACGCTGCGCGCAGAACTTTGAGCGTCTGCCCTGCGTGGAGGACGCGGACCTGCTGCGCAACATCCTATATTCCGGCGTGTGGCTGAAATACAACTGCAAAAACGCAAAACGCACCGGAAAGCCCGATGCGTCTTGATTTTGTGCCGATGTTCCGGTAAAATAAAAAGGATGCGGTGCAGCGGTGCTGTACCGTCAGTATAATGAGTGAGGAAGTATACCGAGCATGAGAGATCCCTATGAGGTGCTGGGCGTTCAGCGCGGCGCAAGCGACGACGAGATCAAAAAAGCATACCGCGCCAAGTGCAAACGCTGGCACCCGGATTTGAACCCCAACGACCCCACGGCCGAGGAGCACTTCAAGGAGGTGCAGGCCGCCTACGATGCCATTACCAAGGGCGATACCGGCCCCCAGATGGGCGGCAACCCCTACGGCGGCTACCAGCAGCAGGGCTACAACCGGCAGAGCTATGGCCAGCAGGGCTACGGCCAGCAGAACTACGGTTACACCGGCTTTGATGGCTTTGACGGGTTTGAGGGCTTCGACCCCTTTGGTTTCGGTTTTGGCTTTGGCGGCTATCAGCAGGCCGGGCCCAGTGCCTCCGGCACCGACACCCCGGAGATGCAGGCCGCCCGCAACTTTGTGGCCAATGGCCGCTACGCCGAGGCGCGCCGGGTGCTGGACGGCATGACCGGCCGCAATGCGCGGTGGTATTATCTCTCCTCGCTGGCCAATCAGGGCCTTGGCAAAAGCGTGGATGCCCTGCAGGACGCCCGCCGCGCCGTGCAGCTAGACCCGAACAACACCGAGTACCAGATGCACCTGCGCCGGATGCAGAACCCCGGCCAGACCTACCGCACCCAGACCACCTACGCCCAGCCCGGCGGGCTTTTGCGCTGGTGCTGGAGCATGATTTTGCTGAACCTGCTGTGCAACTGTTGCTGCGGCGGCTGGGGCTTCCGTGGGTTCCGTATGTGATATGATTTTATACAAAAAGGCTGCTGCACGCACGGTGCAGCAGCCTTTTTCTGTTTCCGGATGTAAGGGTTTGCTCTTACTTCTGGGGAGCCTCGAAAGCAATAGCGGTAGCACCGGCAGCGGCGTCCACGCTCTTCAGAGAGATGGGAGCCACCTCGTAGTGCAGGGTGTCAAAGCTCTGGGTGTTGCCGTCCTCGGTGGTGAACTCCAGAACGTAGACAACGTCATCCTGCTTGTCAGCCTCGACATCGCGGGTGATGACGATGCTCTCGCCGTCAGCCAGACCCTCGCCTGCCAGGTTCTCGCCCTTGTCCTCAGAGCCTGCATCGTACAGGTACAGCTCGGTCACCTTGCTGCCGGTGGTGTTGTACACGGTGTACTCGGCAGAAGTAGCCTCGGCCTCAGAGGAAGCAACCTCGGAGGAAGCAGCCTCAGAAGAGGCAGCAACAGAAGATGCGGTGGAGGATGCGGTGGAGGATGCAGCGGTAGAGGCAGCGCCGCCGCAGGCGGTCATGCCGACAGCCAGTACCAGAGCGGCAGCGGCAATTGCAACAGTCTTGAGCTTCATAGGGATTATCTCCTTTTTCGTCTTTTGTTGGTGTCAGGCCTCCGGCAGTATACCAACTGCCTTGGTTGGCCCGATGTTCTCTTATTATACGCACATTGACAAAAAAAGCAAGCTTTTTTCGTGAAAAACCAACGATGAAACAAGAACTGTTACCATTTTGACATGAATTTGGCACATTTTAGGTGGCAGAAACATGAAACAGGTTGCATATATGCAGCTTTCGTTTCCTGCCGCTGTGCAGACGGCGAAATAGAGCTGCAAAAAATTTTATTTTCCTCTTGACAGCAGCCAACCGTTGCTGTATACTGTGCATCGTGAACGTTGTTCATGTTGGAGGGTGAGTGTATGAATCCAATGGCAACATCCAAGGCGGACATCCTGAAAATCAGCCGGGAGCTGATCCAGCAGAACGGCTGGGCAGCGGTCAACATCCGTGCGGTCGCGGCCGCCTGCGGGGTCTCCGTGGGCTGCATCTACAACTACTTCGGCTCCAAGACCGAGCTGGTAAGCGCGGCCGTGGAAAGCATCTGGAACGACATCTTCCACCACCCGGAGGACGAAGCCGTGTTTCAGGACACCCTGTCCTGTATCCGGTGGATGTACCGGCAGATGGAATACGGCTGTCAGCAATATCCCGGCTTCTTCACCCACCACGCGCTGGGCTTTGTGCAGCAGGACACTGCCGACGGCAAGCAGCAGATGCGGCAGACATGGCAGCACATTCTGGACGCCTTGTGCAACGTGCTGCGCCACGATGCCAAGATCCGTCCGGACGCCTTTACCGAGCAGTTCACCCCGGAACAGTTTGCGGGCATCCTGTTCTCCTTGATGCTGTCTGCGGTGGTGCAGCAGAGCTTCGACCCCTCTGCGGTGCTGGAGATCGTGCGCAGGACCATTTATTAAGCAAAAAAACATCCCACAAGCCTTGTGGGAGTTTTTTAAGCCCCAATGTGAACATAGTTCAATTTGGTTTCTGCCCCCTGCAGACCATACTACTGCAAGCCCTTTTCCCTTCGATGCTTCCGGTACGGCTCTGCCGCGCCGGTTCGCTATAAAATCAAAAACCTGCAATCAAAACAAATAAAGGAGAAAAACGTATGAGAGCTGTTATTGAAACTGTTTTCGACATCTTCTATCTGGTCACCGTGCTCACGGTGGGCATCCGCATGATCCGCGATAGCAAGACTGGCACCCAGTTCCGCCTGTTCGGCCTGATGGCCGTTGTGCTGGGCGCGGGCGACGCCTTCCATCTGGTGCCCCGCGCACTGGCGCTGTGCACCACCGGTCTGGAAAACTATGCCGTGCCGCTGGGTCTGGGCAAGTGGATCACCTCTGTGACCATGACCGTGTTCTATGTGCTGCTGTACTACGTCTGGCGCAAGCGCTACCAGATCGAGGGTCAGAAGAACGTGACCGCCGCGGTGTACGCCCTGTCCGCTGTGCGCGTTGTGCTGTGCATGATGCCGCAGAACCGGTGGCTCACCAACCACACCCCGCTGACATGGGGCATCCTGCGCAATGTGCCCTTTGCCCTGCTAGGTCTGCTGATCATCGTGCTGTTCTACCGCAGCGCCAAGCAGAACAACGACAAGGCTTTCCGCTGGATGTGGCTGACCATCGTGCTGAGCTTCGGCTTCTATATCCCCGTGGTGCTGTGGGCAGACGTAAACCCCATGATCGGTATGCTGATGATCCCCAAGACCTGCGCCTACGTCTGGACCGTGCTCATCGGCTATAACGCCATGAAGGCTGAGACCGGCAAGCAGAACTAACCTTTTCCCCCCGCTGCTTAGTCAAAACCACCGGCTGAGCCGGTGGCTTGAGTAAGCCCTAGAAGGGCATAAT
>ERZ1673730.130-NODE-130-length-121894-cov-92.750490_pt1 | contig 121894 bp, 110 predicted proteins | sample MGYA00580200_ERZ1673730 | MGnify/ENA primary metagenome ERZ1673730 (study PRJEB41218, sample SAMN15661761) | gut metagenome | host: Homo sapiens | place: Canada: London | collected 2015-08-20/2019-03-30 | study: EMG produced TPA metagenomics assembly of...
TTTCAGGATTTTTCTCTTCAACCGAACTGGCTGTTTGTGTGAAGTGATTCACATCTGCCGTGTCAGTGGGAGCGCATTATAGGGAGTTCGCCGGAAGTAGCAAGCGTTAAAATAGAAAAATCTTATCGACCGCTCATTATTTGAACTTTTCGCTTATTCATCTTCTTACCATTAAAGGCGCCATCCCAGTGTTCATGCGGCCTGCAGCGCCGTTTACGCTAAGATCGTTTTTTGGCAAAAATGTGATTTTTCTCTCTTACCCAACGCCATTATCGCGCCGATGGTGAATTAAGCACCACTCTTGACCCACGACAAAGCGCCCACCTGGCCCCCGTTTCTATAATCAGGCCCGTTTCTTCTTACTGGTAATAATCGATGGCTTATCAACTCAACATTAACTGGCCCGAGTTTTTAGAGAAGTACTGGCAAAAACAGCCGGTGGTATTAAAAAACGCGTTTCCGGACTTCGTCGACCCGATTACTCCGGACGAGCTGGCCGGATTAGCCATGGAGCCGGAAGTCGACAGCCGGCTGGTCAGCCTGACCAATGGCAAATGGCAGGCCAGCAATGGTCCTTTTGAACATTTCGACGGGCTGGGCGAAACCGGCTGGTCGCTGCTGGCCCAGGCGGTAAACCACTGGCATATGCCCGCCGCCGAGCTGGTGCGCCCGTTCCGCGTACTGCCGGACTGGCGTCTGGACGACCTGATGATCTCCTTCTCCGTCCCCGGCGGCGGCGTCGGCCCGCATATCGATCAGTATGACGTCTTTATTATTCAGGGCATGGGCAGCCGCCGCTGGCGCGTGGGCGATAAGCTGCCGATGCGTCAGTTCTGCCCGCATCCGGCACTGCTGCACGTCGATCCGTTCCCGCCGATCATTGATGAAGATCTGCAGCCGGGCGATATCCTCTATATTCCACCAGGATTCCCGCACGATGGCGTGACCCACGAAACCGCACTGAACTACTCCGTCGGCTTCCGCGGGCCAAACGGTCGCGACCTGATCAGCAGCTTCGCCGACTATGTGCTGGAGAACGATCTTGGCGGCGAGCACTACAGCGATCCGGACCTCACCTGCCGCGAGCATCCGGGCCGGGTTGAGGAGTATGAACTCGAACGTCTGCGCACCATGATGATCGACATGATTCGCCAGCCGGAAGACTTCAAGCAGTGGTTCGGCAGTTTCGTGACCACCCCGCGTCACGAGCTGGATATTGCGCCGGCGGAACCACCGTATGAAGAAGAGGAAGTGGTCGATGCGCTGCTGGGCGGCGAAAAGCTTTCTCGTCTGAGCGGCCTGCGCGTTCTGCATATCGGCGACAGCTTCTTCGTGCATAGCGAACAGCTGGACACCACCGATGCCGAAGCGCTGGATGCGCTGTGCCGCTATACCTCATTAGGTCAGGAAGAGCTCGGCAGCGGCCTGCAGAATCCGGCGTTCGTGAGCGAACTGACGCGGCTGATTAATCAGGGCTACTGGTACTTCGAAGAGTAAGAGAGCGGCAATACTGCGGGCGGCCGCCTGGCGCTGCCCGCTGACTTTCAGCCGTTATTGCGTCTATTTCGGCAGCACCACAATAAACCGCGTCGAGCGCCGATCGGACTGCACCGCTACGCTGCCGTGGTGGGCGCTGACGATGGATTTCACAATCGCCAGGCCGATACCGCTGCCCTCGCCTTTGCGCTGACGCGAGGGGTCGACGCGATAGAAACGGTCAAACAGCCGCGGAAGATGCTCGGCGGCAATCGGTATACCGGGATTCTCCACCACCAGACGGATCGTCTCGGCGCTTTCGCTCAACTGGATGGTCACCGCCTGGCCGGCCGGCGTGTAGCGGATCGCATTCGACAGCAGGTTGCTGATCGCTCGCCGCAGCATCAGCGGATCGCCCGTCACCCGGCAGTGGCTACCGACAAAGCGCAGCGCCACCGCCTTCTCTTCCGCCCACGCTTCAAAGAACTCAAACACCTTATGCACTTCATCGGCCAGATCCAGCGCCTGTTGCTCAGGGATCAGCTGGTTATTATCCGCCTGGGCGAGGAACAGCATATCGCTGACCATCCGCGACATCCGCGAGAACTCTTCAAGATTGGAATAGAGCACCTCTTCCAGCTCCTGCTGGCTGCGGCTCTGGCTTAAGGCGATTTCAGTTTGCGTCACCAGGTTAGTAATCGGCGTGCGGATTTCATGGGCGATATCGGCGGAGAAGTTGGACTGGCGGGTAAAGACATCCTCTATGCGCTCCAGCATATGGTTAAACGACAGCGCCAGCCGCTCCAGCTCGATAGGCACGGCCTGCGGGTCAAGGCGCACGTCGAGATCCCGCGAGGTAATATTCTGGATCTGGCGACTGATCTGGCGGATGGGCTTATGCCCCTGATAGACCACAAACAGCACGATGGCGATGATCAGCAAACTGATTATCGTCGCCGCGGAAATCAGCTTCGCTTTCAGCTCATTAATATAGTGCAGGTGAAAATCGATGGATAAGGCCATCAGCAGGTGGTACGCCGGTTTGCCGTCCGCCTGCTTGCCCAGCGGCAGCATGATCAGCCGCCAGGCGCGGGTCTCCATTGGATGATTATCATGAACCATCTTTCGCGGCTGCGGGTCAGTCCATGAAATCACATTCCCGTCGCGCAGCTGCATCGCCAGCCCCGGCGTACTCAGCATATGGCTGAGATCCGGCCCGTCGGGCGACTGAAACAGAATATTGCCCTGGCCGTCGTCCAGACAGATAAAGACGTTGGCGTAACCCGCAATGATATTCCTCACGATCTCCAGTCGCCGCGCCTGCGGGTAGTCGGCGTGGTTGAGCACCGTCTCCAGGGTGGTGCTGAGCTGCCTGAGATCGTGCACGTCGCGCTCTTCAAAGTGGGCCTTCACCGAATGGATCATGATCCAGGTGAAAGCAAAGAAGGCAATGATGGTGGCGAGGCTAATAAAGAAGGTCAGCCGGGTTGCCAGGGAAAAGGGGCGCTTAGCGGCCATCCGGCACCTCAAGCATATAGCCGACGCCGCGCACGGTCTGGATAAGCTTCGGCTCGAAGTCGTTATCAATTTTGGCGCGCAGCCGCTTCACCGCCACGTCAATGGCGTTAGTGTCGCTGTCGAAATTCATATCCCAGACCTGCGAGGCAATCAGCGAACGCGGCAGCACCTCGCCCTGATGGCGCAAGAAGAACTCCAGCAGGGTAAACTCTTTGCTGGTCAGGGTGATACGCGTCGCGCCGCGCGTCACCTTGCGGCTGACCAAATCAACGCTGAGATCCGCCGCCTGAAACTGGCTTTCGACGATGACCGCTGCTCCACGGCGCAGCAGGGTCCGCACTCGCGCCAGCAGCTCCGCAAAAGCAAATGGCTTAACCAGATAGTCGTCGGCGCCCAGCTCCAGCCCCTTCACCCGATGCTCAATAGTGCCGAGCGCGGTGAGCAGCAGGATCGGCATGCCTTTATTGGCGGCCCGCAGCATGCGGACGATATCCCAGCCGTTCACATCCGGCAGCATGATGTCGAGGATCAGCAGATCGTAATCGCTGGTCATTGCCAGGTGATAGCCGTTAAGGCCGTTATCGGCCAGGTCGACGACGAAGCCGGCCTCGGTGAGCCCTTTGGTCAGGTACTCTCCGGTTTTCTTCTCATCTTCGACAATCAAAATCTTCACGGCAGGCTCCTTCACGCGCGTTCTGTGCGGGTATTCAATTTTAGAGGAGCGCCTCCGGATAGCAATGAAATATCAGGAAAATGACAGCTTTGTCATTTTCCTGTCACGCGTTGAACAGAGCCCGCTACGTAAAGTAGCTGCCATGGATAAATCGTCGAAAGCGTCTGCCGCCATGCGTTCTATACAGCTACTTACCCTCAGCGTGATATTTGCCTTAACCGGCTGTCTGTCGCTCGCTCCGGACTACCAGCGCCCCGCCGCGCCGGTGCCGCAGCAGTTCTCTCTCAGCCAGAACAAGCTGGTTACTGCGACAGCGGGCTATCAGGAGACCGGCTGGCGCACCTTTTTCGTCGACCCGCAGGTGAAAAGCCTGATTAGCACCGCGCTGGCCAACAACCGCGATCTGCGGATGGCGACGCTGAAAGTGCAGGAAGCCCGCGCCCAGTACCGGGTTACCGACGCCGACCGCTACCCGCAATTGAACGGTGACGGCAGCACCACCTATGGCGGCAAGCTTAAAGGCGACACCACCACCAGCAGCGATTATGCCGCCGGCCTGAATCTCAGCTATGACCTCGACTTCTTTGGCCGGTTGAAAAACCTCAGCGAGGCCGACCGGCAGAACTTCTTCGCCAGCGAAGAGGCGCGGCGTGCGGTGCATATCCTGTTGATTGCTAACGTTTCACAAAGCTACTTCAACCAGCGGCTGGCGGCAGCGCAGTTGCAGGTGGCCAACGACACCTTACAGAACTATCAGCAGTCTTACGCCTTCGTTGAAAAACAGCTGCTGACCGGAAGCACCACCGTGCTGGCGCTGGAGCAGGCGCGCGGGATGATCGAGAGCACCCGTGCCGATATCGCCAAACGTCAGGGCCAGCTGGCGCAGGCCAATAACGCCCTGCAGCTGCTCGGCAGCTACCAGCATCTGCCGGACGATAGCGCCAGCAGCGCCATCGATCTGCAAGGCGTCACTCTGCCGCCATCGCTCTCCTCAGCGATCCTGCTGCAGCGGCCGGATATTCTGGAAGCGGAACACAGCCTGCGGGCGGCCAACGCCAACATCGGCGCCGCGCGGGCGGCCTTCTTCCCGTCGATCACCCTGACCAGCTCGCTCTCCGGCAGCAGCAGCGAACTCTCCAGCCTGTTTAACGCCGGCAGCGCGATGTGGAACTTTATCCCAAAAATCGAACTGCCGATTTTCAACGCCGGGCGTAATCAGGCCAACCTCGATCTGGCGGAGATCCGCCAGCAGCAGCAGGTGGTCAACTATGAACAAAAAATACAGTCCGCCTTTAAAGAGGTGGCCGACGCGCTGGCCCTGCGCCAGAGCCTGGCCGATCAGATTGCCGCCCAGGAGCGCTATCTCGCTTCACTAAATATCACCCTGCAGCGCGCTACTGCGCTCTATCGTCACGGCGCGGTCAGCTACATCGAAGTCCTGAGCGCCCAGCGCGACATTTTCACCACCCGACAAACCCTGCTGGAACTCAACTATTCCCGTCAGGCAAATGAAATCACCCTGTTCACCGCCCTCGGCGGCGGCTGGATGGAATAACCCAAGGAGTCCCGATCATGAATTCACTCTCTAAAGTCGCCCTGTTCACTCTGATTTCTGGCACGGTTTTCGCCGCCCAGGCTGCCGACCCGCATGCCGGTATGGCGATGCACGAACAACCCGCCGCCACGCAGACGCAAAGCATCAGCGGCAAAGGGGTCATTAAAGCTATTGATATGGATAGCAAAAAAATCACCATCGCCCACGAAGCCATCCCGGCGGTGAACTGGCCGCCGATGACCATGCGCTTCACCATCACCCCGCAGACGCAGCTCAACAATGTGAAGGATGGCGATAGCGTGGACTTCACCTTCGTTCAGCAGGGCAACCTGTCGCTGCTGCAGGATATTCGCGCCAACTAATGGCCCGGCGACGGTAAGCCCCTCAACGACTAAATGGACGACACATGGCATCCCTGACACTGAAAAATACGGCGCTGATCCTCGGCAGCATGGTGATTGGCGGCGCGCTTACCGCGGCGCTGTACGCCCGATGGGCACCGACCCACTCTGCCGCTCCGGCGGCCGAGCAGCAGCGTAAAGTGCTGTTCTGGTACGATCCGATGTACCCGAACACCCGCTTCGATAAACCGGGTAAATCGCCGTTTATGGATATGGATCTGGTGCCGAAATACGCCGATGAGGGAAGTACCGCCGCCGGTGCGCCGGGGGTGCGTATCGACCCGACGCAGACCCAGAATCTCGGCGTAAAAACCGCCGCGGTCACCCGCGGGCCGCTGCGCTACGCTCAGACCTTCCCGGCCAACATTAGCTATAACGAGTACCAGTATGTGATTATGCAGGCGCGAGCGGCGGGCTTTATCAATAAAGTCTATCCGCTGACCGTCGGCGACAAGGTGAAACAAGGCACGCCGCTCCTCGAGCTGACCATCCCTGACTGGGTGGAAGCGCAGAGCGAATATCTGTTGTTGCAGGAGACCGGGGGCACCGCCACCCAGGTTGAGGGGATCCTCGAGCGCCTGCGCCTTGCCGGAATGCCGGATGACGATATCCGCCGCCTGAAAGCCACGCGTAAAATCCAGACCCGCTTTACCCTCAAAGCCCCCATCGATGGCGTGATTACCGCCTTCGATCTGCGTGCCGGAATGAACATCGCCAAAGATAATGTGGTGGCGAAAATTCAGGGCATGGACCCGGTGTGGGTCAGCGTGGCGGTGCCGGAATCCATCGTCTGGCTAATTAAAGACGCCTCGCAGTTCGCCATTCAGGTTCCCGCCTGGCCGGGAAAAACCTTCAGCATCAGCAAATGGACCCTTCTCCCCAGCGTCGATAGCGCCACCCGCACCCTGCAGCTGCGCCTGCAGGTCAACAACCCGGATGAAGCGCTGAAGCCGGGGATGAATGCCTATCTGCAGCTGACCAGTGAAAGCGAACCGATGCTGCTGATCCCCTCCAAAGCGCTGATCGACAGCGGCGACGAGCAGCGAGTGATTACCGTGGATAATGAGGGCCGCTTCGTGCCGAAACGCGTGCAGGTATTCCATGAATCCGCTGGCGTCACGGCCATTCGCAGCGGGCTGCAGGAGGGTGAGAAAGTCGTCGCCAGCGGCCTGTTCCTGATCGACTCGGAAGCCAATATCTCCGGCGCGCTGGAGCGCATGCGCGCGCAGGCTCCTGATGTCACGGCTCCTGCCGCCCACGCGCACTGAGGAACGGAACAATGATTGAATGGATTATCCGCCGCTCGGTGGCCAACCGTTTCCTGGTGATGATGGCGGCGCTGTTTCTCAGCATCTGGGGGACCTGGACCATCGTCCATACCCCGGTGGACGCTCTGCCGGACCTCTCCGACGTACAGGTGATCGTCAAAACCAGCTATCCGGGGCAGGCGCCGCAGATCGTCGAAAACCAGGTCACCTGGCCGCTGACCACCACCATGCTGTCGGTGCCCGGCGCTAAAACGGTACGCGGCTTCTCGCAGTTTGGCGACTCCTACGTATACGTGATTTTTGAAGACGGCACCGATCCTTACTGGGCGCGCTCGCGGGTGCTGGAGTATCTCAACCAGGTGCAGGGCAAACTTCCCGCCGGGGTCAGCGCCGAAATGGGCCCGGACGCCACCGGCGTCGGCTGGGTCTTCGAATACGCGCTGGTCGACCGCAGCGGCAAGCACGACCTCGCCGAACTGCGCTCCCTGCAGGACTGGTTCTTAAAATATGAGCTGAAAACCATCCCTAACGTCTCGGAAGTGGCGTCGGTGGGCGGCGTGGTCAAGGAGTACCAGATTGTTGTCGACCCGATGAAGCTGACCCAGTACGGCATCAGCCTCGGCGAGGTGAAATCGGCGCTGGACGTCTCTAACCAGGAGGCGGGCGGCTCTTCCGTCGAACTGGCGGAAGCCGAATATATGGTGCGCGCCAGCGGCTACCTGCAGACGCTCGACGATTTCAAAAATATCGTACTGAAAACCGGTGACAACGGTGTGCCGGTCTATCTCGGCGACGTCGCGCGGGTGCAGATCGGCCCGGAGATGCGCCGCGGTATCGCCGAGCTTAACGGCGAAGGCGAAGTGGCCGGCGGCGTGGTGATCCTGCGCTCCGGCAAGAACGCCCGCGAAGTGATCTCCGCGGTCAAAGCGAAGCTGGCGTCGCTGCAAAGCAGCCTGCCGGAAGGGGTTGAAGTGGTCACCACCTACGACCGCAGCCAGCTTATCGACCGCGCCATCGACAACCTCAGCCATAAGCTGCTGGAAGAGTTTATCGTCGTCGCGCTGGTCTGTGCCCTGTTCCTGTGGCACGTACGCTCGGCGCTGGTGGCGATTATTTCGCTGCCGCTCGGCCTGTGCTTCGCCTTTATCATGATGCATTTCCAGGGGCTCAACGCCAACATCATGTCGCTGGGCGGGATCGCCATTGCGGTGGGGGCGATGGTCGATGCCGCCATCGTGATGATTGAGAACGCCCATAAGCGGCTGGAGGAGTGGGAACATCAGCACCCGGGAGAGAAGCTCAGCAACGACATCCGCTGGAAAATCATTACCGATGCCTCGGTGGAGGTCGGCCCGGCGCTGTTTATCAGCCTGCTGATCATTACTCTGTCGTTTATCCCGATTTTCACCCTCGAAGGCCAGGAGGGCAAACTGTTCGGTCCGCTGGCCTTCACCAAAACCTGGTCGATGGCCGGGGCGGCGCTGCTGGCGATCGTGGTGATCCCGATCCTGATGGGCTTCTGGATCCGCGGCAGGATCCCGGCGGAGAGCAGCAACCCGCTGAACCGCTTTTTGATCCGTATTTACCACCCGCTGCTGCTGAAGGTGCTGCACTGGCCGAAGACCACCCTGCTGATCGCGCTCCTGTCGATCCTGACGGTTGCCTGGCCGCTTAACCGGGTCGGCGGCGAGTTTCTGCCGCAGATCAACGAGGGCGATCTGCTGTATATGCCGTCCACGCTGCCGGGGATCTCCGCTGCGCAGGCGGCGGATATGCTGCAGAAAACCGATAAGCTGATCATGACGGTGCCGGAAGTGGCGCGGGTGTTCGGCAAAACCGGCAAAGCCGAAACCGCCACTGACTCGGCGCCGCTGGAGATGGTAGAGACCACCATTCAGCTTAAGCCGCAGGATCAGTGGCGGCCGGGGATGACCATGGAAAAGATCGTCGAGGAGCTGGATAAAACCGTGCGCCTGCCGGGGCTGGCGAACCTGTGGGTGCCGCCGATCCGCAACCGCATCGACATGCTCTCCACCGGCATCAAGAGCCCGATTGGCATTAAGGTTTCCGGCACTAACCTGGCGGATATCGACGCCATCGCCGAGCAAATTGAAGGGGTGGCGCGCACCGTGCCGGGAGTCACTTCAGCGCTAGCCGAGCGGCTGGTCGGCGGGCGCTACCTCAACATTGATATTCAGCGTGAGAAGGCGGCCCGCTACGGCATGACCGTCGGCGACGTGCAGCTGTTCGTCTCGTCCGCCATCGGCGGCGCGATGGTTGGCGAAACGGTAGAGGGCGTCGAGCGCTATCCGATCAACATCCGCTACCCGCAGAGTTATCGCGACAGCCCGGAGACCCTGCGCCAGCTGCCGATCCTCACGCCGCTGAAGCAACAGATCGTCCTCGGCGACGTGGCTGAGGTGAAGGTGGTCACCGGACCATCGATGCTGAAGACCGAGAACGCCCGCCCGACCAGTTGGATCTACATCGACGCCCGCGACCGCGACATGGTGTCGGTAGTCCACGATCTGCAGCAGGCCATCGGCAAGGAGGTGAAGCTGAAGCCGGGCATCAGTGTGTCCTACTCCGGGCAGTTTGAGCTGCTGGAGCGCGCCAATCAGAAGCTGAAGCTGATGGTGCCGATGACGCTGATGATTATCTTCGTGCTGCTGTATCTGGCGTTCCGCCGCGTCGGCGAGGCGCTGCTGATTATCACCAGCGTGCCGTTCGCCCTCGTCGGCGGGATCTGGTTTCTCTACTGGATGGGGTTCCATTTATCGGTAGCCACCGGGACCGGCTTTATCGCCCTGGCCGGGGTGGCGGCGGAGTTTGGCGTGGTGATGCTGATGTACCTGCGCCACGCCATCGAGGCGGAACCGTCGCTGAAGAATCCGCAGACTTTCAGCGTCGATAAGCTCGACGAGGCGCTGTACCAGGGGGCGGTGCTGCGCGTGCGGCCGAAGGCGATGACCGTGGCGGTGATTATCGCCGGCCTGTTGCCGATTTTATGGGGTACCGGCGCCGGGTCGGAAGTCATGAGCCGTATCGCCGCGCCGATGATTGGCGGGATGATCACCGCCCCGCTGCTGTCGCTATTTATCATTCCGGCGGCATATAAGCTGATGTGGCTGTCCCGGCATCGGAGCAAGCGTAGCGAATAACCCGCCGCGTTTACGCCGGTCCGGGAAATTGGCTATAGTGGCGCCATTCTTCTGGCCGGCGTGAACGTCCCTATGAATCTGAACCTGGTGTGTTATTCCCTGCTGCTGCTCACCGCCGTGGGCAGCGCCCTGCTGCCCTACCCGCTGGCGATGTGGTTTTTACTGAGCAGCCTTCTGACATGGCTTATCTATGGCGCCGACAAGCTGGCGGCGCGCAAAGCCTGGCGACGGGTGCCGGAAACCACGCTGCTGGTGCTGGGCCTGGCGGGAGGCTGGCCGGGGGCCATCCTCGGCCAGCAGTGCTTTCGCCATAAAACGCAAAAGCAGCCCTTCCGGCGGTGGTTTTTCGTCAGCGTGGCGCTGAACGTGGCGGCGCTGGCCGGGCTGTACGTGGTTTATACCCACCTGCTCAGCCGCTAAGGGGCGAGGCTAGCGCGGCGTCTGGCGGATCCACACCAGGCGATCGACGTCAAAGCCCAGCTCGCGCGCGGTATTCAGGTAATCCTGCTTCACCGCCGCCGGAATGGTGGGGGTGCGCGACAAGATCCACAGATAATCGCGGTTGGGGCCGCTGACCAGCGCGTACTGGTAGTCATCGTCCAGGCGGATCACGTTATAGCCGCCGTAGAATGGCCCGAAGAACGACACCTTCAGCGCCGCGGTGGTGGGGGCGCCGGTGAAGTAGGCTTTTCCGTCGCTCTCATTCCAGCGTTTTTTGACCGGGTCATAACCGCGATTGACGACGCTGATCCCCCCGTCGCTGCGGGCGCCGTAGGTGGCGGTCACCTGCTCCAGGCCTCGCTCGAAGCGATTCTCCAGGCGGGCGACTTCATACCATTTTCCAAGGTAACGGCTGGCGTCAAACCCGCTAATCGGCTGAACGCCCTTCGGCGGGGTGGGCGATTTGCAGGCCACCAGGGTCAACGCGATAGCAACGCCAGTGACAACAGGCCATAGCTTCATGAGAACTCCTTTCATTTACGCGGTAGGGGAAAGTGTAGTGCAAAGCCACTACACTTCACGCCAGCCGACGTGATTCGTAGTATATTGAGAATATTCTTTGTTAACAGGTGGCCTCCATGCCTTACTCCATCGGCGAATTTGCCCGACTATGCGGGATAAATGCGACCACGCTTCGCGCCTGGCAGCGCCGCTATGGCCTGCTCAAGCCGCTGCGCACCGATGGTGGTCACCGTCAGTACAGCGATGACGACGTCCAGCAGGCGCTGAAGATCCTCGACTGGGTGAAAAAAGGGGTGCCGGTCAGCCAGGTGAAGCCCCTGCTGTCGCGCCCCGGCGCGCGGCGCACCAACAACTGGCTGACGTTGCAGGAGACCATGCTGCAGCGGCTGAAAGAGGGAAAAATCGAGTCCTTGCGCCAGCTGATCTACGACGCCGGGCGCGAATATCCGCGCCAGGAGCTGGTAACCGAAGTGCTGCGTCCGCTGCGCAGCCAGGTCTCCGCCAACGTGCCGGCCATCATGACGCTGCGCGAAATTCTCGACGGCATCATCATCGCCTATACCTCGTTTTGCCTCGAAGGCGACAAGAAGGCGCCCGGGGACAACTTTCTGATCACCGGCTGGCACTTGACCGACGCCTGCGAAATCTGGCTTGAGGCGCTCAAACGTACCGGCCAGGGCCATCGCATCGACGTTCTGCCGGTGCCTCCCGCCGCCCTGGCGCCGGAGATTTTCCCCCAGCGCAACTGGCTGCTGGTTACCAGCGGCAAACTTTCCGCCGCCCGCCAGAGGCAGGTCGAACTCTGGCAGCAGCAGGTCGTCTCCCTCGAGGTGATTCCGCTCTAACCCCCTGTTTTAACTTACCCCACTCTCTGTTCCGCCAGCGCCCGGTGGCGCGGCGGGCGCACGCTTGCCCTTCGCACCACTCACGATCCCCCCTTAAAACACCAATCATAACAACATGATTTTTAACACAAATAAAATATATTTTTCTACAAACTTGGACAAATAATTTTATTTGTGTAAGTTTTAAGTATGCCATTACGCTACCGTATCTAGCCAGGATGTGATCCATGAGCACCTCGCCGTCTGTGATTCGTCGTTTCGTTGAGTACTACGCCGGGCTGGATGCGCAGCCGCCCGCGGCGCTGGCCGCGCTGTACCATCCGGATGCGACGCTGAGCGATCCTTTTGGTCAGCATCAGGGGCTGTTCGCCATTCAGCGCTACTTTACCCATCTGCTGGCCAACGTGGAGCAGTGCCGGTTCACCATCGACACGCCGCTCTGCGACGGCCAACGGTTCGCCGTGACCTGGACCATGCACTGGTCGCATCCGCGCATTGCCGGTGGAGAAACCCTGGCCCTGCCGGGTTGCTCGGTGGTGGACATCGCCGGGGAGCAGATCCTCCATCAGCGCGACTACTACGACGCAGGGGAGATGATCTACGAGCATCTTCCCCTGCTGGGCTGGGCGGTACGCGGCGTGAAGCGGAGGGTGCGCTCATGATGACGGTGCTCATCACCGGCGCCAGCTCCGGGATCGGCGCCGGTCTGGCGAAATCCTTCGCGGCGGATGGCCATCTGGTTATCGCCTGCGGGCGCGATGCTTCGCGCCTGACGGCGCTACAGCAGTTCAGCCCCAACATCAGTGTGCGCCTGTTCGATATGACAGACAGGGACGCCTGTCGCCAGGCGCTGACAGGCTGTTTTGCCGACCTGATCATTCTCTGCGCCGGGACCTGCGAATACCTCGACCACGGGCAGGTGGATGCCGCCCTCGTGGAGCGAGTGATGGCCACCAACTTCCTCGGGCCGGTGAACTGCCTGGCGGCGCTGCAGACGCAGCTGGAGGCAGGCGATCGGGTGGTGCTGGTCAGCTCGATGGCGCACTGGCTACCCTTCCCGCGCGCGGAAGCCTATGGCGCCTCCAAGGCGGCGCTGACCTGGTTTGCCAACAGCCTGCGTCTGGACTGGGAGCCGAAAGGGGTGGCCGTCACGGTGGTCTCTCCGGGCTTCGTCGACACCCCGCTGACGCGCAAAAACGACTTCGCCATGCCCGGCCGGGTGAGCGTGGATCGGGCGGTGGCGGCGATCCGCCATGGCCTGGCGAAAGGCCAAAACCACATTGCCTTCCCCACCGGTTTCAGCCTGGCCCTGCGGCTGCTGGCCAGCCTGCCATCGGGTATCCAGCGCCTGCTGTTGCGCAGGATGGTGCGCTCATGAACATCGCCATCATCGGTAGCGGCATCGCCGGGCTGACCTGCGCCTGGCGGCTGGCCGGACACCATCAGGTGACGCTGTTCGAAGCGGGCGCCACGCCGGGCGGCCACACCGCCACCGTGGATGTCGCCACGCCGCAGGGCACCTGGGCCATCGATACCGGATTTATCGTCTACAACGATCGCACCTATCCGCGCTTTATGGGCCTGCTCAGCGAGCTGGGGATCGACGGGCAAAAAACGCAGATGAGCTTCTCGGTTCACAACCCGACCAGCGGCCTGGAGTACAACGGTCACAGCCTGACCTCGCTTTTCGCCCAGCGGCGCAATCTGCTGAAGCCGGCCTTCTGGGGGCTGCTGAGCGAGATCGTCCGCTTTAACCGGCTGGCGAAACTGGCGCTGACCGAGGCGCTGGATCCGGGGGCGACGCTGGAGAGCTTCCTCGCCCGCCACCGCTTCAGCCCCTTCTTCGCCCGCCACTATATTCTGCCGATGGGGGCGGCCATCTGGTCGTCGTCGCTGCAGGAGATGCGTCGCTTCCCGCTGCCGCTGTTTTTACGCTTCTTTGAACACCACGGCCTGCTGGATATTCGCGATCGCCCGCAGTGGTACGTGGTGCCCGGCGGTTCCCGGGAGTACGTTCGCGCCCTGCTCGCCAGGCTCGGCGATCGTCTGGATCTGCGGCTCAACGCGCCGATACAGCAGGTGGACCGTCACCCGACGGGGGTCACCCTGCGGCTGGCGTCCGGGGAGGCGCATTTTGACCAGGTGATCTTCGCCTGCCACTCCGCGCAGGCCCTGGCGATGCTGGCGGCGCCCACCGATTCCGAACGCGAAGTCCTCGGGGATATCGGCTGGCAGCGCAACGAGGTGGTGCTGCACAGCGATCCGCGCTGGCTGCCGGAGCGCCAGCGCGCCTGGGCCAGCTGGAACTATCGCCTGAGCGACGGGGATCGGGCCCGGGCCTGCGTCACCTACAACATGAATATTCTCCAGGGGCTGCCCGCGGACGCGCCGCTGTTCTGCGTCACCCTGAACCCGGACGCGCCGGTGGATGACCGCTACGTCTGGCAGCGCTTCGTCTATGAGCATCCGCTGTTTAACCCGCAAAGCTGGTCGGCCCAGCTGCGGCGCGAAGAGATTAACGGCCAGCAGCGGAGCTGGTACTGCGGGGCCTACTGGTACAACGGCTTTCATGAGGACGGGGTGCGCAGCGCGCTCGACGTGGTGCAGGGCATCGCCGCGGCGGAGGGCAACTGAGATGAACAGCTGCCTCTATCAGGGCGTCCTACGCCACCGTCGCCTGCAGCCGAAGGCGCACCACTTCGTCTACCGCCTGTTTATGGCCTGGCTCGACCTCGACGAACTGGACAGGCTGCCTGAGGCGGGTATCCGCCGCAACCATCTGGCCGCTGCTGCCTGGTACGACGCCGATTATCCGTTGGGCGCGCCGCTGAAGCCCCAGGTGCTGAACCGGCTGGAGAGCCTGACCGGCTGCCGCCCGGCGGGACGCGTGATGCTCCTGACCCAGCTGCGCTACTTCGGCTTCCATTTTAATCCGGTCAACTTTTACTACTGCTATGACGAAGCCGACACCCTGCGCTGGGTGCTGGCCGAAGTGCGCAACACGCCGTGGAATGAGCGTCATTACTACGCGGTGGACGGCCAGCAGGCGCGCCCGCTGGAGAAAGCCTTTCACGTTTCGCCGTTTAACCCGATGGACATGGTCTATCACTGGCGCTTCAACGCGCCCGGCAAAACACTGCACATGCATATTGAAAACCATCAGGCCAGTAAGGTGTTCGACGCCACGCTGGCCCTGAGCCGCGTGCCATTGACCCGCGCCAACCTGCGCGGGCTGCTGCTGCGTCTGCCGCTGATGACCCTGAAAACCGTCCTCGCCATCTACTGGCAGGCGCTGCGGCTGTGGCTGAAGCGCGTGCCGCTGTACAACCATCCTGTCAGCAGGAGTGAACGCTCATGACCGATCCCGTCTTTGCGCTTGAACCCGATGTGCCGCGCAACGTGCGGCTCGCGCGCTGGCTGCTCTTTCGTCTGTTGAGCGGCCTCCGCGAAGGCTCGCTCACCGTGCGCGAAGGGGCGCAGACTTTTCATTTTGGCGACCCCGCCGCCGCACTGCGCGCCGAGGCGCGGGTCTGCACGCCGGAGGTGTACTGGCGTCTGCTGACCGGCGGCAGTCTCGCGGCGGCCGAGGCCTGGATGGACGGCGACTGGGAGAGCCACCAGCTGACGGCGCTGCTGCAGATCCTCGCGCGCAACGGCGAGGTGCTGGGGCGTCTGGAGCGCGGCTTTCGTCTGCTGGGCAAGCCCGTCGCCCGCCTGCACCACTGGACCCGCCGCAACACCCGCGCTCAGGCGCGGGAGAACATCGCCGCCCATTACGATCTCGGCAACGAATTTTATGCCCACTTTCTGGATGACGACCTGCTCTACTCCAGCGCGTTGTTTACCGATGACCAGCAGGATCTGACCCAGGCCCAGCGGGCCAAGATGGCGCGCCTGTGCGACCAGCTGGCGCTCACTCCCGGCGATCATCTGCTGGAGATTGGCACCGGTTGGGGGGCGCTGGCCGAGTACGCCGCCCGCCATTACGGCTGCCGGGTCACCACCACCACCCTTTCCCGGGAGCAGCACCGCTGGGCTACCGAGCGCATGGCCCGCGCCGGGCTGCAGGATCGCGTCGAGGTGCTGCTCTGCGACTACCGCGATCTGCGCGGCGAGTACGACAAACTGGTGTCGGTGGAGATGATTGAGGCGGTGGGCCAGCGCTACCTCCCGGCCTTCTTCCGCACCTGCCAGGCGCGCCTGCGCCCGGGCGGCAGAATGGCCCTACAGGCGATCACCATCCAGGATCAGCGTTACCGCGACTACAGCAAAAGCGTCGATTTTATCCAGCGCTACATCTTCCCCGGCGGCTTTTTGCCCAGCATCACCGCAATGAGCGAGCTGATGACCCGCCATACCGATTTTGTGGTGCGCAACCTGTTCGACATGGGCCCGGATTACGCCCGCACCCTGGCGCACTGGCGGCAGCGTTTTACCCACGCCTGGCAGGATATTGAAAAGCTCGGCTTTGATGAGCGCTTCCGCCGGATGTGGCTCTACTACTTCGGCTACTGCGAAGCCGGATTTAACGCCCGCACCATCAGCGTGGTGCAGCTCACCGCGGAGCGGGTATGACACGCCCGGCGCAGCATCTGCTGATGGCCCTCGCGTTCGATGTTTACTGGACGCTGGTGGTGATGTTGCGCGAGCGCGGCCTGCTGATCTGGCTGACGCTGGCGATCTTCGCCTGGCTGCTGTTGCCGGCGGCCAGTCGTCCGTCCGCCCTGCTGTTGGCCGCGGCGGGCTGCGGCCTGGACGTCTGCTGGGCGCTGGCGGGACTGATCGATTTTCGCGGCGACAGCCTGCTGCCCCTGTGGATGGTGGCCCTGTGGCTGATGTTCGCCGTCGTCTGGACCCGACTGACCCGCGCCACGACGCTTCCCGGCTGGGTGCTGGCCACGGTGGCGACCCTCGGCGGCCCGGTGGCCTACCTGATCGGCGCTCGCCTCGGAGCCATGAGCCTGCTGGTGCCGATGGCGCTTGCCGTGGCCGCCATGGCCTGCGGCTGGCTGGTGCTCATGCTGTTATTCCATCTGGGGATGGGGAGGCGAAAATGAGATTCGCGCTGTTACTGCTGTGGCTGACCACCCTCGCCCCGGCGGCCCACGCCGCCGACTGGCTGACGTGGCGCCGCGTCGGCGAGGCGACCCTCACCTGGGGGCCGTTCACCGTCTATCACTCGCAGCTGCGCACACCCAATGGCCGGTATGACGGCCCGCAGCAGGATCGGGCGCTGATCATCACCTACCAGCGCGATATCGATCGCGAGGCGCTGGTGGAGGCCACCCGCGATCAGTGGCAGGCGCAGGGTATTCTGCAGCAGGAGCCGCGCAGCGAAGCCTGGCTGCGCATGCTGCAGGGGATCTGGCCGGACGTCGCGCCGGGCAGCCAGCTGGCGTTCGTGGTCAGCGGCGGCGAGGGGCAGTTCTGGTACCGCGCCAGCGCCGCGCAGACCGCCTTTACCCCGCTCGGCCCGCGCCAGTCGGCGGCGTTCAGCACCCGCTTTCTCGCCATCTGGCTCGATCCGCGCACCACTTATCCCGAACTGCGTCAGCAGTTGATCGGAGGTACACCATGAAACGCATTCTGACCCTTGGCCTGGCGCTGCTGATGCTGATCCTCGCTGGCTGCAGCACCGAGGTCACGGAGTACCGGCAGCAGCAGCCCGCCCTCGACATCTTTCACTATTTTCAGGGGCGAACCGAGGCGTGGGGGATGGTGCAGGATCGCAACGGCAAGCAGCTGCGCCGCTTCCATGTTGAGATCGATGGCGACGTCGTCGGCGACACCATGACGCTCCATGAGCGCTTTGTCTATGACGATGGCGAGAAGCAGCAGCGGGTGTGGCGCATTCGCCGCACCGGCGATAACCGTTATCAGGGCACCGCCGGGGATATCGAAGGGGTGGCCAGCGGCCAGGCGGCAGGCAATGCCTTTCACTGGCGCTACAGCATGAACGTCGAGGCCAGCGGCAGCCGGTGGCTGCTGCACTTTGACGACTGGATGTTCCTGCAGGACGGCAGCCATTTATTTAACAAAACCGAGATGAAGAAATTCGGCATTACGGTCGCCACCGTGACCCTTTTCTTTACCCGAACCACAGCAGAAGAGAGGACAGCGCCATGAACACGCAACCTGTCATTGGGATCAGCGGATGTTTAACCGGCTCAGCCGTGCGATTCGACGGCGGGCATAAGCGTATGGGCTTTGTGATGGATGAGCTCGCGCAGTGGGTGGCGTTTAAACCCGTCTGCCCGGAGATGGCGATCGGCCTGCCCGTTCCCCGCCCGGCGCTCCGCCTGGTGCAGACTCCAGTCGGGGAGATCCGCATGCGCTTCAGCCACGCCCCGCACGAGGATGTGACGGAGAAGATGGCTGACTTCGCCAGCGCCCATCTGGCAACCCTGGGCGAGCTGTCGGGCTTTATCGTCTGCGCCAAATCGCCGAGCTGCGGGATGGAGCGCGTGCGGCTGTATGACGAAAAAGGCAATCGCGGGCGTAAGGAAGGCGTGGGGTTGTTTACCGGCGCCCTGATGGCGCGCTACCCGTGGCTGCCGGTGGAAGAGGATGGCCGGCTGCACGATCCGCTGCTGCGGGAGAATTTTGTCGAGCGCGTTTTCGCCCTGCATGAACTCAACGCCCTGCGCGCCCGCGGCCTGAGCCGTCACGGCCTGTTGGCCTTTCACAGCCGCTACAAGCTGCAGCTGCTGGCTCACCACCAGGCGGGCTATCGGGAGATCGGCCCGTTCGTCGCCTCGCTGCATGAATGGGAGGATCTGGAGGCTTTCTTCGAGGTTTACCGCGAAAAGCTGATGGCGATCCTCAAGCAGCCCGCCTCGCGGAAAAACCACACCAACGTGCTGATGCATATTCAGGGTTATTTCCGCGACCAGCTCAACAGCCGCCAGCGCGGCGAGCTGCGGGAGGTGATCCTCAACTATCGCGCCGGGCTGCTGCCGATCCTCGCCCCGCTGACGCTGCTTAAGCACTATCTGGCCGAGTATCCGGATCGCTACCTGCAGGCGCAGAACTATTTTGACCCCTACCCGCAGGATCTGGCCCTGCGCCTGACGGTGAACTGAGGGAGTTGGCCTGAACCAGCTGCCCGGCGGCGCTACGCTTGCGCGGGCCTGGGGGGAAGGAGGTTTTTTGTAGGCCGGATAAGGCATTTATGCCGCCATCCGGCACTGCCGCGGGTACGGTGCCTGGCCGCCCGGCGGCGCTGCGCTTGCCGGGCCTACGGGTGGTATCCCGCAGGCCTCCTCAGTCGTAGCCCGGCTAAGCGTAGCGCCAGCCGGGAACGCTCCTTCGACAACGCTATCGCATCAGAACCACGCCTCAAACATCCCACCGACGTTCAGCGAATCCAGCTGCTGGTCCTGGGTGCCGTTAACCTTCGCGGTGTGCTCGTTGTCCACCTGACCGCCGGTCACATAGAAGCGCAGCATCGGACGGAACTCCGGCCCCATGCCGATGGCGATGTTCTGCGACAGCGTCAGCTTCCAGCCGTGGTTATCCCCGCCCTGGTCGTAATCCACGCGCTGGTAGCCCGCTTCCAGCCAGGTGGAGTGCACGTCGTTCCAGAAGTACATCGGCCGCACGATGGCGCCGTAGTTTTTACGGTTGTCGGTGTTGTCCTTGCCGTTGTCGTAGTCGTGGAAGGCCAGCAGGTATTCGATCTGCGCCTGCTGGGTGAACTTATGGCTGCCCTCGAAGCTGGCGTAGACCGTGGTCAGGTCGTCGGTTTTGTTGTAGACGCTGTTATCCGAGTTGTCGGAGTAGCGCAGGATCACCTTGTTCACCCCGCTGTCGTTGGTGTGGCTCAGCACCAGGCCGCCCTGCCAGGCTTCGAGGCGCGCGTCGCTGTCCACCGCCTTCGAGTCAAAGCCGTAGTTGGCGTACACCTCGACGTCGATCGGCCCGGCCTTGATGTTGTGGGTTTTGGTGGTCAGCGCGTAGTGGCCGTTGTCGCCGGTGTCGGAGCTGCCGGTACAGGTGATACGCGACGGGTTGGTCTCGTCGGCCATCACTTCCGGACTACAGGATTTCACCTGCGACACCGTCGCCACGTCAAACTGCACGCCGCCGATATCAAAGTTCTTCACCCCGGCGCCCTGGCCGTCGTGGTTCATCCAGAAGTAGTCGTTGATCCCCTGTTGCGGACGCTGGTGGAAGTCGCGGCCGGCCCAGATATAGGCGTTGGGGTTGGAGTCGAGGACGTTGGTGACGCCGACGTAGGCCTTCTTCAGGTTAACTTCGTCGCTCCAGTGGTCGAACATCACGTTGAGATCCCAGATAGCCCCCTGCGCGCTTTTGAAGGCTTTGCTGATCTGGAATTCGCCGCCGTTGCTTTCGTTGCCGAGACGGCCGATCGCCGAGGCGCCGTTATAGGAGCCGTCGACGCCGACATATTTCTGGTCGCCGGTCTGGAAGTGGGCGCCATAGCGGGCATAGCCGCTGAACTTGAGGCCGAACGGAATGGCCATATCCGGCGAGGCGGCGGTGGTCTGCGGGTTGGTGATCACGTCGACCTTTTTGTCGGCCGCGGCGTCGATTTTCGCCTGGCGGTCGGCCAGCGCTTTATCAACGGCTTTGGCGACGATGGCGTCGATCTGTTCCTGAGTAAATTCTTGCGCCATTACAGAGGTAAGCGGAAAAAACGCGGCGATAACCGCCATGGTTAATGGAAGCTTTTTTATCATTGTCATGAGTTTCTCAATATAGGTTAATTTTATTCAGACAATAACCAGCCTATTCTGAGCTGACAGAATATGTCGCTATCATCAGAACAAGTTATTTTTTATTTTGTACGGTCACAGAGGCATTACACAATTATCGCTACTTTCCCTCCTTCGTTGGTATTAGACAGACGGTCTTTCGCCACTGACAAAAAAACACAGCACGAACAAATAAACGCTATTTTTCGGCTGCAGGCAGACGGCGTAATACATGCCCCCGCAGGGGCATGTCAGCAAAATTTAACCAAAGATATAGGTATTGACGAGATTTTCGAGTAATTCCTGACGCCCGCTCTGATGCTGCGGATTCAGGTTATGCTGCTCAGCGTACCGGGCAATATTATCCAGCGACATCTGCCCGGTCATAATTTTCTGCCCCAGCTCGCCCTGCCAGCCGGCATAGCGTTTTGCCAGACCCTGATCGAGCTTGCCATCCTCAATCATGCGCGCGGCCAGCTTGAGGGACAGCGCCATCACGTCCATGGCGCCAATATGGCCATAGAACATGTCGTATTTGTCGGTGCTCTGCCGACGAACTTTGGCGTCAAAGTTCAGGCCGCCGGTGGTGAATCCCCCGGCTTTGAGGATCTCGTACATCACCAGGGTATTTTCTTCCACGCTGTTCGGGAACTGGTCCGTATCCCAGCCGAGCTGCGCATCGCCGCGGTTGGCATCAACAGAGCCAAAGATCCCCAGCGCGATGGCGCTGGCGATTTCATGGTGGAAAGAGTGCCCCGCCAGAGTGGCGTGGTTGGCTTCAATGTTCACCTTGATCTCATTTTCCAGACCAAACTGCTTCAGGAAACCATACACCGTCGCGACATCGTAATCGTACTGATGCTTGGTGGGCTCCTGCGGTTTCGGCTCGATAAGCAGCGTGCCGCCAAAGCCAATCTTATGCTTGTGCTCCACCACCATCTGCAGGAAGCGGCCAATCTGCTCACGCTCCTGGCGCAGGTCGGTATTCAGCAGCGACTCGTAACCTTCGCGGCCGCCCCACAGCACATAGTTTTCGCCACCGAGCTGGTGGGTGGCGTTCATGGCGGTCACCACCTGCGTGGCCGCCCAGGCAAACACCTCCGGATCGGGGTTGGTCGCCGCCCCGGCGCCGTAGCGCGGGTGGGTAAAGCAGTTGGCGGTGCCCCAGAGCAGTTTCACGCCGGTTTGCTGCTGTTTTTCCGCCAGCACTTCGGTCATCACGGCGAAATTGTGCAGATATTCTTTCAGCGACGCACCTTCTGGCGAGACGTCGACATCGTGGAAGCAGTAATACGGCACATTGAGCTTGTAGAAAAATTCAAACGCCACGTCCGCTTTGCGTTTGGCCATTTCCAGCGCATCGCCCGCGGCCTGCCAGGGACGCTCAAACGAGCCGGCGCCAAACATATCCGCGCCATTCCAGCAGAAGTTATGCCAATAACAGGCGGCAAAACGCAGATGGTCTGCCATGCGTTTTCCCAGCACGATTTCATCCGGATTATAGTGGCGAAACGCCAGCGGATTATCGGTTTTGGGTCCGGCAAAGCGAACGCGATCAACCTGGTCGAAATAGGTTTGCATGATGAACTCCGAAATTGAGAAACAGGAAAATTAACAACTGTGACACATCGTGTATTCTCATCGTCGGTTGCTCAATTACGTTATTTCACTCGGCGATTGAGAAAATGCTCAAATGTGAGCCATCTCGCAAATAAAACTATTTTAAATATCTCGCTTCGCGCGCGTATAGCGTACACTTCCTGGGGAATTCAGGTATCCATACCAAATTAAAATGCCGGTTTTGTCACAATGCCTGCCTGCCAAAAAATTAGCGGCGGATAACGGTTCAACGCAGGCGATACAGGCCTTTGCTTCGAGGATCACAGAAGTAAAAAAACATAATTACGTAATTTAAAAACGTAATAGATTCTTCCAGGTCAACTGTGTCAGAAAGTGTTTCACCTACACAAAACAAACCGGAGTCTGCTTAGAATGAGTAAAAACATAATGCACAGTCGGCATGATGAATATCATAAATTAACCCGTGGAGAACGAATTGGTTATGGCATGGGCGACTTTGCGCAAAACCTGGTTTTCGGCACAATTGGGGGTTTTCTGGCTTTGCATATGCTGACGGTAAATACCATCAGCACAGCAACGGCAGGCTTTATTTTTCTTTTTGTCCGCATCATTAATGTGTTTTGGGATCCGATGGTCGGAACCTACGTGGATAAAAGAACCTCGAAGGCGGGGAAATATCGCCCCTGGCTGTTACGAGCCGGCGTTCCGCTGGTGATCCTGTCGGCATTACTGTTCGCGCCAATCCCTGGGGTGAAAGGTTCGGTGGCTTTCGCCTTTATTATTTATCTGGCGCTGGACCTGGTTTATTCCTTAGTCAATATTCCCTATGGCTCGCTGAATGCGTCGCTGACCCGCGACCCGGAATCGATCGATAAGCTGACCAGTACCCGCATGATGCTGGCCAATAGCGCCAACCTGCTGGTCTATACCCTGTTCCCGATGTTTGTGCAGATGGCGGCACCGAAAGATCGCAGCCTGAAAGACACCGGCTTTTTTGGCCTTGAGCTGAATCTCGGCAACTATACCGATCCGTCGGCGAACTACGCCTGGTTTGGCGTGTACGCCATCTATATGATCATCGGCGCGGTGGCCCTGTTTATTTGTTATAAATTCACCAAAGAACGCGTTGTCGCGACCGCCGAGCAGACCGCCAACGTCAAAACCACCGACCTTTTCCACGAGCTCAGACATAACCGCCCGCTGGTAATCCTCGGCATGTTCTTTATGCTGGCCTTTACCTTCATGTTCTTCATGAACACCGTTAACGGCTTCTTCAACCAGTTCGTCGTCGGCCATTCCGAATGGATGGGCGCCGTGGGTCTCGTCGCATCTATTCCCGGTATCGCCTTCCCGGTGTTCTGGCCGAAACTGAAAAAAATCTTTGGTAAAAAAGGCTTCTTCCATCTGTTCCTCGCCATGTTCATCGTCGGCGAACTGCTGACCTACGTCTGGTCACGCGAAGGGATGCACGACGCCCTGTGGCTGGCCTACATCGCCACCTTTATTAAACAGTGGGGCTTAACTTCCGCCACCGGCTTTATGTGGGCGCTGGTACCGGAAGTCATCGCGTACGGCGAATTAAAATCTGGCAAACGCAATGCCGCCATTATCAATGCCATTATGGGACTCTTCTTCAAGATCGGCTTCACCATCGGCGGCGCTATCCCGCTGTGGCTGCTGGCGGTGTATGGATTTAATGAAAGCGGCGCCATGCAGAGCGCCAGCGCCATCGACGGGATCATTATGACCGCGGTGTGGATCCCGATCGCGCTGGCCGCTATTTCGATGGTGATTATCCAGGTTTATCCGATCTCCGATAAACATGTTACCGACATTAACCGTCAGCTGGATGAGATCCGCGTGTAGTTAAAAACAATTATAAATCAGACCGATTCGTCACTTTCCATTTTAAAAGGTGTAATGAAATGTCACTTATTCAAAACCCGATATTACGCGGCTTTAATGCCGACCCCAGTATTATTCGCGTCGAGGATACGTACTATATTGCTAACTCGACGTTTGAGTGGTTCCCTGGCGTGCGTTTACATGAGTCGAAAGACCTGAAAAACTGGAACCTGCTGCCTTCGCCGCTCTCCACCACCACCCTGCTGGACATGAAGGGCAACCCCTCCTCCGGCGGCATTTGGGCGCCGGCGCTCTCCTGGGCCGATGGGCAATTCTGGTTGGTGTATACCGATGTGAAGGTCACCGAAGGCGCCTTTAAAGACATGACCAACTACCTGACCACCGCGAAGGATATTCGGGGGCCGTGGAGCGACCCGATCAAGCTGAACGGCGTCGGGTTTGACGCCTCGCTGTTCCATGACGACGATGGCCGGAAATATATCGTCCAGCAAACCTGGGATCACCGGGAGTATCATCACCCCTTCGATGGCATTACCTTAACGGAGCTGGATACCAAAACGCTGAAGTTAATGCCGGAAACCGCGCGCACCATTTACCGCGGTACCGCCGTGGCGCTGGTCGAGGGGCCGCACCTCTATAAACTGAACGGTTATTACTATCTGTTTGCCGCCCAGGGCGGCACCGTGTTTACCCACCAGGAGGTGGTGGCGCGGTCGAAAACCCTCGAGGCCGACAGCTTCGAAACCGAGCCGGGCGACGTGTTCTTAACCAACGTCGATACCCCGGACAGCTACATCCAGAAACAGGGACATGGCGCGCTGGTCTCCACCCCGGGAGGCGAATGGTATTACGCTTCGCTCTGCGCCCGGCCGTGGAATCGCCCGGGGGAATCCATCTACGACCCGCGCGGCTGGTCAACCCTCGGCCGGGAAACCGCGATCCAGAAAGTATACTGGGACGACGAGGGCTGGCCGCGTATTGAAGGCGGTCACGGCGGGAAAACCTTCGTCGAAGGGCCGAAAGACGCCATCTTCACCGAAAGCGCCAGCGATAATAGCCAGCAGGATGACTTTACGTCGCCAGCGCTCGATCCGAACTGGAATACCCTGCGGGTGCCGTTTACGGCCAAAATGGGCACCACCGGCAACGGCAAATTAACCTTAATCGGCCAGGGTTCGTTAGCCAATACGCATGACCTGTCGCTGATTGCCCGCCGCTGGCAGGCCTTCTATTTTGACGCCGCGGTGAAGGTGAAATTCGAACCCTTCAGCTACCAGCAGATGGCCGGATTAACAAACTACTATAACGACCGCCACTGGAGCTTCGTCTTCCTGACCTGGAATGAAATTAACGGCAAGGTCATCGAAGTCGGCGAAAATAACCGCGGAAAATACACGTCGTACCTGAAAGATAACGCCATCAAGGTGCCGGACGGCGTCGAATACGTCTGGTTCCGGACCAAGGTCCGCAAGCAGACCTACAGCTATGAATACAGCTTCGATGGCGTGTCGTTCACCGAGATCCCGGTCCAGCTGGATGCCGCGGTACTGTCCGATGACTATGTGTTGCAGAGCTACGGCGGGTTCTTTACCGGGGCGTTCGTCGGCCTGGCGGCGGTAGACTACGCCGGGTACGGCACCCAGGCTGAGTTTTATCAGTTCGAGTATCAGGAGCTGGGCGATAGGTTAGCGGCCGATGGGAGCTATAGCTGGGAGGCTGGCGAGACGCGGGATAAGTAAGAGAGAATGGGCCCACGCTACTGGTAAGGTAGCGTGGGGTTTGTGCTGTGTGTGATGTAATTAAAGCGAGTGCTGTCGGATGTCAGTCTGCGGGGCGCAGCCGGGCCTTCAGCTCTTCGGGAGTAAACGGCGGATCTCGCCGGTGCAGCATTGCATGGCAATTGGGACATACCGGGATCAGATCGGTTTCAGGATTCAGACGGTAGTCCTGCTTTATCCCGGACAGTGGAATGAGATGGTGGATATGGATAAAACCCTGGCCGATTTCGCCATAGCGGCTGGCCATATCCAGACCGCATACCTGACACCGGCAGCCGTGTAGGCGAAGCGCCGCCTGACGAGCCTGACGGTCGCGCTCATAACGATTGATCACCACCTGCATCGCCGCCCCTTCCACGTACTCCATGGTCGTCTGTCCCTCATCGGGGAAAAGCGCAACCTCGTCATCGCCAGCGCCCTGCGACGCGATCGTAAATCCTTGCTCCAGTAACAGGCGCACGCATTTGGATTTAATCCCCCCGCTGAAATCCTCCGGGGTAAATTCCGTACCCGTCGCAAGCGTTGCCGCTAACCCGACGATGGCTTTTGAAGGATACCGACGCCCCTCAAACTCGATCTCATACAGACGCGCGCTTTTAAACTGATGCGCAACACCTGCGTCGTAAGCGCGAATGGCGGCGATGATGCATTCCCTGGATAAATGGTCCGGTAGTTTTTTCATAAGACATAGCTATCTGATGGCGCGAAGCTTGAGTATAAATAGAAAGCTATGGGCTTTTCGAACAAATAACTAGCAGTGATAGTTAAATCGCGATCCACGTAGAACCGCCGCATCTGGTGGGTTGATCGGCAAGGATTTTGCGAGCATCATCGCATTTATTTAGCTGCCAATGTAACGCTATGCCCTCCAGCACGACCCTGCAACACGCGATCGAGAACATCACTATCTGGCGCAAAGGCGAACAGCGTGCGCCGCATAAGCCACTGTTGCTGCTGTACGTCCTCTCACAGTACCAGCGCGGCCATGCGCGGATGTTCGACTACGCCTCGGAGATACGCGATGAGCTGCATAGCCTGCTGGAACGCTTTGGCCCGCAGCGCCGCCAGTACCGGCCGGATATGCCCTTCTGGCGCCTGAAAGGCGACGGCTTCTGGGAGCTGCACAACAGCGACCAGTGTTCAACCCAGGGCAGCCGACAGCCGCCCGGCAAAGAGTTGGAGCTCTGCCACGTCGCTGGCGGCTTCGATGAGCCGCATTTTGCGCTACTCAACAGAAATAAGAAGCTGATCAATACCCTCGCCCATCAGATCCTCGAGGCGCACTTTCCGGAGAGTATTCAGGAAGAGCTGGCTGAAGAGATGGGGTTTGATCTGCTGCAGATCCGCAAAGAACGCGACCCACATTTTCGCCAGCAGGTGCTGCGTGCCTATAACTATGAGTGCGCGATCTGCGGCTTCAATATGCGCCATGATAATACCTCCGTCGCCCTGGAAGCGGCCCATATTAAATGGAAGCAACACGGCGGCCCCTGCGAAATCCCTAACGGCCTGGCGCTCTGCGCGATTCACCATAAGGCTTTTGATAAAGGCTCCATTGGTCTGGATGAGGATATGCGCATCCAGGTTTCGCCAGCGGTGAACGGCGGAGGCATCGTTGGCAGGCTGTTCTGGGATTTTGATGGTAAGCCGATTACCTTACCGCAGGGGAAAGAATGCTATCCGCAGGAAGGGTTTGTGGCATGGCACCGGCGGGAGGTGTTCAGGGGGTGAGGGGATGGTGATAAGCGGGTTTCGATGCTGCCTTCTCGCTCCTGAACATCAACAGCTCCTTTCATGTCTGCGCCACCATCGTCTTTAAGCCACATATACGGAGGAATTAGCATCTCATTTGCTCCTCATCGTTGAAATTAACTGCAATGTAATAATGTAGAGTACAGTTGAAAGGCATATCACTATTATTAGCGATGAATCGCCACGGATAATCTAGACACTTCCGATCCGTTGATAATACTGGTTTTCATATTCTGTCGGTGACATCTGATTGCTCGACCCAAGCCGACGCTTACTGTTACAAAACATTTCGATGTAATCAAAAATATCGCTGCGGGCCTCTTCCCGCGTTCCGTAGATCTTTTTCTTTATGCGCTCTAATTTCAGTAACTGGAAAAAGCTTTCTGCAACCGCGTTATCGTGACAGTTACCGAGACGGCTCATACTCCCTTCCAGTCTGTGTGATTTCAGGAATGACTGCCACTCATGGCTTGTATACTGACTGCCCTAGTCCGAGTGGACCAGCACCTTTCTTTGCGGATTACGCCGCCATACAGCCATCAGCAGTGCGTTCAGGACAATGTCCTTTGTCATCCGGGATTGCATTGACCAGCCGATAATTTTGCGTGAGAACAGGTCAACAACCACGGCCAGATACAGCCAGCCCTCGTGAGTCCTGATGTAGGTTATATCCGTTACCCAACGCTCATCCGGAGCATCCGGATTGAACTGTCGCTGGAGCTTGATGGGCGACACGATACTGGCCTCGCCTTTGCGTGCCCGCGGGCTCCGGTACCCGACCTGGGCATTTATCCCGACACGCTTCATCAGTCGCCAGACTCTGTTCACTCCGCACTGTTGCCCGCTATCCCGCAAGTCCACATGGATCTTGCGATAACCATAAACGCAACCGGACTCCAGCCAGAACTGTTTGATCTGTCACGTCAGTCTCAGATCTACCTGGTGGCGCTTAGAATGCGGCTGCTGAAGTTAGGCGTAAAAGCCACTGGGATGAACATCCAGCACCCGACAGAGCAGACGAACAGGCCAGCAACTGCTGTTGTCACGGATAAAGGCGTACCTCAGTCGGACAGCTTTGCGAAGTACGCCGCGGCTTTTTTTAATATGTCCCGTTCGTCGGTAACCCGCTTCAGCTCCTTCTGGAGCCGGCGGATCTCGGCCTGAGCATCTGACTGTTCTTTATTTGTGGATGAGTCCGGACCGTACTTCTTTATCCAGGCGTAAAGGCTGTGGGTGGTGATATCGAGACGTGTTGCAACGCTGGCAACAGAATAACCGCGATCAACAACCTGTTTGACTGCTTCAATTTTAAACTCTTCGGGATAACGCTTACCGCTCATGGGCACCTCTCTTTAAGCCATCTTAAATGACTCGGAGGTGTCTGTTAAACCCGTGGCGATTCAATTTCGGGTCAGGGTCACTCTATTGAATAATTTTTATGAGGCTAATATAGCTAAGCTCATAATCTTTTGAATATATTCGTTATCAGTATTTTTGTCATCAAATTTACTAATCATGCCTTTGTGTGTTTTTGAAAAATGAAGCATCTTTATTCGATTTGTGTTAAGTTATATGAATGCAAGAGGAAATTGAAAAAATACATTAAGCCATTAATAGGAGATGATATGTTAAGGATTAATCAAATAATTAAAATCCTTAGTGATATGAAGCCGTATGCACCTTATACATACAAAAGTAAAACAGATAAATTAATTGACAAAATACATGGTAAATTGCTTGCAATTGTAATTGTTATTATTTCCGCTCTAGTTTTATGCATTGTTTTATATGAGTCAACTAGTTTCACTAAAACTGATGTAATTGTAGATGTTATCTATGGGTTATATTTCACCATAACGTTTATTGGGCTAGTAATAATGATATTACCACCTATCTTAGGAGTAAAGCATTTAATAGACTGGAAAAGAGAATCATTTAATGATTTTATTTGTGAAATCTCGCATGATGAAGATAATGCAAAACTACTTATAAGTTATTCAGAAATGGAACTTCTATATGCAATTCATTGGTTACAACTTAAGATAAATAGAATAACAGTGAGGGTTAGTAGTTTCTTTGGTGAAAAAACAGCGGTATTATCAGTCTTGGGTCTTTGCTATTCGGCAGTACAGGCATCAATTGGGTTTGATACATTGAGTAAAACATTTATCGGGGATCTTTCTACCACGAACTCAACTAATACTGTCATCTTGTTCGGATTAGCATTTTTGCTAGGTATATCTCTGGGGGCATTGATGTTAAAAAAAGTAGCAAATCATCAGTTATATCTGAAAGAAATTGTTGAGTTGGCAATAAGAATAAAAAAAGACACCCTAAATTGATAGAGATGACTTGGATGAATTGAACGCTTATGCATGAAATAAGTTAGGGCCATGTGAGAATTATGGCTCTGCTTTATTTTAATAAGTTATTTCATCATAAATTTTTCGATTAATTTAGATAACGTTTTAAAATATATGGAACTTTTAGATAATATGACCAGCCCCCAGTATTATATACAACCGTCAGTTAGTAATGGACTGACCCCGACCCGGTAGACGATCCTGCCCTATAGTTTGAGCATAGGGGGAGTATATGAGCACTCCACGATTTACACCTGAATTTAATGAAGAAGCCGTCCGTCAGATAACGGAACGTGGTTATTCCGTCGCCGAAGTATCTGACCGTCTGGACGTCTCTGCATACAGTTTCTACAAGTGGCTACGGGCTATCAAACCTGATAACAGCGAGCAGCATGCCCGGGATTTACTGGAAGCTAAAAGCGAGATCCTGAAACTCCGGGCGCAGCTAAAACGCACCGAAGAAGAACGGGATATCCTGAAAAAGGCCGCGCGGTACTTTGCAAGGGAGCCCGACTGAAGTACCGCTTTATCAATGAGCACCGCACTGTATGGGGTGTGATGACGATGTGTCGGATACTGAATGTCGCCCGGGCCGGGTACTATGCATGGCTGCATAACCCTGTCTCGGCGCGTGATAAAGATAATCAGCGTCAGTTGACGCTTATTCGTGATTCATATTCACTGAGCGGAGGTGTATACGGTTACCGGCGGGTTCATGGCGACCTGAACGAAATCGGGAAACCTGCGGTAAAAACCGGGTGGGTCGGATCATGCAACTGATCTGGCCCGGGCCGATATCCTCGATTACATTGAAATCTTCTACAACCGGGCCCGGCGCCACAGTCACCTTGGCGGCGTCAGCCCGGAGGCCTTCGAACAGGCCTCGTCGTGAGGACAGAAACTGTCTACCGGGGTGGGGTCAGTCCAACCTGTGGTTATCCATGCCTCTGTCTGAAAACTACCCGACAAAAAAGATGGTTAGCTTGGTGTGCATTGCACGTTGTGTGCTGCGCATTATTTTACTAACGGAAAATATAACTAGTAAATTTCTAACCTCATATTTATTATGGACACATAACATGCTTCGTATTAGGCTGGGGCAACTGGGGGCAGGTCCATGTTAAATCGAAAAGACAATATTGATAAAATCAGCACTAAACTAGCAATATTGGCACATAAAGTAGAATTAAATAGCTGCTTGAATTTAATGGATTTAAATATACATGCTGAATATTTTTTCTGTGATTTATTAAATATGATATTTAATGCATCACTTGTAAATTTGAACACTATTAACACAAATGCAAAATCAATAGACCTTATTGATTTAAGAAAAAGACTAGCCATTCAAGTCACATCAACTCCAGAATTTTCCAAGATAAAGAAAACGGTTGATGGCTTTATAGAAACAGAAAATATTAACAACATAGACAGATTAATTGTATTAATCATAATAAAAAAGAAAAGGTATCAAGCCAAAACCTATGGAGATAAATTCATCATATCTGTTAGTGATGATGTTTTAGACTATACTGACTTAATTAAATTAATAATGGGCTTACCTCCTGAGAAAATACAAAAGATTTGCGACTACTTATCATCACAAATTTTTGACACTCCATCGCAAAAAGCGCCAAAAGAAGTCACTACAATTTTAGAAATGATTAAAATCCTAAGTACTGACGAACATCCGCAAAGCGGGAACGGATTTCAAGAAGAGCCTGATCCTAATGGGAAAATAAACAAAAGGTTTTCTGCTTATGCGGAATATCTAATGGAAATATATGTACCATTAATGGCCGCTTATGCAGGGATACTAAATGAGATTAATAATTCAAGCGACTCTGGAATAATAAACATTAATAAACTCTCAGCATATCTAAAACGTGCTAGCAATTCAGCTTTAGATGAATGTAATGGTAACCCTGTAGATGCATTAAACAAATTGACTGATTATTACGCGTCTCGTCTTCGTTCAAATGGAGTAGACTATGACGACTCAGCAATCCAATACTACCTTATAGACAATATGATTAGATGTAATGTTTTCCCAAACAAGGTTAAAACACTATGCTAAAACTTTTCTCAAAAGATGAGCATATAGAGAAATCAGCCCCGATAGTTGGTTCACATATTTTAAAACTACTTGAGAAAAAAGATTGCATAAGCATATTCGAGTTAGCAAGAACTCTACGAAAAAATAGACTAATCGGTGTTCGTTCTATATACTATGGAATGATTTTTTTATATGCACTTGATTTAATTGATTTTAACGAACCTTATGTGGTTTTAAAAAATGATAAGAATAAATAAACTATACAGCGAACCTCTTTCATTTGAACCTATTGAGTTCAAAGAAGGAATTAATCTTATACTAGGTGAGAGTGACGAATCATCTAATAAAACCAATGGTGTAGGAAAATCACTCCTTATAGAATTCATCAACTTCGGATTGATGAAAGATTATAGCCGCAGCCGGCTTTCTAAAATCCCAAGCAAAGATTTTTCTGAAGATATTTATGTATGCCTTGATTTCTTTATTAATAAGAATCAGATCATTACCAAAAGAAGTATCTCAGAAGAAAATGCTCCCACTTTATTCATTAATGGTATTAGGAAAAACTTCACGTCCATTGACGATGTGAATAATTTTCTGACTCTTTTAATGTTCAAAGACATTCAGTCAAAGTCCCACCCGACCTTTAGAAACATGTTAGGTCCTTTAATTAGAGATGAACGTTCAGAGTTTAAATCTATTATAGATTGTTATGATACAAAAATACGAATGCCCCCCGATGTCACACCACACCTTTTTCTTTTCGGGATAAGTATTGATCTATACAAAAAAATAAAGGAAATAAACAAATCAATTTCTGAATTAAACATAGCAAAAAATAAAATTAAGGATGATATTGAAACTATTTCTGGCAAAAAAATTGCACATGCCAGATCTGAAGTTAATGATCTTGATCATCAAGTGAAAATTATCAAGGAAGAAATGGAACTATTGGAAGGTGATAAAACATTTGATTTTGTCAGAGATGAGATAGTTACCTACGAAGATACTTTGGATCACTTGAGAAATAAAAAAGCAATATTAAAGTCAGAACTTAACAAAATACAAGCCCTTATAGGTGATAATTATATTGATGAGAATGAGGTAATTGAGCTATATAATAAACTCAAAGCAGGCCTTGGCGATACCATTGGGAAAGAGCTAAGCGATGTATTAGGCTTTAAGAAAAAGATCGATAATTTCCAGCGAGTTCTTATAGAATCACGTAAGGATTTAATATTAACTGATCTTGAAAAGATAGAAGCATCCATTAATGACCTATCAGTAAAATTAAACTCAAAAACTGCAATCATTAAACAAAATGGTCACCTTCGTAACATAAAAACATTATTCATTGCTTATGAGAAGAAATTAGAGGAGCTTTCTCAACTCTCGACATTCATAAAAAAATATGACGATTATGAATCTAAGAAAAAAGCTAAAAAAGCCGAGAAAGCTACTAAGATTGTAGAGTTGGACATAGATATATCGCATCAAGAATCAACTATCTCAGAGTTCAAAGATACTTTATCCTCAATACATGATTATGTAATGGAGAATAGGAAATGCTCATTTAGCATCTCTGCAAATGAAAAAAATAGCGTTATTGATTTTGATTTAAGGATATTTGATGATGGTAGTCACAGTAATGAAAGAGAAAAAGTTTTCATCTATGACATGTCATTGTTATTAACACATGAAACTTTCATTAGACACCCTAAGCTACTCATTCATGATAATATTTTTGATGTTGACAGAGATACGCTAATTAAAAGTCTTAATTATATCTCGTCAAAATCGAGCTGTTTAGAAGATGCTCAGTATATATTAACATTGAATGTTGACAAACTAAATGAAATAGAGAAGGATGAGTTAAAAATTGATATTGAAAATTATAGAAGGGTGACGCTCACAAAATCCCATAGATTTTTAGGTCGTCAATATCAAGAGAAATAAAAATATAGTACGAGGCTATTAACCTCGTACTACATGAAATATATTTCATTGTTTTTTTAATTTTCGTGCAAATTCATAAGGCGTCACTTTTTTAATTTTAGTCATATTTAAATAATCAGCCCACCACTGCACCATCAATCTCCGCTCATCCAAATGCTCGGACGTATGGATATAAGCTGCACGCACATTGTTACGCTCTGAGTGACTCAACGGACGTTCTATCGCATCATCGCTCCATAACCCTGACTCACCGAGCGCACCACGCGCCATCGTCCTGAACCCATGCCCGCAAACCTCAGTTTTCGTGTCATATCCCATGGCACGCAACGCACTGTTTACCGTGTTTTCACTCATGACCTTAGTTGCATCGTGCTCCCAGGAAAAAGCAGCTCTTTATCACCACTAATCTGCTTTAACTGGGCTAACAAAATCATCGCCTGCCGACTAAGCGGAACGATATGCTCCTCTTTCATCTTCATGCCAAGGTATGAGTAACGCACGCCTTTAATTTCTTCTCGCTTTGCAGGTACACGCCAAAGAGATTTATCGAAATCAAACTCTTCCCAACGAGCAAAGCGTAACTCGCTGGAACGTACAAAAGTTAGCAGAGAAAGCTCAACCGCAATCCGTGTCATTGCACGACCACGATATGCAGCAAGACGAGCAAGAAACTCAGGGAAACGGCTTGAGGGCAAAGCGGGATAGTGTCGCGCTTTGGTTGTCGATAACGCACCTGCCATGTCACTAGCCGGGTTTGAGTCGATGTAATCGTTCTGTACGGCATAACGCATTATGGCAGTGACGCGCTGCTGAAGACGCTGCGCGACATCATGTTTGCCACTGGCATCTACTTTTTTAATCGGGGCTAACAAGTGGCTGGTTTTGAGATGGCGAATGTCGGACGAACCGATATGAGGGAAGATATAAAGCTCAAGGTAGCAAAGAACGCGCGATCGATGGTCTTCACTCCAGCACTTGTTACTTTCATGCCATTCACGGGCAATGGTTTCGAAAGTATAAGCCCCGAATTCTCGGCCAGAGCTTCTTTCTGTTCGGCTTTTGGATCAATGCCCTGCACTAAAAGCTTTTTAGCTTCATCGCGCTTTGCTCTTGCATGAGCAAGCGTCACAGTAGGCCAAACACCAAAAGCGAGGCGATCCTCTTTTTTGTCTGAGGGGCGTCTGTATTTCATGCGCCAGTATTTAGAACCCTTTGCCGAAACCTCAAGATACAACCACCGCCTTCGGCCATTTTGTAGTTTTTGTCTTTTGGTTTTGCGGTCTCGACCTGTCTGGCGTTGAGCTTTACTTGGGACACATTTCTAATCGAAGTTAAAATGCCCCCCAATGGCATCCGGATTTCAACGGACAAACTCGGACCACTCAGACGTAAAAATCGCTGCAATCATTGATTTTTAAGGGATAATTAGACTTACTCACAAGGTCTTGGAAGAATACTTGGTGCGAAGGCCGGACTCGCACATCGCTACTATCCTCATGATCTTAAGACATTAAAAATTACCACAATGGGTATGATACCATCATTGATACCATCACGCGCACCTGTTTACTATAATCCACCAGGTTCAAACCAAGTATCAAGGTCAATTTACATCAAGTATGCACTTTTGAAACGATCTTAGTAAAATCGCAATGGGTTAGTGCCCCCTGCCATAAAGATAGGAGCTTCATTTTCACATATAATTTTACCTGCCATGATTATAGCCTAACATTGAAGCCCTCTTACACTTAAAATCGTTTACACTGCACACAACAAATATTATTCTATCTAAATATTCAAACATATTTACTAAGATAAAGGATATACATGAAATTAACTGACAGAATATTCGTAAAGTTCTTTTATAAAAAAATAAAAATAATAATTCAGCGTTCGTACAAGAAAGGATATTCTCAGGGGAAAAATAAGGGTTATCGTAAAGGTCATGATGATGGTGTGTTAAAATATCACATTCGTCGCGAAATCGATACGTTCTCGATGTCCGCTATTGACAACTCGATTTATGGACCAGAAAATATTGGCGTTACGAGAGAATTAGAGCAACTCATGATTGAAAAAGTAAGAGTTGCAACTGAAGCTGGAATTATAAGTTCACCTTCCCCCTCTCAGTGGGAAATGATTTTTTCAGATCATCCAGCGACTTGCGTTGTTGCTGGTGCTGGCTCAGGTAAATCAACAACACTAATTCTTCGCGTAGTGTTTATGCATTTTTATTTAAAGATTCCATTAAATAAAATTACAGTAATATCATTTACAAAAAAATCATGTGAGGAGTTAAGTGAAAAGTTAAATAAAGTATTTAGTTTTTGGGATGAAGGGTATGATAAAGAATCTGTTAATTCACTCGTCAGCACATTCCACTCTCTTATATATAGGTTTTCATTGAACTCAATGCCAGGAATAAGTGTTTTCGATTTTTTAGGCGAACATAAAAATGAGAATGAGTCTGCCTTGGAAATATCATTAGGCAAAAAAAATAATGAGCAAATAGACATTTTGAAAAGCGTTTACACCGAGTTATATAATAATAACAAGGAATTCAAAATTTGTATTGATAAGCTTGTTGATTTTTCAATAACATCATCCTCTTCATCCGATGAAAAAGAGCAAAGAAGTTGGTTAATTAATTATGCAGCAGAGAGAGACCTTGCTCTAACAAAAAAAATTAATGATCTATGGTCTAAAGATGGGAAATGGCCTATAGAGGGAATTGTGCCTGGCCCCGTAAAGTGCTTTCATGTTAATGGAAATATATTTTATGCTAATGGGTATGTTGAACATAATAAAATGCCGGTTTTTTTATCAGGTAATATTGGGAGTAAGAAATTATTTGATGGGAATGACTCTTTTGATCCTCATGAAACCGATCCCAAGAAAAAAGTACTTTTAAGTACTGCAATATCTATAAAAAACAAAATAGTTGCTGGATACAATAATAGAATCTCTATATTTATAAATAGCAATGACAAGCTAAACTCAGTAAATAACTTTTTAAGAACATTTAAAACTGGCGAATCCCCTAGCAATTTTTCAATCAAGTTGCATGGTGAGTTAAACTCAACAAATATACTTGAACTTTTATATGACCAAGGCTCTTTTATTGAAAGTCTTGGCAAAGAAGTTGTTACGACAATATCTAATATTACGCTTTTTCGAGAAAAGGGTATTGAGTATTATTTCGCCAAGGCTTTGGCTTTATTCTGGCCATTATTTGAAGAGACTATCCATAAAAATAACATAATGACTTTCAATCGAATGTTCATAATGTTTTCAGATGAGTTAGTGTTGCAGCAAAGACGTAATTTATTCAAAAATAAATATGTCAGATTTGAAAATCTATTAGTAGATGAATTCCAGGACATTTCACCTCAAATAGCTAATTGGTTAAGGGCAATACATAAAGAAAATGCAATTTTAAGTCGAAAGCCTACGATAATGGCTATTGGTGATGATTGGCAATCAATATATTCATGGAGAGGCAGTTCTCCTGATATTTTCATGAATTTTTCAGATTTTTTCCCTGTGCATAAATCATTGGGAAAACATAAGACAGTTTTTATGATGGAAAACTATCGTTCGGATGCTGCGATTCTTAATGATGCTGAAAAAATGATGGCTTTAGTTAAAGGGAAAATCATAAAAGAATCTATATCATGCCGAAAACCTGATGGTGATGAGCATGGTGTCTATTCTTATGGGTATGATGATAAAAAAGATGATAATTCATGGAAAAATAAAGCAATTCAGCTAATTTATGAACAATTAAATATGGTAAAAAATCAAAAACATAAAGATAAAACTCATATTATAGTTTTGAGTCGAACTAATAATACACTTAAAGAAATAAGAGATCTTTATATAGAAAGATATGGCAGTATTAAAGGAATAAATTTTTTAACGATCCATAAAGCTAAAGGTTTGCAGGGGGAAGTATGTGTGATATTTGATGATAGCAAAGCTCATATAGGACACATTTTAAGAAATGAAGTTTATAAACAGATTCCCTACTTCAAATATAGTTATGATCAAGCTATGATTGATGAGTCATATCGTTTGGCATATGTAGCTATAACACGAGGGATAAAAAGAGTATTCTGGTTTGCACCAAAAGGAAGTGATGGGGCATTCTCTCATTTTCGGTAAGGAATGAGAGGGTTTCTAGCCCTCTCTATTTCTATTGATAGATTCAGCATTTAGATTCGTATCGTTCAATTTTACTATATTCTATAAATATTAACAGGATGTTGAACAATATCCTGTTTATCATTACATGTAGTTGAAGAGACCTGATTGGCAATGCTGATATTAGGAATAAATGACATCGATGTTTGTAACAATAAGAGTAAAACAAACGCAAGAAATGTTCTAAGGAGAAGTTCATGCGTCATTTTAATACATGTTACCTTACGATTTACTCCATCTCTATTTTTTCGAACAGCACAAAGATTTTCAACAATTAAATTTTTTTTGTATGCATCTCCGGCTCCCCCCCAAATTCTAACTAAATCTATCGTGTCTATTCTATTGGAAGCTGAAACTTTTAAGGTATTAAAAGCCCATAATGCAGCTCTAAGCAAATTAGCAAGTGCATACACAAAAATTGCAAATGACAAAAAATCCACAAAGGCATTATTTCCACCACTACTAATAATACCGGGAACTAACGAGACTAATACAGGAGCAAGAGCAGTAATAGCTGTTAAATATATTGCAGCTTTACTCTCAGCTCCTACTCTTCTTTGATTTTCTAATTCATTAAGTTTTTTTGCCTCATCAAGGGCTAGTTCACTTTCATTTGTCCAGTCAGTATTTTTAATAATTAAGATATCGTTATCCAGCTTTTCTTGATCTTGTCTTATTTCTTCACTATTCAGTTCAACTAAAACTGGCCAAAAGAATTCTCTGATATCTTCAAAACTCATATCTACCGATCCTCATAAGTTCATCGACTATAGAACTAGCAATAGGAAGACCTGTCTGGTTTTCTATCCATGCCCATTGACCGTTAGGATTAATTTCTAAAAACCAAAAAACATCATCTTCGTCGCAAATAAAATCTATTGCCCCAAATCGAAGATTAAGTGATTCGACTAGATCTATACACTTAGAACTCAATGATGTAGGTAGCTCTAAAGGTTTATGTTTTAAGTCAATTCGAGACCCCTTGCGCCAGTCTACCTCTGTTTCTTTATGGCTTTGGGAGTAAATTGCAACAGAAAAAACTCTTTTCCCAACTACTGTTACTCTAACATCAAACTTTTTTATTATCTCATGCTGAACTATAATAGGTACCAAAGAAAGTGAACTCGAATCGGCCTCATCTAGTTGACCTAATCTGTTGGTAAAAATGATACTTTCAGCATCATTATTTATAAATAGAGCTTGTCGTAAAGGCTTAGCGATCATTTGAAAGCTATTGCTACATCTTTTTATTTCTTCAAATGAATTAGTGATGGTTGACTCTGGAATATTAAAACCCAAACGTTTGGCAACGACCAGTTGCTTTGGTTTATCTTCAGCTAAAATTATATTAGTAGGCGAGCAAAACCAAAAAGAATCAAGCCGCGAATAAAGACTCTTAAGGAAACTATTCCATTCTCCCTGAATGTAATCAGCAATACCAGGATCAGTTATTGAGGCAGGAACTTCGGGATTCCCAGGTCTACGAAAGTAGGCGGCTTTAACATCGATACCTTTTATTGTATTTCCATTAATAGATATACTCCAATCCATAAATGATGAATCTGACATAGAACAGTATGATCTTGGCAAGTCTTCTGTATTAAGACGGAAGTACTTGATGCCTCGTTTTTTTAACTCTACCACGATATAATCCATAGTTATATCGCGCTTATTAGTCACCAACAATATCATTAAATTAAACCTTCCCTTTGGTGATCATAAGTATGCATAGAGAAATCCTCATCTCTTTCTACTGAAACAAACGTTTTAATAGATAACTCCAGAATATTTCCTGCATTCCAGTTATCATCGTCTCGTTCTTGGATTGTATCTGTTTTGGTCATTAACTCTAATAGGTGGTTCATACTTAAATCGGAATCATCCCTTTCTAGTTGAGCCTCTGTTTTAGTGGTTAATTCAAGCATAGAAACTGATGAATCATCATCGCTTTCTTGCCTTACTTTAGTTTTAGTTACTGTCTGTGTAAGAGTATATTTAGAGATTATTGGGGTTTCTTTACTATCCTCTTCAACTACCCAAAGATCTTGTTCATACGAGTACCAACCGGGAATGTTTTCCCCCTCTGTTCTCTCGGTAGCGAATCGAGCCAAAAACGGTAAAGCCGAATTATTACTTTTCATTTTATGCTCCATTGAGATTTAACGAGCCAAAATATTTAAAGAATTCAAAAATTGAGTGTCGAGTGTTTCAGTTGCAGGAATAGGTAATCCGTTCGCAATACGGTAATTTTTCACAGACTGCCTCGTAGATGGTCCCATTATGCCGTCAATATTCCCATTGTAAAATCCCTTGTCCAGCAATGCGAACTGAACACGCATGATTAAGCGCTTACGCTTCTCTGTACCAGAAGTAAGCCCATTACTTGCACGGTTAGCTTCTGTAGTTCCAACTGAATTCGTAGTAGTAGAGTTAATATTGTCGTTAGAACGAAGCGAACGCACAGAGGAAGAGGACGATGAGGAACTTGTTCCTGAACTTGAAGACCCAGATGAACTTGGTGAGCTGTATGTTTTTGGATAATAGGGCGTGCTGCCACCATAGTACCCGCCACCTGATGATGAACGGTGAGAACTATGGCTCCGATGCGAGCTATGACTGCGATGCCCCGCAATGTAGAATGGAACTTCGGTGTTAAGTGGGGCTATCACTAAATCATGTTCATTAAGAGTCATACCTGGCAAATCACTTGCTCCGGTAGATGAATCACTTGCCCATACAGAATTATTGAGTGCCAAAAACCCCGGAAGTAGAGCAGCAAAATTAAATTTTTTCATAAAATTGGTCTCGGTGGTTGATGAAAACGGCCCGTTGAAGAACTGAAATAACCAGCACAGGAAGACTTCTGAGTGCATTCATCACATTCTTTAGGATAGTAATTTTTCCAATCAGAGATCGACTGAGCAGCAAGCTCCCAGGCTCTTTCAGGAAGATGACACAAAGGATAATTAAAAATTGTTAGAGGTATACCTGACCTGTGTGCTGCGTCTATAGCGGAGGTTATTTTCTCACTATAGCTGCTGTGTTCAATGAAGATTGTTGACCAGTTTTTTCGCGCCCAACCGATAGATTCCAACCCCATAAGGGAAATCTGATTGATGTTGGAGAAAACACGGCCAACGAACTCTACGATGTCATCCAATTCCGTATAGTTAGCCAGTGTCGGAATAACTCTAAGTTCGATATTAATCCCTGAGTTCCCTGCATTGATTAACCCCTTAACCGTTTCATTAAATGCGCCATCACTTCCTACCAAATGATCATGCACAAGTGGTCTTGATGAGTAGAGCGGTATACCAAAGGTGATTTTTATCTTTTTACTTCGCTTTGCCATTTCATGAGTAAAGTTGGTATCAGCAAATTTGCGCCCGTTTGTTAAAACATGCAAAGCAGTATCTGGTGAATTCTCGATGATAAAATCAATGAAGTTAAGGAAATCATCTCCATACAGCAAAGGTTCACCACCGCTGACCCCAACAACGCCATTCAAACCAAATGAAGCTATAGCAAGGGCTGATTGGGTAAGCAGCCAGTCATCATTTGTATTCTTTGGTGGCTGGGAACAAAACAGACACAAGTTATTGCAACGTTCCGTAACTAAGACAGTATTATGATTGGCTCTGCGGGACAGAATAACGCGTATCATATTGCCATTGTTGATTATCCCAATATCTCCATCTTCAATTGACTCAAATAATTCAGTGCTAATAACAGAGTAATCAAAGCATGGTAGAACGGCATCATTATTGCTTTCAGCAACTACCAATAAATTGGGTAAAAAGAATAAAGGGTTCATTGGTTTTTGTTTGCATAACCGATAGAACCCCGTGGGCACATTCTTTTTTGAAGCAAAATGAAAGATATCGTTCCTAATAACCTCAGACATATGCCCATCCTTTTAGCATCTCAGCCTTCGGACCACCTTCTGAGATGCAGTTCATCAGATACCTGAACATCCCCTTGTGATACTGACAAAACGTTGAACGACTCCTATCACCGACAGGCTCACCCTGTACACTTATGTTCTGGCATGGATCTGCACCGCAAAATGGTTGATATGCACATGTATCACAACCCGGCAGAGCAAAATTGAACGATGAACTCAACACTGCTTTATAGTAAGGACTCTTAGAAAATGATAGCGTTTTAACCTCACCCGCACTGAACTCCGTTTCAGGATTCACCTTCTGCAACATACGGCTCTCATCGCTACCATATACTCGACCGTCATAATTGAAAAGAATACTGTTAAGCACGACCCCGCTTGGCGACTTTAAATCCGCATAACCACTAAAACCGGGATTGAAGATCCTTTTCAGATGAATGGAGGCCGAATGTTCCACAACCCTTATCCCTTCATTATTCATCTTAAGGATTTCATCTATCAACGAGGCATAGAAACTGAAGTATTCCTCCATAGAAAATGTGAACGATGCATTTTGTGCAAACCCATAGGGACTAACAGGTCGGATAAACATGTCCTTGAGGCCAAGAGACAAGTGAGCCTGGACAATCGATTCAGGATGCCTAATGAGATCTTTAGTAACTGTAGTAACCGTTGCAACGCGACCAGCGCCTAAAGACCGTTTGATAGCCTCTACCCCTGACACTGTTCTACTGTACGCAAGCCCATGACCAAGAATTCGATTACTATTGTGAACAACTTCCTCACCATCAAGCGAAACAGAGAACGTTATGTTCCTATCTCTCGACCATTCAAGCATATCCTCATTCAAGACAGACAGGCTTGAAGCTACCACCATCTCAAAATCGGTGCTTCCCAGCGTTTCAGCACATTGCTCATAGATAGATTGAATTAAATCGAACCGCAAGAGTGGCTCTCCACCCTGTATCTCTATCTTGTAAGGTGGTGTCGATAGTTTTTTGATAGTCGAAATGATATCAGGGATGAGATCGGGATCTAGATCATAACCAGAGGCGTTCACTGAAGCTCTACTGACCTGACAATACTTGCATGTATGGTCGCAACGCAATGTGGGCACAATCATGAAAATTGGCCTGATCGCCAGTTCATTCATCAATCGTTTTGCAAAAGCAGAACTTAAAGCATAGGGAGCAATAGCTGATGAGCTTTCGTTGGCTATGAACAGCTTGCTTTCTAGTGCGTTTGATTGCTCCGCACTGATTTGCTCATCAGAAAGATCAAGCAGTTCTTGCTCATTAATGAAGTGATGAAAGCCAGCGAGGTTGCTTATAAAAACCCGTCCATTAGGCAATCTGTCAAAATTGAATGGCATCAATTCCATTACGAAAGCCTTTCATCGACACTGCGAAGCACTTTATGGACAATAGAATCTCTCAACGCCCCCGTTTTATGCTGTAGTTTTTCTCGCAAAGCATAATCATTCAGCAGCCTCTCGAATTCATAGAGGCATTCGGGACCATCGTTTTCAAAAGAGATTGTCCAGGAGGATATATCTTCACAAAGTTTCCACTGAGTAAGAGAAGTCATCCAATATAGGCTATTGCGTATAACCCATTCAGAATAAACATCTTTTTTTAACGTCCTTTCGCACATTGCCATTGCCTCACAAAACTAATAATCACAATCAGCAACCGCTTTAAAGCGGATTTTTCCTATAGAAATGAGGATACACCATTTAATTAATATGTTACAGGATGTTAGCATCTTAGTGGAGGTACTGAAAATCATGCTGCTTATCCATATGATAATCAATAATAATTCCTGATTATCATATGCAACTTGCACCGATGAGCAGCTAACGTGCTGTAAAATTTTGGGCTGCAAAGAGTTGTCGGTGGCCCATGAGATGAGATTAATTACTTCAATAATCACGATAAGTAAGGATTTTATACTGACCTTTTCGAAGAAGCGTACGCCATTATCGTTGACACCATTGATGTTAGGAAAGCCTACAATCGCTTTCAATCCCTTGATCAACGTAGAGAGAATGGGTGCAATTCATTTCAACGCAAGCATAAATCAGAAACTACAAGCGAATGATACAGCGACACTTTTTTATCAACGTTATCCTGTTGAAGTTAATGTAAAAAGTGATTACAAGGTGAGTCATAGCTTACTGATGGTATACATTTATATATTCAGAGTCTGTGATATACTAGATTAAAATATAAGGGTTATGTTATAATTTCATTTACGGTCAACTGAAATAGTATCAGGAAGAAAAACAATGAAGGATAAAATACAAGTTAATAACCTCAAAGAAAAAGAACTTGATACTGATATCATAAAAACAAACAGTAAAACTGAGATAAAAAACATCTCTACTAGAAGTTTTTTATCTGGTGCTATGATAGTAATAATTGCAGCGATAATAATAATCCCTTCCGTTATTCTTTTTTTAATTAAAGTTTCCATTTCTCCACTTCTTCCACCTGAGTCTTTATTTTTTTCACCAATAGTAATTTCATTAATCTTAGGTCTTATTTATTATTTTTGCCCCAAAGTTAGACAGGCCTTAAATAATGTTTGCGATATTGGCATTACAGTACCAGTAGCAGTGGTATCACTTATTACTATATCAAAACCTCTTGGCGGAGATTTTTTTGATTCTATTACAATGGAAAACAATATAGTTTCAATTATAATTCTTAGCTTTATAGCTGTGTGTGCTATCACTAAAACAATTATTTTTTTGCTTCCTAGCTTTGCTAAGGCTAAATAAAAATATTGGTAAGGATTAATTAACTATGAAAATTAAATTTTTTCATTATTTCTTTTATCGATGCTTTAATCCATACACAAAGCACAGGAGAAAACATAATTAATGTAAGGGCAACCGTTCCAAATGCAACTCTTGCATAAAAATTAGCCGCATCAGAAAAACTTATTATCAAGCTATATAAACATATCACTGAATATACAATAACTGTAATTAATATTGATTTGAAATTAGTCATGACAATCCACACAACTTTTAGCATACTCATAAGATTACCTCTTCAATAATTATTTCACCTCATAACTAATAGCATTTAATAAAGCAGTTTATCAAATTTATTTTCATATGCCCATATTAATATTCAAACGGCCATATAGTTTTTCCAATATTTGAGAGCAGTTTCAACTGAGCATATGAAGTATCTTGTTTCGTGATTAAATATATGACAATAAATAATGGGGGTTATATAGCCCTTTATAGAATATATCCAAGAAAATTCAAGATGCACTTTTCTTGGATATATATCGAATTCACATTCATATTCAAACAAAGCTTATATTTTTATTTTGTAGTGTTTATCATAAACACCATCATAATTACTGTATAAATATACTACAAGGAACCTCTTTCTCAACCACTCTTCCATTAGAGATCACAGAAACATACATAAGATGAAGTCCCTTGTAAGAGGTTCTTTCTTTGTGAATAGCATGAAATACGCCTCCTTCTTTTTCGTGAGCTTTTTTTATTATTTCAGTTTCATGATTGTCATAGTCGTGCTTTTTACTGGCTTCAATTCCATTATTTACAACACGAAACTTGAATTTAAGCGAATCATAGTTCTCTCCATAAACCTCAGAAAAAATAGCATGGAACTTTACCCATTTATTTTTTGGAATTACAGAGCCACAACTTTTATAATTTTTTTTGTTTGAAAAACCAAACTGATCGCTACTATAAGTGATTTCAATTTTTATACGGGAGGGTATGATACCATGAGGAAGAAGTGAAAAGTATTTTTCCTGATTAAGTAAATATTGACGATATCGCAATCTTTCTTTATTTTTAGAAGTGTAATCAATAACATATCTATCTGGTTCGTTATTTTTTATTTTGTAATCCAGATAATCCTTAATAGTAAGCCCTAATTTATTAACTAAACTTTCCCCAAGCATTATAGAATTTTTAGGTGCCTTGTGCTGTAATTTAGATGCTATATCTACAAAGAATGATGTAGCAGTTACTTCATTAATACCTGGAATACCATAGTTCCCCCACAACACATAATCACTTTCACCGATATCTATGCCAATTCTAATACCAATATTCTCATCAGCGACTTCTTTAATTTGTGGAACAACGATTTCATTCATTACTTCAATAAAGTATGAAGCGCAGTTAATAGCATCTATAGCACTATTTTCTAATGTATTGAGGTTTTCATTTTCATTGCTTCGGAAGAAAGCCATAACAGCATCTCCCATAATTCTATGGACATGTCCATCAAATGCATTGATAGTCTCAATAAAACCGCTAATGATATTATTTTTAAAAAGAAAAACATCAGATGGACTATATGAAAGACCAAGTTTAGTCGAGCCTATAATGTCCATAAACATGGTAACCACATACCCAAATTGCGTTATATTATTTGTCTCCAAATTTTTAAAATCAGGATGTGTTCCAATTGTAGGCTCTTCCTCTCGATCAGGCTTACCAAAAGCTTCTCTTAGCCCACGGACAGCATCATAATCTCTTAGTGGTGTAATACCATTTCTAACGACGGCACTTTCTGAATTCACACTTTCATACAATGTTTTATTAAAACTTTCCAAAGAAATGTCATTTGCATCTTCCCACACTGGTTCTAAATTTTCCATCCCAGCAGAGTCGAAGGATTTTTTAGTGAAAACATTATAAGTATCGCCTTTATTTCTTTTGGCTATACTTTCCATGTCAGAGTTTAAATTTTTATATAAGTTTTTAATACTCATTTTGTTTTTCTTCCTATCAGCAGCAAGTAATAAACGACGCACATCATCAATACGATAATTAATAAAAGAAAAATAATGATAAGACTTAGAACTATCACACTATTCTCTTCATTTTTGAATAACCCTAAAGATAATTCTACCCAAGGGATAGATATCGATGTAAAAAAGGAAAGGAGAGATAATTTCAAATATAAAATCGATCTATTTTGTCCATTGTATTTATTTATTAACCCATTGGACAAAGTGTAATTCAGAATTGCTAGCTGTTGCCCTAAATCTAAATATTTTGTCTCGGATAACTTATTGAAATAATCGATTCCATCTTTGTAGTAATGAACAATATCTACAAACGAGAAATTGTTTTCCTTTTCGCTTTCCTTAATAAATGGTGCCATTGAACCTAATGACTTCATAATAGAAGCAATATTCAATAAAATACCTATTACTAAAAATAACATGAAGAAAAACAACGATAAATAACTTAATTCATAAAGTTTATCAGGAAGCACCTTTGACAGATTAACTCCAACAATCGTCAATATGGCTGATGCCAATGTTAGCAATATGGTAGATTTAGTATTTGCATAGTTCAAATAGCTATCAGTTCTTGTCAATGACTTAATAATCAAATCGATTTTGTCTTTATCCATTATATTCAATCGCTCTTGTGAAATCGCCGAATTCGATTGACGATTGACATTAAAATATATGAGATCAGTTATATTAATTTATAGCTTAGCGGAAAGTATGTCAATATGTTTCCTAGTTAAATCTTGTCAATATAACACAATAAAATCATGTGGTTACACAAACACGCAAGACACATCATTTACAGTTAATAACTAAACGAAATATACATGCATTTAGATATAAAGGATTGACATATAAGTGCTGTATTTGATTGTTAGTTCTATTTTTGAAATTAAATCACTTTCCGGATACTAATTATAAGCAAGGGCTAACTCATCGAAGCGCTACGCTGCTTCTTCGAGTTCCCCTTGTTTTTTCCGCCCTTCGGTTGAAAAAAAATCAAAAGCAAAATCAAGACACTACATTGACATTATTCGCATCTATCATATAAATAAATTAAGCATAAGGAATATGCTTTTATTTAATTATATGAAAAGGAGTTCATATGGTCGAAAGTAATAATTTTAATAAGATCGTTGTAAGTAAGCATTCCCGTAATGGAAGCGTTAACGAAGCGAAGCTCTCACACAACCAGCTTCGTTCTCATTGCGTCAGTGTCAGATTAAATGATGAAGAGCTAACGCTTCTCAATGAGAAACGAGGCCGTCATCGTAAAGGCGAGTGGCTTCGCTTATCTTTAATTAATAAACTTCCTGCTGTCGTTCCAGCCATCAATTTTGAAGCCTGGAAAACCCTTGGTGAGATTTCGCAGAAGCTAAACAAGCTTGTGGCTCATCTTGATAGCAAGAGCTATGAAAGCCCTCTGACGCAAACTGAACTCTTCGCCGTAAAGCGCCAGGTCTCAGAGCTTCGCTTGCATTTAATTACCGCTGACCTGTGGAGAGCTTCCCATGAAGGGGATGCAGAAGATAAAGCGAGGTAAGAACTTCGCTGGCGTAGTGTTTTATGCATTGAGGCCAGCTTCGCATCATAAAACTCCCCCATCAGTAATTGGTGGCAATATGGATGGAAGCAATGCCGGAGAGTTGATTGCAGAATTCAATGCGACTAAAGCGCTTCGCCCGGATGTTGCTAAACCCGTCTGGCACAATTCGCTTCGCTTGCCGAAAAACGAAGCGCTGACAGATGCTCAGTGGTCAGAGATTGCTGATGATTACATGTCCCGAATGGGCTTCTCTGAAACGCACCTCAGATGCTATGTCCTCCATGATGATGCGGCCGGCCAGCACATCCATATCATCGCCAGTCGCATCGAACTCAGTTCGGGGAAGCTCTACTTAGGTAAAAATGAGAACCTTATCAGCACCCGTATCATCCAGGATCTTGAACAAGACTACCAGCTAACAAGAACCAAAGGACCGAAAGCATCTCCAGCAGCGCCCTCACCTAAACCGAAGCTCAAAAAATCCCGTAATGAGATGATGATAGAAAAGAGAACTGGTGAGCAATGCCCAAAAGGAATCATCCAAAACGCCCTTAACGCACTGCTTGATACCAGGCAATCGATTACCGACTTCGTGCAACAGCTTGTGGCACAAAATATCAGGCCAATCCCTAACATTGCCTCTACTGGACGCATGAACGGCTTCTCATTCGAATACAACGGGATTGCTTTCAAAGCATCTCAATTGGGAAAAGGGTATTCCTGGTCTGCCTTGCAAAGCAGAATCGACTACCAACAGGAACGTGATAATGCTTTCCTGTTTAAACTGAAATCATCTGTCAGAGAAACATCTGTTAGTGCAACTCATGATATGGTCATAACTATAGATGCTCCTGAAACCACGACAGAATACGTTAACCGCCCCATAGAAGCACTTATCCTCGATAAACGAGCTGCTGGTCAGGACGAATACTCTATCGCTTCTGTCGAAGCGCTTCTCCCAGAAGCTGTTGCAACTAACAAAGAAGCGATAGCAACCGAAACGTTAAAAGTAGCGCCCAAGCGAAGCTATAGGGCTTCAACGTTCAGATGGTTAGAGACCATCCCCTATCTCAATACCATTATTACCATCTTCAAAAACCTCAAAATCCCAACCCTTAATCGCCCTCAAAAACACAAAACCATCACTAGCGTGAGAGTGGTAGAGATTACGCCCCTCCCCCAAAAAATTTCATTGAATCAGCACCTCAATCCAGAAGAGCTTCGCTTTCGATGTAAGGCTGGCAAGCCTTTTTGATAGATACAGGTCAATAGATTGATCGTTTATACCGATCGATATTCTTTTGCTGATAGTCTGTATCTATCATTAATCTTTAATCGATCGGTACAAGTGATTTGCCTTTCCTGTAAACCCAGTCAAAATGTGATTTCACACCAAAGAATATAACAGACTGATTTAACTAGCCTATTTACGTATTCAACTAACATGCAGGTTTTGAAATGGCAGATACCATCTCATCTGTAGTCCCTGATTTCTTCATACATCGAATATAAATTTAACATCTAACACAAAGGAACTTGTATGAGCATCTCCACCACGAAACGCCGCAATGAAGAAGTCAATGTTGGTCTTTCTGATCGCCGGAAAGCAGAGATTACAGCCCCAAAGTTTGATCTGTTTGGTGAAACTTACACGTTTGTTAAGACTTTCTCTGGCACTGTCATTAATTCCAACCCAAGCAATAATCAGATCTGGGTAAAAACCAACGCTGGGGATGAGAAGCAGATTTCCGACTATGGTATCCCCTTCAGAAGTTCACACACTATTTATAAATACGAGCTTCGCCAGTATAGTGAGGATGGTTCGTATAATGTGTATAAAGATGCACTTATCGTTAATAAGAACACGGGAGAACATGAAGTAAACTTAAACAGGAAAAAAGTTGTCATCCCCGCTTTTCTGACAATGCTGTTCCATAATGCTTCTACAGCATCGTATTACAGAGCAATGCCTGTTTCGAAACTATTCTCTATTGTTTTCATTTTACTTTGTGCTGCTGCACTTATTTCATTTCTCACATTGCCTTGGAGCTTTAAAGATGGATATGTGTGGGATGAGCACAAGTATATGTGGCTCACATATTTCCTATCAAGGATCGGAAGCTTCGTTTGTATCAAATGGATTAAAAAAAGAAGCGCTAGATTTGATCATGAAATCAGAAATCTTATCGATTTAGTAAAAAAATAAAAAATCATAAGCAACAAAGAGTTAGCCCGTAGATTCCTACTACGGGCTTTTAAAATAATCACAATCCATATTTTCTTTTCTTCTCTTTGATGGATAACGATCTTTTTAGGGTCGAAGCATCATATTTCCTTTTCTCATTAGCATAGACTTTCTCTGTTCGGCTACCATTACTGACTATAAAGTTAATCAATGAAGAACATACATGCTTCATACGCTCTTTGTTGATAAAATCATCATCCAGTTTATTTATATGACTATAATATGAAAGTAGCAGAAAGGTTAAAACGACCTCCCTGTTTGAAAAAGTTAGCTTTTCTATTTCAGGCTGGTATTTAATGTAAAACCCGGCACAAAACAGGTATGATTGCTCTATAATTTCCTGTTCTTCAAAGCCTGATTCCGTAAGTTTATCAACGAATCGATCAAGCAGAAGAAGATACCTTTCCATGAGATTAATATTTATTTTTTTCATAATATGCATCCTTGCAATTTATTTTTGTCTTCCTGACAATTAAAGAAATATCATAATTATTAATCATGTCAATAGTTAAAACCTATCAAATTATATTTAAATATCTTTTACAGGTAAGGGTCTATTAAGCTCTTCAACAGTTATTTGCTTCAAATGAGAATTATAAAGCCATATCTTGAACTGCTCTAAATATCTGTTATTTAATGCTATCAAAGCTTCGTTTTCAGTTTCGAGCCTTTTTATTCTCTGACAAGCGATTTCTAAATTGGCAGGTTTAATAGAACATGTTTTTTTAATGCCAAGCTTGAGAATCTTCTTTTTTGAATTAAAACAATCCGAAACCTTGATATGACTACTTAAAGATTGTCTTGAAGGTCTCTTACCAATGATCTTTACTAACTTGTCGCATAAAGCATCCCAGGTTAGCTTCTCATCTTTATTCCAGTTATTTATAACATTTGTTATGCTTTTTTCATCATAACCAGTAATATGTTTAGCCATTTATTCTCCTTTTATAATTTTAGATTGAAACTCATACCATTTTTCAGCATTGACATTCCCATCATTTTTATCATGATACGTTTTTTCAATAATTTTATTATGAATTACCAATAGTCGGTCATCATCCTTTCCAGAGTCTTGTATTGGATAATAACCACATATGTCAAAAGCATATGAGTGCTTGCAGTAACCATGCTTAGTAACGAGCACAGCTCCATCATTCAATGAATCGAAATCAGTTATATCCATGATAGCTATTTCTTTTTTTCTATGGCTATTACTTGCCTCGATTGTCGTTTTTTCTCTTATGAGCTTAGTCATTTGTAAGTGTGATCGATGATCATAGGAAACATTTTGTGAGACCAACTTTCTTCCAGACCATCGAGCGATGCTAAACTCATCCATACCATTAATTTGAGAAAAAGTATTCAACAGATGCCTTAATTGATGAGTTCTAATAGAATAGGGAATACCATCCTCATTTATATAGCCGTGTCTTTTGAACAGGTTTGTTGTGCCTTTAATACTTGCAATAGCATTAATATCCATTCTAAAAAAATCAGCCGTGGGTCTGAAAAAAGATGTAAAATCTTTTCTTGTCTTCTGACACAGTTGCCTGTCAAATAAAAGACATAAAGCATTTGAATATTTAATTCTTTTTTCCTCATCATACCAAGGAAAATTCTGAGGCTTTGTGGTAACGAGTGCATATTTGGATGACTCAGTGCCTTGGGCTTCCATTGTTCTTGAGGCAGACCTTGCATGGTTGGACAGTTTTTTTAATCGGGCTATCGCCTTTTGAGCTATAGGGACCATTACTGTAGGAATCCATTTGATATCCCCAGCATAACCCTTTGCTGAAAAAAATCTTAGACCATATCGTTCAATGCCTTTGTCATCTTTTTCAGTAAACTCACAATCCGTTGGAAGACTTAAAATTTCTGAAATTCTTCCAGGAGCACACATGAGTAGTGCAAGAACAGAAGTAGTGAAAATGTCCCTTGTAGACAATTGGTTTTCATCTTTTGAGAAAATCTCAGCAATAGCTATTACGGATTTTATGTCTGGTAGTTTTGAGTGTCCTTCGAGTGAAGGCTCATAACCTTTCCAGCTCTGAGTTATTTTATGCCTTAACGGATTTACCCAGAAAAAGTATGATGAGGTTGTCATTCTGTTTCCAGTTAAGAATGAACATAGTTTCTCAAGTTCTTTACCAATTCCAACTGCTTGTACTTTTGAATATTTGGCAGATGCTAACCTTGCACATTCATCAAATATGATATTATTACACTTGATAATATTAGCTTCTCCGTATGATTTCAATAAAACAAACTCAATGATCTTCAACATTGACAAAGTATTTTGGTTTGACTTTGACTTGTTAAATGAGTGAATATGAAACATATAAGCTTTAGCGAAATCAATGAAACTACCATCTAATCTATCTTTGCTATTTCGATTATTGTTCATGTCAAATTTATTGAATCTATAATATCTCTTCCATACATTGCTTTTCCATGAAATCGCTAACTTCGAGTTGAACATATTGCTCTTACAAAATTCAATAAATTCATCAACATTTGAACTCGGATTATTAGCATTGGCTGGCTCGAATAGTATGATATTGGTCATTGGGAACTCCAGGCTCTAAAGTTTTTACAAGTGAAACATTCAATTTGGTCATTTTTATCATTAAAAAATCCGAACGAATTTAAAACATATTCAGTAAAGAGCTTCTTGTTTTTTGACTGTTCTTCTCCAAGAAATATCTTTGATAGCGGTTCAAAAAAAGGATTAAGCATCTTGTCTATATCATGAACATTGTCTGGACAATTTTTTATGTATATCCCTGATGAGTTTATAGATTTATGGTCTAATGCTTTAGCGATTACTTCAACTGATGCACCTTCCTTTGCTAAACGAGTTCCCAGGGTATACCTAAATCGTCTTGCATTAATCCGTATAGGACCGTTATTACTTGATGACCCAATGTTGAATTTAGTAGTCAAATTATTTAGTTTGTTTGAGATAAAAGAATTCTTCATATGTAAAAAATCAGTTATCATGATGGTATCTAAACTTTGTCCAGTATCAATTAATACATATTGTTTAATGTCCATGAGTATAGGTAATTCATTTTTTAAATGACTAATATTCCTCTTGATCCTACCTTCGATATGTTTCTGGTTCAGATCAATCAAGGTTATAAGTTCCTCATACAGGCTATCGTCGATTCTCATCATGCTGAACTCACTTCTGAAGTTCTTCCTTTGTTTTACTTTCGGTATATTTAGAAAACAACCCTCTTCCGTTCTTATGAGATCTTTCGCTTTCAACGAAGTTAGCTGTGATGGTCTCCTTCCCGTTGTTGCTAATAGAATAACGTAGCAATAAATAAACAGAGGGATTTTATTTTCTTTCAACAATTTTCTGATACTTTCAAGTATGATTTTCAGCTCTTCTTCCGTTAGTGGTCCACTATTCGGATCTCTTCGTTTAACGGCTTCCCCTGTTAAATTAGGTTTAATGGTTATTTTTTCCAGCATTCTTAGAGCTGAGTTATCTACTCCTTCATAACCGAGTTTTTTCCATTTACTAAGAAAGTTCTTTATTGAATTTAGCTTATAGTTTTTCTCAGGGCCTAAGCTAACATTAAATTGATAAACGGCTTTGGAATTAATCATTCCAAGATCCATCAATCTTAGCCATTGGCTAAAGATGTGATTTATATTCTTTATGTAGCCTGCGCTATATTCAGACGAAAAATATGCCAAGGTATTAAGATAACCAATACGCATCGACTCTGGCATTTTATCGGCAACCTTATGTGGGTAAACACAATTATTTATATCTAATTGCCATTTATTATCAGAAATCCTGAAGCTATACCCCTTCATCATTGAAAATAAATTATTATCTTTATTTAATGTTCTTGTTTTCATTTCATACCTCCTTAGTTATTTTTCTTAAAGAGTCATAAACCCTTTCAATAACTTCTTTTTCTTTTATTGATATGTGTTTGAAGTTATAATTTTCTGACATCTTTGAATCTTTTGACCATCCCATGAGATAGCACCTCAACTCTGATTTTCGGCTGATGTCTAAATTCGAATCATCAATTTCATTTGAATAGAAATAGTTCCAAGAATGCCTCAGTTTATGACCTGATAAATTTTTTAATACCGGACTTGATTTTTTAATAGTCGAAATTATCTTTTCATATGCGGAAACAGATAAAGGTTCCCCTGTTGTTTTACATGAACTGTGTGTAACAAACAAGAAGTCATGCTTCTTCTTTTTGGTGTATTTATTTCTATAGTTATTTATGTAATCCAAAATCTCCATTGCTAACTCGTCCGACAATGGGATTTCCCTTTCACCAGTTTTGACTAAAGGTTGATTCAGCCTTCGATCTTCAATGCAATCGTGTCTTCTGAAAATATTAAGTGTATAACCTCTGGGATTGAAATCATTAACTTTTAGATTTAATAGCTCTCCTGCTCTTAAACCACAATTCAATAGTAAGGTAAAAATGAGCCTGTTTCTCACCTGAACCTCCTTCTGGAAGGGATTTTGGCTTCCTTCGACTTCCAATAGCTTAAATAGTGTCTTTATTTGTTCTTCGCTTAGAGATTTATCTTTTCTGTTATTCACGCTAAGTGATTTATTTCGCGGGAGATGTGCTCTAATACTTTCGATGAAACTCTCGACTTCATATCTAGCATGAATTCCCTTAATAGAATGAAGTAAACCGCACAGCCAATTAAGATAGCTCGAAAAAACATGAATCCTATAACTGAAAGTTCTTTTAGCAACCTGTTCCATTTTTATCACCCTTACATTCGTAATCTTTTGCTTATCGAATCTCTGCCTTGCATACCGTATCAAGTCATCTAATTCTGCTACACTTAAGAACCCCTTGATTTCAATCCTATTAATGATATTTATATTCCTGCTTTTCAGAAAATTGCTTAGTATAAGTAGATTTGTTGCGACTATCTCTATCGTTGATGCGGTCGCACTTCTGTTTCTAACATTCGTTGTGAGATAAAGGTTTTGATAGTAAACTGGCAATTGCGTCTCCTTATCGAGAATCAAACACCCTCTTTCACCATTACTCATCAAAAATTTCTTAATTTTATATGACATAAATAATTAATAGCCCTCCAAAAACTTTACATTTAATAATCACTACGACTTATCATTATTTTATCAATTTAAATTTTGCAAATTTTTTTGTTATATTTAGCTTTATTTATAATGAATTTAAATGCTTAAAAAAAATTCTTTCACGTGAAAGAAACAGGTACGGCTAGTTACCAGTATCCATACCCGATATTAAGAAAACCATCTCTAAGTCTTATAGCAAAAGCTCTGCCAGAAAAAAGGTAAAGAATTACGTCAAATATATTCTTTTTTTTAGATGCAAACTTTACAAAGCCTCGTTGTTTCAAACCCACTACGTAAACTCACAAAATCTGTAAATTTCTTTTTCTTAATACATTACCAAAAGTTAAAAATCGATGAAGCAGCATTTTTGTTAAGCGACATGCTTTCTTGAATTTTCGATAATTAATTGAATCCATTCATCGATTTCACTTTCGACAAAAGCGGTAGCACGAACACCGATCTTTACTGGCTGTGGAAACCTATTTTGGCTGATAAGACGATAGATCCACGCTTTACCAAATCCAGTTTTCTTCATGACTTCTGGTAAACGGATGAGACGAGCTTGATTTTCCATTTGTATGTCCTCTGTTGTTTCTACAGGGATACAGTACAAATGAATTTCGAATGGATGAAGCGAGATTACGAACACCAGAGCCATCCCTGGTTCGAAACTATGAGTCTCTGGAGATTCATATCACTCAGAATCTGAGAGTTTCATAACATCCGAAACCCTCACATCAATAGGCTACAGATAGAAAACAGTTCTTTCATTCACCTAAATTTTCACAAGATCGAAAGCCTTTACTCACTAGATTTGAGCTTAGAGAAGATAACCATCTGTTCAATTGCGTATTAAGGTAGCCTCTAATTATGTATTTTTCTTCAATAAGCAGTTGGATTGAAAAATCTATTTTTATAATAAAAACCTTCTAAATTCTATTGCATAATAGTTTTGACATGTTATTTTATTATAACAATAATTATTAAGGACCCAAAAATGATTGATATAAAAGGGAACATAGACCACATCAGAGTGTATTATTATAGCAATGAGCATCTTTTTAGAAGTGAATTAATTAAACTTGGTAGTTATGAATTCTATGATAAATACCTATGTAATCTAACACCAAGAGAATATCTTGACTTCTTACAACTTCTAATTGATGATATAATTGAACGAACAACGATAATACCAGATGAAACAACCTCTTTAATTAGTTATATGCTCGGCAAAGAAATATTAACAAAACAGGAAGATAATTCATTTGCTATATCTGAAAATATATTCACAGAGAACTATCAAGATCTGACAAAAAAATCCATTACATTAAATAACATACACACTGCTAAAAGAGAAAAAAATATAATCGAATCCAAAATTCATAACAAAAAAGCTCTAAACAAAACTAAAAAGAGGCTATAGAATAGCCTCTTTACTGTCAGATTTTTCCTGATATTACATCAATTATGTGCTGTATATGGTGTCTAATCTGATATTCTTTATTTTTCCCCAAACCGGGAAACGTTCTGCTTTTATAATGCTCGTTATATTTTTCTAATGCTTTATTAGAGCCGTACTCTGTGGCCCTTGTTCTAACTTCCTTTTCAATTTTATCTGTCATTTGTAAGAATTTTGACGCTACGTCGCCAATGTCTCTATCAGTATCATTCGAAACAAAATGTTCTATCCATATATCACCGCTTGCAGGATGTTTATAAATTAAATGAGATGCAACGGCACCAGCCTTGCCACCACCAATCTCAAGTTTTTTCCCGACTATAGTGAAATCACCGATACCTAATACTGTTTTACCAATTTTTTTATGTTTATCCGTGAAAACTTCTTGGCCAAAGTAATCTGCATTCTTATCTAATTTGACGAAGTTATCTTTCACTTCAATAAGTTTATTTTTAGGGATCTCATTAAATTGAAAATCGGTAACATTACCATCAATAGTGATATGAAATTCAATAATTTTTAATTTTGTTAACTTGGAAAATTCCACATCGCTAATACTTGGCTTGTTGTATATTAAAGCAACATTTGAACCTTCAAATGCTTTTAAGAAACCATTAACAGTTTCAATTGCTACACTTGAGTCAACTATAAGGGTGGGGATAAGTGTTTTACATTTATCTAAATTATTTTTAATCGTTGCTACAAATTTTCTTCGAGCCTCTATATCTTTGCTAAACTCATGTTGTTTTGGATTGATGACTAACATGACCCTCTTGTTTTTCTCTGAAAGTATCTCTAAACAACGTATAAGCTTATCGGTTTTGGTTAGCACGGGTTCAATTATCGGTATAAACAACTCAGCATTAGTACAACTTGCTGCCAATTCTCTTAGCGCTAACAGCTCAGAACCACGACCATATAGATATGGACTATACATATGACTCCCTCCAGAGAGAAAAATGATCACATAAAGTTAAGCATCTCTACACTATCCCCAAAACCGTGAGGATCTTTTTACGTTGAACACTTGATAAAGCAGATGACATTCCCAACACACGAAGGCAACTTGGAAGGCAATTAACAAAGCTTACAATATCATCACTTGTCGTTCTGCCTCTCATTGCATTAATGTAAATATTGTGAGCTATATCCTGAGGGATTTTTTTAAATATATCCTCGCAGAATGCATAAATAAGCCCATTGGGTAAATTGATCTCCTCGCCAATGAATTTTTCTATTGCTGGAAGGTATTCACTTCTTTTCAGCATACGAAAAATATATAATATATCAACATTAGCTAAATTTGACTCAGCATTTTTCACTATCTTAAGGCTACCTCTATTATTTAATGCAATAACACCAACTTTATCTGGAACAATCTCAGCATATTTTTCAGATAAATTTGGATGAGTAACCACATAAACTTTATCGAATGCTTTTAAATAATCTGGGGTTTGGGTTTGCAATCTTCGCGGGGTATCATATTCCGTTTTAATTTCATACGCTGTAGATGTTCCGTTAAAAATTGCAATATCAACTATAGACTTTCCGACATGAAGCTCACTTAATAAGGATGAGGTCCGGGGACTATGCCTCCCAAAAACTATTCGATTGGCTACTTCTGTTTTGTAAACATACTCATTTCTATAATTTCTGGATAACTCTTTATAACATTCACTAAAAAATGTATGTAATGGTTGCCCATCCTGCTTCATTTCATCAGAGAAAGACACAAAATCCAAGACATTAGACGGTTCTCTTCCCTTGGCTAAAGCCTCGAAAACTGGGCGGCTGAACACCCTTGAAAAAACTCTTATATTATCGATACTTAGCGCCATTTGAAAATCCATCATAATATTCACTGTTATATAATAGCACAATCATACCGTGAAAAAAATTGTCATATCTCGCATAATCGTTACTGCATTTCAAATCATTAAAATACTCTATTTTCAGTAAAATCTCTCTTAAAATATATTTATCAACCATTACAATATAATCAATCAGCGTCTGTAATTTTCATTACATCATAAACGCTCATCTCTTTAATATGTCTGTTTTTATTTATAAAAAAGTAGAATTGGCGTAAAAAATCATTTTCTACTACTTTCATAGCTAAAGGTCGGTCTGCATCTCTAATATGATACCCTTGTCTAATTACCTTATCGTCATCTTCATCTCTATAAATCAATCGTGATATTCTATCATCTGACAGAAGCACTTTTTTTCTTTCTGACCAAGCAAGTAAATCAAGCATTGGTATTATTCTATAGCTCATTAACTTTTTTATTGTCCCATAACCAAATCTTACTGCATCAAGCGGTGCAGGTTTTACACCCTTAACTTTTCGCCATTGTGGTAATGATATTCGCAGTGCCTCTGCTATCTCATCATCACTTCCAGCCGCAAGATCGATTTCTAACATAATTGTAGTAGGAAACTGTTCAGGGAATTTTTCGGATATGTATTCGTTCTCAATAGTTGAATCAATCTTATATTGTTCTGAATTTGCTCTTATGAATAAAGCCTTTTTCATACAAGCAAAACTGATATTTGCTATTCGATCTACCGTGGTTATAAAAAAGTATGGCGGTTGATAAAGTTGATTTTTAGCATCCATATAATTCAAGTCTTTATCTTTGATGAGAAAAGGATTACCTTCTAATATCTGCATATAATTTTTCAATACTGTTTTCTGCATTCCCTCTTCTATTACTGGTTTGAAGAAATATGTTCTCGCCCATATTTCATGGTAAAGTATATTAATTGAAATGTTTTCAAACTCTCGATATCTGTCCAAATCAAACCATGTTTTCACTGCTTTGGTGTCTTCTGATGTCCAACTATTCATTTTTACCCAAGATTTCATTAATGCCACTCCGTTGTAAAAAGTTTTACTTCGTAATAGCACATAAATCGCAAATAAAAAAATAGCGCCTCAATTTTTTATTGAGCACGCCATTTTATTAATTAAAATCAGTTAGTTATCAAAATCAAAAGGTGCAATTCTTCTCTCAGTTGTTTCATCAAGATAATCAGCCCACCACTGCAACATCAACCTACGCTCGTCCAAATGCTCAGCTTTATGAATGTATGCGGCACGAACGGAGTTCCGCTCCTGATGGCTCATCTGCCTCTCAACAGCATCTCTCGACCACTTTCCTGACTCGATCAAAGCACTACAAGCCATCGCTCTAAAACCATGCCCACATACCTCAACGGTTGTGTCATAACCCATCGACCTTAGTGCCTTGTTGACTGTGTTTTCGCTCATAGGTTTTCTGAAATCATGATCGCCAATGAATACAAGGTCGCATTCACCGCTGATTTCTCTGATGGCTTTTAGAAGTTCTAAGGCCTGACGACTTAACGGCACAAGGTGTGGGGTCTTCATTTTTGAGCCTCGATGGGAATGTTTGACACCTGGCAATGGCTCGCGTTCTCCAGGGATAGTCCACATCGCATTTTCAAAGTCGATCTCCGGCCATCTTGCGAATCGGAGTTCACTGGAACGGATAAAAATGAGCAATGTCAGCTTCACAGCTAATTTAGTAAGTTTCCTACCTTTAAAGCTTTCAATGCGCTCTAAAAGCTCTGAGAACCTATCAAATGGTAAGGCTGGTCTGTGGGTTCGTTTCGCAACTGTAATTCCCCCAGACATATCTTGTGCTGGATTGTAGTTAATTAAGCCATTCTGTACAGCATATCGCATGATTGCTGTGGTTCGTTGTTGCAGACGAGCAGCTACTTCTAGTCGTCCAGAAGCTTCAACAGCCTTGATAGGGGCAAGAAGATCTCTGGTATTAAGCTCGGATATTTTTCTTTTACCAATAGCAGTAAAGAGACCATCTTCCATGCTTTTTAGAACTCTTTCGCTGTGGGAATCTGACCATTTCCTTTTACAGGCAGTATGCCAGTCCCTTGCAACAGCTTCGAATGTCAGGGCTTCGCTTTGCTCAATCTTATCTGCTTTTTTCTTTTCAGAAGGATCGATACCATCAGATACCAACTTTTTGGATTCATCTCGCTTCCTGCGGGCTTCACCAAGAGAGACCATTGGATAAACACCCAATGCTAAGACTTTCTGTTTGCCCCCGAAACGGTATTGGAGTCGCCAGTATTTTGAACCATTGGGATTGATCAGCAGGTACATACCCTGCCCATCTGTGAGTTTGAAGGGTTTGTCGGAGGGCTTGGTAGTCCTAACTTTGATATCGGTGAGAGCCATCAGTTGATACCTCCAGTGTTGGTACCAAAATCAATCGAACCGGGAATACCATCAGTTATACCATCATCGGTTGGTATATGTTCAAGGAATTGAGTAGACGTGGACAGACTAAGAAAAGCCAGAAACCTGCTTAACTTACTGTTTTTATGTACTAAAGTAGACGTTAGTAGACTTGAAAAAAGCTTTGTATGGTGCCGAAGGCCGGACTCGAACCGGCACGTATTTCTACGGTTGATTTTGAATCAACTGCGTCTACCGATTTCGCCACTTCGGCACTGAAGGGGATGCGGAAACGTTCTGGATTATACCTGTCGGCGGCGGTCATGCAAGCGACAGCGTGTCGTCATTGCGCTAAGTGTTGAAAAAAACAGCGCTATTCTGCGCGGCGTCACCTTTTACCACTATTCCAGGGCGCCAATGCCACCAGCAATCACCACTGCCCCCTCCCGCAAACCCAGCTCCACCTGCCAGCCACTCCCCTTTCCCCCTTGATCCCCCAAACCCCACTCAAAATTATCTCAAGTTTTTCTCACATCACTCTCATCCGCATACCTCAACACAACCCAACGCTCCCCATCCATCCCCAATATCCAATCCCTCAATATTCCCCCGCCCCTACCCACTCGCATTCCCATATATTCCAGAAAGTTTTAGCCAATGCCTTTTTGTTATTCACCCACTCCGCAGCAAAATATTAATTTCATCAATATTTTTATAACTTTACATTAATGAAAAGTTTTCTTTTTGCCGTTTATTCCAGGATTTTCCTCAGGCGTGAAGGGTTCCGGTAAACACTATTTTTACTAGTCGCTGTACGAGTCTTGATGGACATATTCACTCGATGAATTAACTCAGGAGAATACTTGTGACGACGTTAAAACCTTTGCTGGCCCGCAACCGCAGCTGGGCGCTGCAGAAGTGTCAGCATGACCCGGACTATTTCGAAAAATGGGTCGACGGGCAGCGGCCCCACTCGCTGTGGATCGGCTGCTCCGACAGCCGCGTTCCCGCCGAGGTGCTCACCGGCAGCCAGCCCGGCGAGCTCTTTGTCCACCGCAATATCGCAAATATGCTCGATCCCGCCGACGATAACGTCATGAGCGTCCTGCAATATGCCCTCCACTACCTTGAGGTGGAGCGGGTGGTGCTCTGCGGCCACTACGGCTGCGGCGGCGTGCAGGCGGCGCTCTCCCTGCCCACCCTGCCGCTGGCGCAGGAGTCCTCGGCGCTGGCTCGCCGCATCGGCCAGTTGCGCCACACCCTGCATCACGAAATTGCGCAGATCGCCGATGGGTGTGGTGTTGAGGCCTCCCCCGGCGCCAGTGCCAGCGCCAGTTCCGACGCGGAGCCCTCTCGCCGTGCCCTTGACGCCCTGGTGGAAACCAACGTTCGCGCCCAGTTCGCCCGTCTGCTGGAGAGTGAGCCGGTGCAGACGGTGCTCGCCAGCGGGCGGCCGCTCAGCCTGCACGGCTGCGTCTATGATCTGGCTTCCGGCCATTTAACCACCCTCGTCGAACATCTCTCACCGCAGGAGCACGCCCCATGAACACGCTTCGTCAGGACTCTCTCGCCGGCATTGTCGTCTTCCTTGTCGCCCTGCCGCTGTGCCTCGGCATCGCCCAGGCCAGCGGCTTACCGCCCTTCGTCGGCCTGCTGACCGGCATCATCGGCGGCCTGGTCGTCACCGCCCTCAGCCCCTCCCGCTTCGCCGTCAGCGGCCCCGCCGCCGGACTGGTCACCATCGTCGTCGCCGCCATTGAATCCCTGGGTTCCTTCTCCCTATTCCTGATGGCGCTGGTGCTGGCCGGCGTGCTGCAGCTGCTGTTCGGCATCCTGCGGGCCGGGCGCTTTATCTCGCTGGTTCCCGCCAGCGTCATCAAAGGTATGCTGGCGGCGATCGGCATCCTGCTGATTATGCAGCAGATCCCTGTCGCGCTTGGCAGCGCAGAAGAGACCGGGCTCGTTGATATCGTGAAGGGTAACGCCACCTTCTCCCTCAGTGCTATCGCCGTCGCCGCGGGCGGTTTGCTGGTGCTCTGGCTGTGGGGCTCGCCGCTTATCCGCCGGGTGAAGAGCCTGCGTTGGATCCCCGGGCCGCTGATCGCCGTCCTGCTCGGCTGCGTGACCACCCTGCTGCTGACCCATTTTGCGCCGCAGCAGCTGGCCGCCCTACCGCGTATTACCCTGCCGGCGTTCGGCAGCCTCGGCGATCTGCTGGGCGAGCTGGAGTCTCCCGCATGGAGCGCGTGGCGCAATCCGTCGGTGTGGGTGGTGGCGGTGACCCTGGCGCTGGTCGCCAGCCTCGAAACCTTGCTCAGCCAGGAGGCGCTGAAAAAGCTGCGTCCGCAAAATCCGCCGCCTTCGCCGAACCGCGAAATGGTCGCCCAGGGCGTCGGCAACCTGCTCTCCGGCGTGCTGGGGGCGATGCCGATCACCGCGGTGATCGTCCGCAGTTCGGTGAACGTCAGCAATGGCGCGCAGAGCAAACTGTCGATCTTTATCCACGGCGTCCTGCTGTTAATCTGCGGCCTGTGGTTCAGCGGCCTGCTGACCCTGATCCCGCTCGCCAGCCTCGCCGCCGTGCTGCTGTATACCGGCTATAAGCTGGCGACGCCGCGGCTGTTCATCGAGCAGTTCCGCCAGGGGGCGGCGCAGTACGTCCCGTTCCTCGCCACCATCGGCGGGATTATCGCCTTCGGCATGCTGGCGGGGATTGGGATTGGTCTTGCCACCCAGATGGCGTTCAGCCTCTGGCGCAGCCATCGCCACTCGCTGCAGCTGGCGCGCTACGATGACCACTACGTGCTGCGCATCCAGCAGAATCTGACCTTTATGCACAATCCGCATCTGCTGGCCCTGCTGGCGAAAATTCCGGAAAAGAGCGTGGTGATCGTCGAGCACGACAGCGTCGGCTATCTCGACCCGGACGTGCGGGCGGTGCTGGATGATTTTGCCGAGAACGCCCCGCAGCGCGGCATCCGCCTTAATCAGTGGCCGCTCGCCAGCCGCTGACCTTAACGGGCGGCTGGTCCGCCCGCTTCGCGACCCCTCCGATTGCCAAGCGCCGGGGAATACCATGCTCTACACTTTCTGGGTTATCACGCCAACCCCAAGGAAATAAACATGAGCATCATTAAAAGCTACGCCGCCAAAGAAGCGGGCGCCGATCTGTCGCTGTGGGAATACGATGCCGGCGAGTTGCAGCCGGAAGATGTCGAAGTTGAGGTGGAATACTGCGGGATCTGCCATTCGGACCTGTCGATGATCGACAACGAATGGGGGATGTCGAGCTACCCGCTGGTGGCCGGTCACGAGGTGATTGGCCGGGTGGCGGCGCTGGGCAGCGCGGCGCAGGATAAAGGGCTGAAGATTGGCCAGAAGGTCGGCATCGGCTGGACGGCGCGCAGCTGCGGCCATTGCGACGCCTGCATCAGCGGCAACCAGATCAACTGTCTGGAAGGCTCGGTGCCGACCATTCTCAACCGCGGCGGCTTCGCCAATAAGCTGCGCGCCGACTGGCAGTGGGTGATCCCCCTGCCGGAGAGCATCGATCTGGCGTCCGCCGGCCCGATGCTGTGCGGCGGCATCACCGTCTTTAAACCGCTGCTGACCCACCACGTCACCGCCACCAGCCGCGTCGGGGTGATCGGCATCGGCGGCCTCGGCCATATCGCCATTAAGCTGCTGCGGGCGATGGGCGCGGAAGTGACCGCCTTCAGCTCCAACCCGGCCAAAGAGCAGGAAGTGCTGGCGATGGGCGCCGATCGCGTGGTCAACAGCCGCGATCCGGAAGCCTTAAAAGCGCTGGCCGGTCAGTTTGACCTGATCATCAACACCGTGGCGGTGGATCTCGACTGGCAGCCGTACTTCGAAGCCCTGGCTTACGGCGGCAACTTCCATACCGTCGGCGCGGTGATGAAGCCGTTCCCGGTGCCGGCCTTTACCCTTATCGGCGGCGACCGCAGCATCTCCGGCTCGGCGACCGGTAACCCGTCCGAACTGCGCACGCTGATGAAGTTCGCCGGGCGCAGCAAAGTGGCGCCAACCACCGAGCTGTTCCCGATGTCGCAGATTAACGAAGCGCTGAAGCACGTTCGCGAAGGCAAAGCCCGCTACCGCGCGGTGCTGAAAGCCGACTTCTGATGGTTCTCTCCCGCCGGGCGGCCCGCTCGCCCGGCGTTTTCCCCGTCGCTTCATCAAACCGTCATCTCCCCGCCATGCCTCTGTAGTCATTGCTTCCCACAATCCGGGCTTCGATAAATGGCTGAACGAGATGCGCGTCACCATGAGAAAGACCTGGCTTCCCTGGCTGATCCTGTCGCCTTCCCTGCTGTTTTTACTGCTGTTTACCTGGTTCCCGCTGGGGCGTTCGGTGTATGACAGCCTGTTTGATACCCGCATGGCCAGCGACGGCGCACAGTACGTCGGGCTGGATAACTTCGCCCGCCTGTTTGCCGATAACGTCTTCTGGCAGTCGCTGGGCAATAACCTGCTCTATATCCTGCTGACGGTAGTGCCCGGGGTGACCCTCGCCCTGCTGCTGGCGGTCGCCCTGAGCGAGAACCATCGCGTCAACCGCTGGCTGCGCACCGCCTTCTTCTTCCCGATGATTATCCCGATGGTCAGCGCCGCCGCGCTGTGGCTGTTTATCTTTATGCCCGGCCTCGGCCTGCTCGACCACTATCTGGCGAAGCTGTTCGGGCCGATGAACAACAACTGGCTGGGGCGCAGCAACAGCGCGCTGCTGGCCCTGGCGTTGATCGGCGTATGGAAGTTCGCCGGCTACTACATGCTGTTTTTCCTCGCCGGGCTGCAGAGCATTCCGGCCTCGACGCGGGAAGCGGCGCTGATGGAGGGGGCTACCCGCACGCAGGTCTTTTTTAAGGTCACGCTACCGCTGCTGCGCCCGACGCTGAGCTTTGTGATCACCACCGCGCTGATCTACTCCATCACCCAGATCGACCACGTGGCGGTGATGACCCGCGGCGGACCGGATAACGCCACCACCGTGCTGCTCTATTACATCCAGAATCTCGCCTGGGATACCCACGACCTCGGCAAAGCCTCCGCCGCCACCTTCCTGACCCTGGCCGGGTTGTTCGCCTTCTCGCTGATTAACCTGAAACTGCTGGAGAAAGGAGCCCACTATGAGCGCTGACATCTCGCCGCTGCTGGTCCGCACGCCCGCCGCTGCCCGTCCGCTGTGGCTGCGCCTGCGCCGCTCGTCGCCCTTTACGCTCACAGTATTAATGTGCTGCCTGGCGCTGCTATGGGTGAGCCCGTTTATCTGGATGCTGGCGACCTCGTTCAGCGCCACCACCTTCGGCGACGATATGGCGTCGCTGCTGCCGCGCCTGCCGCTGACCCTTGATAACTTCCGCGACGCCTGGAACAGCGCCGACTGGCTGAGCCTGTACGCCAACACCATTATCTTCACCTTCGGCACCTTCTTCGTGCAGCTGTTGACCATCACCACCGCCGGCTACGTCTTCGCCTGTCACGAGTTTCGCGGCAAGCAGACGCTGTTTCTCCTGTTCCTGGTGCAGCTGATGATCATGCCGGTGGTGATGATGGTACCGAACATGCTGACCCTGAAAACCTTCGGCTTGCTCAACACCCTCACCGGGGTGATGATGCCCTACTTCACCTCGGCGTTCGGCGTGTTCCTGATGCGTCAGGCGTTCCTCGCCATCCCGAAAGAGCTGGAGGAGGCGGCGCTGATGGAGGGCTGCCGCTGGTGGCAGGTGCTGTTCCGCGTGCTGCTGCCGATGTCCTGGCCGTCGGTGCTGGCCTTCGCCACCGTCAGCATTACCTACCACTGGAACGAGTACCTGTGGCCGCTGATGATGCTCAACGATCCCGATAAGCAGGTGCTGACCGTCGGGCTGGTCTCCTTCGCCATGGGCGCCGAATCCGGCGGCCAGTGGGGCACCATCGGCGCCGGGACGCTGATGGTCTGCCTGCCGCTGATGCTAGCGTTCATCCTTTTTCAGAAACAGTTCCTGCGGAGCTTCGGCTTCTCCGGGATCAAATAAGGAGTGATTCATGCTGTTAGCGCACATTTCCGATACCCATTTCCGCAGCCGCGGCGAGAAGCTGTACGGCTTTATCGACGTCAATGCCGCCAACGCCGACGTGGTCTCCCAGCTTAACGCGCTGCGCGAGCGCCCGGACGCGGTGGTGGTGAGCGGGGATATCGTCAACTGCGGCCGCCCGGAGGAGTATCAGGTGGCCCGCCAGATCCTCGGCAGCCTGAACTATCCGCTGTATCTGATCCCCGGCAACCACGACGACAAAGCCCATTTTCTGGAGAATCTTCACCCGCTGTGCCCGCAGCTGGGCAACGATCCGCAAAATATGCGCTATGCGGTGGATGACTTCGCCACCCGCCTGCTGTTTATCGACTCCAGTCATGCCGGCACGTCAAAAGGCTGGCTGACCGACGAGACCATCAGCTGGCTGGAGGCGCAACTGTTCGAGGGCGGCGACAAACCGGCAACGATCTTTATGCACCACCCGCCGCTGCCGCTGGGCAATGCGCAGATGGACCCGATCGCCTGCGAAAACGGCCACCGTCTGCTGGCGCTGGTGGAGCGTTTTCCGTCGCTGACGCGCATCTTCTGCGGCCACAACCACAGCCTGACCATGACCCAGTATCGCCAGGCGCTGATCTCCACCATTCCCGGCACCGTCCATCAGGTGCCGTACTGCCACGAAGACACCCGGCCCTATTACGACCTCTCCCCGGCCTCGTGCCTGATGCACCGTCAGGTCGGTGAGCAGTGGGTGAGCTACCAGCACTCGCTGGCCCACTACGCCGGCCCCTGGCTGTACGACGAAAACATCAGTTGCCCAACGGAAGAGCGCTAACCGCCATGCTCAGTCTGCAAAACATCAGTAAACATTTCGACGGCAAACCGGCGCTCAGCGCCCTGTCGCTGGATATTCACGAAGGCGAATTCGTGGTGCTGGTCGGCCCGTCGGGCTGCGGGAAAAGCACCCTGCTGCGCCTGCTCGCCGGCCTGGAGCCGGTCAGCGAAGGCCAAATCTGGCTGCATGATGAGAACATTACCGCCACCACGCCGCGCGAGCGCAACTTCGCGATGATCTTCCAGAACTATGCCCTGTTCCCCCATCTGTCGGTGCGCGACAACATCACCTTCGGCATGAAGGTGCGCAAGGAAGAGAAAAGCAGCTGGCAGCCGCGGGTGGATAAAGTGGCGCAGATGCTGCAGCTGGAGGCGCTGCTCGACCGCAAACCGGCGAAGCTCTCCGGCGGCCAGCGCCAGCGGGTGGCGATGGCCCGGGCGATCGTGCGCAATCCGCGGCTGTTCCTGATGGACGAGCCGCTCTCCAACCTCGACGCCCGCCTGCGCAGCGAAGTACGCGACAGCATTATGGCCCTCCACCAGCAGCTGAAAACCAGCACCATCTATGTGACCCACGACCAGACCGAGGCAATGTCGATGGCCGACCGCATCGTGGTGATGAACGGCGGCCACGTACAGCAGGTCGGGCGCCCGGAGTATCTGTATGCCAACCCGGCCAACCTGTTCGTCGCCGGGTTTATCGGTTCGCCGGCGATGAACCTGTTGTCGCTGCCCTGCGCCAATGGTGAAGTACTGTTGGGAGAACAGCGCTATCCGCTGCCGCCGCGCCACCGGGATCAGACCCGCGTCTGGCTGGGCGTTCGCCCGGAACATATTACCGACCGCGTGGAGGAGGGCCATCTGCGCCTCCCGGCCACCGTTCTGCAGCGAGAACTGATGGGGGCCGACTACCTGCTCCACGTCAGCACCCCGATCGGCACCCTGCGCTTTAGCCGCCGCCACCGCGGCACGGTGCCGGAAAAAGGCGAGTCGCTACCGATCGGCTTCTCGCCTGCCGATGTGCATCTTTTTCATGCTGAGACCCAGCATAATTTAGCGCCGGTACATCAGGCGTAATTGTTGCAGTCAGTTTGGACGCGGACAGCGCGGAAGAACCGGAGCGTACACGTAGTACGTGAGGATTCTGAGCACTGCCCAGGGCCAAACTGGCAAATAAAATAGCCTGTGGACAGGTGCTTACTGATGGAGACAGATCATGTTTAAACCTCTTACGCTAGTCGCGGTTGGCCTCAGTCTTGCCCTGAGCGGCGCGGCGCTGGCAAAAGAGAAAATAGACTTCATGTTCCCGGCGCCGGTGGACGGCAAGCTGACCATGGAGATGACCCGCGTCATTAAGCAATTCAACGACTCGCAGCAGGATGTCGAAGTGCGCGGGATCTTCACCGGCAACTACGACACCACCAAGATCAAAGCCGAATCGGCGCAGAAGGCCGGCCAGCCGCCGGCGCTGGTGATCATGTCCGCCAACTTCACCACCGATCTGGCGCTGAAGGATGAGATCCTGCCGATGGACGAGCTGTTTAAATATGGCGACCAAAAGGCTGGCGATTTTCTGCAAAAGGAATTCTGGCCCGCGATGCATAAGAACGCCCAGGTGATGGGCACCACCTATGCGATCCCGTTCCATAACTCGACGCCGATCCTCTACTACAACAAGACGATGTTCGATCAGGCCGGGATCAAACAGCCGCCGCAGACCTGGGCCGAGCTGCTGGCCGATGCCAAAAAGCTGACCGACGAAAGCAAAGGCCAGTGGGGGATCATGCTGCCGTCGACCAACGACGACTACGGCGGCTGGATCTTCTCGGCACTGGTGCGCGCCAACGGCGGGAAATACTTTAACGAAGACTATCCGGGCGAGGTCTATTACAACTCGCCGACCGCCATCGGCGCCCTGCGCTTCTGGCAGGATCTGATTTACAGGGACAAGGTGATGCCGTCCGGGGTGCTGAACTCGAAGCAGATCAGCGCCGCGTTCTTCTCCGGTAAGCTCGGGATGGCGATGCTCAGCACTGGCGCGCTGGGCTTTATGCGCGAGAACAGCAAAGACTTTGAGCTTGGGGTGGCGATGCTGCCGGCCAAAGAGCAGCGCGCGGTGCCGATCGGCGGCGCCAGCCTGGTGAGCTTTAAAGGCATCAACGAGGCGCAGAAGAAAGCGGCGTATCAGTTCCTGACCTATCTGGTGAGCCCCGACGTGAACGGCGCGTGGAGCCGCTTTACCGGCTACTTCTCGCCGCGCAAGGCGTCATACGATACGCCGGAGATGAAGGCCTATCTGCAGCAGGATCCGCGGGCGGCGATCGCGCTTGAGCAGCTGAAGTACGCCCATCCGTGGTACTCCACCTGGGAGACCGTGGCGGTGCGTAAGGCGATGGAGAACCAGCTGGCGGCGGTGGTCAATGATGCCAAAGTGACGCCGGAAGCGGCGGTTCAGGCGGCGCAGAAGGAAGCCGACGCGCTGATGAAACCTTATGTGGATAAGACCGCGCTGGCGGAAGTGAAGTGACGCGTTACCCGTCATCGTCACCCTCACCCTGGCCCTCTCCCTGAGGGAGAGGGGACGGTACAGCGCCGTGGTTAAGCCCTGAATCCGGGAGAGGGAACTGTCCGGCGCCGTGGTTGAGCCCTGAATCCGGGAGAGGGGACGGTACGGCGCCGTGGTTAAGCCCTGAGTCCGGTTGTGAAAGGAAAAAAGCAGGCCATACCCGGTATGGCCTGAAAATGTCACAACGATTAGATCCCTGCCGTTTCGCGGATATATTTGCGCGCTTTGACGGCGTATTCGAAAGGATTGGCCAGGGCAGGATCCTGCTCTGCTTCCACCACCATCCAGCCTTTATAGCCAAAGTCGTCCAGCAGCTTGAACACCGGACGGAAATCGATCACCCCGTCGCCCGGGACGGTGAAGGTGCCTTTTTTCACGCCGTCGAGGAACGACAGGCCGTCGCGGCGCACCTGGTCGATCACCGGCGGACGGACGTCTTTCAGGTGAACGTGGTTGATGCGCGGCAGATACTTTTTGAGGATCGCCAGCATCGGCGCTTCGCCGCCTTCGGAATACCAGGCATGGCCGGTGTCGAACAGCAGGAAGACGCGCTCGTCCACCAGCGACATAAATTTGTCGATTTCCGCGGTGGTCTGAATGCCGGTGCCCATGTGGTGGTGCAGACAGACCTGCATCCCCTTCTCCGCCGCCAGGCGGCCGAGGGTGTTATAGCCTTCCGCTACCCGCTGCCACTCTTCGTCGCTGAAGCACGGCTTCGCATCGCCGAGGATCGGTTTATCCAGCCCCTGGATGCTGCCGCTCTGCTCGGAGCAGCCAATCACTTTCGCCCCCATCGCATGAAGGAAGTTCATGTGATTGACGAATTCATCAATGGTTTTTTCCCGCTGGCCGTTGGCGAAGAAGGTGCTAAACCAGGCGTTGCAGATCTGAATGCCGCGGATGTCCAGCATCGGCTTGAGAACCGCCGGGTCGCGCGGATATTTGCTGCCGACTTCGCTGCCGGTAAAGCCGGCCAGCGCCATTTCGCTGACGATCTGCTGGAAGGTGTTTTCGCTGCCGAGCTCCGGCATATCATCGTTAGTCCAGCCGATCGGGGCGATAGCCAGTTTGACGTTATCTTTGTTCATAGTAGGGCTCCTGCCGCTGCGCCTTAGCGGCGCAGCAATTCACGTTCAATAAGTTCACGGGTTTCCACTGCCTGGTATTTCATTTTTTCCGGGTAGCCAAACAGCGAGGTGGCGACAATCGGCTCCCCGCCGACCTTGAAGGTCTGCTCGGCGAATTTCATTTCGCGCAGGGTGCGGAACAGCGCGTCGAAATCCACGTCCCCTTCCCCGACGCCTACGTGCTGGTGCACCACGGCATCCACGCCCGGCGGGTTAACGATATAGCGGCAATGTTTCGTATGATTGCGGGTATCCGCAATCAGGACATGGGAGAGATCGCTCCCGGCATAGCGCAGCATGCTCGCCACGTCGCCGACGCCTTTGTCGTAGAAAAAGGTGTGCGGCACGCTGTAGACGTACTTCACGTTATCGCTGCGGAACGACTTCACGATATCGACGGTTTCATTGTTCTCTTCGCAGAAATCCCAGGGATGCGCCTGGATCTCGACGCGGATGCCTTCCCGCTCAAAAATCGGCAACAGCTCTTCCATTGAGCGATAGAACATTTCATCGCAGATTTCGGGCTGATTCGGATCGCCGGAGAACTCGGTGTTGATCACCTGAACGCCCATCTCCACCGCAATTTCCACCAGCCGTTTCCAGTTTTTCACCGCCGCCTGACGGCGCAGTTCGTCCGGGCCGGACCAGCGGTAGACGCAGATAAACGACGACAGCTCAAGGCCGGTATCGCGCAGCGCCTGCTTATACTCCGCCATGATCTCCCGGCTGGCGCGCGGGTGCTTGTAGAACGGGTTAATCTGCGGGTGCGGCGACTGTTCAATGTACTTGTAGCCCCACTCCGCTACCTGATGGACCATGCGGGTGATCCCGAGGTCCTTAATGACATCCACATCAAAGGCAATTTTCATCGTCGTTACCTGTGCAAAGAAGTTCCGTCAGCAAAACGTGCTTAACGTTTGTAGAATGCCGGGCACTCAGGCAGCGTCACCTCAACCGGCTCGCTGGTTCCCTGCGCTTTAATGCAGGCGTCCGCCGCCACCGACGCCGCGTAGCCGTCCCAGGCCGACGGGCCGTGCAGCTGACCGGCTTTGACGTCGTTGATAAAGGCCTGCAGCTCGACGTCGTAGGCTTTGATAAAGCGGTCTTTCCAGTCGGTCAGAATGGCGGTCGACAGGCTGGCGGACTTACGCATCTGGACGGCAGACGGCTCCGGCAGACGGGCAATCCCGGTCTCGCCGACCACTTCGCACTGGATGTCATACCCGTACTGGCAGTTCACGAACACTTCGACGTCGATCAGGGTGCCTTTTTTGGTTTCAAAGGAGACGATCTGCGGATCTTTCAGGCGCGCATGGGTGTGCGAGGTGGAGCGCGGGAAGCGCACCTGCACGGAACGGTAGTCATCGTTCAGCAGCCAGCGCAGCACGTCCAGCTCGTGGATCAGGGTGTTGGTGATCGCCATATCGGTGGTGTAGTTCTCGCCGACCGACTGGTTGCGGTGGGCGCAGCGCAGCATCAGCGGCGCACCGATATCGCCATCGTCGATCACTTTTTTCAGCGCCAGATAGCCTTCGTCGTAGGGGCGCATAAAGCCAACCTGCACCAGACGACGGCCGGCCTTCATTTCGGCATCGACGATGCGACGGCAGCCTTCCGCAGACATCGCCAGCGGTTTTTCGCAGAACACTGGCTTACCAGCGGCGATGGCGGCCAGGGTGTACTCTTCGTGGGTCGGGTCCCAGGAGGTGACCAGGATGGCATCGACATCGCTGGCGTTAATCACGTCGTGGCCGTCGGCGTAGACTTCCGCCTGCACGCCCGGCAGCGCGACCGCCGCACGGGCGTTGTCGGCATTGATATCAGACACCGCCACAACGGTGGCGCCCTGCAGAACCTGGGTGCAGCGACGGATGTGTTCTTTACCGATAGCGCCAGCGCCGATGACACCTAATTTGAGCGACATAATGGTTTTCTCCGTAAGTCTGTAGGATTCAGGGTAGAGGTTCGTTTTAGTAATCACGCGCCTGGGCGCGCTTTTCATTAATTATTTGCGCCACCTTGCGGATCCGCTCAGAGAGCGCCGTCTGGGCGACCCCGACGTTCCACCAGCTGCCGTATTTGTGCACCATGGTCTTCGGCAGCACTTTAATATCAATCAGGGTGCTGACCGTTTCGCGACGGGCGGCGTCCAGCGCGTGGCGCAGTTCGTCCAGGGTGGTGACGCGCCAGGTTTTGCAGCCGTAGCCGGCGGCGATGGTGGCGAAGTCCACCGGCACCAGGCCGCCCTGCAGCTGGCCGGTTTCCGGCTGGCGGTAGCGGAACTCGGTGCCGAAGCTGTCCATTCCGTGCTCCATCTGCAGGTTGTTGATGCAGCCGTTGGCCATGTTGTCGAACAGCACGACGTTGATCTTCGCCCGCTCCTGCAGGGAGGTGACCAGCTCAGAGTGCAGCATCATGAAGGAGCCATCGCCGACCAGGGAGTAGACTTCGCTCTGTGGCTGCGCCAGCTTCACGCCCAGCGCGGCGTTGACTTCGTATCCCATGCAGGAGTAGCCGTACTCCACGTGGTAGGTGTTTTCCGCGCGGTTGCGCCAGACGCGCTGCAGATCGCCTGGCAGGCTGCCCGCCGCCGCGACGATCACCGCCTCGGCCGGCAGCGTTTCATTCAGTACCCCAAGGACGCTGCTCTGGGTCAGGGTGGAGTCGGTGATCTGGCGGAACTCGCGATACACCGATTCGCGATCGAGATGATCGTCGATCTCCGGCACAAAGGATTTTTCCTGCCACACCGCCTGGTAGACGCGCTGAGTCTCTTTTAACTGACGGCTCTGCACGCTCTCGATCTGCGCGCCCCAGCCGGCCTGCCAGCCGCTGTCCGCCAGCGCCGCGTCGAGGGCGGTCATCGCTTCCCGGGCGTCCGCCAGCATGGCAATGCCATCCAGCTTCCAGGCGTCGAAGTTGCTGACGTTAATATTCAGGAAACGCACCTCCGGGTGCTGGAAAATCCATTTCGAGGCGGTGGTAAAATCGCTGAAACGGGTGCCGACGCCGATCACCAGGTCGGCCTCTTTCGCCAGCAGGTTCGCCGCCAGACAGCCCGTCTCGCCGACGCCGCCGACGTTCAGGGGGTGAGACGAGACCACCGTCCCCTTCCCGGCCTGGGTTTCGGCGAAGGGCACCCCGTAGCGCTCGGCGAAACGGGACAGCGCTTCGCCCGCGCCGGAGTATTTCACCCCACCGCCGCAGACGATCAGCGGTTTACGGCTGGCTTTGATGGCCGCGACGGCGTCCGCCAGCTGCGCGGCGCTGGCCGGGCGGCGGTCGAGACGGTGCACGCGGCGCGCAAAGAAGGATTCCGGGTAGTCCCAGGCTTCGCCCTGCACATCCTGCGGCAGGCACAGCGTCACCGCGCCGGTTTCCGCAGGGTCGGTCAGGACGCGCATGGCGTTGATGCAGGCGCTCATCAGCTGTTCCGGGCGGGTAATACGGTCCCAGTATTTGCTGACTGCGCGGAAAGCGTCATTGGTGCTGATGCTGAGATCGTAGCTCTGTTCAATCTGCTGGAGCACCGGGTCCGGCTGGCGGGTGGCGAAGACATCGCCCGGCAGCAACAGCAGCGGAATGCGGTTGGCGCTGGCGGTGCCGGCGGCGGTGATCATGTTGGCCGCTCCCGGACCGATGGAGGAGGTGCAGGCGATAATCTGCCGGCGCAGGGCCTGGCGGGCAAAACCGGTGGCCGCGTGGGCCATCCCCTGCTCGTTACGCCCCTGATAGACGCGCATATCGCCGCTGTCCTGCTCCAGCGCCTGCCCCAGCCCCAGGACGTTGCCATGGCCGAAAATCGCGAAAATGCCTTTCACGAATTTCAGCTCTACGCCATCCACTTCCAGGTACTGGTTATCGAGGAACTTCACCAGCGCCTGCGCCGTTGTCAGTCTCAGTTTGCCCATGATGCACAATCCTTATTGTTCAGTATTTGTGTGTGGCGTCGCGCCGATGCCGCCGGGGCCGTCGTTCACGTCACTGGAATACCTGTGGATTATAGGCAAACATTTTTTTCATTAAATACAAATACAGAAGAAATATTTCATTTTGCGAGAGGGATCAAACTCTCTACCCATTTCATACGTTTCACTTACATTCCAGACACGTTTTCGGACCCTTTTTTGCCGCGCCACACGACAATATCCCCTTAAAAATCATAGGTAAAGAAACCGCTTCCGGCGTTTCACTTTCCCCTGGGGCGACAGAGGGGCCGATCCACGCTCGCGCGAGGCTCAGTGCGGCAGAGTGGTAGATCCCTCACACTTTTGGTTTTTTAATTTCGAACGAGTTTGCAAATGAAATATTTATTTCTCAAACTAAGGGTAACCAATAACCCTCAGGCTGTTCACGGAGTCGACGTCGGGATCCCGACCCTTCCAGGCAGCAGACACCAAAAAGGAAATCCTAGCTATGAATGCAGCAGTAAAGCGGCTCGACGTCATCTGTATAGGTCGGGTGGCCGTCGACCTCTATGCCCAGCAGATCGGTTCGCGGCTAGAAGACGTTGCCAGTTTCGCGAAATATCTGGGCGGCTCCTCCGGCAACGTGGCCTTTGGCACCGCGATTCAGGGGCTGAAATCGGCCATGCTGGCGCGCGTTGGCGATGAACACAACGGCCGTTTCCTGCGTGAAACGCTCAACCGCGCCGGGGTGGATACGGAGTATCTGATCACCGACAAATCCCGCCTGACCGCGCTGGTGATGCTGGGGATTAAGGATCAGGAGACCTTCCCTCTGATTTTCTACCGCGATAACTGCGCCGATATGGCCTTAACGCCTGACGACATTAGCGAGGAGTATATTGCCTCCTCCCGGGCGCTGGCGGTGACTGGCACCCACCTGTCGCACGCCAACACCCGCGCCGCGGTGCTGAAGGCGCTGGAATACGCTCGTCGTCACGGCCTGCGTACCGCGCTGGATATCGATTACCGTCCGGTGCTGTGGGGGCTCACCTCGCTCGGCGATGGCGAAACCCGTTTCATTGAGTCCGGGCCGGTCACCAGCCAGCTGCAGGAAGTGCTGCATCTGTTCGATTTGGTGGTGGGAACCGAAGAAGAGTTTCATATTGCCGGGGGCAGCACCGATACCCTGACCGCGCTGAAAAATGTGCGCAATGCCACCAAAGCCACCCTCGTTTGCAAGCGCGGGCCGATGGGCTGCGTGGTGCTGGAAGGCGACATCCCGGACAACTGGGACCAGGTGCCGCTGCAGCAGGGCGTGCGCGTGGAGGTTCTCAACGTGCTGGGCGCCGGGGATGCCTTTATGTCGGGCCTGCTGCGCGGCTGGCTCAACGACGAAGGCTGGGAGCAGGCTTGCCGTTACGCCAACGCCTGCGGCGCGCTGGTGGTCTCCCGCCACGGCTGCGCGCCGGCGATGCCGACCAAAGTCGAACTCGATGACTACCTGCTGCGTGCCGAATCGGTGCCGCGCCCGGACGTCGACGAGCGCCTCAACCACCTGCACCGGGTCACCAGCCGCCGTCAGCAGTGGCCGGAGCTGTGCATTTTCGCCTTCGACCATCGCAAACAGCTGGCCGACCTGGCACGGGAGACCGGGCGCGATGAAGCCTGCATTCCGCAGCTCAAGCTGTTGTTGTTAGCCGCGGCCGAAGCGGCGGCGCAGGAGGCGGGTCTCGATCAGCGCAGCGGCATTCTGGCCGACGGCACCTATGGCCAGCGTGCGCTGAACGCCATTACCGGCAAGGGCTGGTGGATCGGCCGCCCCATCGAGCTGCCCAGCTCGCGACCGCTGCGTCTGGAGCATGGCAACATCGGCTCGCAGCTGATCGACTGGCCGCTGGAGCATGTCGTCAAATGCCTGGTCTTCTATCATCCTGCCGACCCGGCGGCGCTGCGTGAAGAGCAGGACGCCCTGCTGCTGGAGGTGTGGCAGGCCTGTAACAAGTCAGGCCATGAACTGCTGCTGGAGGTGATCCTGCCGGAAAATGGCCCGGACAAAGACGAGCGCCATTACCACACCATGCTGGAGCACTTCTATCAGCTGGGGATCAAGCCGGACTGGTGGAAGCTGCCGCCGCTCTCCAGCGCCAGCTGGCAGCAGATCACCGCCCTTATCGAGCGCGAAGATCCGTGGAGCCGCGGGATCCTGATCCTCGGCCTCGACGCGCCTTCCGACAAACTGCGCGCCGGTTTCGCCGAGGCGGCCGCACACCCGATGATCAAAGGTTTCGCCGTTGGGCGCACCATCTTTGGCCAGCCGTCGCGGCGCTGGATGCAGGGTGAGCTCAGCGATGAAGCCCTGATAGAGGAAGTGAAACACAACTACCTGACGCTCATTGGCTACTGGCGCGAAGCCCGCCGCTGATCCCCCGACGCCCGTCTCCGTCACCTTGCGGAGCGGGCGTTTTTCTGTTTCTTCGTGAAATGAATCGCGTATTTCGTCGCAATAAATGAAAAATTCGCTTCATTTGGTACACTGGAAGCCATATTCCTTCCATTTTCTCAGAGCGCACTCTATGGCCAATAACCCAACACAGCTGACCATCCTGCAGGATGAAATCAGGCGTCGCTACGATACGTTAAGCAAACGCCTGAAACAGGTCGCCCGCTATATCCTTGATAACAGCAATAGCGTGGCTTTTGATACCGTGGCCTCCATTGCGCAACAGGCGGATGTTCCCCCTTCCACGTTGATTCGTTTTGCCAACGCCTTCGGCTTCAGCGGCTTTAACGAAATGAAACAGATGTTCAAGCAACATTTGATGGAAGAGACCGCCAACTATACCGAGCGCGCCCGTCTGTTCCGCCAGACCACCAGCGATGAGTCCAGCCCGCCGGAAACGCCGACGGAAATCCTCAATATGTTCACGATGGTGAACAACCAGGCCCTGCAGCAGCTGGCGATGCAGACCTCCAGCGATGATCTGGAGCGCGCGGTGGCCCTGCTGGGCGAAGCGGAAAATATTTACGTCATTGGCCTGCGCCGGTCGTTCAGCGTCGCCTCCTATCTGACCTATGCGCTGCGCCACCTCGATCGCAAAGCCTTTCTGATCGACGGCCTCGGCGGCATGTTCACCGAGCAGCTGAGTCTGGTCGGCCCGAAAGACGTGGTGGTGGCGGTGAGCTTCTCGCCGTACGCCCGGGAAGTGGTCGAGCTGGTGGAGCTGGGCGCGCAGCGCAAAGCGCGACAGATCGCGATTACCGACAGCCAGGTCAGCCCGCTGGCGGCCTTCAGCGACGTCTGCTTTGTGGTGCGTGAAGCGCAGGTGGATGGCTTCCGCTCGCAGGTTGCTTCCCTGTGTCTGGCCCAGACGCTGGCGGTTTCGCTGGCGCTGAACAGCAGCCAGGAGTCCGAGGCCAAGCAGAAGGCGTGAGATAAGCCGCAGGCGTCGGTGACCCGGCGGAGTTGTATAAGCCTGCGGGAGGATCTCGTAGGCCGGATAAGGCCTTTATGCCGCCATCCGGCACAGCCACGGGTACGGTGCCTGACTGCCCGGCGGCGCTGCGCTTGCCGGGCCTAAGGTATATGCGCCTGCGGGGTGCCAGAGATAATGTTATTGGTATGCAACTTTATTAATCCGGGAAAAGCGTTTGTCGCATGTGATTTCAGCGCACATTGCGCTCCCGGTTAATCGTCTACGTTATGCCTGGCATGGCGCAGGGAGCGCACAGGGGGCGGCCAGTCGCCGCCGCCCCCTGTACCCCCGGGCTCCGGCCAGCAAAATCGCCACTGCGTGGTACCTTCGACTTATCCCTGCAGGCTTCGGGTCGGGCCGAGGCAGCGTCCCTGCAAAACACGGCCCTCAGCCCGCATCCATGCGGGCTGCCCCGGCCTTCCGGGAACGTCTCAGCGATTTTGAGGCCGTCAGCACCGGCAGTTTCAGTCGCACAAGTGGGTCAATCAACGGCAGGTCGCACGACCCCCTGGACGGGCAAGGCGTGAGCCGCCGCCCGGCATAAAAGCGGCTCCGTGCCCGCGGTCATCGCCCGGCGGTGCTGCGCTTGCCGGGCCTACGATATATGAGCTTACGGGAGGATGCCGTAGGCCGGATAAGCGTAGCGCCATCCGGCACAAGACGGGTATGGCGCCCGAAGTGTCCTGCCCGGCGGCGCTGCGCTTGCCGGGTCGGAGAGTGAGATTCCGCGGAGCGTTTCGCTAAAAAACACCTGCCGCCCTCAAACAAGAAGGCCGGTTAGCATCGCTATCCGGCCTTTTGTATCCGCTTCTGCACGGCGCGTCAGTCGCGGCGCGGGTACTCCGGCGTGTTGATCCAGGCGTGGTCATCTTCCCAGGTGAACAACCATTTCCGATCCGGCCCGGCCATCACGTTCAGATAGTAGCTGTCGTAACCGGCAATCGCCGCCACCGGGTGGTAACCACGCGGCACCATCACCACATCGTGGTTGTAGGGCGCCATACAGGCGTCCAGGCTGCGGTCGTCGGTGTAGACCCGCTGGAAGGCAAAGCCCTGCGGCGGATCGAAGCGGTGGTAGTAGGTCTCTTCCAGCTGCGTCTCTTTGCCCGGTAGAGCGGTATCATGCTTATGCGACGGCCACGAACTGGTGGCACCCTCGTCGGTGTACACCTCCACCACCAGCAGGCAGTCCGCCTCGGCGCTGTCCGGCAGAATATTATGCACCCGGCGCTGGTTGCGCCCTTTCCCGCGATGCTCTACGCCGACGTCTTCCGGCCGAATGAGGCGTGCCGGGAAGCGGCCTTTGCCCGGCGCGCTGCATACCGCCAGCTCCAGATCGGAATCGGCGGTTACCTCGACTTTATCCTGTGGCGGCACGTAGACCGACCACGGCGGGGTGCGTTCAAACGGCGACATCCGTTTACCGAGATTCGGGAAATCGGCATGCTGCGTTTTCACCGACGCCAGCCCGGCGACCAGCACCAGGCATAGCTCGCGATCGCCGCTCTCCAGCGTCACGGTCTGCCCTTTTTTCAACATCCAGACATCAAAGCCGATATAGCGCCAACCGGCGCTTTGCGGCGTAATATGCTGGATCTGTCCCTCTTTTCGCGATTTAGCCAGTAACGACATGGCGCTCTCCTTCGCCGATTAACCTAATGTCGGCATGCTGAATTCAGATACGGTCTGCTGCCCTGCCGGCCAGCGTACGGTGGCGGTCTTCATGCGCGTGTAGAAGCGCACGCCGTCCGGCCCGTGGACGTTCAACGCGCCAAACACCGAGCGCTTCCAGCCGCCGAAGCTGTGGAACGCCATCGGCACCGGGACCGGCACGTTCACCCCAACCATCCCCGCCTGCACGTCGTGGACAAATTCACGCGCGGTGTGGCCGTTGCTGGTGAAAACGGCGCTGCCGTTGCCAAACTCGTGGCTGTTGACCAGCTCCAGGGCGCTGTCATAGTCCGCCGCGCGCACAATCCCCAGCACTGGGCCAAAGATCTCTTCGCGCCAGATGGTCATCTCCGGGGTGACGTGATCGAACAGGGTGCCGCCGACATAATAGCCCGCGTCGTAACCCGGCACGCGCAGTTTGCGGCCATCGACCACCAGTTTTGCCCCTTCGCTTTCGCCTTTATCAATATAGCCGAGCACTTTTTTCTGGTGGGTATCAGACACCACCGGTCCCATCTCGTTCTCTTCCTGGCCGCGCATGCAGCCCGGCCCCACTTTCAGCGCTTCCACCAGCGGCTTCAGGCGGGCGATCAGTTTGTCGGCGGTTTCATCTCCCACCGCCACCACCACCGGCAGCGCCATGCAGCGCTCGCCTGCGGAGCCAAAAGCGCCGCCCATAATGGCGTTAACGGTGGCGTCGAGATCGGCATCCGGCATCACAATCGCGTGGTTCTTGGCGGCGCCGAAGGCCTGTACGCGCTTGCCGTGGGCGCTGGCGGTCTTGTAGATATACTCCGCCACGCCGGAGGAGCCGACGAAGCTCACCGCCGCAATACGCGGGTCAGTGTACAGCTGCTCAGCATCTTCATTGCTGCAGTGCACGACGTTAAACACGCCGTCCGGCAGACCGGCCTCTTTCAGCAGCTCTGCCAGACGCACAGCGGCCGTCGGCGCCAGCGCGGGCGGCTTGAGGACGAAGCTGTTGCCGCAGGCCAGCGCCAGCGGGAACATCCACATCGGCACCATCGCCGGGAAGTTGAACGGGGTGATCCCGGCCACCACGCCCAGGGGCTGCATCAGCGAATAGCTGTCGACGCCGGTGCCGACGTCAGAGGAGTATTCGCCTTTAATCAGGTGCGGGATCCCGCAGGCGAATTCGACCACTTCCATGCCGCGGGTCAGCTCGCCCAGCGCATCCGACCACACTTTACCGTGCTCGCTGACGATGATCCCGGCCAGCTCTTCCACGTGCTGCTCCAGCAACATTTTGAAGTTGAACAGCACGCGGGCGCGGCGCAGCGGCGTGGTACGGGACCAGCTGTCAAACGCATCGCGAGCAACCTGAATCGCCTCGGAGACTTCCTGCGCGGTTGACACCGTGACTTCGCGCACCGCTTTGCCCGTCGCCGGGTCGTACACCGGCATCGTTTCGTTGCTGCTGCTAATAACGGTTTTCCCGCCAATAAAGTTTCCTGTGATCGTCATGTTCTCGCCTCATAGTGAAGGGGGCCAGCGCACACCGGCCCGTCGCTGATTCTGCTGTGCTATAACCGTAGTAAAATGAAATTTATATTTCAACATTGTCGTGAAATGAAATTTCATTTTGGTGATAACAGTCGCATTTTGCGCTGACGGATTGCCTGTGCGTTGCCCGCATCGCGCCTCGTTGTCTCTCGACGCCAGGCTTCCCGCCGCTGTCGCCTCCGTAGTCGGGGCCAGTGATATTTTGCGAGACAGCTCAAACATTCATCATTTCCATTCTTGCTAATTTTGGAATAAACGTTTTGACTGTTAGCCAATTGAACGAACCTACCCCCTCTTCCGTCAGGAGTGTCCTATGGCCATCGCAATGCAACGTTTTTGTATTAACCGCAAAATCGCGCCAGCGCTCAGCATTGAAGCGTTTTTCCGTCTGGTGAACCGTCTGGGCCTGAATAAGGTCGAGCTGCGCAACGATTTACCCAGCGGAAAAGTGACCGACGATCTGAGCCATCAGCAGGTGCGCGAGCTGGCGGCGCGCTACCACATCGAGATCCTGACGATTAACGCGGTCTACCCCTTTAACCGTCGTAGCGAAGAGGTGCGGCAGTTGACCGAATCGCTGCTGAAAGAGGCCCAGGCCATCGGCGCCAAATCGCTGGTGCTCTGTCCGCTTAACGACGGCAGCGAGGTGCCGGCCAGCGAAACCCTGAGCGCCCTGCGCGATCTGTCGCCGCTGTTTGCGTTCTATGGCATCCACGGCCTGGTGGAGCCGCTGGGCTTCCCACAAAGCTCGCTGCGCTCTGCGCACCAGGCGCAGACGCTGATCCATGACGCCCGCGTGCCGTTTAAGCTGCTGATCGACACCTTCCATCACCATCTCTACCCCCAGGCGGCGGACGAGTTCAGCCAGGTGGAGGTGGCGGACATCGGTCTGGTGCACCTTTCCGGGGTGGACGATACCCGTCCGCGCGAGCAGCTCACCGATGCCGAGCGCATCATGCTAACCCCGCAGGATCGTCTTGGCACCTGCGAGCAGGTTAAAGCGCTGGAAGCCCGCGGCTATCAAGGGGTATACGCTTTTGAACCCTTCGCACCTGAGCTGGCGCAGTGGAGCGAAGCGGATATCGAGCGCGAAATTGAGCAGAGCATCGCGCTTATCCAGCGCCACTGCGCCTGAAGCCTGCTCTGGACAGCGTGCGCGGCGCGTGACGATTTTCCCAACGCCGGACGACGAGGTTGCCTATAATCGTCGCAGGATAAATGGAGGAATCGATCATGAGCTCACCCTTGTTGATTGCGCGCACGCTGGATAACGCGCTGTATTTGCTGCCCGCGATGGCCAACCGCCATGGGCTGATCACCGGTGCAACCGGCACCGGTAAAACCGTCACCCTGCAAAAGCTGGCTGAGTCGTTCTCGGAGATTGGCGTCCCGGTATTTATGGCGGACGTCAAGGGCGACCTGACCGGCATTGCCGCCGCGGGGCAGAGCTCAGAGAAACTGCAGGCGCGGCTAGAGAAGATCGGCGTCAGCGACTGGGAGCCGCACGCCAACCCGGTGGTGCTCTGGGATATCTTTGGCGAGAAGGGTCACCCGGTTCGGGCGACGGTCTCCGATCTTGGCCCCCTGCTGCTGGCGCGCCTGCTCAATCTCAACGAGGTGCAGAGCGGCGTGCTGAACATTATTTTTCGCATCGCGGACGACCGCGGCCTGCTGCTGCTCGACTTCAAAGATCTCCGCGCCATCACCCAGTTTATCGGCGACAACGCCAAAGCGTTCCAGAATCAGTACGGCAATATCAGCAGCGCCTCGATCGGCGCCATCCAGCGCGGGCTGTTAACCCTGGAGCAGCAGGGCGCCGAGCACTTCTTCGGCGAGCCGATGCTGGATATTGCCGACTGGATGCGCGTCGATGCCAGTGGTAAAGGGGTGATCAATATCCTCAGCGCCGAAAAACTCTACCAGATGCCGAAGCTCTATGCCGCCAGCCTGCTGTGGATGCTCTCCGAACTCTACGAGCGCCTGCCGGAAGCTGGCGACCTCGAAAAACCGAAGCTGGTGTTCTTCTTCGATGAGGCGCATCTGCTGTTCAACGACGCGCCGCAGGTACTGCTGGATAAAATCGAACAGGTGATCCGCCTCATCCGCTCCAAGGGCGTCGGCGTCTACTTTGTCTCGCAGAACCCGGCGGATATTCCCGACGCCGTGCTCGGCCAACTGGGCAACCGCGTGCAGCATGCCCTGCGCGCCTTTACGCCGAAGGACCAGAAGGCGGTGAAAACCGCCGCCCAGACCATGCGCGCCAATCCGGCCTTCAGTACCGAGCAGGCGATCCAGGAGCTGGGCACCGGCGAGGCGCTGATCTCCTTCCTCGATGAGAAAGGCAGTCCGTCGGTGGTCGAGCGGGCGATGGTTATCGCCCCCTGCTCGCGAATGGGTCCGGTCAGTGATGACGAGCGCAATGGCCTGCTGAATCACTCGCCGCTGTACGGCAAGTATGAGGAGGAGGTGGACCGCGAGTCGGCCTTTGAGATGCTGCAGCAAGGGGTGCAGGTCGCCACCGGGCAGCAGTCGGCTCCGCCGGCGAAGGGCCAGCAGAGCGGCGATGACGATGGGCTACTCGGCGGCCTGAAAGATATTCTGTTCGGCAGCACCGGCCCGCGCGGCGGCAAACGCGACGGTATCGTGCAGACCGCGGCGAAAAGCGCGGTTCGCCAGGTCACCAATCAGATCGTCCGCGGCATGCTGGGCAGCCTGCTGGGCGGACGCAAGCGCTAAAAAAAAAGCCCCCTCATCGTTGAGGGGGCTTATACGTTCCGGGCTTAACCCGCTAGGCCTTGCGCATCATCAGCCAAAGGCTTATCAGGAAGAAGCTGGCGCTCGGCAACAGCGCGCCGATGATCGGCGGTATGCCATATACCAGGGTCAGCGGGCCGAAAATCTGGTCCAGCACGTAGAAGATAAAGCCGAAGCTAATCCCCGTCACCACCCGCACGCCCATCGGCACGCTACGCAGCGGACCAAAGATAAACGACAGCGCCATCAGCATCATCACCGCCACCGACAGCGGCTGGAAGATTTTGCTCCACATATTGAGCTGGTAGCGTCCCGGATCCTGGCCGCTGGACTTCAGGTATTTCACATAGTTGTGCAGACCACTGATCGACAGCGCATCCGGATCCAGGGCAACCACGCCGAGCTTATCCGGCGTCAGGTTGGTTTTCCAGGTACCGCTCACCATCTGCGACCCGGTCACCTGCTTTGGATCGGTCAGGTTGGATTCATCCACCTGCGACAGGCGCCACACTTTATTTTCACTATCGAACTTTGCCGAGGCGGCATAGCGCACCGACTCTAAACGACGCTCCGGATTGAAGGCATAGATGCTGACGCCCCCCAGCTCATCGTTGCCTTTCACGCGTTCGATATAGACAAAGTTGTGGCCATCTTTCGCCCACAGCCCTTGCTGAGTCGACAGCAGCGAACCGCCGTACATCTGCTGGGCGCGGTAGTTGCGCGCCATTTGCTCGCCCTGGGGCGCCACCCACTCGCCGATCGCCATGGTCAGCAGCACCAGCGGGATCGCAGTTTTCATTACCGCCAGCGCCACCTGCAGCCGGGTGAAACCGGATGCCTGCATCACCACCAGCTCGCTGCGTTGGGCCAGCATCCCCAGCCCCAGCAACGCGCCAAGCAGCGCCGCCATCGGGAAGAAGATCTGGATGTCCTTCGGCACGCTGAGGATGGTGTAGAGACCAGCGCCCAGCGCATCGTAACTACCCTGCCCGGACTTTTTCAGCTGATCGACAAACTTGATAATGCCGGAGAGCGACACCAGCATGAACAGGGTCATCATGATGGTGTTGAAAATCGTCTTACCGATATAACGGTCAAGTACGCCAAACGCCTGCATCAGGCCGCTCCTTTATTAAAACGGGCGCGGAAGCGGCGCATCGGCACCGTGTCCCACAGGTTTAACAGCACCGCCAGCGCAAAATAGAGCAGGTTAATCGCCCACATCCAGATAGCCGGGTCCATTTTGCCTTTGCCGCCGTTCGACTTAATCGACGTTTGCAGCAGGAAGAACACCAGGTAAAGCAGCATCGCCGGCAGCATCGACAGCACGCGCCCCTGACGCGGGTTCACCACGCTGAGCGGCACCACCATCAGCGCCATAATGAAGACGGTCGCCACCAGCGTGAAGCGCCAGTGCAGTTCGGCACGCGCGCGGTCGGTATGGGTCTGCCACAGAGTGCGCATATCCATCTGTTCGGTGTCGTCCGGATCGGAGGTCACTGCCTGGTGGCCGATAATGGCCTGATAGTTATTGAAGTCGGTAATGCGGAAATCGCGCAGCATCGCGGTGCCTTCAAAGCGGGTGCCCTTGTTGAGGGTCACCACCTGCGAGCCGTCTTTCTGCTGCGACAGCTCGCCGGAATCCGCCACCACCACCGAGGGGCGCGCATTGCCTTTCGGACGCAGCTGGGCAAGGAAGACGTCATGGAAGCGGTTGCCGTTGACGCTCTCGATAAACATCACCGCGTTACCATCGCTGGCCTGCTGGAACTGGCCCTGGGCCAGCGCCGCCATGCCGGGGTTGGCTTTGGCTTCGGCCAGCACTTCGTCCTGATGGCGCGACGACCACGGCCCCGCCCACATGACGTTGACCGCCGCCACCGCGCCGGTGAACAGCGCGAGGATCATCGCCGCCTTGATCAGCACGGCTTTGCTCAGACCGCAAGCGTGCATCACCGTAATTTCACTTTCGGTGTAGAGTTTGCCCAAGGTCATTAGCAGGCCAAGGAACAAACTTAACGGCAGGATAAGCTGCGCCATCTCCGGGATGCCGAGCCCCAACAGCGAGAGCACCAGATTGGTTGGGATATCGCCATCCACCGCGGCGCCGAGGATCCTGACTAATTTCTGACAAAAGAAAATCAGTAACAGGATGAATAGGATCGCCAACTGGCTTTTCAGCGTCTCACGAACCAGATATCTTATGATTATCACTATAAATACGCCCGTAAAAACCCGTTTTATTGCAGGAAAATTGCTTGTTTCATGGCTTAAACGTCATTTATTCTCTTTGGTCGTTGAAAACATCGCTAAGATTAAATGACTCATCGGTTCTGCATGTCAGGATCTTTTCTGACGAACCCAGGCCTTAATAACGTTAAGATTAACACGAAGTCACCGCAACAGCGGACATGAGTTACGAAAGCTTGCAATTATATACTCAATGGATTTCGAGTTGTAAGAAGGCAGCAGGGCTGTGACCCCTGGCGCGCGCGTTAGGCCCGCATCAGGTAAGCAGGCGCAGCCGGCGCATCTGCAACTTGAAAGGCGACGAGTATAGCCGTAGCCACCACTGTTGTCTTTAAGATTCAGGAGCATAGTGCATGGAGTTCAGTGTAAAAAGCGGTAGCCCGGAGAAGCAACGGAGCGCCTGTATCGTGGTCGGCGTCTTTGAACCACGTCGCCTCTCCCCCATCGCCGAACAACTCGATAAAATCAGCGACGGCTACATCAGCGCCCTGCTGCGTCGCGGCGAGCTGGAGGGCAAACCTGGCCAGACGTTATTGCTGCACCATGTGCCAAACATTCTGTCTGAGCGCATTCTGCTGATTGGCTGCGGCAAAGAGCGCGAGCTGGATGAACGTCAGTATAAGCAGGTCATCCAGAAAACCATCAATACCCTGAATGATACCGGTTCAATGGAAGCCGTCTGCTTCCTGACCGAGCTGCACGTCAAGGGCCGCAACAACTACTGGAAAGTTCGCCAGGCCGTTGAAACCGCCAAAGAGACGCTGTACAGCTTCGATCAGTTGAAGACCAACAAAAGCGAGCCGCGTCGCCCGCTGCGTAAAATGGTCTTTAACGTGCCGACCCGTCGCGAGCTGACCAGCGGCGAACGCGCCATTCAGCATGGCCTGGCGATCGCCGCCGGCATCAAAGCGGCGAAAGATCTTGGCAACATGCCGCCAAACATCTGTAACGCCGCCTATCTGGCTTCCCAGGCGCGTCAGCTGGCCGATACCTACAGCAAGAACGTCATTACCCGCGTGATCGGCGAACAGCAGATGCGCGAGCTGGGGATGAACTCCTATCTCGCCGTCGGCAACGGCTCGCAGAACGAGTCGCTGATGTCGGTCATCGAGTATAAAGGCAACCCGTCTGAGGACGCGCGCCCTATCGTGCTGGTCGGTAAAGGCCTGACCTTCGACTCTGGCGGCATCTCCATCAAGCCTGCCGAAGGCATGGACGAGATGAAGTACGACATGTGCGGCGCCGCGGCGGTGTACGGCGTGATGCGGATGGTTGCCGAGCTGCAGCTGCCGCTGAACGTCATCGGCGTGCTGGCGGGCTGTGAAAACATGCCTGGCGGTCGCGCCTATCGTCCGGGTGACGTCCTGACCACCATGTCCGGCCAGACGGTGGAAGTCCTGAACACCGACGCCGAAGGCCGCCTGGTGCTGTGCGACGTCCTGACCTACGTTGAGCGTTTCGAACCGGAAGCGGTTATCGACGTCGCGACGCTGACCGGCGCCTGCGTGATTGCCCTCGGCCATCACATCACCGGCCTGATGTCGAACCATAACCCGCTGGCCCATGAGCTGATCGGCGCCTCCGAACTGGCGGGCGACCGCGCCTGGCGTCTGCCGCTGGCCGACGAGTTCCAGGATCAGCTGGAGTCCAACTTTGCCGATATGGCGAACATTGGCGGCCGTCCTGGCGGCGCAATCACAGCCGGCTGCTTCCTGTCGCGCTTTACCCGTAAGTACAACTGGGCGCACCTCGACATCGCCGGTACCGCCTGGCGTTCCGGTAAGGCCAAAGGCGCTACCGGTCGTCCGGTCGCCCTGCTGTCGCAGTTCCTGCTCAATCGTGCGGGTTTTAACGGCGAAGAGTGATTGCCGTCTGATGCCCGGTGGCGCTACGCTTACCGGGCCTACGGAAAGATGCCGTTTGTAGGCCGGGTAAGCGTAGCGCCACCCGGCTTTGCATTTAAATCCACGACAAGAAGCCCCATATATGAAGAATGCAACGTTCTACCTTCTGGACAACGAAAACACCGTCGAAGGCCTGAGCGCCGTCGAGCAGCTGGTGTGTGACATTGCCGCAGAACGTTGGCGCAACGGCAAGCGCGTCCTGATCGCCTGTGAAGATGAGCAGCAGGCGATTCGCCTCGACGAGGCGCTGTGGTCGCGGCCGCCGGAGAGCTTTGTGCCGCATAATCTGGCGGGCGAAGGCCCGAGAGGCGGTGCGCCAGTGGAGATTGCCTGGCCGCAGAAACGCAACAGCAGCCCGCGGGACATTCTGATCAGTCTGCGGCTTAACTTTGCAGATTTTGCCACCGCTTTCACAGAAGTGATAGACTTTGTCCCTTACGAAGAAAATCTGAAACAACTGGCGCGCGAACGCTATAAAGCGTACCGCATGGCTGGTTTCAACCTGAACACGGCAACCTGGAAATAATGGAAAAGACATACAACCCACAAGATATCGAACAGCCGCTTTACGAGCACTGGGAAAAGCAGGGCTATTTCAAACCGAATGGTGATGAAAGCCAGGAGAGCTTCTGCATCATGATCCCGCCGCCGAACGTCACCGGCAGTTTGCATATGGGTCATGCCTTCCAGCAAACCATCATGGATACCATGATTCGCTACCAGCGCATGCAGGGTAAAAACACCCTGTGGCAGGCCGGTACCGACCACGCGGGTATCGCCACCCAGATGGTGGTTGAGCGTAAGATTGCCGCGGAAGAAGGGAAAACCCGTCACGACTACGGCCGCGATGCCTTCATCGACAAAATCTGGCAGTGGAAAGCGGAATCCGGCGGCACCATTACCCGCCAGATGCGCCGCCTCGGCAACTCCGTGGACTGGGAGCGCGAGCGCTTCACCATGGACGAGGGGCTTTCCAATGCCGTGAAAGAAGTCTTTGTTCGCCTGTACAAAGAAGATCTGATCTACCGCGGTAAACGCCTGGTTAACTGGGACCCGAAACTGCGCACCGCCATTTCCGACCTCGAAGTGGAAAACCGCGAATCGAAAGGTTCCATGTGGCACATCCGCTACCCGCTGGCCGATGGCGCGAAAACCGCTGACGGTAAAGATTACCTGGTGGTCGCCACCACCCGTCCGGAAACCCTGCTGGGCGATACCGGCGTGGCCGTTAACCCGGAAGATCCGCGCTACAAAGACCTGATTGGTAAATTCGTGGTGCTGCCGCTGGTTAACCGTCGCATCCCGATCGTGGGCGACGAACACGCCGACATGGAAAAAGGCACCGGCTGCGTGAAGATCACCCCGGCGCACGACTTTAACGACTACGAAGTGGGTCGTCGTCATCAGCTGCCGATGATCAACATCCTGACCTTTGACGGCGACATCCGCGAAAGCGCGGAAGTCTACGACACCAAAGGCAATGAATCCGACGTCTACTCCAGCGAGATCCCGGCGGAGTTCCAGAAACTGGAACGCTTCGCGGCGCGTAAAGCCGTCGTTGCGGCGGTTGACGCCCTCGGCCTGCTGGAAGAGATCAAACCGCACGACCTGACCGTCCCTTACGGCGATCGCGGCGGCGTGGTTATCGAACCGATGCTCACCGACCAGTGGTACGTGCGTGCGGACGTGCTGGCCAAGCCGGCGGTGGAAGCCGTTGAGAATGGCGACATTCAGTTCGTGCCGAAGCAGTACGAAAACATGTACTTCTCCTGGATGCGCGATATTCAGGACTGGTGTATCTCCCGTCAGCTGTGGTGGGGTCACCGCATCCCGGCATGGTATGACAACGACGGCAACGTCTACGTGGGCCGTAGCGAAGACGAAGTGCGTCAGGAAAACAACCTGAGCGCCGACGTTGCCCTGCGTCAGGATGAAGACGTTCTCGATACCTGGTTCTCCTCCGCGCTGTGGACCTTCTCCACCCTCGGCTGGCCGGAAAACACCGACGCCCTGCGTCAGTTCCACCCGACCAGCGTGATGGTGTCCGGCTTCGACATTATCTTCTTCTGGATCGCCCGCATGATCATGATGACCATGCACTTCATCAAAGATGAAAACGGCAAGCCGCAGGTACCGTTTAAGACCGTCTACATGACCGGTCTGATCCGCGACGACGAAGGCCAGAAGATGTCCAAATCCAAGGGTAACGTTATCGACCCGCTGGATATGGTTGACGGCATTACCCTGCCGGAGCTGCTGGAGAAACGTACCGGCAACATGATGCAGCCGCAGCTGGCGGAAAAAATCCGTAAGCGCACCGAGAAACAGTTCCCGAACGGCATCGAGCCGCACGGCACCGACGCCCTGCGCTTCACCCTGGCAGCGCTGGCCTCTACCGGCCGCGACATCAACTGGGATATGAAGCGTCTGGAAGGTTACCGTAACTTCTGTAACAAGCTGTGGAACGCCAGCCGCTTCGTACTGATGAATACCGAAGATCAGGATTGTGGCTTCAACGGCGGCGAAATGGTGCTCTCCCTGGCCGACCGCTGGATCCTCGCGGAATTCAACCACACCGTGAAAGCGTATCGCGAAGCGCTGGATAACTTCCGCTTCGATATCGCCGCCGGCATCCTGTACGAGTTCACCTGGAACCAGTTCTGCGACTGGTACCTGGAGCTGACCAAGCCGGTGATGAACGGTGGCAGCGAAGCGGAGCTGCGCGGGACTCGCCATACGCTGGTGACCGTGCTGGAAGGTCTGCTGCGCCTGGCGCATCCGATCATTCCGTTCATCACCGAGACCATCTGGCAGCGCGTGAAAGCGATCTGCGGTATCACCGCCGACACCATCATGCTGCAGCCGTTCCCGCAGTACGATGCCTCTCAGGTGGATGACGCGGCGCTGGCCGATACCGAATGGCTGAAACAGGCGATCGTCGCCGTGCGTAACATCCGTGCGGAAATGAACATCGCCCCGGGTAAACCGCTGGAACTGCTGCTGCGCGGCTGCAGCAATGAGGCCGAGCGTCGTGTGAACGACAACCGCAGCTTCCTGCTGAACCTGGCGCGTCTGGAAAGCATTACCGTGCTGCCTGCCGATGATAAAGGTCCGGTCTCCGTGACCAAGATTATCGACGGCGCCGAGCTGCTGATCCCGATGGCGGGCCTCATCAATAAAGAAGATGAGCTGGCGCGTCTGGCGAAAGAAGTGGCCAAAATCGAAGGTGAAATTGGCCGCATCGAAAGCAAGCTGTCCAACGAAGGTTTTGTCGCCCGCGCGCCAGAAGCGGTGATCGCTAAAGAGCGCGAGAAGCTGGAAGGCTACGCGGAAGCGAAAGCGAAGCTGATTGAGCAGCAGGCGGTGATCGCCGCGCTGTGATCCTCCCGCCCCTTGCCACCCGGCAAGGGGCGTTTTTTTATGAAACATCCTCGCTTGCGCTTTCCCCTGTCGCGATGTTATTAACATCATCATTCGTCTTTTTTGGGTAATGAGTCATTGTATGAATACGAGCGTCCCCGCGGCGACGTTGCTGCGTCGCATTACGGCGGCAGACAATGCCGCCATCGCCAGGGTCATCCGCCAGGTCTCGGCTGAATATGGCCTGACCGCCGATAAAGGCTATACGGTCGCCGACCCGAATCTCGATGAACTGTATGAGCTGTACAGCCAGCCAGGCTCTGCCTATTGGGTGGTGGAGAAAGAGGGCGAAGTGGTTGGCGGCGGTGGCGTCGCGCCGCTCGCCTGCAGCGAGCCGGATATCTGCGAGTTACAGAAAATGTATTTTATGACCAGCGCGCGCGGTCAAGGGCTGGCGAAGAAGCTGGCGCTGCTGGCGCTGGACTACGCCCGCGAGCAGGGCTTTAAACGCTGCTATCTGGAAACTACCGCCTTCCTGACGGAGGCGATCGGCTTATATGAACATCTCGGCTTTGAGCACATTGACGGGCCGCTGGGTTGCACCGGCCACGTTGACTGTGAAGTGCGGATGCTGAAAACGCTGTAGCGCCTCGATATCGCAGGCGTCCCCGGTAGAGCTACGCTTACCGGGGCTACAGTTCGGTAGCCCGGTTAAGGGTAGCGCAAGCCGGGGTATGTCCCGGATGGAACCCCTTGCACCTTACCCGTGCTCGCGGTGCCGTTTTTTTGTTGGGTGGCGGCTAACGCCTTACCCGACCTACGGCTCGTACCATTGCGGGCTGAAGCTCTCAACGCTATCTCTCTCCCCAGGGCTACTGAAACTGCCAGTGTTAGTGGCTACCGGGGCTGCAGGGCCCGAATACCGAGGGTTACGCCGCCACCGGCACACCGCTGTGAAAGCGGAACTCGGCCTCCGGCCTGAGGATCAGCGCCGCTTCCGCCTCGCCGAGCTGGCGCACCCGCTCGCTAATATCGTCTCCGGCAATCTTCTGCGCCAGATCCAGATAGTCCTGATAGTGACGCGCCTCGGAACGCAGCAGCGACAGATAAAACTTCTGCAGATCGTCATCCAGCCACGGCGCCAGCGCCGCAAAGCGTTCGCAGGAGCGGGCCTCGATATAAGCGCCGCAGATCAACTTATCGATCAGCATCACCGGCTCGTGCGAACGCACCTCCCGCCGCATGCCACGGGCATAGTTGCTGGCGGTGATTTTGACGTAGGGAATATCACGCGCCAGCATCATCTCCCGCACCTGCCAGAAGTGATGTAGCTCCTCTTTAATCAGCAAAATCATGCTGTCCAGCAACTGGCGGCCCCACGGGTCGTCGGTCTGCGGCATGGCGCTTTTGTTGATCCGCTTATGCAGGGCGACGAAATCCGGCTCCGGCCCCCAGCGGTAGGTGAAGTCTTCATACGGCTTCAGGCAGGCCAGCAGCTCGTCGGCGTCGGCTTTATCCGCGACGTAGCGACGCACCAGCAGCATGGCGTTCTGCGCCGCTTTCAGTTCGCACACCATATGGTCGGTCAGCAGCAGCGGCAGGTTTTCCGGCTTGCGGGCTTCGTCAATCCACGCCTGCGGCGTCGGGCAGTGCAGGAAGTTGATAATCGGGGAGAGTATCTGCGGGTAATCCATGGAAGTTCCTTGCTATACGGCGGCAGGCACCGCCGTATCCATCTGCAACTTAGTGGCGAACACCATCGTCGTCTTCATCGACAAAATCTTCGTCATCGTCGCCGTCTTCTTCACCGTTCGGGTCCTCATAATAGGTACCCCAACCGTCATACTCGACGTCATATTTTTCTGCCAGCGTCATCAGCTGTTCCACCTGGGCATCGATCAGGTCTGCGTTCAGCGCGCATTCGCTGAGAATATCGCAGCAGATGACCATGTCACCCTCTTCCACTTCCAGCTCTTCGGGCTCGGTCACTTCATAGCCCAGCTTGAACGCTTCCACCGCCACTTTCTCCAGCGTTTCGAAATCGTCTGCAGAGAGGTGATGCTCAATCGTGTACAGTGCGTCCGGATCGCTGCCATCCTCCAGCAGCTCTTCGATAATCAGACGCGTCTCTTCACGCTGTTCTTCCAGGTGTTCCGGGTTTGCCATGGCTCGTTCCTCATAATGTGCGGCAGTTGTCCCTATTGTCACATACCGCCGTCATTGCCTCCACTTCTCAGTGAAAGATTTCGATCACAGACTTGCAAATGAATATTCATACATATAAATTGAATTTTAATTCAATTAGTGGCCTATGCCAGGTGAGGGAACCATGTCTGCGTTTTACCAGAAGCATTTTTTAAAGTTACTCGATTTTACGCCTGCAGAAATCACCGCCCTGCTCGAGCTGGCGGCAAAGCTCAAAGCCGATAAGAAAAACGGTATCGAAGTCCAGAAACTGGCAGGGAAAAACATCGCGCTCATCTTCGAAAAAGACTCAACCCGTACACGATGCTCTTTCGAAGTTGCCGCATACGATCAGGGCGCCCGCGTGACTTATCTGGGGCCAAGCGGCAGCCAGATTGGCCATAAAGAGTCGATCAAAGATACCGCCCGCGTGCTCGGGCGGATGTACGATGGCATTCAGTATCGCGGCCACGGCCAGGAGGTGGTGGAGACCCTGGCGCAATACGCCGGCGTGCCGGTGTGGAACGGCCTCACCAACGAGTTCCACCCCACCCAGTTGCTGGCGGACCTGCTGACCATGAAAGAGCACCTGCCGGGCAAAGCCTTTAACCAGATGACGCTGGTCTACGCCGGCGACGCGCGCAACAACATGGGCAATTCGATGCTGGAAGCCGCAGCGCTGACCGGTCTGGATCTGCGCCTGGTAGCGCCATCGGCCTGCTGGCCGGAGTCTCAGCTGGTGGAGACCTGTACCGCACTGGCCAAACAGCAGGGTGGCAACATCACCCTGACGGAAGATATCGCCGCGGGGGTGAAAGGCGCCGATTTTATCTATACCGACGTCTGGGTATCGATGGGCGAGGCGAAGGAAAAATGGGCCGAACGTATCGCCCTGCTCCGCGACTATCAGGTTAACAGCGCGATGCTGGCGCTGACCGGCAATCCGCAGGTCAAGTTCCTCCACTGCCTGCCGGCATTCCATGACGACCAGACCACGTTGGGCAAACAGATGGCCGCCGATTACGGCCTGCACGGCGGTATGGAAGTGACTGACGAGGTGTTTGAATCGGCGGCGAGCGTGGTTTTCGATCAGGCGGAAAACCGGATGCACACCATCAAAGCGGTGATGGTGGCGACGCTGAGCAAGTAGTCCTTCGCGTGTGGCCACATCCCGGATAGCACGGCGCTTATCCGGGATATGGCTCGCCATTTTACGCCATCAGCATCTTCACTACCGCTTTGCGCACCTTCGCCGGGGCGCCTACGGCGCACAGCGGTTTATGCACTTCGCCGGGATAAAACACCACAAAATCCCCTTCGTTGAGGATCACCGTTTTCTCCTGCTGGCCTTCGGCAAGAAAAGCGATGTCTTTCTCCGCCAGCCAGTCGGTCTGCGGCTCTCCAGCCGCCAAGGTACTGAAGGTCATCCCCTCGATGCCGCGGAGCACAATCTGAATATCGAGATAGCGGGCATGGTATTCCGCGCGGCGCGCGGCCTGCGGCTCGGTGGTGTCTTCGGAAATCAGATAAAACAGGTTATTGCCGTCGATATCGTGTTTACCCAGCGGCGTCGCCTCGCTGACATGGGCGATGACGTGCTCAATGGCCTCGCGCAGCGCGGCAGGCAGCCATGGCTGCAGATGGTGGATATTGCCAATAATCATCACTTACCTCGAATATAAAACAGCATTTCATTTTATAACTTTATACCCCCATCGCCACTGCCATACCAGTACAGTTTCACCGTTCTTTGCGCTGGCGCACTTTTCTGCAGGCAAACGATTACCTGTTTGTGAATGAATCGCTTGATCGTCATAACGGTCTGCGTATAATGCCAGTCGTTTTGCCGGGAGGAAGCATGGCCAATTGCGTACGACATTCTGTCTTAGCGCGTCTGAACGCAGACGCTGGCCTGGCGTTTTTCTTTCCGTTGCTCATTGGATTCCCGAAGCCCCTTATTTAAGGGGCTTTTTTTTTGCCCAGGCGTCAGGAGATAAGCATGGCTAACCCGCTATATCAAAAACATATCATTTCCATAAACGATCTCAGCCGCGAAGACCTCGAACTGGTGCTGGCGACGGCGGCAAAGCTGAAAGCCAATCCGCAACCCGAGCTGCTGAAGCATAAGGTTATCGCCAGCTGTTTCTTTGAAGCCTCCACCCGTACCCGTCTCTCTTTTGAAACCTCGATGCACCGCCTGGGCGCCAGCGTGGTCGGCTTTTCTGACAGCGCCAATACCTCGCTGGGCAAAAAAGGGGAAACCCTGGCGGATACCATCTCCGTCATCAGTACCTACGTTGACGCCATCGTGATGCGTCATCCGCAGGAGGGCGCCGCGCGCCTGGCGACCGAATTCTCCGGCGGCGTGCCGGTACTGAACGCTGGCGACGGCGCTAACCAGCACCCGACCCAAACCCTGCTCGACCTGTTCACCATTCAGGAGACCCAGGGCCGCCTCGAAAACCTCAACGTGGCGATGGTCGGCGATCTGAAGTATGGCCGTACCGTCCACTCCCTGACCCAGGCGCTGGCCAAATTCAGCGGCAACCGCTTCTACTTTATCGCCCCGGACGCGCTGGCCATGCCGCAGTACATCCTCGATATGCTGGATGAAAAAGGTATCGCCTGGAGCCTGCATAGCGCCATCGACGACGTGATGGCGGAAGTGGATATTCTGTACATGACCCGCGTGCAGAAAGAGCGTCTGGATCCGTCGGAATACGCCAACGTGAAAGCGCAGTTCGTCCTGCGCGCCGCCGACCTCGAAGGGGCGCGCGCCAACATGAAGGTGCTGCACCCGCTGCCGCGCATTGACGAAATCACCACCGATGTCGATAAAACACCGCACGCCTGGTACTTCCAGCAGGCCGGTAACGGCATCTTCGCCCGCCAGGCGTTACTGGCACTGGTACTGAATAGCGAGCTGGCACTGTAAGGGGGAATGAGAGATGACACACGACAATAAACTGCAAGTAGAAGCCATTAAACGCGGCACCGTGATCGACCATATCCCGGCGCAGGTCGGCTTTAAGCTGCTCACCCTGTTCAAACTGACCGAAACCGACCAGCGCATCACCATCGGCCTGAACCTGCCCTCCGGCGAGATGGGCCGCAAGGATTTGATTAAAATCGAGAACACCTTCCTGACCGACGAGCAGGTTAACCAGCTGTCACTGTACGCCCCGCAGGCGACGGTAAACCGCATTGATGATTACGAAGTGGTGGGCAAATCCCGCCCGAGCCTGCCGGATCGCATTGACAGCGTGCTGGTCTGCCCGAACAGCAACTGTATCAGCCACGCCGAACCGGTTTCTTCCAGTTTTGCAGTGAAAAAACGCGCCGATGACATCGCACTCAAATGCAAATACTGTGAAAAAGAGTTTTCTCATTATGTGGTGCTGGCCAACTAAATGCGGTTGGTATTGGTGGTAGGCCTCCCTATAATGGCTACCACCCTACGCTTCGTCCTTCAGGCGGCGTCTGCGCCGGCGGCACAGCGCTTACCCTCTGGCGGCAACCTGAATGATTTTGCGTAACATTACTCAGTTCATCTGGAGATAACATGAGCAAAACTATTGCGACGGAAAATGCACCAGCAGCGATTGGCCCATACGTTCAGGGCGTTGATCTGGGCAGCATGATCATCACCTCTGGCCAGATCCCGGTCGACCCGAAAACCGGCAGCGTCCCGGAAGACGTGTCCGCGCAGGCGCGTCAGTCGCTGAACAACGTGAAAGCGATCGTTGAAGCCGCTGGCCTCACCGTCGGCGACATCGTCAAGACCACCGTATTCGTCAAAGATCTCAACGATTTCGCTACCGTTAACGCCACCTACGAAGCGTTCTTCACCGAGCACAATGCCACCTTCCCGGCGCGCTCCTGCGTGGAAGTCGCTCGTCTGCCGAAAGACGTGAAGATCGAGATCGAAGCCATCGCCGTACGTCGCTGATCGCTTTGGTTGGCAGGAAAAAAGGCAGCCAGTGGCTGCCTTTTTTACGTGGCTCATCCGAAAATGCGCCCTTCACTGCCAGCCGTAGCGACGGCTGTAGAAACCTTTAACGGTCTGGGTCAACACCATATAGCCCGCCAGGATCACCACCAGCCACGGGAAGTAGCTGAGCGGCAGCGCCTGCAGCTGCAGGTAGCCCGCCAGCGGCGAGAACGGCAGCGCAATGCCCACGGCCATCACCACCAGGGTCATGGCGAACAGCGGCCACGCGGCGCGGCTCTGGACGAATGGAATGCGCCGGGTGCGGATCATATGCACAATCAGCGTCTGCGACAGCAGCCCTTCGATAAACCAGCCGGACTGGAACAGGGTCTGCATCTCCACGGTATTGGCGTGGAACACCCACCACATCAGGCCGAAGGTGAGGATATCGAAAATCGAGCTGATCGGTCCGAAGAAGACCATAAAGCGCCCGAGATCGGTCGGGTTCCAGCGCTGCGGTTTACGGATCTGCTCATCATCGACGTTATCAAACGGGATCGCCACCTGGGAGACATCGTACAGCAGGTTCTGAATCAACAGGTGCAGCGGCAGCATCGGCAGAAACGGCAGGAAGGCGCTGGCCACCAGCACGCTAAAGACGTTACCGAAGTTGGAGCTGGCGGTCATTTTGATGTACTTGAGCATGTTGGCGAAGGTGCGGCGGCCTTCGATCACCCCCTCCTCCAGCACCATCAGGCTTTTTTCCAGCAGAATGATATCCGCCGCCTCGCGGGCGATATCCACCGCGCCATCAACGGAAATGCCAATATCCGCCGCGCGTAACGCCGGGGCGTCGTTGATGCCATCGCCCATAAAGCCCACCACGTGACCTTCGCGTTTCAGCAGCGTCACGATACGCTCTTTATGCAGCGGCGCCAGACGCGCAAACAAAGTGGTGCGCTTCGCCAGCACCGCCAGCTCGTCGTCGCTCATGGCTTCAATCTGGCTGCCAATCACCACTTCGCCCGCATCCAGCCCCACTTCATGGCACACCTTCGCCGCCACCAGTTCGCTATCGCCGGTGAGGATTTTCACCGTGATGCCGCTGGCCTTCAGTGCCTTCAGCGCCGGGGCGGTGGTCTCTTTCGGCGGATCGAGGAAGGCGATGTAGCCTTCGAGGATCAGGTCGGATTCATCGGCGCGCTGGTAGTCGCCTTCGCGCGCCGGCAGGTATTTGGTTGCCACCGCCACCACCCGCAGTCCCTGACGGTTCAGAGTATCGGTGACCCGACGGATGCGGCGCAGCATGGTGTCGTCCAGCGGTACGATTTCGCCGTTGTAGCGCACCTGGGTCGAGACGTTAAGGATCTCCTGCAACGCCCCTTTACAGATCAGCTGATGCGCGTCGTCCTGCTCTTTTACCACCACCGACATGCGGCGGCGTTCGAAGTCGAACGGGATCTCATCCACCTTCTGCCAGCGCTCTGCGAGGCCGCGGGCGGCCTCCAGCTCCACGCCTTCCAGCACCGCGGTATCGAGCAGGTTTTTCAGCCCGGTCTGGTAATGGCTGTTGAGCCAGGCGGTATGCAGCACTCTCTCGCTGGACTTACCGGAGACATCGGTGTGGTTCTCCAGCACGATCTTGTCCTGAGTCAGGGTGCCGGTTTTATCGGTGCAGAGAATATCCATCGCGCCAAAGTTCTGAATGGCGTCGAGGTGTTTGACGATCACTTTTTGTTTCGACAGCTTCACCGCCCCGCGCGCCAGCGTCGAGGTAACGATCATCGGCAGCATCTCCGGCGTCAAGCCGACCGCCACCGACAGTGCAAACAGCGCCGCTTCCCACCAGTCGCCTTTGGTGTAGCCATTAATCAATAGCACCACCGGGGCCATCACCAGCATAAAGCGGATCAGCAGCATGCTGACCCGGCTGATGCCTTTCTGGAAGGCGTTCGGCTCGCTTTCCTGCTCGCTGACGCGCCCGGCCAGCTGGCCAAACCAGGTGTTGCCGCCGGTGGCGTAGACGATAGCCTGCGCCGAGCCGCTCACCACGTTGGTCCCCATAAAGCACAGGGTGTCGCATTCCAGCGGGTTCTGCTGCAGCGGGTCGCGACTGCGCGCGACTTTCTCTACCGGCAGCGATTCGCCGGTCAGCGAGGCCTGAGCGACAAACAGATCGCGTGCCTGAATAATGCGCAGGTCCGCCGGGATCATATCTCCCGCCGACAGCTTGACGATATCTCCTGGCACCAGTTGGTCGATAGGCAGTTCAAGCCAGCGGCTCTCCCCCTGCTCGTTCACCACCCGCAGCACCGTGGCGGTATTGCTGACCATCGCCTTTAGCGCATCCGCCGCTTTGGTCGAGCGCGCTTCCTGGATGAAGTTAAGCAGCGTCGAGATGCCGACCATCAGCGCGATAACGCCCGCGGCGAACAGATCTTCGGTGGAATAGGAGACGATGCCGAGCACCGTCAGCAGCAGGTTGAACGGGTTGCGATAGCAGGTCCACAGATGCACCCACCACGGCGAGGGCTTCTGCGCCGGGATCTGATTGTCACCATGTTTGAGGATCTTTGCCGCCACTTCGCCTTCATTGAGCCCTTCAGGGTGGCTGTCAAAGGCACGCCAGATCTCCTGGTCATCCATCGCCGCAACGTCCAGACAGCGCTTGCCGAGCGAGTCCGGGATCGGCACGCTGGTCAGGTTACGGGCATCAGGCAGCGGATCGCGCTGGACCAAACGGCGTGGCAGATGGCGGCTAAGCTGCGCGAACAGCTGCCGGGTATAATTTTTCAACATAAACAGTCCCTCCGCGCTCGCGCGAGCGAACGCAGCGTCGCCAACAGGCGTAGCAAAGCCTACCTGTCAGGCATGTAATTTTTATGGCAGGGACATCAAGGACGTCACTGCTTTACGCTTACCGGTAAAGCAGTGTTAAACAGGCTTACCGGAAAGAAAGGTTGCTCCATCGAGGATGAGGAGTGGGATCGGGGTCCATAAATTCTCCGGTAAGTGAATATAAACGGCGCGGATTATAGCGCGCTCGTTGAGACATGTGTGGCATTTATGGCGATGATAAGCCCGCGCAACTAAACCGAACGTAAACCAGACTTTGCTCATTGCGGTTTGGTTGAGTAGCATTAGGCTCACTTCTACCATCCCTGACGAGAATTCCGCATGCAGAACCGGCTGACCATCAAAGATATCGCGCGTTTAAGCGGCGTAGGAAAATCGACGGTATCCCGCGTCCTTAACAACGAGAGCGGGGTCAGCGAACGGACCCGCGAGCGCGTCGAAGCGGTGATGCAGCAGCACGGTTTCTCCCCCTCCCGCTCCGCCCGCGCCATGCGCGGCCAGAGCGATAAAGTGGTGGCGATTATCGTTACCCGTCTGGATTCCCTGTCGGAAAACCTTGCCGTGCAGACCATGCTGCCTGCCTTTTATGAACAGGGTTACGATCCGATTATGATGGAGAGCCAGTTCTCCCCGGGACTGGTTGAAGAGCATCTCGGCATGCTCGCCCGGCGTAATATTGACGGCGTAGTGCTGTTCGGATTTACCGGCATTGATGAGGCGATGCTCGCCCCCTGGCGCGATACGCTGGTGCTGATGGCCCGCGACGCCCCCGGTTTCGCCTCGGTGTGCTATGACGACGAAGGCGCCATCACGCTGCTGATGCAGCGGCTCTACGATCGCGGACATCGCCACATCAGTTTTCTTGGCGTCCCGCACAGCGACGTCACCACCGGCGAGCGCCGCCATCTCGCCTACCTCGCCTTCTGTAAAAAGCATCGCCTGACGCCCACCGCCGCTCTGCCAGGCTTGGGCATGAAGCAGGGGTATGACACCGTCGCCAGCGTGCTGACGGCCGAAACCAGCGCCCTGGTCTGCGCGACGGATACCCTCGCCCTCGGCGCCAGCAAGTACCTCCAGCAGCAGGGCCGCGATGCGCTGCAGCTCGCCAGCGTCGGCAGCACGCCGCTGATGAAGTTTCTCCACCCGGAAATCTTGACCGTCGATCCCGGCTATGCCGAGTCCGGTCGCCGGGCCGCCCGGCAGTTGATCGAGCAGATCGCCGGCAGCGTCGAACCCCGCCAGATCGTGATTCCTGCCGCCCTGAATTAATCTCGTTCGGACGATTTATGTGATCGTCGCCGGGTTTCGGGAACGTTCCCATTTTGCAAATCAAGCGGAACGGTTAGGATGCCCTCAAGGTAAAAAACGGCATCTCTCCCCCTCTGTTTTTGAGGCTTCATCATGAGCAAAGTAAACCAGCAGGACATCGATAAACTGATCGAACTGGTGGGCGGACGCGGCAACATCGCCACCGTCAGCCACTGTATTACCCGTTTGCGCTTTGTGCTGAACGACCCGGCCATCGCCAAACCAAAAGAGATTGAGCAGCTGCGCATGGTGAAGGGATGCTTCACTAACGCCGGCCAGTTCCAGGTGGTTATCGGCACCGAGGTGGGCGATTACTACAAGGCCCTGCTGGCCACCACCGGCCAGACCTCCGCCGATAAAGAGCAGGTCAAGCAGGCCGCGCGGCAAAATATGAAGTGGCATGAGCAGTTGATCTCGCACTTTGCCGAGATCTTCTTCCCGCTGCTGCCGGCGCTGATCAGCGGCGGTCTGATCCTCGGTTTCCGTAACGTCATCGGCGACTTACCCATGAGCAACGGCCAGACGCTGGCTCAGATGCACCCGTCGCTGAAAACCATCTATGACTTCCTGTGGCTGATTGGCGAGGCGATCTTCTTCTATCTGCCGGTGGGGATCTGCTGGTCAGCGGTGAAGAAAATGGGCGGCACGCCGATCCTCGGGATCGTTCTTGGCGTCACCCTGGTTTCCCCGCAGCTGATGAACGCCTATCTCCTCGGCCAGCAGGTGCCGGAGGTGTGGAACTTCGGCCTGTTTACGATTGCCAAAGTCGGCTACCAGGCGCAGGTGATCCCGGCCTTGCTGGCGGGCCTGACGCTCGGCTTTATCGAGACGCGCCTCAAGCGCATCGTGCCTGACTACCTCTACCTGGTCATTGTCCCGGTCTGCTCGCTGATCCTCGCGGTGTTCCTCGCGCACGCCATTATCGGTCCGTTCGGCCGCCTGATCGGCGACGGCGTGGCCTTCGCGGTACGCCATCTGTTAACCGGCAGCTTCGCGCCAATCGGCGCCGCGCTGTTCGGCTTCCTCTACGCGCCGCTGGTGATTACCGGTGTCCACCAGACCACCCTCGCTATCGATATGCAGATGATCCAGAGCATGGGCGGCACCCCGGTGTGGCCGCTGATTGCGCTGTCCAACATTGCCCAGGCGTCGGCGGTGGTCGGCATCATCATTGCCAGCCGTAAACAGAATGAACGCGAAATCTCGGTGCCGGCGGCAATCTCTGCTTACCTCGGGGTTACCGAACCGGCGATGTACGGTATCAACCTGAAGTACCGCTTCCCGATGCTGTGCGCGATGATCGGCTCCGGTCTCGCCGGCCTGCTGTGCGGCCTGAACGGCGTGCTGGCGAACGGCATCGGCGTCGGCGGCCTGCCGGGCATCCTCTCCATCCAGCCAACCTACTGGCAGGTGTACGCCATGGCGATGGCTATCGCGGTGGTGGTGCCGATTATCCTGACCACCGTGGTGTATCAGCGCAAGTACCGTCAGGGCACCTTGCAGATTGTCTAACTTCTTCTTTCGGGGCGCCTTTGGCGCCCCTCGTTGCAGCAGGAAAGCACTATGAATCATCTTCCCCACTGGTGGCAAAACGGCGTTATTTATCAAATCTATCCGAAGAGTTTTCAGGATACCACCGGCAGCGGTACCGGCGATCTGCGCGGCGTCACTTCCCGCCTCGACTATCTGCAGAAGCTTGGGGTCGACGCCATCTGGCTGACGCCGTTCTACGTCTCACCGCAGGTGGATAACGGCTACGATGTAGCGAACTACACCGCTATCGATCCCTCCTACGGCACGATGGCCGACTTTGACGCCCTGGTGGCGGAGGCGAAGGCCCGCGGCATCCGCATCGTGCTGGATATGGTACTGAACCATACCTCGACCGAGCATGAATGGTTCCGTCAGTCGCTGAATAAGGAGAGTCCCTACCGGCAGTTCTATATCTGGCGCGACGGCGAACCGGACGCGCTGCCGAACAACTGGCGCTCCAAGTTTGGCGGCAACGCCTGGCAGTGGCACGCCGACAGCGGGCAGTATTATCTGCACCTGTTCGCCATTGAACAGGCGGATCTCAACTGGGAGAACCCGGCGGTACGCGCCGAGCTGAAAAAGGTTTGCGAATTCTGGGCCGACCGCGGCGTTGACGGTCTGCGCCTGGACGTGGTGAACCTGATCTCGAAAGACCAGACCTTCCCCTGCGATGCGGAGGGTGATGGCCGCCGCTTCTACACTGACGGCCCGCGGGTGCATGAGTTCCTGCAGGAGATGAGCCGCGATGTCTTTACTCCCCGTAACCTGATGACCGTCGGCGAGATGTCCTCCACCTCGCTGGAGCACTGCCAGCAGTACGCCGCGCTGGACGGCCGCGAGCTGTCGATGACCTTTAACTTCCACCATTTAAAGGTCGATTATCCCGGCGGTGAAAAATGGACCCTCGCCCGCCCGGACTATGTGGCGCTGAAAGCGCTGTTCCGTCACTGGCAGCAGGGGATGCACAATCGGGCGTGGAACGCGCTGTTCTGGTGTAACCACGATCAGCCGCGCATCGTGTCGCGCTTTGGCGACGAAGGCGAGTACCGGGTGCCGGCGGCGAAGATGCTGGCGATGGTGCTGCACGGCATGCAGGGCACGCCCTATATCTACCAGGGCGAAGAGATCGGCATGACCAATCCGCACTTCAGCAGCATCAGCGATTACCGTGACGTCGAAAGCCACAATATGTTTATCGAGCGCGCAGCGCAGGGGCAAAGCCCGGACGAACTGCTGGCGATCCTCGCCAGCAAGTCGCGCGACAACAGCCGCACGCCGATGCCATGGCACGCCGGGGAGAACGGCGGCTTCAGCGACGGTGAGCCGTGGATCGGCCTTGCCGATAATTACCGGGAGATCAACGTCGAGGCGGCGCTGGCGGACCCCGATTCGGTGTTTTATGCCTATCAGCAGCTGATTATGCTGCGCAAAACCCTGCCACTGCTGACCTGGGGCGATTACCAGGATCTCCTGCCGGACCATCCGTCGCTGTGGTGTTATCGCCGTCAGTGGCAGGGGCAAACGCTGGTGGTCGCCGCCAACCTGAGCCGCGACCTGCAGACCTGGCAGCCAGAGGAAGCCCAGGGCGACTGGAAGATGATCATCAGCAACTATGCCGAAACCACGCCCCGCCCGACCGGTCTGACGCTGCGGCCGTTCGAAGCCGTATGGTGGCTGCAGGCGTAAGGTACTTCTTGCCCGACAGAAACCGGAGCGTAATGCCTGGCATCGGAGGTGGATGCCAGGCATTTTTGCTTATTTTCCAGCCAGATAAATTTACATTTATCGCCAGCGCCCATCATCCGTACTCTCACCTTTTTACCTTGTTCTGGGTCAATAAAATCGCAAACATCTTTGATGCAAATCACTACATATAGAACTTAAAATGCGTCCCGGCCCTACATGTTGTATTAATCGTCTATTATGTCACCATATCTTGTCGATGTCTGGCGGTGATGAGATGTGGATAAAACGGGCCGGATCTGAAGGCAAACAGCACGAGCCGTAGCGTGCAGCGCCTTCGGGATAACCTCCGCCTCTGTGGATAACCTGTTCTATATATGGAGTGATCATGACACCGCATGTGATGAAACGTGATGGCTGTAAAGTGCCGTTCAAATCAGAGCGCATTCAGGAAGCAATTCTACGTGCAGCTAAAGCAGCGGGAGTCGATGACGCAGACTATTGCGCCACCGTCGCAGAAGTCGTTAGCCAACAAATGCAGGGCCGCGCCCAGGTCGACATCAACGAGATTCAGACTGCGGTAGAAAACCAGCTGATGTCCGGCCCCTATAAGCAGCTGGCGCGCGCCTACATTGAGTATCGCCATGACCGCGATAGCCAGCGCGAGAAGCGCGGCCGCCTCAATCAGGAGATCCGCGGCCTCGTCGAGCAGACCAACTCCGCGCTGCTCAACGAAAATGCCAACAAGGATAGCAAAGTCATCCCGACCCAGCGGGACCTGCTGGCCGGTATCGTCGCCAAGCACTATGCGCGGCAGCACCTGCTGCCCCACGATGTGGTGATGGCCCACGAGCGCGGCATGATCCACTATCACGACCTCGATTACTCGCCCTTCTTCCCGATGTTCAACTGCATGCTGATCGATCTGAAAGGGATGCTGACTCAGGGCTTTAAGATGGGCAACGCGGAGATCGAGCCGCCGAAGTCTATCTCTACCGCCACCGCGGTGACGGCGCAGATCATCGCCCAGGTCGCCAGCCATATTTATGGCGGCACTACCATCAACCGTATCGATGAAGTGCTGGCGCCGTTCGTCACCGAAAGCTTCAAAAAGCATCGTAAAATCGCCGAAGAGTGGCAGATCCCGGACGCCGAAGGCTATGCCCGCGCCCGTACCGAAAAAGAGTGCTACGACGCCTTCCAGTCGCTGGAGTATGAAGTCAACACGCTGCATACCGCCAACGGTCAGACGCCGTTTGTCACCTTTGGTTTTGGCCTCGGCACTAGCTGGGAGTCGCGCCTGATCCAGCAGTCGATTCTGCGCAACCGCATCGCTGGCCTCGGAAAAAATCGCAAAACCGCGGTATTCCCGAAACTGGTCTTCGCCATTCGCGACGGTCTGAACCATAAGTTCGGCGATCCGAACTACGACATCAAGCAACTGGCGCTGGAGTGCGCCAGCAAGCGCATGTACCCGGATATCCTCAACTACGATCAGGTGGTGAAAGTGACCGGGTCGTTTAAAACGCCGATGGGCTGCCGCAGCTTCCTCGGGGTGTGGGAAAACGAGAACGGTGAGCAGGTGCATGACGGGCGCAACAATCTCGGCGTGATTAGCCTCAACCTGCCGCGTATCGCCCTGGAAGCGAAAGGCGACGAAGCCGCCTTCTGGGCGCTGCTGGACGAGCGCCTGCAGCTGGCGCGCAAAGCGCTGATGACCCGTATTGCCCGTCTGGAAGGGGTGAAGGCCCGCGTGGCGCCGATCCTGTATATGGAAGGGGCCTGCGGCGTGCGGCTGAAAGCCGACGATGACGTCTCCGAGATTTTCAAAAACGGCCGCGCGTCCATTTCACTGGGTTACATCGGTATCCATGAGACCATCAATGCGCTGTACGGTAATCAGCATATGTACGACAGCGAGGCGCTGCGTGAGAAAGGTGTGGCCATCGTCCAGCGCCTGCGCGACGCCGTCGATGTGTGGAAGGAAGAGACCGGCTACGGCTTTAGTCTGTACAGCACGCCGAGCGAAAACCTGTGCGACCGCTTCTGCCGTCTCGACACCGCCGAGTTTGGCATAGTGGAGGGCGTGACCGATAAAGGTTACTACACCAACAGCTTCCACCTCGACGTCGAGAAGAAGGTCAACCCGTACGACAAGATCGATTTCGAAGCGCCGTACCCGCCGCTGGCCAACGGCGGCTTCATTTGCTACGGCGAGTACCCGAATATCCAGCACAACCTGAAGGCGCTGGAAGACGTGTGGGATTACAGCTATGAGCACGTGCCGTACTACGGGACTAATACGCCGATCGATGAATGCTACGAGTGTGGTTTTACCGGCGAGTTCGAGTGCACCAGCAAGGGCTTTACCTGCCCGAAATGTGGTAATCACGATGCCGCTCGCGTGTCGGTTACTCGTCGGGTATGCGGTTATCTCGGCAGTCCGGACGCGCGTCCGTTCAACGCCGGCAAGCAGGAAGAAGTGAAGCGCCGCGTTAAGCACCTGGCCAATGGGCAAATCGGTTAAAGACCAATGCGCTTTTCCCGGATAGCGGCGCGCAGCGCCTTATCCGGGCTACTGTTTTGCACCGTCCGGTAGCCCGGGTAAGGCGGAACGCCGCGACCCGGGAAATGGCCGCATTCCTCCGTTTTCGCAAAGCAATTAGCGTCAGAGCAAGGCGGCAAACGAGGGAATCCCCGGGAGCGTACATTCAGTACGTGACTGGGGTGAGCGAGCGCAGCCAACGCGGCTATGGCGTTAATTGAGAAGCGAAAAATGAATTACCATCAGTACTACCCGGTAGATATCGTCAACGGCCCCGGCACCCGCTGCACCCTGTTTGTCTCCGGCTGCGTCCACGAGTGCCCAGGCTGCTACAACAAGAGCACCTGGCGGGTGAACTCCGGTATGCCGTTTACCGCTGAGATGGCCGACCGCATCATTGCCGACCTCAACGATACCCGCATCAAGCGCCAGGGGATTTCACTCTCCGGCGGCGATCCGCTGCATCCGCAAAACATCGCGGAGATCCTCAAGCTGGTTCAGCGCGTGCGCGCCGAATGCCCCGGCAAAGATATCTGGGTCTGGACCGGCTATAAGCTGGATGAGCTGAATGAGGCGCAAATGCAGGTGGTGAACCTGATCAACGTGCTGGTCGACGGTAAGTTTGTGCAGGATTTAAAAGACCCGGCGCTGATCTGGCGCGGCAGCAGCAACCAGGTGGTACATCATTTGCGATAGCGTTTAGAGCCGTTTATTCGCCTGATGATAAACGGCCGCTTTCTCTCTTTTGCCAATGGCAATAACGTAAACCACCACCACACTATCTCGTACTTGATACACCAACCGATAACCTGACGCCTTAAGCTTGATTTTGTAGCAATCCGGTAAATCGCTCAGCCTGGCCGACTCAATTCGCGGATTCTGCACAATCTGCTGGAGCTTATTTTTGAACTGTTTTTTGACCGTCTCGCCAGGCTTCTGCCATTCGCGCCAGGCTCGTGGATCAAACTCCAGTTCATAGGTCATCCAGACTCACCTTAACCCCCGGCCGTGGGTTTTCCAGCCGTTCGCGAACGGTGCGTAATAACGCCGCTTCGCCATCACTGATGGTCATACTTTTCACCGGCATGCGGCCATTTTCCGCAATGTATTGAAACAGCAGGCGTACCGCCTCCGTTGGTGTCATATCGAGTTTCTCCAGCACGGCATAAGCCTCTTTTTTGAGTTTATCGTCCAGTCGAACATTGAGCGTGGCCATTATGCCTCCAGAAAGGGGAATTTTGTAATGCAGTATAGCATTACATTTGAATTACATTCGAATCTGGAAAACGCCTCTCAAAACCGGCTGACGCACTCCATCGCCACCGTTTTAAACTCATTGAAGCTGCGGGTCGTGGCAAGGCGGCTCATGGCGCGCTCGCGCAGGAAAGTCACGAAAATATCGTAGATCGCCATCGCCTCTTCGTACTCGCGCTTACTGATGGCGAGCAGGAAAATGATATGGGCGGTTTCGTCGCCCCAGGCGATGCCCTGCGGGGCGATAACCGTATAAACCACCGTCTTTTTGGCCAGCAGTCCCAGGGAGTGCGGCAGCGCAATGCCATCGCCGAGCATGGTGCTGACAATCGCCTCACGCTCCACCACCGAAGCATGAAACTCGGCGTCAACAAAGCCTTCCTCCAGCAGCTGCTGGCACAGCTCGGCGAACAGCGTTTGCTGATCCATCGGCTTATCGACCACCCGGAAGTGGGCGGCATCGAAGTACTTATTCAGCATCCACGGACGGGTACGGTCCACCAGCACCAGCTTGCCAATCTGATCCAGCTGATAGTCGGTGGGAAACGGCGCGATGGTCACCACCGGTTTGTCTTTTTCGCTGATGCGCACCGTGGAGATAACAAAATCCGCCTCGATCGCATCCCGCTGTTCATACTCGCGCTGGGAAATCGTGGCGGCGATCTCCAGCTGCGGATATTTGCGCTGCAGGATCGCTTCGATCATCCGTACCATCGCATTGCTGGTATCGCAGACCAGTAGCACCTGTGGTTGACGCTGGTAGCCAATGTTGTAGTGACGCTCCAGCCCGACGCCGATATGCAGCACCAGAAAGCCGATTTCGTTTTCGCTGATGGTGTACGGAGTATATTTCCCCCAGCTGGAGACCGCGGCCAGGGTCATATCCCAGGCCATCGGGTAGTGCTGTTTGATGTTATCCAGCAGCGGATTGGGGATCATGATCTGGTAGCGCACGCGGGTGATCATGGTCTTAATGTGGGTCAGCAGATCGGCGTGCAGCTGGGCGTCGTCCAGCAGGTTGTAGTTATACTGGCTGTTGATGTAGCGCAGAATGTAATTGACCAGCGCTTCGTCATCGTCGGCGCTGATGGTTTCCGGGTCGACGTCCTGCACCTGACGGGCGGCGAGATGCACGCACAGCCACTCTTCTTCGGCGGGCGAGAAGGGCTTTCCGGCCAGCCGCTGTAGCTCTCCCGCCAAATCGCGCGCGGCGTCGCGGACGTTTTGCGCCACATCTTCGGCGCTGAAATCGGCCAGCGGATAGCCTTCGCTGACGCGGCGCACCACCACTGCGCCGTACAGGCAGATAAAGCGCTCACCGACATCAGTGAGGCGAATATGGTGCCGGGTGAGCGTCTCCTGCAGCATCGGCTCCAGCAGCGCAGGCACTTCCGCCTCCAGCGCCTCGGCGCCGATCAACGGATTGATACCGCCCTGTTGGGCCAGCTCCCACAGCAGATCGGTCAGGCAGGCGCGAATCGACACCTCGCTACCAAACAGCTTCATGCCGTGGCGAGGGCGGGTTTCAAGGGTAAGCTGATAGCGCTGGAAGCGCTCACGCACCTCGACCATATCATTTTGCAGCGTCGCGCGGCTGACGAACCACTCATCCGCCAGATCTTCCAGCTTGATGGAGAACGCCGACGTCAGGAAGCGCACCAGCAGAAACGTGATGCGATCCTGGGCGGTTCGCGGCACGTGCTGCGTCTTCGGCGCCGTCTCCTCCAGCGCCTGAAAGCTCGCCGGGTTATCAATTTTCAGTTGATAACCGCTGCCGCGGTTGAGGATAAACTGCGCGCCATACTGCGCCAGTAGCGCATTCAGGGCGGTAATATCGGCGCGCACAGTACGGGTGGAAACCGACAGCCGCTGCGCCAGCTCATCCTGCGGCAGCGTTTCATTCCGCAGCAGGGTGAAGAGTTGCGCTAAGCGTTGGTTGGGAAATCGCATGTCAGTTCCTTGTGGTTACGGCTCAGGGTTGGGCGGATATCACCATCTGCGATGGGCTACCAACCGGCGTGTAGTCGGAGGCAAAGGTTAATTTGCCATCCTTCGGCGCCACGCTGAAGCGGGTAATATTATCGCTACGCTGGTTCATGACGTACAGCCACTGCCCCTGATTATCCAGGGTCAGCGTACGGGGGTAATCCCCACGCGTCCAGATATCCTCCTGGTGGCTCAGGCGGCCGTCGGCCTGCACCGTAAAGTGGGCGATGCTGTTATGCAGGCGGTTGGCGACATACAGCTGCTTACCATCGTTGCTCAGCGCCAGACCGGCGGCAAAGCTGGTGCCCTTATACTCTTTCGGCAGCGCGGAGACGGTTTTGCCTTCGCGCAGCAAGCCGCTTTGCTTATCCAGATGATAGAAAGTCAGCGTCGACGCTTCTTCGTTGATCAGCCACAGGCCGTCGCCCTTTGGCGTAAAGACGAAGTGGCGTGGGCCGGCGCCCGGCGACGAAGCGGCGATGAACGGCGGATCGTTCGGCGTCAGCTTGCCGCTGTCGCTATCCAGCCGGTACTGATAGATCCGATCCAGCCCCAGATCGGTGGAATAAACAAATTTCCCGCTGGGATCGGCGGCGATCATATGGGCGTGCGGGCCATTGTGATCGCTGATGGCGAAGCTGCCCTCGACGGCCGCCGCCGGGCGTTCGGCGCCTGCCGGGCCTTCATCCTGATGCTTGTCCACTGCCTCGCCCAGGCTACCATCTTCTTTCACCGGTAGCACGGCGATACTGCCGCTGACGTAGTTGGCCACCAGCAGATGTTTACCATCCGGCGTCAGGGAGAGATACACCGGCCCGGCGCCGCCGGAGGCAACCTGGCTGAGCGCGGTCAGCTCGCCATTCTTCTCAATGCGCCACGCCTGCACGACGCCTTTTTCGACTTCACTGGCGGCATACAGCGTTTTGCCATCGCGCGACACGGTCAGCTGCGCGACGTTTGGCAACGCGCTCACCAGCGCCCTGTCACGCAGCGCGCCGGTGTTGGCATCGACGGTAAAGCGGTACAGACCTTCGCCATTGGGATTATAGGTACCTACCCAGGCATAGTGGGTTTGCGCGGCGCCCGCGGCGGCGGCAAACAGGGACAGTGAAGCGACAAGCAGATGACGAGCGACAGGCATAGCAACTCCTTGATGGTTCGGTGGGATAAGTTGCCTCTCACCCCGGCCCTCTCCCAAAGGGAGAGGGAGAAAACCAGATGGTTCCCTCTCCCTCCGGGAGAAAGTTAGGATGAGCGGCAATAGCACTACTTCACTAACTGTTTAGTCATCTCCAGCAGCTGGCGCACATCGGCCGGGCGGGTGTTGCCGCTGGCTTTATCGATAATCGAGCTGTAGATATGCGGGATGATTTTGCTCACCCCGGCATCGAGAGCGATTTTCAGGATCTCGCTGTAGTTGTCCAGATCGATACCGCCGGTCGGTTCCAGCCAGAAATCGTGCGCAGCGCAGGCTTTGGCGACGGCTTCGAATTCGGCGCGGTGCTTCAGGCCGCCCATCGGGAAGTATTTGATGGAGCTGCCGCCCATGTCTTTCAGCAGCGCGATGGCGGTTTCCAGCGGCACAATGCCATCCGCCGCGCCGCTGCTCAGCGGGCCGGTGGAGATCTTCACCATTCCCGGCGTACCGGTCGGCGAGACCAGGCCATTCACCACGGTCTCATTCTGCCCGAGCAGCGCGCGGCTGGTAGCCACGCCGGTGAAGACCTGGTTGACATGCTGCGGCTGCACCTGGCGAGAAATCTCGCTCACCATCGCCGACTGGTTTGGATCGCCTGCGCCCAGCCCGACGGAGAGCGCGTTATCAATAAGCTTCGCGTAGTCACGCATATCAGCCACCGCGCTGGCGACATCCGGATAGTTTTTGGAGAGCACGCCGACCAGGACGTGACCTTCCGCCGCGTCGTAAATTTCGCGGGCGTTGTATTTGCTGCCCGCCAGGACGTTCAGGCACACGCGATCACGGTAAAAGTTTGGGGTCAGTTTCATGCTTGTTTCTCCTTGTTCAGCACTTCCGCGATGCGGCGAGCAACCACCGCCAGCTGCTGCGCGTTCACGCTGCGGACATCGGCTTCGATAATGCCTTCGTTAGCTTTATAGCCGCGGAAGTAGATGGCGTATTCGCCCTGCTTCAGCGCGTTAACCAGATCGCCGGTCTTCACGCCGGTCACCGCTTCGTTGAATTTGATTTCGGCGCGGGCGATATCGCGACCCGCGCTATCCCACACCACCCGGGCGGTCACGCCGTTAAGCGTGTTGAGCTGTTCGATAAACGGCGTCATCTTCGCCACCATCTGCTCGCCGCTCTCTTTGCTCGCCGTCAGGTAGTGTTCAATGGCGCAGGTCAGGCCGAGAATGCCCTCTTTACCCACTTTCATCGCCCGGCCAATCCCCATCGACTGGCGTTTAACCCACTCGACGTACTGCGTTTTGCCGATCACCAGCCCGCTGGTCGGCCCTTCAATGGCTTTTGCGCCGCTGTAGATCACCAGGTCGGCGCCCATGCGGTAGTAGCACTGCAGATCTTCTTCCGCCGCCGCATCGACAATCAGCGGCAAGCCATGCTGGCGCGCCACTTCCGCAGCCTGCGCGACGTTGAGCATGCTTTTCTGTACGCAGTGGTGGGATTTGATGTACAGGATCGCCGCGGTGCGCGGGGTGATTGCCGCCGCCAGCTGTTGGGCGGAACATTCGTTGGCGTAGCCCGCTTCCACCAGCTTACCGCCGCCCAGCGCCACCATGGTGCCAACCGGCGCGCCGAAGTTGACGTTGTGGCCCTTCGGCAACACGATTTCGTTATTCTCAATCGGCGTAACGTGCAGGTTCTCCAGCAGCCAGTCGCTGTCTTTTACCAGCACCGCCGCCACCGACTGGGCAATCCCCGCCGACGCGCAGGAGACAACGGTCGCCCCTTCCACATCCAGCAACCTGGCGATGTACTCGCCGGTTTTATTCACCAGGTCTTTCATTTCAAAGTACTGGTTCATACCGGCCATCGCGGCTTCCACCACTTCCGGGCGCGGCGTGGAAACGCCCAGCGCCGTCATGCGGCCCGAAGTATTAATCACCTGTTTTAAATGGTATTTCTCAAAAATCGAAGGCATGTTCCGCGCTCCCTTGTTCGGTCAGATAGCCTTTGCCCGCGCGGATCGCGGCCAGCGGCACCAGAATGTTGTCAGCCTGGAGGCTCTCTTTTTCGGCATCCACCAGCAGCGTGGGCCGGTGCTCCAGGCGAAATAGCGTTAAATCGGCGTCGAAGCCCACTTCCAGCCGCCCTTTACGCGACAGGCGCAGCCCCTCGGCGGCGCTGACGGTCACGCAGGCAATGACCTGCGGCAGGGTCATGCCGATGGCGAGGAATTTCGACATCACCAGCGCCAGCGAGCGCACCGGGCCATCGATACGGTTACGGCAGTAAATATCGGAGCTGATGGTGTGCGGCAGAATGCCCAGCGCAATCGCCCGCCGCGCCACTTCAAAGCTGAAGCTGGCGGTGCCGTGCCCAACGTCGAGGCGCACGCCGCGCTGCAGAGCGCGAGTAATCGAGCTACGCAGTTCGCCGGCGGGATTCAGAATGCGGTTCGGCTTGCCGTTATAGCAGTGGGTAATGATGTCGCCGCGGCTCAGCAGATCGGCGATTTCATCGAGGTTCGGCGGGTTATTGCCGATGTGCACCATCAGCGGCAGATCGCCGTTTTCCTGCTGAATGGCCTTGGCGCGCGCCAGCGGCGTAATGCCGTTTTCGCCGACGACGCTGCTGCTCATCCGCGCCTTCAGGCCGACGATAAAATCAGGATGACGCTGCACCGCCTGCTTCACCGCAGCGGCGTCGATATTGGCCATATTCGCCAGTTCATTCTGCGCAATCAGCCCGACGCGGGAGATATTGAGCAACGCATAAACTTCCGTCGCCGCGTTACGGGTCAGTTGATAGAAGTCATCGACGTCGTCGGCGCCGGTGCTGCCGGCATCAATCACGGTGGTGACGCCGGTGGCGATGCCGACGCTGTCCGGCTCATCGTGATAAATCGGCGAATTCGGGTAGCAGTGAACGTGGGAGTCAATCCAGCCGGCGCTGACGTAGCTGTTGCCGTGCAGATCGAGGGTGTTGCGGGAGGGCGCGCTAATCTCGCCCAGCGCCGCGATTTTCCCGTCCTGGATGGCGATATCAGTCAGGGTATCGTCGACGAGGCGCGCACGGCGCAGGAGTAAATCAAACATAGCTATCTCCTGATGAAAAGGGTGAATCTGTTGCCGGATGGCGGCGTACCGCCTTATCCGGCCTACCAATCGCGCTGACGTGTAGGCCCGATAAGCGCAGCGCCATCGGGCGATTAGCTAATCGCCACCGGGAAGATGGAGCCGAGGATCATCGCGCCGAGGATGGCGCCGCCGGTGATCGGTTTCTGCCAGATGTAGAACAGCAGTGCGCCAACCAGCGAGCCAATCCCGATAGGAATCGAGGCGGTCATCGCGCTGAGGATAATCAAGGGACCGAGGAAGCGGCCGGAGGCATTACCGGCCCCCATCATCACGTCGGCGCCGTAAGTGGAATCGCTCTGGTTAATGGTGAACTTACGCGCCAGAATGATGATGTAACCCACTACCAGACCAAGGACCAGGCCGGTGACCAGCGAGGCGGCGAAGTTCGCCACCGGGAAGACAAAGCCCGCGCCGAGCAGCAGCGCCGGTACGCCAAGACCGATACCGGTCTGTATCGCTCCGCCGATATCGAGGATCCCCACCAGCGACCCTTCGATGATGCGGGCGAACAGGAAGCTGGCGCCAAACGCCGCCACCGCGCCGTAAACGCCGGTATCAATCCCCGACTTCAGCATGGCCACGAAGGCCACTTCGTTAAAGGCGCCGATGCCGTACAGGTAGTACATGTGCGTCCCGGCGAAGACGCCGGAGGAGAGCAGGCCAACAAAGATCGGGAACGACCAGTCGGCATACCAAAAACCTTTATTCTGTTCCATTATCAGGCTCCCGTTACTTGCCGCTGAGTGAGTTGTGGATCATGTCCAGCCAGTTCGGCACGGTCAGATGGAAGGATTCGATCATCTTCATGTCGAAGCCGCGGAAGAAGCCGCTGAGGACAAACAGCGCGACGATGGCCACCATCATCACTTTAGTCACCCGGTTCCAGCCGCTCTCTTCGACGCCTTTACCGATCAGGATCCCCAGCACCAGACCCGGTACGGCGTTACCCATAATCAGCTGCGCGGCGCCGCCGAAAATCGTCGCCCAGAAGCCTGATTTCTTACCGGCATCGATAGCCGCCAGCCAGAAGATCACCGGCATCACGGTGTTCACCAGCAGGTTTGCCGCCGGCACCAGGACCTTAACCGCGGTCACCTGCAGCGCTTCCGGTACGGACGAGGCGGTGAGGTTGAGGAAGGCGACGACAATCATGCCGATGATGCCGCAGGAGATGGCCATTTTTTTCGGATCGTGCAGCGTTTCGCCGACGTTACGATTTTTCAGCATTAGCGCCGCCGCGCCCCAGTTGGGGATAATGCGGTGGTCAACATCCTGGGTGAAGGAGCCTGCTGCCACGGAAGAGGCCCAGGCGTTAAAGAAGAAACCGAGGCCAAAGGAGAAGTGGGAAGCCGGATCGCCTTCGCAGGAATTCAGCTCGCCCAGGGTTCGAAACGCCCCCATCCCCTGGGTGGTAGGGGCGTGAAACATGCGTGCCGCTCCGGCGCCCACGCCGACGCCGACCAGGCCGCCGATGATGAGCGATTTTATTAAAATTATCAGGAACATAGTCAGACCCTTTGCTAACAATCAGGTTTGCGTGACGAAATCCACTTTATCGAGATCGATGGCGGTCACGTTGACGGTGACGTCCAGCTCCACGCTGTAGGTCCGTCGTTCACGGCGCAAAAAGAAGAACAGGAAGGCCTCTTTTCGTACCGCTTCGCGCGCATGAACAACCGTCACGTCCTGTGGCTCAATACGCAGCAGAATGTGCGATGAGGTTTTCATCACCGCAGCCTGCACATGGTTCAGGGCATCGGCGAAGGCCCGTGATTTGCTTTCGCCTTTGCCGGCAACCCTCACCGTGGTGGTGAATTGCTCTTTCATACTTATGCGCCGTATTTCTTTTTCCAGGCTTCTACCAGGCGCTCGCCCAGCTCTTCTTTATCCATAAAGCCGAAGCCCAGCACGTTGCACCCTTCGTTGATGGCAGTGACGCCCTCTTCCACCGAACGCATGCCATATTTCGCTTTGTAGCCGTATTTGGTCTGGGCGGTGATGGCCCCGGCGCCGCCGCTGCCGCAGAAGGAGATGCCGAAGGTAGCGTTTTCCGCTTTCATCATGTCGCCAAGCTTCATATCGGCAGCAACGCCAGGGACGACCACAGCACGTGCGCCCGCTTTCTCAGCGCCTGCAGCGACTTTTTGGCCTTTACCCAGACGGTCGCCAATGACTACGGTGATTTGTTCCATGTTTTGCTCCTTACAGGTTTTCTTTTGCGACTTCGAAATGGACGGACAGCAGCCAGGCCTCTTCATCGGGCAGGTTGCCGAACTGCGCGACCACTTCGCGGGCCAGCGTCATTGAATCTGGTGAAATCTCTTCGAACAGGCTGGCATCCACTTCCGGCAGCGGTTCACCACTGATTGACCGGTGGGCCATGGCCCGCACGTGGGAAGTCAGCATTTGCTCCTGAACGTCGTTAGGGACGATGCCGTGACGGTTTAACAAGGCGTAAACCTGCTGCAGCATCTTGTCAGCCAGCCGTTCAGTCTGCGCTGCCTGCTCCCCTTCGTCGTGTATTACCGCTCCGTTATTCACTTCTGATACCCCGCTGATGTCTCTGGAAATCAAGGTAGCGCCGGGGGATGGGAGTTTGTAGCGAGTTGTTTTCCACTTCGAAGTGGAAAGGGAGACGGCAGGCGTGATCGACCCCACATATTCACAGGGAAAAGGCAAAAACGACGGCTATGGCGTGAGATGTATCACAACAATGAGCGTGGACAAGGCGCCCGCGGCAGCGGAAAGGCCGGAAAAAGAGAGTGGAAAAATGTGATATCGGTAGGCTTTCAGGCGGGAGGCATCGGCTGATGCCTCCCGAAAAGAACGGTTAGCGGTACTTCTTATGGTAGGTGTTGCGGGTGGTTTTAAACTCCTCCGCGGCGGCCTGCGCCTCTTTCACCTTGCCTTCGTTCGCCAGCTTCAGCGCACCGTCGATCTGGCCGATCAGAATATCCAGACCATGACGGTAATCTTTCATCTCAGCGCTGTCGGCCGCTTTGCCTTCCAGCTTCGGCGGGGTCTCTTTCTGGGCATCGACCGCGGCGGTACGCATCTTATTCAGCGCCGCTTTCAGCTCGCCGGCGTCGGAGGTCTTCTGTACCACTTGCAGGTTTTCTGCCAGAGTGTCCATGTCTTCGCCCAGGTCGGCGAAGGCCGACGCTGAACCGAGCGCAAAAGCAGAGACAGCCAGCATCGCTAACAGTTTTTTACGCATTGCTCACTTCCTTTTTATTATTTAAGCAAACAGGTGTTATTGCCCGGCGATTTTCATCTCCGGCAGCAGCACAGAACCGCACTGAATGTTGCTGCGCGTTTCAATATCATCGCCAATGGTCACGATATTACGCCACATTTCTTTCAGATTTCCTGCAATGGTGATCTCACTGACAGGATATTGAATTTCGCCGTTTTCTACCCAGAAGCCGGATGCGCCGCGTGAGTAGTCGCCAGTGACGCCACTGACACCCTGCCCCATCAGTTCGGTAACCACAAGACCGGTGCCCATCTCTTTAAGCATCTTTGCAAAACTCAGGCCGCGGCCGTTAATGCGCCAGTTGTGGATGCCCCCGGCGTGGCCGGTGCTTTTCATCCCCAGCTTACGCGCCGAGTAGTTGGTCAGCAGCCACTGGGTCAGCACGCCGTCTTTGATGATGTCACGACGCTCGGTGCGCACGCCTTCGCTGTCGAATGGCGTGGAGGCCAGCCCTTTCAGCAGGTGAGGATGCTCTTCGATGGTCAGCCACTCTGGCAAAATTTGTTTGCCCAGCGAATCGAGCAGGAAGGTGGATTTGCGGTATACCGAACCACCGGCAATCGCTCCGACCAGGTGGCCAAACAGCCCGGTCGCCACTTCGTTGGCGAAAATGACCGGCGCCTTCATGGTCGACAGCTTACGCGGCGCCAGACGCGACAGGGTGCGGCGAGCGCACTCTTCCCCGACCCATTCCGGGGACTGCAGATCCTCGATCGCCCGGCCAATGGTGTAGGCGTAGTCGCGCTCCATATCGCCATCATCTTCCGCGATGACGCAGCTGGAGAGCGAATGGCGAGTCGAGCAGTAACTTTGCAGCATGCCGTGACTGTTACCGAACACTTTGATGCCGTAGTGACTGTTAAAGCTGCCGCCTTCGGTGTTGGTGATGCGTTTATCGGCCTTCAGCGCCGCTTGCTCCGCGCGGGCGGCCAGTTCGATGGCTTCGTCCGGGGAGACCTCCGCCGGGTGGAACAGGTCCAGATCCGGGGCGTCAAAGGCCAGCAGCTCTTTATCGGCCACACCGGCAAACGGATCCGGGGAGGTGTAGCGCGCAATATCCAGCGCCGCCTGTACGGTGCGGGCGATGGCGTCCGGGCTAAGATCGGTGGAAGAGGCGCTGCCCTTGCGGTTCTGATGGTAAACCGTAATGCCTAACGCCCCATCGCTATTGAATTCTACATTCTCCACTTCGCCATAGCGGGTGCTGACGCCGATGCCCGTCGTTTTGCTGACGGAGACTTCCGCACCGTCAGATTTACCTGCCGCCAGTTCCAGTGCCGTGGTAACGGCTTCTTCCAGCGTCTTACGCTGCTGTGCAACTTGAGAGATGACTTTCATTGCTAATGCCATAATGTAAGAAGGAGTTAACTGAAGTCTAACAGAGAACCGTTTTTCAGTGCGCGCCTTAACTGGTAACATTAGCCTCTTTTTTTAAGGAGCCTGAGATGACAAAGCAGCCCGAAGACTGGCTCGACGACGTGCCCGGTGATGACGTTGAAGATGAAGATGATGAAATCATCTGGGTCAGTAAGAGTGAAATTAAGCGCGACGCGGAAGAACTGAAGCGTCTTGGCGCGGAACTCGTTGACCTGGGGAAAAACGCGCTGGATAAAATTCCGCTGGATACTGACCTGCGCGACGCCATCGAACTCGCCCAGCGAATCAAAAAAGAGGGTCGCCGCCGCCAGCTGCAGCTTATCGGTAAGATGCTGCGCAACCGCGATGTCGATCCGATTCGTCAGGCGCTGGACAAGCTGAAAAACCGTCACAACCAGCAGGTTGCGCTGTTCCACAAGCTGGAGCAGATCCGCGACCGACTGATTGACGATGGGGATGACGCTGTCGCTGAAGTGCTGAACCTGTGGCCAGATGCTGACCGTCAGCAGCTGCGTTCGCTGATCCGCAATGCGAAGAAAGAGAAAGAAGGCAACAAGCCGCCGAAATCGGCGCGCCTGATCTTCCAGTATCTGCGTGAACTGGCGGAAAACGAAGGCTAAGTCCCGCTGTTTTTGCCCGCAATCGTCTCCCGGATGGCGGCGCGCTGCGCCTTATCCGGGCTACGGAGCCCTGTATATCAAACGGTTACTCTGTTTCGTAGGCCCGCGCAAGCGCAGCGCCGCCGGGCAAGCTGTACCCATCTGTACCAGACTCCGTTCCCATCGTTGTGCCGGATGGCGGCTAACGCCTTATCCGGCCTACGGAGCCCTGTATATCAAACGGTTACTCTGTTTCGTAGGCCCGCGCAAGCGC